>Ga0335069_10004545_pt1 | contig 20503 bp, 17 predicted proteins | sample Lox_Sample_11_FD_206714 | JGI IMG/M metagenome (GOLD analysis project Ga0335069, IMG submission 206714) | Soil microbial communities from Loxahatchee National Wildlife Refuge, Florida, United States - Lox_Sample_1.1 | ecosystem: Environmental > Terrestrial > Soil > Wetlands | place: USA... | reverse complement strand
AGCTTCGCCATCGCCTTATTAATGTTGCTCTGGTTCTTCTGAGGATTGCTGCTGGGATCGATAGTCTTGGTTGCGGCGCCTTGCCAGACTAACTGCTTATTCGAGGCGTCGTAGAAATCAAGCACCAGGGTGCCATTGCTGATGGTCGAACTCTGGGCGGAACCCATGCCTCCCCAGCGAAGCCCGCCGCCCATGCCCCAAGCGTTCCATTGGCGTTCCTGGTCAACGGCGATCTGGTAACCGATGAAGAGGCTGGCGGAATCGCTGTCCGTTTGGGTCAAGCCCTTAGCGGACAACTGCGAGTTGATGGCGTTCTTGATTTCCTGATCCACAATCTGGTTGGGATGCTCGCCACCCCCGATGCTGACCCACTTGTAAGTGGTGTACTTGGAAAAGTTAGTTCCGGGCATGTAGTTGGTCTTGACGTCCTGCGCGAGCGTGATAGCGCTGGCGATGACCACGGTTCCGAAAATGGCTAGAACGAAGGCGAAGCTTTTCCGCATTGCAATCTCCTCTTTTTCCTGTCAGGTAGTCCTCTTTTGGGAAAACTACCGCATAGATATGCACGCGGCCTACCAAGACAAGATTTTGCGAATTCATCTGCAAGTGCTTCATACGTCACAGCTTGGGCGGGTAGGGAAAGCACAAGCTTCGGCGCTATGCCTGAAATTTCGGAGGTCCTCCGAAATATCGTACGAACTAGCAGAAGTGCCAGTTAACGTTGGTGACAGCGTTTTCTATCATTTTGCGGTCGATGCGGAGTGGGATAGTCGCGATTCGATCCGCCGACGCAAGGCAGGGGTCATGGTCCAAGGCGATAGCAGTCTGTTTCTGGAGCCGAAGTCGGAATCTGTAGTCGATGCAGAGAAGTCAACAAATGTGCGCGGGCAGGAGCAACTGGGGAAAGAAGACAGTCGTTGGAGCGTTTTCGAACACGCTCGCGACGCCATGGTGATCTGCAGTCCGGAAGGACAAATCCTGAAATTAAATGAACGGGCCGCCCGAATGTTTGGCTACGAACGCCGAGAACTGGTCGGGGAGAAACTGGCCAGGGTGGTGCCCCAGCACCAGCAGGATTCACAGAAATCGGCGCAGCAAGAGGCGCTTTCCCAGAAGCTGGGGTACGACAACGTCGGACGAGGCTTGGTGGGTACGCGTAAAGACGGAAGCGAACTGCCGATTGAACTTCGGCTGGCGGAATTGAATGCCGCCGAAGGCGCGCTGGTAATTGGCATTATTCGCGACCGGAGCGATGTCCTGTCGAGAGAAGCTCTAAAAAGGGAAGCAAGGTTCGAGAAGACGATTGCACAACTCTCAGCGCGTTTCGTTAACCTGCCGATGGATCGCGTGGATGAGGAAGTGGTGGCAGGACTGGAAGTTGTAGGTCGCGCGGTGGACGCGGACCGCGCCACCGTAGCGCTGATCGACGAAGACTCGGGAGACGTCTTGGTCACACACGCCTGGGCGGACCAGGGTGTGACCGCCATGCCGAAACAGTTCGTGGCGGGCGTCTTCCCGTGGCTGGTAAAGATCGTCCTGAGCGGAGAAGCGATCCCGATGCAGACTCGGGAGAGCCTCCCTGAAGAAGCCCAACTCGAAAAACAGTACATGGAGTCGACGGGATTGACGTCGTTTTTGGCGCTACCTTTCCAGATTGGCGATAGGGTGATCGGTGGGCTGGCGTGCGATTCCTTCCGGCAACACGAGCCTTGGGATGACATTGCCATGTCGCTGTTGCAGCGTGCGGCCGATCTGTTTGGGAATGTACTGGCGCGTAAGAATGCAGATGAAAAGTTGAGCGCAGCCTACAAGGAAATCCAAACCCTTAAGGAGCAGTTGGAGCAGGAAAACATCTACCTGCGTGAGGAAATTAAGCTCGATCACAGCCACATTGCCGTAGTAGGGAGCAGTGCCGCAATTCGAAGCGTCCTGAAAAAGGCGGAGCAGGTTGCCCCGACTGACACCACGGTGCTGGTGCTGGGCGAGACCGGTACCGGCAAAGAACTGGTGGCGAGAACGATACACGAGCTCAGCAAGCGTAACAAGCGGCCGATGGTGAAGACCAACTGCGCAGCGTTACCGGCAACGTTGATCGAGAGCGAGCTCTTCGGCAGGGAGAAAGGTGCTTACACCGGCGCGCTCGCGCGCGAGATCGGGCGGTTTGAGCTGGCGAATGAGTCCACGATCTTCCTCGATGAGATCGGGGAGCTTCCACCTGATGTGCAATCGAAGCTTCTGCGAGTGTTGCAGGAGGGCGAGTTTGAGCGACTGGGCAGCTCGAAAACCATCAAGGTGAACGTGCGGGTGATCGCCGCCACTAGCCGCAACCTGGATGCGATGGTGAAAGAAGGGAAGTTCCGGGAAGATCTTTACTACCGGCTAAACGTCTTTCCCGTCGTGATTCCTCCGCTGCGAGAACGCACGGAAGACATTCCGGCGCTGGTGTGGCATATCTTGCACGAATTCGGGAAGCGCATGGGGAGGAAGATCGAAGGGATACAGTCGAGCACCATGCGGGCATTCCAGAACTATTCCTGGCCGGGGAACGTGCGCGAACTACGCAATGTGATCGAGCGCAACCTTATTCTTAATACCGGCCCGATTTTCAAGGCTGAGGTCCCCGAGACCGAGCAGGCGGATGCGAGGCCGAAGGCGCGACGCTTAGATGAAGTGGAAGCCGACTATTTGCGCGGCATTCTGCAATCGACCAAGTGGCGGGTGCGAGGAAAGGGCGGCGCGGCGGAGATCATCGGGTTGAAACCGACAACCTTAGAGTCGAGGATGAAGAAGCTCGATATTCATCGGCCTGACTAGAACCTCCGATATGTCGGAGGCACTCCGAAATCCAGTGCTCCACAGTAGTCCTTCCTTCTAGTAGTACTACATGAGCCTATCCGAGTAAGTCACTCTATCTTCAGTAGTTGCCCGAAAGTCTCCCAACCACAGCCAGTTGGTCTTTGCCGTGCAATGAGTGGAGTTGAAACTTCAACTGCACATTTGTGACGAGGAGTGGAGCGCTGTGCGCCCACTTCAGTCGATGGGAGCCGGCTGGGAGAAGAAATGATCATTGAGCAAATGAGTATTTCTGCGCCTGCGGGAGAGGAAAGCCAGCTTTGTAGCGCGCTAGCCTCGGTGACGGGTCCCATGGAAGTGCAGCCGGGGTGTTTGTACTGCCGGATCACGCAAGGCTGGCAGGAACCGAACGAGATCTTCATTCATGCGAAGTGGGCCACGACAGAAGATCTCATACACCACTTGCAGTCCGACACCTATAAGCGACTGTTGCTACTGATGGAGCTAAGCCCCAAGCCTCCGGTGGTGCAGTTCTACATGGTGGAAGAAGTACGAGGGCTGGACCTGGTGAAAGAGGCGAGGAACTCGGCGCAGTCGGTGAAGGAAGACGATTGATCGTTGATGTGAAAGAACCAGGTTCGAAAGTTTTGGCAGGAGCATACATGCACTCGTTACGCAATCGTGTGGTTTTCATAGCTTTAGTACTCCTCGTTAGCTTGGCGCTCGCAGTGTCCGCGATGGCGCAGGCGACGGCCGACGCAACGACACAAACTCCCGCGGCTTCTTCCAGCAGCAAGCATGCGAAACCGGCATCATCGGATGACGATAGCTGGAATGTCACCCTTGGCCTCTATACCTGGTTTCCGGACATGCACGGAACAGTGGGGGCGTTGGGCCATTACTCGAACATCTACATGTCGGGGACGGACATCCTTTCGGACTTGCAGTTTTCGCTGATGGGGGCGGCCGAGATCCGCAAGGGCCGTTGGGTGGCACCGATCGATTTCCAGTGGGTGAACCTGGCCACCACCAAAGCCCTCCCTCTGAACGATGTCGGCCAGACGGACGTGCGGACCAAGATCAACGAGTCGTTTTTCACGCCGAGGTTCGGATACCGCATTGTCAACGCACCTGAGATTCAGATCGATGCGCTGGGTGGCATTCGATACTGGCATCTCGGACTGGACCTCACGCCACGCCCACTGAATGTAACTTATAGCGATACCGCCAACTGGGTCGATGGAGTTGGAGGAGCCGAGATCACCATCCCGATGGGATCGAGGGCGTCCTTCCGGATTCTTGGTGACGCAGGAGCCGGCGGTGCGAACCTGGACTATCAGGTTGCAGGATGGCTGGGAATTAAAGCAACTCGTATGCTCGGCATCATGGCCGGGTGGCGCTACATGGACGTGAACTACCGTCCCACGAGTAAACAGTTTGTCGACGACACGATCTCGAACGGGCCACTTGTAGGCTTAACCTTTACCTTCGGCGGCAAACCTCCGGTGCCGCCGGCGGCCAGTTGCTCGGTCGCGCCCAGCCAGGTATTACCTGGCGAAGCCGTGAACGGGCACATCTCCACGCAAAATTTCGATCCGAAGCACAGCGTGTCTTATCGCTGGTCGAGCAGTGGTCCGAAGATAGACAGCACCAGTGAAGCGGTCACGGTCGATACAGCGACTTTGGCGCCGGGCACCTACAGCCTGACGGCGGTTGCAACGGATACGAAACAGAAAAAGAACAATGTTGCGACCTGCATGGCCAGCTTCGTCGTAAACGAACCACCGAAGCATCCTCCAGTGGCGAGCTGCTCGGCTTCTCCAACGACGGTCAAGGTTGGGGAACTGTCGACGATCACCGTGAGTGGAAACAGTCCGGATGGACGTCCGCTGACGTACGCATTTGCCACGAGCGGAGGCCAAATCAACGGATCGGGTTCAACCGCGAGCCTTGATACAGCAACGGCAACTCCGGGAAGCACTATCACGACCACCGCAACCGTTACCGACGATCGTGGGCTGAGCACGAGTTGCAATGCCAGCGTTGCGGTATTAACGCCTCCGGTAGTGGTGCAGGAAGTCTCGGAAGTCGGGTCTTGCAAGTTCATGAACGCCAAGAAGCCGTGGCGTGTGGACAACCAGTGCAAGGCCGTGCTCGACGACGTAGCCCTCAAGCTGCAGCGTGAGCCCGATGGCAAGGTTTACGTCGTGGGTTACGAGGAAGAAGAAGAGACCGTCAAAGCCACTCAGTTGGGTGCCTATCGCGCGGTCAACATCAAGAGGTACCTCACGGAAGGCGAAGGTAAGGCAGGCATCGACCAAGGGCGCGTGATTCCGGTGAAGGGCAAGGCGCAGAAAGATCGGAGCGCCAAACTGTACTTCGTTCCGCAAGGCGCGCAGTTCACGGCCGAAGAAACCGAAACCATCGACGAAACCGCAATACAGGCCAAGTAGATAAGACGAAGGGCAGTGCGTCGCGGACTGCCCTCCAGCCGTTCGAACGACAGCGGAAACGTAGAACGCGAATCAAGGAGACGAAACATGCGTAAATCAGCAAAAGTTGTACTCACGGGCCTCTTTGTACTCGCTCTAGTTATGGTGGGGTTTATCCCGGGAAGCGCGCGGGATAAATACGAAACCATCGATGCTACTGCCTGGGGCACCAGCACCCAGACGGGTTCCAATATCGGTATTACGGTCATCATCTATGAGTTCTCTACGGCGGATGACCGGAGCATCCTGGTGCAGGCTTACAAAAAGGCCTCGAACCAGGGATTGGTGAACGCCCTAAGCAAGATGAAAGCAGTGGGCCGTATCGCCATCCAGGGAACGCTTGGCTTTGACCTGAGCTACATCAAGGTCGTTCCGACGGCTACGGGGCGGAAGATCCTTTTCGTCACCAACCGGAAAATCGCGTTCGCAGAAGAGTGGGCCGATTCGGAATCGAAGAGCTTTGACCTGACCGCCGGACAGATCGAGATCAACGATCAGGACAAGAGCAAGAGTTCTGGAGTGTTATTTCCTGCGACCCAACTGGTCCTTAACAGCCAGGGAGAGTTGCAGTGGGATCTCAACCAGAACCCATGGAGACTGGGCGACGTCATCGACTGGAAAGGTACACCGGGCTTGAACTGAGCTGGCCGGTGGACTGATTGTTGTCGCTGCGTAATCGGAAAGCGAGAAGACTGCTTATAGGAGGGTGAGAGATGAGAGCTAGGACATTCGTGGTGTGGTGCGTGATGTTGGCAGTGGTGTTCAGTGCAGGAGTTCTCCAGGCTCAAAAGAAGAAGGCTGGCAATTCGTACGCGTGCGTGGAGCCCAATCCGGCGACACTTTGCACGGCGGCGAACACCTGCGGTTCCGACGGAGCTGGCTGCACCGTGGACATCAAGAAAGATGTGACGACCACCGTAACGCCGAGCACGGCGGATAAGAAGAAGAACCAGTTGTTCTGCGTGAAGGCAGGAACCCAAGTCAAGTTCGATAGCACGTCGAAGAACACCGGGTTCGTGCTCGACTTCGGCCCTAAGTCGCCATTTGAAAGGGAAGACGCCGTGGTTGGAGGAAACAAGAAGCCCGACACGGTAACAATGACAAATCCGGGATGCTATCGCTTTTCGGCAGGAGCATGCGTCTCAGGAGGAATTTACGGGATGTGTGGGACGCAGATGACGGAAGTGGTGGTGACGAAGTAAATCGGACGCGCGGGCTAGACGTCACGAACCATCAGAGCTCTGATGTGGGGTGGAAGGGAACATGAGAAATGAGTGTTCGCAATAGCAAGCGATCGAAACAGATGCAATGTATCGGCGGAGCCTTGCTTTTGGCTTCTGTCCCCGGGATCGCACAGCAAGGGGCGTGCCCCCCGGGATCGCCGTGCGCAACCACAACCATTGACGGCCGGTATCTACCGGCGCCCCCACAACAGTTCAAAGGCGATATCGGTCTCAACGCTCTGGAGTCGACTCCGTATTGGCCGGCGAGGGTAGTACCGCCCAAGGGCGCGCCCAACGTACTGCTCGTCTTGATCGATGATGAGGGTTTCGGTGCTCCGAGCACTTTTGGCGGAATGATTCCGACACCCAATCTCCAGAAAGTGGCGGATATGGGGCTGCGTTACACCAATTTCCATACCACTTCGCTGAGCTCACCGACCCGAGCAGCACTTATCACAGGCCGCAATCATCACTCGGTTGGATTCGGTGTGGTATCGGAGCAATCGACGGGGTACCCGGGATACAACAGCATTATCGGCAAAGACAGCGCGACGATCGGTCGAATTCTTCTCGAGAACGGCTATCGGACGTCGTGGTTCGGTAAGGACCACAATACGCCCGTTTATACCGCGAGCCAAGCCGGACCATTCGATCAATGGCCGCTCGGTATGGGCTTCGAGTACTTCTACGGCTTCGTTGGAGGAGATACCAGTCAATGGGAGCCAGGGATGTTATTCCGTAATACGACTCCAATTCATCCGTACGTAGGTCATCCGGGTTGGAACCTCAATGTCGCAATGGCGGATGACGCAATTCACTGGCTGAACCAGTTGAATACGCTCGATCCTTCGCTGCCGTTCTTCTGCTATTACGCGCCAGGGGCCACTCATGCTCCGCACCATCCGACACCGGAATGGATCGAGAAAGCGCACAACCTGCACCTGTTCGATAAGGGCTGGAACGCGCTGCGCGACGACATCTTCGCCAACCAGAAGAAGCTGGGAGTCATTCCGCAGGATGCGCAACTCACACCCTGGCCGGACGATTTGCTGAAGAGGTGGGATGCACTTACGCCGACCGAAAAGAAGCTCTTTATCCGTCAGGCGGAAGTCTATGCCGCCTACCTGATGCAAACCGACTACGAAATCGGGCGAGTCATCGCTGAAGTTGAGCGGGAGGGCAAGCTCGATGACACGCTCATCATCTATATCAGCGGCGACAACGGTGCCAGCGCGGAAGGAACACCGAACGGCACGCCCAGCGAGTTGTTCTCGTTCAACGGCATCGATCTTTCGGCGGAGCAGCAGATGCCTTTTTATGACGCCTGGGGTAGCGACAAGACCTTCAATCACTTTGCGGTTGGTTGGGCTTGGGCGCTGGATACTCCCTTTAAGTGGACGAAGCAGATTCCGTCCTTCTTCGGAGGTACTCGTAACGGGATGGTGATCTCCTGGCCCGGACACATCAAGGATTCTGGTGGGATCCGGTCGCAGTTCCATCACGTGATTGATGTGGTGCCGACGATTCTTGAGGTCACCGGTATTCCTGCTCCGGTGCAGGTTGACGGCATCGCTCAGAAGCCGATCGAGGGCGTGAGCATGGCTTACAGCTTCGACAAGAACAATGCGAATGCACCCTCGCCACATAAAACTCAGTACTTCGAAATGTTCGGACTGCAGGGCCTTTACAACGACGGCTGGATGCTGAGCGCGGTACCAACTCGTCCACCCTGGGTGATGGCGGGTGCGGCGACTCCGGACCCGGCGACGGCCTACAAGTTCGAACTGTACGATGTGACCCACGATTGGACGCAGAACAACGATGTAGCGGCCAGCAACCCAGCTAAAGTAAAGCAGATGAAGGACCTGATGTTTGGCGAATTCGCCAGGTATAACGTTCTTCCTCTGGATGCATCGGTGGCGACTCGGGTCGTGCTGCCCCGTCCGAGTATGGCCGCAGGTCGCGACGTTTTCACTTATACCGGTGAGCCGATCAGTTCGATTCCTGGCTCCGCAGCCCCCAACCTGCTGAACACCTCCTTCACTATTACGGCCGACATCGATGTTCCAGCCAGTGGGGTGGAAGGAATGCTCGTCACCAATGGCGGACGTTTTGGAGGGTACGGGTTCTATGTCCTTCAAGGCAAACCAGTGTTTACCTGGAACCTGCTCGATCTGAAACGAGTGAAGTGGCAAGCGCCGCAGGCTTTAACGCCCGGTAAGCACACCCTTGAATACGACTTCAAGTATGAAGGGCTGGGCTTCGCAACACTGGCTTTCAACAGCGTTAGTGGTGTCGGACGTCCCGGCACCGGCACTCTGAAAGTAGATGGCAAGGTTGTCTCTACCCAAGTGATGGAACGAACGATCCCGCTTCTAGGACCTATCGACGAGACATTCGATATCGGCTCCGATACGGGATCGCCAATTGATGACCAGGACTACCAGGTGCCATTCAACTTCACGGGCAAGATTGACAAACTAACGATCGCTGTCGAGAAGCCGCAACTCACCCCTGCCGATATTCAGAAATTGAAAGACGCGGAGATGAGTGCGGCGGATGCGAAGTAACGAGCCCTGTAGCTGGGCAGTCCGTTCGCGGACTGCTCAGCATTACAAACGAAATTCCAAAGCAAGACCAGCCTGAGGTAAGGAAAGAGGCAGGACTATGAAACTCTTACGAAGTGTCTCGGTTATTACATTGCTGACCTTGCTCGCCACACTCAGTCTGGCCCAGGATCAAGGCTGGCCCCGTACGAAGAGTGCCCCGACTGGCACCATCGTCCTGTATCAACCCCAGGTTGACGATTGGCAGAACTACACGACACTTCATTGGCGGCAAGCGTTTCAACTTACGCCAACCGGCGGCAAGATGGTGATTGGTGCTGCTACTTTTACCGGTCACACCTACGTCGACAACGACAGCCACATCGTCACCATCGATGGGATAACCATCAATAACACCTACTTCTCATCGCTTGATCCCGCGGCGAGCGCGAGCATGGCGCAACTGGTAAAAACGTTTGTGCCCCCAAGTGTTGACATTTCGCTCGATCGCGTCGTTGCCAGCATGCCTAAGTCTAACGAACCGGTGAAGACCGTCGAGCTGAACAACAATCCGCCTTTCATCTTTGTGGCGTACGGTCCGGCCATTCTCTTGGCTGTCGACGGACAGCCGGTTCTTGCAGATATCAAGAAGACAAAGTTCAAGTACGTCGTTAATACGCAGTGGCCGTTGTTTCAGGACACGAAGGATTCGAAGTACTACCTCTTGGTGAATCAGCGCTGGCTGAGCGCTTCCGATCTACACGGACCATGGTCGGCGGTGACGAAGCTGCCGAGGGATTTCGATAAGATTCCTGCCTCGGACCCGCAATTTTCAAAGTTGCAGCCAGTGATTCCTCCGCCGGCGGCAACTGGTCCGATCCCAAAGGTCTTCTACAGCTCGGTTCCGGCAGAGGTGATTCTGTTTGGCGGTCAGCCGGCTTGGGCGAATATTCCGCAGACCGAATTGGCCTATGCCAGCAACACGGATAGTCCGGTGTTTCTCTACCTGCCGACGCAAACCTACTACTACCTCGCCGCAGGACGCTGGTTCAGCTCACCCAACCTGGAAGGAAACGGCTGGATATTTGCGTCGATGAGCCTGCCGGCGGATTTCGCGAAAATTCCGCTGTCGAGTCCGGCCAGCGCGATCCTGGCGTCGGTACCGGGTACGGAAGAGGCGAAAGACGCCGTGTTGATCGCGCAGATCCCGACGGTGATGGAAATCAATCCCACGACTGCGGCGCAACAGGCAAAGGTGACGTATGTCGGCGAGCCACAGTTCTCGCCCATCCAGGGTACGTCGATGTCGTACGCGACGAACACTCCGGACAAGGTGATCGAAGTCGATAACAGCTATTACCTGTGCTTACAGGGCGTGTGGTTCGTGTCTTCGAATGCCCAGGGACCGTGGACCACTGCGACTTCGGTTCCGCAGGTGATCTACACCATTCCGCCGAGTTCGCCGGTATATAACGTCACGTACGTAACGCAGACGGTAGCTCCAAGCGGCAACGTGCAAGCCAGCTATACGGCGGGATACCTGGGCGCCTTCGTGACCGGCGCGGCGGTAGGCGCCATAGTGGCGAGCGGGACGGGATATTACTACCCGCCCTATGTCGGGTTCCCGACATACGGATACCCAGCTTATTACCCATGCGCCACGCCTTATGGCGCTTATGGCTATAGCAACTATTACAACACCCATACCGGGGCCTACGGAGTTTCACAGACCGCTTATGGTGCATACGGATCAGCAACCCGGACGGCGTCCTATAACCCGTATACAGGGACCTATGCACAGAGCGGCCACGTACAGACTCCATACGGCGGTCAGACAGTTGGCCAGGCATACAACCCCTACACCGGAACCTATGGCGCCACCCATCAGGGATCGAGCCCTACCGCACAGTGGGGGCAGTCCTATGTGCAAAATGGCAATAAGTCGGCGTACACACAGCACTACACCACGGCAAATGGAACCGTAGCCTCGGCGCAGGGCTCTCAAGGCGGGAGGGCATACGGCACTACTGCCGGGGCAGGCAATACCGCTGTCGGTAAGACGTCCGGCGGCGACATGTATGCCGGACACGATGGCAATGTCTACCAGAACAACGGGTCCGGTTGGCAGAAGTACAACAACAGTTCCAATTCGTGGCAAAACGTTAATACTCAGCAGGCGCAGCAGGAAGCACATCAGCAGGCGCAGAACTATCAGCAACAACACCCGCAGCAGACGCAGAATTATCAGCAGCACGCGCAGAGTGGTAGCCAGGAGCGTCCGTCAGGCTCCAGCGGTTGGTCCTCCCAGAACCTCGACCAGGAACGCCAAAACCGCATGAGTGGCGCTTCGCAAAGCGATCGCTGGAATCGCGGCGGTGGTTCAGGCTCCGGCGGCAGTTGGGGTGGCGGGCACAGTTGGGGTGGCTACGGCGGTGGTGGTCGGAGCTGGGGTGGTGGCGGCCGCGGCGGTGGTTTCAGACGCTGAGGGTTCTAGGAACGGCTGATTGAAAAACGACGTAAAGAAAGGAGCGCAACGTGAAACGTAGTCGTTGGGTGTTTTTAGGTTTTCTAGTAATAGCTGCTAGCCTCACGCAGTTGGCCCTCGCCCAGAGCACGCAGATTCAGGGTCTGATCACGGGCCGCAATGGCGCACAGATGATGGTCAAGACTCAGGATGGCGGCTCGGCCGTAGTTGTCCTGAGTCCCGGAACGCAGGTTGATGAAGTCGAAGGTAAATTCAGCCTGCGCAAGAAAGAATTGGGGCTTACAGCCCTGATTCCTGGGCTGCCGGTACAGGTCAAAGGCAGCATGAACGCCAACAACCAGATCGTGGCCGACCAGGTGAGATTCAAGGCGTCGGATCTGAAGAGTGCCCAGGACATGCAGGCGGGGCTGGCCCCAGTGCAAGCCCAGGCGAATGCAAATTCGACGGAACTTGCCGCCGATAAGCAGAAGCTGGCCGCGGAACAGCAACAGATTGACGCGAGCGCAGCGAAGATCGCCGCGAACAAGGCGGCTATCGCGGCCGCAAACAAGCGGTTCGGTGAACTCGCCGAGTACAACATCCTCGACGAAGTGACGGTGTATTTCGGCAACGGTAAAGTTACGATCGATCCGCAGTACAAGCCGCAGTTGCTGGCACTGGCCCAGAAGGCGCAAGGCATCACCGCCTTCATCATCCAGGTCCAGGGCTACGCCTCGGCCGTTGGCTCGGTCGCGATCAACCAGAAGCTGAGCCAGGAACGTGCGGATAACGTGCTCGACTTCATCGAGCAACAGGGCGGCATTCCCCTGACCAACGTGCTGGCTCCCGGTGCCATGGGAACCACCGATCAAGTGGGCGCCAATAACACAGCGGAAGGACAGGCAGAAAATCGGCGGGTGGTGGTCCGAGTCCTACAGAACAAAGGCATTGCGGGCACTTAATCGCAAGGTGAGGGCTAATGGAGTAAAGATGCAAACACTCGAAGGCAGAGGTTCAAACAGATTGCTATTCAACGAACATGTTCCCGGAGGAATAGTGCAGAGGGACCTGCCACAAAAACGGAAGCCGAACCGGAACATGCGCCCGGCGAGCGAGCCGGTACTTACGGAACGGTCGCACCGCTTGTCGCGGTTGCTGCTGAACGCGCAAGAGGAAGAAAGAGGGCGGATCGCCAGGGAACTGCATGACAGCATCGGGCAGGACCTGGCGTTGCTGGTGATCAACCTCCAGAATGCAGTCCAGCAATCGCAGTCCTTCGAAGAGCTGGGGGGAAGAGTGGCTCGCCTGGCGACCTCCGCGGAACGCATCGGCATGTCGGTCAGCCGCATCTCCCGCGAGATTCATTCGTCGGAGTTGGATCTGCTGGGACTGAACGTCGCCGTGTCACGGGTGTGCCGTGAATTTTCTGTAACGTACGGCATCCACACTCGCGTATCCTGCGGGAACCTGCCGAATGGAATTTCGAAGGATGTAGCATTGTGTCTCTACCGCGTGCTGCAGGAAGCGCTGCACAATGTTGCCAAGCACAGCAAGGCCGCGCAAGTGGAAGTTGAGTTGTATTCCGAAGGCGATGGTGTGATCTTGCTGGTTACAGACAATGGCCGGGGGTTCGTCGTGGACAGCAGCTTTAAGACGGGGCTCGGGCTACTGAGTATGCGGGAGAGAGTTCACGGCTTAGACGGAAAGTTCGCGATCCAGTCAAAAGTTGGGAGCGGCACCCGTATCAGGGCCCGTGTTCCGTTGGCAGTGCGAGAAAAGCCGTCGAGATAGAGGGAGCAAGCGATGAACACAATAAGTCCGGATGTACCAGCAGTGATATCGAAGACCAGGCAGAAGCTACTCGCGGTGATTCTGCTCGGCGTCCTTTTAATGTTGGGTTGCATGCAGATGGCTGTGGCCCAGGATCAGGCTGCGCAGCAGCAGGACGAGGGAATTCCCGCTTCCGCTTTAACCACCAAGACCGTGCAGGCGGTGGGATACGAAGTGAACGTCGGAGGTACGAAGGTCAGCATGGTTCCCACTGACTTGGCACCGGGTGCCAGTGGCGACGCCAAAGTCGCGATCAAGTCGAAGGCCGCCAGCGCCAGCGTTGACATCAGCGTTAAGGGTCTTCCCGTGCCTTCGAGCATAGGAGCGGAGTTCCTGACTTACGTGGCGTGGGTGGTGACGCCGGAAGGCCGCACCGGGAATCTCGGCGAAGTCCTGGTAGATAAGAACGGTAACGCCAAGCTGAGCGCGACCACGCCGGCCCAAACGTTTTCGTTAATCGTGACGGCAGAACCGTACTTTGCGGTTCGCATCCCCAGCGAGATGGTGATGCTGCAGAGCCAGCCGCGTAAGGACACGGTAGGAAAAATCTTCCCGGTGTCGCAGTACCAGCTCATGAAGCGCGCCCAGTACCAGAAACTCGGCAATCCGCTGGCGCTCACGCCCGATCCGAAGATTCCGATCCAGGTGTACGAGGCACGTAATTCGGTCGAGATCGCCAAGGCGCACGGAGCAGAGAAATATTCGCCGGAGATCCTGGAGAAAGCGACAGCGAGCCTGCAGATCATGGAAAACGCACTCGCCGCGAAGGCCGGCAAAGATGCAGTGATTGCCGACGCACGCCAAACGGCGCAGTTCGCGGAAGACGCCAGAGCGCTCTCGGTTTTGCGACAAGACCAACAACGCATTGTGCAGGAACGTGAAGCCGCGGCGGCGAAGGCAGCAGCAGAAGCAAAAGCTCAAGCCGAAGCCAAAGCTGCGGAGGAAGCCGCCGAAGCCAAGCGCAAGGCTGACGAAGCCGCAGCAGCGGCAAAGGCTAAAGCCGACGCGGAGCTAGCGGCCCAGGAAGCAGCGACAAAGCAAGCCGAAGAGCAGAAAGCCGCGGCGGAAGCGCAAAAGGCTGCTGCCGAGAAGGAAAAGGCGGAGTTGCGCGCCAAGCTGCTGGAGCAATTCAATCGCGTGCTGCCTACCACCGATACTCCTAAGGGCCTGGTCGTCAACATGGGCGACGTGCTGTTCGATACCGGCAAAGCCGATCTTCGTCCCCCGGCCCAATTGGCGCTTGCCAAGCTCACCGGCATCGTTCTGAACTATCCGTCCTTGCATCTTGCGATCAACGGATATACCGATTCGACCGGCACTCCTCAGTTCAACCAGGCGCTATCGCAAAAACGTGCGGATAACGTCCTTGCGTTCCTGACCTCGCAGGGACTCGATCCCGGATCGTTGACCTCACAGGGATTCGGAGAGAGCGATCCGGTTGCGAGCAACGATACCGCGCAGGGCAGACAGGCGAATCGCCGCGTGGAGATTGTAGTGTCCGGAGAGGTGATCGGAACCAAGCTGGGGTCGGCGCAGGGGCAGTAAACACTCGTGTGACGCCTCGTCACCTGCGAGAGAACAACTGATGCAAGGTGGAGGCCGGACGGTCTCCACCTCGTTTCGTCCGCGAAGGAACTGTCGATATCGCTAACGGTTTCGTTCGTTCCGAAATGTGTTTCCCACGTGGGCACCCGGGGATGTCTCTTGTGTAACGGACGCATCTTCAATTCGGGTATGATTTGCGACGAGCCCTTACAGCACACTGGAAGGTTAGGAGAGAAGTTCAATGATGAAAGTCGTCAGGGTACTCGTAGTTGTTGTGTTCTTCTTTATGAGTTTAGCGGTATTCGCGCAGAAGGCTCCGACGGCCGAAGCATCGGTTGACTATTCAATGGTGATGTACAACCCCGCGAAGAACTACACCGGCACTCGATATCTGAACGGCGGCGGCGGCGCTATCGTCTATAACTTCGGCAAGTATTTAGGGCTCAAGGGTGAATTCCAGGGCTACGCGAGCACCACGGCCACATTCACCGTTCCTGCCGGTCGCGTTATTCCTCCGGGAATCTACAAAACGCAGGCGAACATGTTCACCTATCTGTTTGGGCCGCAGATCAACTTCCGCATTCGGCGAGGGAAAATCTTCGCGGAGACGTTGTTCGGAGGCGCGCATTCGAATGGCTACGCGAACCTGTACCGGGCGGCGGGCTATGGCACCGGCTCGGCGCAGAACAATGGCTTCGCGATGGCAATGGGCGGAGGTTTCGACTACCACCTTACCGACTCGTTCGACGTCCGCGTCGCGGAAGTGGATTATTTCCTGACGCGGTATTCGGTGGTCGTCCTCGGAACCAACAACCAGAGCAACTTCCGCTACGTGGGCGGAATTGTGTACAGATTTGGCGGTAAGTAAGGCAACGGAGTTCGCGTCTGCCCCGGGCGGTCGAACCGCTACAAAAGGTAAAGATCAGGTGAAACCGATTCGGTTCAACCAGAAGCAACGGTCGCTTTTCCTGCTGATCTCCATTTTGGTATTCCTTGTGATGGCGCCCCTGCTCGACAACGATCAGACCGGCGAACTGATTCTCGTGGGCAACATGTATGTCACCCTCGTTGCCGCAACCCTGGAACTGAAGGAACGACCCATGCTGTTCTGGGCCGCGGTTCCGGTCGCGGTCACTTCTGTGATCCTGCTTATGACCGCGCATTTCTATCCCGCGCGAAATATTCTGATTGCCAACAGCGTGGTGCTGGCTCTCTTCTTTGGATTGGTATGCGCAAGCCTGTTCGCGTATCTGGGCCGCAAGGGAGAGATCACCGAACGTATTTACGCTTCGGTGAGCCTTTATCTACTGCTCGGATTCACCTGGTACGCGCTTTACAGCGTGATCAATACTGCGAGTCCAGGATCGTTCACCGATGCGGGCGTACCGGTTCCGATAAGGGCCACGGGGAGCACGTTCCTCTATTTCAGTTTCGTGACCCTCACGACGTTGGGATACGGCGACATTCTGCCGGTGAGACCGACTGCGCGTATGGCCGCATCGCTCGAGGCAGCGGCAGGTGTGCTGTACATCGCGATCACGGTTGCACGGCTGGTCGGCTCAGGACAAACCGTGGAAAGCGATTGAGTCCTGCTTTGATCGGCTACAGGCCAGCTTCGATGCGCGCTCTGGGATCGAGATAATCGCGAAGCGCATCCCCGATAAAGTTGAACGACAGCACCGCCAACATCACTGCGATGGCTGGGAAGATGACCAGGTGCGGCGCATCGAACAGGTGCGAGCGGCCGTCGTTGAGCATCGAACCCCAACTCGCGGTTGGCGGAGGAACGCCGAGTCCGAGAAAGCTCATCGTCGCTTCGGCCAGGATGGCTCCGGCCATACCGATCGCTCCCTGCACAATTACGGGCTGAATCATGTTCGGGAAGATGTGGCGGCCCACGATCCATAGATCGCTAGCTCCGAGCGCGCGCGCTGCCTCCACAAATTCGCGCTCGCGGATGGCCAGCACCTGGGCGCGAACCAGGCGCGCGTAGCCGACCCAGCCACCGATAATCAGCGCCAGAATAAGGTTGAGCAGCCCCGGCCCGAGGAATGCCACAAATGCGATCGCCAGCAGGAAGCCGGGGAACGATAGGAAGGCGTTCATCAGGATTACATTGACGAAGCGGTCAATGCGTCCGCCGTAGTAGCCGGCCAGTGATCCAATGATCAGCCCCAGACAAAGCGATCCGATCACGACACTGATTCCCACCAACATCGAGATGCGCGCACCGAAGATGATCCGCGAGAAAATGTCGCGGCCCAGTTCGTCGGTCCCAAACCAGTGATGAGCCGATGGCGGCGAGAGACGGATCGGCAGATCGATGTAGGCGGGATCCTGCGGTGCGATCCATGGGGCAAAAATCGCGAAACAGACAAAGATCGCAATGAACATCACGCCGACGGTCGCCAGCGGATTGAAGCGCGCCGCACGCTTTGCACGGGGCCAAAGCGGCTCGGGAAGAGAAGCAGTGTCGGGCTGCGGCATGGGCGCGACTGCCATCGGCCCAATGTAGCACAGGCATTCCTGCCTGTGGTTTTCGGACTTCCTACCGCGACAAACCGCCGCGATCCGTGTCAGACTCTAGGGAAGTAAGAAGGACGAAGTATGCGGAAATTGTTTGGCTGCTTGATCGTTCTTGCGGCTTTGCCTTCGTGGGCGGGCGTTACCTATACCGCCGTCACGCGCACTATTCTCGGGTCCACCACTCGTGCCGGTGATATGCGGGTTCGCGCCTTTGTGGAAGGCCGGCAGGCGCGCATGGAATTCCTCGAAAGCTCGCTGCCAGAGCTGGAAACTGGCACCTATCTGATTTCGTCCGATGGCGGCAACACTTCGTTTCTGGTTGATCCGCGCAGCAAGAGCTATGAGCGCTGGGACATGAGCGCCATGATCGGCAACATGGCGGACATCATGCGTTCCCTACGCAGCCAGATGAAGGTGCGTTTCGATGAGCCGAAGGTCGAAAAACTGGCGGACGAGCCCGGTCCCGTCATGAACGGCATGCCGACACACCACTATCGCTACCGTACCAGTTACAAGGCGTTCATCGACCTCGCCGAAACCGAGACGATCTCTACCACAACCGAAGAGGACATCTGGACGACAACCGCCATTACCGAGCCGGGCGTAGTTGCCCTGCTCAACAAGCGTCCCAGCTCCGGCGACGAGCAGCTCGACCGCATCATTCAGAAGGAGATGGACAAAGTGCCCGGATTTCCGCTGAAGCACGTCACCAGCACGCGCACCGAAACGAAGAAAGAAACCACCGAAAGCCGCACTGAGATGGAGGTGGTGGAAGTGAAAACGCTGCCGATTGCCGCTTCGATGTTCCAGCTTCCGCGAGGCTACGTGGAACTCGATCCCAGCGATTCCGACTTGAACAACGCCCTCAAGAAGCTCGAAAAGAATCACCAGCATCAGCCGGAAGACTAACGTTCGAGGTCGCGCACATCGTCCTGCAGGCGCTTGAAACCAATCGTCAGGATGGCGATATAGCCGATCAGCACCACCCAGGTGATGATGTAAGCCGCGTAAAGAAATTTCATCGTGTTCCCCTCGCCGTGCCTGCCAGAGCTTTCATGGCGTGTGCTTCTTCCACTTTCTGGCGTGTCCGTTCCAGCACGAATCGCAACCACACCAGAAGGATTCCGAATGCGGTGTATGCCGCCATGTTGACGAAGAACGCGTGCAGCATGCGTGGATCGATGCCCGAGTTCGGGCCGCTGCCGAACACCGGCGAAGGATGCTGCCCGCGGAACCAGCGGATGGCGAACCAGACGAAGATTGCATCCACGCAGCCAAAGATCGCTAAAGCCGCTGCCAGCGTGGCATTCGGGCCACCAGTAGAGAACTTCCGCAGGATCAGGTAACTGACGTAAATCAGCCACAGGACTAACGTGGAAGTTAGGCGCGGGTCCCACGCCCACCACACGCCCCACGCTGGCTTGCCCCAGATGGGACCGGTCAGCAGCACAATAGTGCAGAAGACGACGCCGACCTCGGCAGTGGAAACCGCGAGAGCATCGAGGGCCGGGTTACGCTTCGCGAGGTACGCGATCGAGGCCAGAAAGTTCGCCGGGAAGCAGAGCAACATCACCCAGGCGCAGGGCACGTGAACGTAGAAGATCCGCTGCACCTGCCCCATGGTTGCTTCCGTTGGGGCGGCAACCAGCGCTTCGTAAAGTCCCCATGAGAGCAGGGCAAAAGTTATGATCGCAAAGATGGCAAATTTCGATTTCATTCTGCTTGCAACACCGTTTCAAATAGCACAACGCCGATGGTGGTAAACACAATATCGTAAACCGCCAGGAAAACCAGCGGCAGGTATGCCGATTCATCGCCCGTCAGAATATAGGTTGTTGCCTTTACCGCCGCCAACAGAGCTGGGATCGAAATCGGGAAGAGCAGCAGCGGCAGCAGTACTTCGCGACTGCGGGTACGGATCGACATCGCGCCGAAAAATGTGCCGTTGACTACTACCGCCCAGTTCCCGAGCAGGGAAACGATCAATAACTGGTACGCGGGGCCGACGCTGCGCAGGTTATAGAAGATGACGAACAGCGGCGCGATCACCAGTTCCAGCACGCTGACAAAGATGAAGTTACCGATGGCCTTGGCGATGAACAACGATTCCAGCGGCGCGGGAGCAATGCGATACGCGTCGAGCACGCTGTTGCGCAATTCGCGCGCCCACGTCTGATTCAGGGCCACCACGGCGGCAAATAGCAACGCTACCCAGATCAGGCCGCCGGCGATCTCGCGCGATTCCTCAGCTGTCAATTCGAACGAGAAGCTGAAGATCACTACCGTCAGCAGCGCAAAGAACAGCATGGAGTTGATGGCATCTTTCGAGCGCCACTCCAGGCGAAGGTCTTTGCTGAGGGTGTTTTTCAGCGTCGCGACAAAGGTCATGGAGCGGTACTCCGTTGTACGGGAGTCACACCGCTGGCGATTGCCGCGGCCGAAACGCCGTTTTCACGCATTATGATCTCGCCAGCTGACATCCAGACGGACTCGTCGGCGATCGTCTCTAATAGCGCGGGTTGGTGCGTTACGAGGAAGATGGTTCGCCCGCCGTCGCGCATCTGCCCGAGCAGGCGCGCCATGTCGCGGGCCGATGCCACATCGACGTTAGAAAACGGCTCGTCCAGCAGAAGCAGCCTGGGATCGTTCAGAATCGCCCGCGCCAGTGACATGCGCTGTCGCATTCCCTGGGAATACTGGCCGACGCGCCGGCTCAGCGCAGGATCAAGGCCAACCGTCCGGATCGCCCGTTCGCAAACCGCCGGATCGTCGATCCCGTAAAGCTTGGCGAAATAGCGCAGGTTCTCCATCCCGGTCAGCTCTTCGTACAGCATCGGCGCGTGCGCCATGTATCCGAATTGCGACCCCACTTCACGCGGATGCTTTGCCCCGAGCACTTGCAGTTCGCCGCGTGTGGGTTGGATCAGTCCAGCGATGACGCGCAGCAGTGTGCTCTTGCCGGCGCCGTTCTCGCCGAGGATCAGGTAGAGCTTGCCAGCGGCGAAGTCGGCGCGGACATTGCGCAGGGCGGCAAAGCGTCCGTAGAGCTTGGAGACCTCGTGCAGCGAAACCACTGGATCTGGA
>Ga0335069_10004544_pt1 | contig 20504 bp, 16 predicted proteins | sample Lox_Sample_11_FD_206714 | JGI IMG/M metagenome (GOLD analysis project Ga0335069, IMG submission 206714) | Soil microbial communities from Loxahatchee National Wildlife Refuge, Florida, United States - Lox_Sample_1.1 | ecosystem: Environmental > Terrestrial > Soil > Wetlands | place: USA... | reverse complement strand
GATTTTAGGATGTTCCCGCTGGACGGCTTTGTTGTTTGTTTTCCTGCCTTTTTCCATTTTTCTGCTGCTGCTGGTTTTTTTCAGCCTCATGTTCAAGGTGTTTTAAATGCCCCCCCGGACCCCTTCCCGCCGCGCCCCGGCCGCGCCCCTTGCCCAAGGGGAAGACCATTTGGTGACGGGCCATCGCTGGGCCTGGTATGGGATGAGTTTTTTCATCCCCTGGCTCGGGGTTTTCATCGGGCTTTTTCTCTATGACCGGGATTCCCGGGAAGTGCGCCAAGTGGGCCGAAACGCCCTTTTGATCAGCTTCGCGATCTGGGTGATTTTCCCCCTGCTGCTCTTGGCCGGCCTGCTCTTGGTGGGCGCGGTGACCCTGCTGCAGCTTTTTTCCCAAGCTTTTTCCGGAAACAACTAGGACCCGCTCCAAAATCCCAAAGGAAAAGATTTCCGCCGCAAGGGCGCGCGGACGAAGTTGAGGTTTTTTCAAAAAATGTTTTTGGATTTTTCTTTACCGCCGCGGCTGCGCGGTAAAAGGGTTTTGAAATGACTTCTGAGCATTCACCGGGGGGATTATGCCGGTTCTTTTAATTTCGGGGGGCACCCGCGGGATCGGTTGGGGCTTAACCCAGGCTTTCGCCCGGGCCGGCTGGGCCGTTTCCACTTGTTACCACCAGGACGAGGCCTCGGCCGAGTCGGCCCGGGCCGGCCTTCAGGTCCTGACCCCCGATTTTCTCGTCCAAAAAGCCGATGTCACCCGCGCCGAGGACCTCCAGGCCTGGATCGATGCCACCCGCCGGCGCTTTTCTTCCATTGATTGCGTCATCCACAACGCCGGCGCCACCCACAACGCCCGTTTGCTCAACTTGGAAGAGGCGGATTGGGACAAAACCCTCGAGGTGCATTTGGGGGCGGCCTTCCGGATCGCCAAGGCTTGCCTGCGGCCCATGCTCCGGGAGGGCGGCCAGATGATCTTCATCTCGTCGGTGGTGGCCACGACGGGCAACGTCGGCCAGTGCTCCTATGCCGCCGCCAAGGCGGGATTGGTGGGGTTGGCACGGAGCTTGGCCCGGGAATATGGCTCCAAAAACATCCGTGTCAATGTTGTGTGTCCCGGCTTCCACAAGACCAGGCTTTCCGACGGCTTGAGCGAGGAGGCCGAACGGTCCATCCGCGCCAAACACCTTTTGCCCCTCACCACCGACTTGAAAGAGGTGGAGGACTTCGCCTTGTGGCTGGCGGGGACCAAGACCATCTCAGGCCAGGTCTTCAACTTGGACTCGCGGATTCCCGGATGGCTTTGATCCGGCCGGTGGTGACGGGTTGGGGATTGGTTTGCCCCTTGGGGATTGGCGCCGAGGCCGTGTGGGAATCCCTCCGGGCCGGCAGGGGATCGGGATCGGACCTTCGGGGACCCGGATGGGAAGCCTGCCGCTCGCCCCGGGCTGCCCAAGTGGGACCTTTTCAAGCGCCGCCCGGTACCGAAGGCCGGGACCGGTCTTTGCGATTGGGGGTTCGGGCGGCCCAAGAAGCTTGGGACCGGTCAGGGCTTCAAGGCGAGAGCCGGGAAATGGCCACGACCTTCTCCTCCAGCAAGGGCGGATTGCTCACCTTGCTCCAAGCCCGGGAGGCTTTGCGGCAAGGCCGTCCCCTTCCAACGGGTTTTTTGGACGAGTTTTCCCCTGGGGCGCCCGGTCTTTTTTTGCGGGACCGTTTGGGCTTGAGGGGCCCGGTCCTTTCTTTTGCCGCGGCCTGCGCCACGGGCTTGGCCAGCCTCATTCAAGCGGCGGATTGGATTGAGGGGGGCGTCGCGGAGGCCGTTTTGGCCGGCAGCGCGGAGTCTTCCTTGCATCCCCTGGTTTGGGCGGGTTTCACCCGGATGGGTCTTTTAACCAAGTCGCCCGAGGGTGGGCGGCCTTTTGACAAGGATCGGGACGGTTTTTTACTGGGGGAAGGGGCGGGCGCCATGGTCCTGGAGTCGGAGGATTCGGCCCAAAGGCGCGGGGCGCCCATCCGGGCCCGGCTCAGCGGTTGGGCTTTGGGGGCGGACGGGGAGGGCATCCTGGAAGTGGACCCTCGGGGTCGGTCGATCCTGGAAGTCATCCAAAGGGCCTTGCGCCGCGCGGGGCTTAAGCCCCAAGATATCGGTTATATTAACGCCCATGGAACTGGGACCCGGGCTAATGATAAAGTAGAGGCCTTGGCCCTGGCCGAAGTTTTCGGCCGGGACCGGGTTTTCGTCAGCTCCACCAAGGGCGCCACGGGCCATTTGCTCGGGGCGGCCGGCAGCGTGGAGGCCGTATTGGCCTTTCTTTCGCTGGAGCGGGGATGGGCCCCGCCCACCCGGAACTTGGTTGATCCCGATCCCGAGTGCGGGGCCCGGCATGTTCCCCCCGGGGGCCAAGCGGGCGATTGGCGGCATGTGATGTCCCTTTCCTACGGGATCGGGGGGCAGTTGGGGGCGGTCATCTTCTCGAGAGGTTGAAGCCTATGGAATGCTTGCCTTATCGGGCCGAGTTTCAAAGCGAGCTGGAAGAGTTCCTCTTGGGCCCCTTCAAGGAAATCGGGGAGGACCTGGACCTGACGGGCCGCCACGCGGACCTGCGGCGCATCCCGGAGTTCTACCAAAAGACCGGTGATTTTTGGGTCCTCCGGGACCAGGGAAAGATCATCGGCACCATCGCCTTGCGCTGGATCGAGGACCGCACGGGCGAAATCAAACGCTTCTTCGTGGCCCCGGGCAAGCGCGGCAAGGGCCAGGGCAAGACCTTGCTGGAGAAAGTCATCCAAAGCGCGCCCACCTTCGGCTTCCGGAAGCTTCGGCTCGACACCAATTCCAAATCGCCGGCGGCCAACCACCTCTTCAAAAAATACGGGTTTCGCCTGATCCCGCGCTACAACGACGAGCCCAGCGCCGAATATTTCTTCGAACTCACCCTGGTTTAGGCGAATCCTTGGATTGGATTGAGGAGCTCAGGCAAGAACTGGCGGGACTGGAGGCCCAAGGCCTCAAACGCGCCTTGCGCACGGTGGATCCCTTGGGTGGGGCCAAGGCGAGGGTCGAGGGCCGGGACTGCGTGCTGTTCTGCTCGAACAATTACTTGGGCTTGGCCGACCATCCCCGGGTGGTCAAAATGGCCCGCCAAGCGCTGGACCGTTATGGCGCGGGATCCCAAGCCTCCCGCCTGGTCTCGGGCAATTTCCCCATCCACGATTTGCTGGAAGAAAAAACCGCGCTCTTTAAGGACACGGAAGCCTGCCTGGCCTTTCCCACGGGCTACATGGCCAACCTGGCCGCGGTGTCGGCCCTGGTGGGCGACGAGGACGCGGTGCTTTGCGACCGGTTGAACCACGCCAGCCTCATCGACGCCTGCCGCTCCTCCAAGGCCAAACTGTTGGTTTACGAGCATTTGAACCTGGCGGACTTGAGGGCTTGCCTGGAGCGCGCGCGAAACTACCGGCGGCGCCTCATCGTGACGGACTCGCTTTTCAGCATGGACGGGGACGTGGCGCCCTTGCCCGGCATCATGGAATTGGCCTCGGAGTTCGAGGCGCTGGTGCTCATCGATGACGCCCATGGCACCGGGGTTTTGGGGGTCGGGGGCCGCGGCGGCGCCCACCATTTCGCCCTGAAGACCCCGCCCACGGCGGTGGTGGGCACCTACAGCAAGGCCCTGGGAAGCCTGGGGGGCTTCGTGGGCGGATCCAAAACCTTGGTGGAAGCGCTTTTAAACAAGGCCAGGACCTTCATCTATACCACGGGCCTGCCGCCCTCGGTCTGTGGGGCTTCCCTGGGGGCCTTGGAGGTTTTGGAGGAAGAACCGGACCGGGTGGAAAAGCTCCGGCAAAACGCCGCCAAGATCAGGGCGGGCTTACAAGGCCTGGGATTTAAGGTGCCCGATGGGGAAAGCCCCATCATTCCCGTGATGGTGGGGGACAATGAAAAGGCGGTCCAAATGTCCTCCAAGCTTTTAGAGGAGGGAATCTTGGTGGTGGCCATCCGGCCGCCCACGGTTCCCAAGGACACGGCCCGCCTGAGGCTTTCGGTTTCCAGCGCCCACAGCGAGGATGAGATCAGCCAATTGTTCCGGGCCTTCCAAAAACTTTGATCGGAATCCAGTGAAAGCATCCGTCAAAACCCTATTCATCGCCGGCACCGACACGGGCGTGGGCAAGTCGCTCATCGCCGCCGGGATCGCCCGGCTTTGGGTGAACCAAGGCCATTCGGTGGGCGTCTTGAAGCCCGTGGCATCCGGCGCCGCCGACCGGTTGGGCCGGTTGACGAGCGGGGATGGGAAGCTGTTGCAGCGGGCGGCCCAACTGCCGAAGGAAGCTTATCCTTCCATTGTCCCCGTGCATTACCGTCAACCCCTGGCGCCTTATGTGGCCGCCTGGAAAGAAGGAGCCGTCCCGCTTTCCAAGATTGAAAAGGCTTACCAAGAAATGATGGGGAAATATGAACGAGTGATCGTGGAAGGCATCGGCGGGGTCTTGGTGCCCATTACCAAGAACTTTTTGGCGGTGGATTGGCAGGTGAAATGGAAATTGCCGACTTTGCTGGTGGCCCGGGCGGGATTGGGGACGATCAACCACACGCTTTTAACGCTCGAAGCCCTGCGCCGCCGTAAGGTCAAGGTGCTGGGTGTGGTGGTCAATGGCTATCGGGGGAAGACCCTGGCCGAAAGGACCAATGTCCGGGCCCTGCGCCAATTGGCGGGTGTCCCGGTTTATGGCCCGGTCAAGAGGAACGCCCAATACCGAACGAAGCTTGACCTTTTGGCCCGGGATTTGGAAAGATTGGGCCTGCGTTTTTAAACTAAAAGACCCGGAAATCATGAACTACTCCGTCCTGGCCGCGAAAGACAAAAAATACCTCTGGCATCCCTTCACCCAGCAGCTCGAATGGGAGCGGGACAAAGACATCACCATCGTCACCCGGGGCAAAGGCACCTTTCTTTACGACGCCAAGGGGAAAAAATACCTGGATGGGGTCTCGTCCCTCTGGTGCAACGTGCATGGCCATCAGGTCCCGGCTTTGGATAGGGCTTTAAAGGCCCAGATCGGGAAGATCGCCCACTCCACCTTGCTGGGGGCTTCCAACGAACCAGCCATCCGCTTGGCCGAGAAGTTGGTGAAACTAGCGCCCAAGGGCCTGACCCGGGTTTTTTATTCGGACTCCGGATCCGAGGCCAATGAGATCGCCGCCAAGATGGCCTTTCAATTTTGGAAACAAGCCCCCACCCCTTCCCGGGGGAAAAACCTCTTCCTGACGGTCCGGGAGGGTTATCACGGGGATACCCTGGGGTCCGTCAGCCTGGGCGGGGTGGATCTTTTCCACCAAATTTTCGGGGGATTGCTTTTCAAAACCCTCAAGCTCAAGAGCCCCCATCATTATCCCCAGCGGCATCAATCCAACGGGGCTTGGCTTTCCGCTTGTCTTGAGGACGCGGAGAAAGTCTTCCGGAAACAGGGTTCCCGCTTGGCGGCGGTTCATTTGGAACCCTTGATGGAAGGCGCGGGCGGCATGCTGGCCCATCCTTGGGGTTACCTGCGGGGGCTTCGCGAGCTTTGCGACCGCTATGACGTGCTCATGATCCTCGATGAAGTGGCCACCGGATTCTGGCGCACGGGGACCCTTTTCGCCTGTGAGCAAGAAGGCGTCCGTCCCGATATCCTTTGCTTGGCGAAAAACCTTACCGGCGGCTACCTGCCCTTGGCGGCCACCTTGACCACCGAGAGGGTCTACCGGGCCTTCTTGGGCAAGTTCGAATCGGGGCGCACCTTCTACCACGGCCATACCTTCACGGGCAATCCGTTAGCTTGTTCGGTAGCTTTGGCCAATTTGTCCTTGATGGAAAAGCCTTCTTTCGTGAAGTCGGTGCAAGACAAGTGCGCCCTGTTGGAAAGGCTGCTGGAGCCCCTGGCGGGGCACGCCCATGTGAAGGAAATCCGCTTGCGGGGGCTGATGGGAGGGATCGAGCTGGTGAAGGACAAGAAAACCGGCGAGGACTACCCTTACGCGAAGAAGATGGGATACCGGGTCTGCGCCGAGGCTAAAAAGCGGGGGGTTTTGATGAGGCCACTTGGGAACGTCATTGTCCTCATGCCGCCGCTGGGTATTTCGAAGGGTGATTTGACCCGTTTAACGAAGGTCATCCAGGATTCCATCCAGCACGCCACGGATTGAGCGAGGAACCTTTTTAACCCCGCTTGGCCCCATATTTGGTGGGGTGAAAACCTTTTGACATCTACCGGTGGGGATGATAGATTTTCCACGTTCACGGCGTTCCGGGCCCTTTTCCATCCTTTCCACACCTACCCGCGGCCTCCATATCCGTCCACACCACCATCGGGAGTTTTTTCCTTGTACCTAAAGAAATTAGAAATTCACGGCTTCAAATCCTTCGCCGACAAGACCGAACTGGTTTTTGAGCCCGGCATCACGGCCGTGGTGGGTCCCAATGGTTGCGGCAAGACCAACGTGTCGGACAGCGTGCGATGGGTCTTGGGCGAGCAATCGGCCAAGGGCCTTCGCGCCGGCGAAATGACGGACGTTATTTTCAGCGGTACCGACACCCGCAAGCCCGCCAACCTGGCGGAAGTCACCCTGACCCTCACCAACGAGGACAAGGCCCTGGCCCTGGAGTTCGCCGAAATTTCCATCACCCGCCGGGTCTACCGCTCGGGCGAGGGCGAGTACCTCATCAACAAAGTGCCGGCCCGCTTGAAGGACGTCCGGGAACTGCTCATGGGGACCGGCCTTGGCACCAGCGCCTACTCGGTCATGGAACAGGGCAAGATGGACAAGATCGTGACCGCCAAGCCCATGGAACGCCGGGTGATTTTCGAGGAAGCCGCCGGCATCACCAAGTACAAGTCCCGCAAGGAAGAGGCCCTTCGCAAGCTGGACGCCACCGAACAGAACCTCATCCGCGTCTCGGACATCATCTCGGAGATCAAGCGGCAGATCACCTCCCTGGAACGCCAGGCCAAGCAGGCCGAGAAGTACCGGGAATTCAAGGAGCAACTCGCCAAGCTCCAGGTCCAAATCCACTTGGACAAGGCCGCCAAGCTCAAGACGCGCCTCAAAGACGTCCACCACAAGATGAACCAAGTCAAGGAGAGGCTCGAGGCGGCGCAGGGGGAAACCCACCATCTGGAACATCAGGAAAAAACCCAGCGCGCCCACTTGGCCCAGATCGAGCAGGAACTGACGGCGCTCCGGGAGCAGGCCTATAAGGTGGGCAGCGAGGTGGAGGTCACCCAAGGCCGCATCGAAGGCGCCCAACAGCACAAGAACCTGCTCACGGACCAGAAGCAACGCAACGTCCAACAAGTGGCCGAGGCCACCAGCCGGGTGGAACAGCTCAAGGTTTGGGTGGCCGAGCGCCTGCACCTGCTGAAGAACCGGGAGTCCCAGAAGGAAGAAAAGCTGAACCGCAAGCGGGAACTGGAAGGAAAACTCCAAGTCCTGGAAGGCGACCTTTCGGACAAGGCTAAAAACCTGGAGAACCAGAATTTGGCCGCGGTGGACTTGGTGACCCAGGCCGCCCAAATGCGGGCCGAGCTGGATTCACTCAAGTCGCAGGACGAGGAAACGTCCCGGAAGGTTTCCGAGCTGGCCGCGAACTTGGGGCGTTTGTCGAGGGAGCTGGAGGAGGCCCAAGGCCGCCAGGCGCGCCTGGGCGAGGAGCGGGAAAAGTCCCAGGAGGAGGAGGCCAAGACCGGCGAAGCCATTTTGGGCTTCCAGGCCCAACTGACCGCCGTGGGAACCCAGATCGACGAGAAGGTTTCGTCCATCCAGCAACTCAACAACCAAGTTTCGGAAGCGCGCTCCCGCTATGGGGTCCTCCAGGAACTTCAGAACAAACTGACGGGCTATGACCCGGGCGTGAAATCCGTCCTCCAGGCCAAACAGCAGGAACCCCTCATGTGGCAAGGTGTGAAGGGGGTGGTGGCGGATCTTTTCACCGTGGAACAGGCCCAGGAAACCGCCGCCGAGGCGCTTTTGGGGGGGCAGTTGCAGTCGTTGGTGGTGGAAAAGGCCGAGGACGCCCGCAAGGTCATTAATTTCCTCAAGTCCGAGGGCCAGGGCAAGGTTTCCATGTTCGTGCTGGAGGATTTGGCCAAGCTCGACTTCAGCCCCATCCCCGAGAAGGTGCTGACCGAGCCCGGGGTGCGGCAATCCCTGAAGTCGTTCCTGAAGTACGGAGCCGAGCTGTCGCCGGTGATCCATTTCCTTTTTGAGCAGGATGTGCTGGTTTCCGAGTGGGAAGCCGCCGAACGATTGTCCGCGCTCTATCCCCGGGTGCGGTTCGTGACGCCCGACGGCGACCGACTGGGACCGCTGGGTTTCGTGAAGGCGGGTTCCCAAACCTCCGACCTGTCCCTCCTGGGACGCCACCGGGAAATGACCGAGTTGTCCGACAAGCTCAAGGGCCTGGAAGAAGGGCTCCAGCGGGCCGAGGGCGAACTGGGCGAGGCCAAAAAGGGCCGCAAGGCCACCGAGGATTCCCTCATCGCCGCCGAAACCCGCCGCCAACAGCTGAAGATCCGCTTGGCCGAACTGGAAAAGGAGCTTTCCCAAACCGTCGAGACCCTGGGGCGCTTGGCGTCCGAGAAGGCCGCCGAGGAAAAGGAAAAAGCCGGCCTGGAGGAGCATTGGAACTTCGACAAGGAACGGATCCAGGAATTGGCCGGCCTTTTGGCCAAGAGCGAGCAGGCCCAGCACCTGACCCAGGAGCAAATCGCCGAGGCGCGGCGCGCCTTGCAGGAGTTGCAATCCCAGAAGGAAGAGCTGTCCAAACAGACGCTCCAGGTGGACATGGAATTGGCCGCCATGGAAGAAGTGGCCGTCCGGGCCCAAGAGGAAGCCGACCGCTACCAAACCGAGCAGACCCAGCTTTCGGAAATGATCGTGCAGAAGGCCGAGGAGAACACCAAGCTGGACGAGCAAAACCAACAGCTGAGCCTGGCCTTGGACGATTTGGGGAAGAAGACCAGCGGCTTGACCCAGGCCAAGCAGGAAGCCGACGCCAAGGTGGACGCCATCGTGGAAAAGCGGGCGGGGGTGGCCGCGGAAGCCGAGGGGATCGCGGAAAAAGTGCGGGCGTCCCGGGGCAAGTTCGAGGAGGTCCAGCGCGACCTGCATTCCTTCGAGGTGCAGGAAGCCCAGATCCACGTCGAGGCCCGCAACATCGAGGAAAAGCTCCAAGTGGAGTATAAGGTGGATTTGGAGAACCCGCCGGTGGCCCTGGACGAGTCCTTCGACGCCGACGAGGCCGAGAAGGAGACCATTGAGCTGCGCGCCCGGATCGAGCGTTTGGGGCTGGTCAACATGGTGGCGGTCGAGGAATACGACGAATTGTCCCAGCGCTTCAAGTTCCTGACCGAACAGCGCGAGGATTTGCTCAAGGCCAAGGATGATTTGCAGAAAGCCATCCACAAGATCAACCTGACTTCCAAGGAGCTTTTCACCTCGACCTTCGCCACGGTCCAGGAAAACTTCAAGGACATCTTCCAAAGGCTTTTCGAGGGCGGGCGGGCCGAGCTCATCCTCATCGACGAGGGCGACGTGCTGGAGTCGGGCATCGAGATCGTGGCCCGGCCCCCGGGCAAGCGCCTGCAGTCCGTGTCGCTGCTCTCGGGCGGCGAAAAGGCATTGACGGCCATCGCGCTTCTGTTCGCGCTCTTCATGGTCAAGCCCAGCCCCTTCTGCCTGATGGATGAAATCGACGCGCCGCTGGACGACGTCAACGTCAGCCGCTTCACCCACCTCTTGAAGGAGTTCAGCAAGCGCACCCAGTTCGTCATGGTGACCCACAACAAGCTGAGCATGGAAACGGGAGACGTCATTTATGGCGTGACCATGCAGGAGTCGGGGGTTTCCAAGATCATCTCCGCCAAGTTCAAGGAAAATTCGCCGGAGGAGCCGGCCGTTTCCTGACGCCCTTCCCGCTGGAAGCGGCCTTCTTTTGCGCCGGTTCGGTCCCCCCAGCCCCCTTTTATTTATATACTGGAGGCCTTCAAGCCTTTGGGCTTGGTTCATCCTAATCACCCTATGAGGTCGGCGTGGGACTGTTCGATCAATTCAAGAAGGGGCTCCAAAAAACCGCCCAGGGTCTTTGGGGCGGGTTATCGGATTTGTTCCAGGGGGGCGGGGCCCTGTCGGACAAGGACTTGGGCCGGTTGGAAGAAGGATTGCTTTTGGCCGACGTGGGTCTGAAAACCGCCCAAGCCCTGACCGCCGAGATCAAGCAAAAAGCCAGGCAATCCGCCGAGCCCCAGGACGGGGCCGCCCTCTTGCGCGAAGCCCTTTATCAGCGCCTCCTCAAGGTCCAGCTGCCCTTGAACCTTCCCCAGCCGGCCGTGATCCTGCTCCTGGGGGTCAATGGGGCGGGGAAGACCACCACCGCGGGAAAATTGGCACTCCATTTCAGCCGACAAGGACGACGGGTCTTGTTGGCGGCGGGCGATACCTTCCGGGCGGCCGCCGAAGAACAGCTGACGCAGTGGGCCGAACGTGCTAAAGTGGAGTTATTCCGTGGAAATCATGGGGCCGCGCCCTCCGCGGTGGTTTTTGACGCCGTCCAGGCGGGACTATCCCGGGGTTCGGATTTGGTGCTAGTGGATACGGCCGGACGCCTGCATAACCGTTCCAACCTGATGGAAGAACTGGAAAAAATCGTCCGGGTGGCCCAAAAGGCCTCGCCCGGTATTCTTCAGGAAAAATGGCTGGTTTTGGACGCCAATACGGGGCAGAATGCCCTTGTCCAGGCCCGGGAGTTCCACCAACACACCGGTTTGACCGGTTTGGTGGTGACTAAGTTGGACGGAACCGCCAAGGGCGGCGTGGTGGTGGCCTTGGCCGAACAATTGAGGGTGCCGGTCCGGTTCATCGGCTTGGGGGAAGGGCCGGAGGATTTGCTGGCTTTCGACGCCCGGATGTTCGTGGAGGCTTTGATTCCCGCCCCGCGGGGGTGAGGAAACTTTTAGGAGGTCGGGATGGAGCGCTTGGTTCTCGCGGCTCGGGCCGCCATGTCCAATACGGCGGTGACGGTGGTCGACATTGAGGGCGTTCTCGACATCAATACCGTGGGCGAGTTCGAGGGCGTTCTGCAGGATTTATTCAAGAAGAAGCAGTACAAAATCGTCTTGAACATGAAAAAGCTCACTTATATCTCCAGCGCGGGTTTCGGCGTGTTGATGTCCATCATCAAGGACGTGCGCAAGAACCGCGGGGACATCAAAATCGCCAACGTGAGCCCCGACATCTACAAGGTGTTCGACTTGCTGGAACTTCCCGGTCTTTTCCATATCCTCAAAACCGAGCAGGACGCGGTCGGCGAATTTTAGTCCCCTCCACCCGCGTATTCCCGCTTTTGCCTGGGACGCCCTCATGAAAACCAAGACCCATTCCTTCGCGTTCTTCCTGGGCCTCTCCTGCCTGCTTTTTTCCTCCTTCCTTTGCGCCGCCGCCCAAGCCCGGCCTTCCCACTTCACGCTGCTTTTCACCAACGACCAATTGGGCCAGATGGAGCCGTTGGCTTCCCCCGGGGGGGACGGCAAACCCGTGGGGGGCGTCTCCCGCCGCATGGCGCTCATCGAGAAGATCCGCGCCGAAGTCGGGGCCGCCAACGTCTTTTTGGTGGATGGGGGCAACCTCTTCACCGGTACGGCGCTTTCGGACCTGACGAGGGGCGAGGTGGATTGCGCGGCCTATAAATTGATGGGCTACGACGCGGTGGTGCTGGGCGAACATGATTTTGACGAGGGGGAGAAAGCCCTCTTGGGCTTCGAGAAAGACTACAAAATCCATTGGATCTCGGCCAACGCGGTGGCGGGCGGCCACAATTTCATGGACTCCTATGTCCTGCGGCGGGTGCCGGGGCTTCGGATCGGCATCATTGGGTTCAGCAACGAAAAGACCCCCCAACTCACCAAGCGGGACAATGTGCGGGGCCTGACCTTTTATCCCCCCAGCGACGTCGCCAAGGGGCTCCATTCAATCCTGAAGAAAGACGCCGACTTTTTTATCGCGGTGACCCACGAGGGCTTGGCGGCCGACCGCAAATTGGCCAAGGAAAACCCTTTTCTGCATGTCATCGTGGGGGGCTATTCGCAGGACGCCCTTGCCGATCCGGAGGTGAACAAACGCAAGGATGGGACCCTGGACGGGCCCATGATCGTCCAAGCCGGGTCCCACGGGCTTTATTTGGGGCGGCTGGACCTGACGGTGGACGGGGACAAGAAGCATGGTTACGCGATCCAAAGCTATCAATACCAACTGATCCCCATCACCCAAGACCTGCCCGAGGATCCCCAGATGCAGGCCTTGCTCGCGAAGTTCGAAAAAAAGCTCCAGGCCCTTTCCCTGGACGAGGTCCTCACCACGGTGGACGCCCCGGCGGCCAACAACCAATCGGGGGACTCGCTGCTGGGCGAAGTGACGGCGGACGCCGTGCGCAAGGCCAGCGGGGCCCAGGTGGCCCTCATCCATAGCGGCGCCTTCACGGCGGACCTGAAGCCGGGTCCCTTCAGCCGCGAATCGCTTTACGCGCTTTTCCCTTCTGAGGACGACGTGGTGACTTTCCAAATGAGCGGCCGGGTGTTGCGCAAGATTTTGGAGCAATCCGCCGCGGGCCCGGGCGGCGCCGCTTTTTTGCAGGTGTCGGGACTGACGCTGACCCGAAGCGCCTCCGGCCTGCAGATTTCGGTGGGGGGGGAACCCTTGAACGACCACGCGCGCTACAAGGTCGCCACCAACGGTTTTCTGGCCGAGGGGGGCGCGGGTTACGACGAGTTCCGCCTCTTGAAGGACCGGGAGAAAACAGGGCTCATGGTACGCTCGCTCTTGGAGGCGGCGCTCAAGGCCCAGCCCCATCTTTCCCCCGACCATATGGAAAAACGCTGGAATCCTCTGTAAAAGACCCGGAAAAGGCTTTCGGGCCCCGCCTCCCGGGTCGGCCCGCCTTGACAGGCCCCCGGCTGAATCTATAATGCCGTCGTTTCGGTGACGAAAGACGTCGAACGGCCCGTTTTTTCCTCAAAAATTCGGCAAAATTTGCCCAGGATGTTTCAAATGCCCGCAGCCCGCAGCGCGAAACCCAAGCCCAAGACCCCCGGATCGGGGGTTTTCCCCAAGCTGAAAATCCTTTTCGTGGCTTCGGAAGTGGAGCCCTTCGCCAAGACCGGCGGGCTGGCGGACGTGGTCGGCTCCTTGCCTTCGGCTTTGATGAAACTGGGCTGCGAAGTGGCCGTGGTGTTGCCCAAGTACAAGGCCATCTCCCGTGAGAAGTACAAGCTCCAGGTGGAAATCAAGGGCATGCAGGTGCCCATGGGCATGGGCGAGGTCGACGCCAATATCCTGTCGACCAGGCTGGGCAATAGCCATGGCACGGTTTATCTGATCGAGGCGGACCGTTATTTCGACCGGGACGGTTTTTACGGGACGCCCGAGGGCGATTACCACGACAACGCCGAGCGGTTCGCCTTTTTTTCCCGGGCGGTGTTGGAAATGCTCAAGAGCCTCCAGTGGTACCCGGACATCCTGCACCTCAACGATTGGCAGACCGGGCTGGTGGCGCCTTACCTGGAGACGATTTACCGCGCCCAACCCCATTTCGAGCACATGCGTAGCCTCTTCACCATCCACAACATGGCCTACCAAGGCATCTTCCCGAAGTATGTCCTTCCCATGACGGGCCTGAGCTGGGACGAGTTCAAGGCCGACAAGCTGGAATTCTACGACCAGATCAATTACCTCAAGGCGGGCCTCATTTATTCCACGGCCCTCAACACGGTTTCGCCCACCTACGCCAAGGAAATCCAAACCGATGAGTTCGGCTACGGCCTCCAAGGCGTCCTGCGGGACCGCTCCTCGAGCCTCTTTGGGATCCTCAATGGCTTGGACTATGGGGAATGGAACCCGGCCACCGACAAGGAATTGCCGGCCCTTTACACCCCGAAGAACCTGGAACATAAGCTGAACGCCAAGCGCCAGCTCTTGAAGGAAACCGGGCTTCGGTTCGACGAAAAAACGCCGGTCATCGGGTTGGTGTCCCGCCTGGTCGACCAGAAGGGGCTGGACCTCATCGCCGGGATCGTCAATGAGATGCTGGCCGGCGACGCCCAATTCGTCATCCAAGGGTTGGGAGACCCCCGGTACCACGTTTTGTTCCAGGAAATGCGAAACCAATTCCCGGACAAAATTTCCCTGAACCTCAAGTATGACAACCGGCTGGCCAAGCTCATCTACGCGGGCAGCGACCTGTTCCTCATGCCCTCCCGGTTCGAGCCCTGCGGCCTGGGCCAGCTCATCGCCATGAAATATGGGACGGTGCCCGTGGTGCGCAAGACCGGCGGGCTGGCCGACACCGTGGAGAACCTGTCCTTGGACGGGAAAAAAGGCACCGGGTTCGTCTTCGAGGATTACCGCACCGAGGAACTGTTGGCCACGGTCCGCCGGGCCCTGGAAGCCTTCGGGCAACCCAAGCTCTGGAAAGGCTTGGTCCAAAGGGCCATGGCGCGGGACTTTTCCTGGGACGCCTCCGCCCAACAGTACCTGGACCTGTACCGACGGATCCGTTTCGGGGCCTGAGCGCCTTTAAGGGAAGCCCATGGAACAACGCGACGACGATTTTTTAAACCAATTCTTCCTGAAGAACGATGGATTATTGCGGGAGCGTTGGCGCTCCTCCCTCCACCAGTTGAGCCAGCGGCTGGGCCAGTTCAGCCCCGACTCGAGGGTTTTCGGGGAGGTGCGAAAGCTCATCCTGAATTTGGTGGCCTTGGTCCAAAGCACGGGCAGCGCCGAACAGGCCGTGGACCTGGAACTCAAACCCATCGTTTCCCAACTGCGGGCCCTGCAGACCGAGAACGATCTTTCCCACGCCGAGATGGTGCTTTTCCTTTTCTTCGCCCGGGACTTCCTCAAGGACGTATTGAAGGACTGGATGGGGTCCGCGCCCCAGGGCGCCAAGACCGATCCTCCCTTTTTGGAGGGACTCAACCAGGTGTCCAAGCTCCTCAACCGCCTGGGGCTGGTTTTTTTCGAGAACAGCATGCGGCTCAAGGACGAGGAGTTGTCCGACCAAGACGTCTTGGCCATCGAGTACGCCCTGCTTTACGAGCGCACCCGCCAAATGGCCATCACGGACCGCCTGACCGGGCTTTACAACTTCGGTTATTTCCTGGACCGCCTCAAGGAAGAACGGATCCGCGCGGACCGCTACCACCGCCTGCTTTCCTTGATCCTCTTGGATATCGACCATTTCAAGAAATACAACGACACCAACGGCCATCCGGCGGGCAACGAGGTCTTGAAGAGGATCGCGGCCATCCTCAAGGAAGAGGCCCGGGAAGTGGACATCGTGGCCCGTTATGGCGGGGAAGAAATGGTCATCATCCTGCCCGAAACCAGCCGCCGTAGCGCCCATGAGCTCGCCGAGCGCATCCGCGCGCGGATCGAGCAAAGCCTTTTTCCCCGCATGGAAACCCAACCCCTGCGGCGCATCACGGTTTCGGCCGGCGTGGCCACTTTCCCCGTGGACGCCGCCACCGAGGACGACCTCATCAAGAAGGCCGACAAGAGCCTGTACCAAGCCAAGTCCAAGGGCCGCAACCAAGTGGTGGCCTTCGAGCCCATGATCAAGATCCCCATCCACTACAAACCTTCCCGGGAAGTTTCCAAAGTGGCCCTGGTCGGGAGCTTCAATAATTGGGACAAGGAGGCCGATTACATGCAGCGCCAGGCCGACGGGTCCTATCAGTTCATCATTTCGCTCAACCCCGGCGTTTACCATTACAAATTCGTCTTGAACGGCGTGGAATGGATCCCCGACCCGGCCAATCCCATCCGCGAGGAGGACTCGCTGGGCGGCGAGAACAGCGTGTTGCGGGTTTCCGGCGAGGCCACTTATTACCCCGCGGGGGCCTGATCCCCGGCTTTATGGGCTTGCCTCCCTTTTTCAGATGATTTAGACTCTCGTTTCCGTCCGGCTTCGCGGCGGACCTTGGCGCCGGTCCCAGGGGCGCTCGAACGCTTCCCGCGCCGCGAAAACGCCCGGCGAAACCCGTGAAACCGGGTCCATTCCAATGCCTTAGGACTCCCATGGCCGAATATAAGTCCACCCTCAACATCACGCAGACCTCCTTCCCCATGAAGGCTAATCTGCCCCAGACCGAACCCCAGCGCCTGAAGCTGTGGGAGGATTGGGGCTTCCACGCCGCCCACCGCCCCAAGCCGGGCGCGCCCCAATATGTGCTGCACGACGGCCCGCCCTTCGCCAACGGGGACATCCATATGGGGCACGCCCTCAACAAGACCTTAAAGGACATCATCGTGAAGTACCGCTCCTTGAGGGGGTTTGACGCGCCCTATGTGCCGGGCTGGGACTGCCACGGCATGCCCATCGAGCACAAGGTCATCGAGAAGCTGGGGTCCAAGGCGAAGGCCATGAGTAAGGTCGAAATCCGCGGGGAGTGCCGCCAATACGCGCAGAAATTTCTGGAACGCCAAAAGGAAGAATTCAAACGGCTGGGGATCTTGGGGGATTTCGCCCACCCTTACCAGACCATGGATCCTTCTTATGAGTTGTCGCTGGTCAAGGCCCTGACGGGTCTTTTGGAAAAGGGTTATGTGAGCCGCAGGCTTCGCCCCATCCATTGGTGCCCGGTGTGCCAAACCGCCTTGGCGGAAGCCGAGGTGGAATACGCGGACCATGAGTCCCTGGCGGTGACCGTGGCCTTCCCGGCGAAGCAATTGCCGCCCGGGATCTTGCCCAAGACCCCCTTGGACAAACTCTCCTTCCTCATTTGGACCACCACCCCCTGGACCCTGCCCGCCAACGAAGGCATCTCGGTCCATCCGGATTTTGACTACGCGTCCGTGAAGGTGGGGGAGGCCTATTATGTGGTGGCCAAGTCCCTTTTGGATTCGGTGGCGGCCCAAGCCGGTTGGAAAGACTACCAAGTGGTGGAAGAGGCGCGCGGCGCCCAATTGGACCGCGCCCTGGCCCGGCACCCCTTTTTGGACCAAGACTCGCTGGTGATGGTGGGCACCCATGTGACCGCCGACACGGGTACGGGGCTGGTGCACACGGCACCCGGCCATGGCCGGGAGGACTATGAAATCGGGCTCAAATACGGGCTGCCGGTCTATTCCCCCGTCAATGAGGCGGGGCGTTACGACGGGCGGGTGAAAGAATATGAAGGCCAGACCGTCTGGGAAGTGAACCCCAAAATCGTGGAAAAGCTCAAGGGCCTGGGACGGCTCTTGTCCCTGGAAAAAATCAAGCACAGCTATCCCCACTGCTGGCGTTCCAAGAACCCCATTCTTTTCAGGGCCACCGCCCAATGGTTCATCGAGCTGGACCACCTGGACCTTCGCAAGAAATGCCTGGCGGAGATCGAAAGGGTCCAATGGATCCCCTCCTGGGGCAAGGACCGCATCCACAACATGGTGGAGGGCCGCACGGATTGGTGCATCTCCCGGCAGAGGTCTTGGGGCGTCCCCATCACGGCCATTTATTGTAAAACTTGCGGCAAGGTGGTGGAGGACCCGAAGGTCCTGAAATCCATTGTTGCCCTGGTCGAGAAAGAAGGGATTGACGGCTGGTTCAAACACCAGGCCCCGGACCTCCTGCCCGCCGGAACCACCTGCGCCTGCGGGTCCCCGGATTTCGTCAAGGAAGAGGACATCCTGGACGTTTGGTTCGAGTCCGGCAGTTCCCATTTCGCGGTCCTGGACCAGAGGGACGAGTTGAAGGCGGGAAACGCCCCAGGACGTTTCGTGCTTTATTTGGAAGGCAGCGACCAGCACCGGGGATGGTTCCAGCACGCCCTCTGGACCGGCGTGGCCCTGAAGGGCCGGGCGCCCTTTGACGGGGTCCTGACCCATGGTTGGGTTTTGGACGGCGAAGGAAAGGCCATGCACAAGAGCGCGGGAAACGTCATCGACCCGCTGGAAATGATCAAGAAATACGGCGCGGACGTCCTGCGCCTTTGGGTTTCCTCGGAAAGCTACACCGAGGACGTGGGCATCAGCGAGGAAATGCTCAACCGCATGTCGGAAGCCTATCGGCGCATCCGCAACACCTTCCGCTTCATCCTCGGCAATCTTTCCGATTTCGATCCCCGGTCCCACCGGGTGGAACCGAAGGATTTCATGCCGCTGGACCGCTGGGCTTGGGGGGAGGCCCAGAAGGCCCTGGGCGCCGTGACCGAGGCCTATGACCAATATCAATTCACCCGGGTGTTCCACCAAGTGGACCAGTTTTTTTCCGTTTCCTTGAGCGCGGGTTATTTCGACATCTTGAAGGACCGTCTTTACACCTTTGAGGCCGGATCCCCAGGGCGTCGGGCCGCCCAGACGGTGCTTTACGACCTTCTGAAAGGCTTCGTGGTGGCGGTGGCGCCCATCCTTTCCTTCACGTCCGAGGAGATTTGGCAATCCCTGCCCGAAGGGTTTAAATCCGAACGGGAAAAAAGCGTCTTTCAGGCGGCTTGGCCCAAATGGGAATCCGGTTTGGACGAGGCCCTGTCCCGGGAATGGGAAGACCTCTTCGCGGCCAAAAAGGCCGTTCTGAAATCCTTGGAGGCCTTAAGGCAGTCCAAGGCCATTGGAAGCTCCCTGGAAGCGGAAGTGGACCTCTATGTGGGGAATGAGAAGCTTAAGGAGCGCCTGGCCAAGCACTCGGAAAATCTGCGTTATTATTTCCTCGTCGCCCAAGTGACCTTGAAGGAAGGCGCGGCGCCGGCCGAGGCCCAAGAAGCCGAGGAAGGCCGGTTGAAGTTGAGGACTTTGGCCCGTAAAACCGCCGGGACCAAGTGCGCCCGGTGCTGGAACTACTATGAGGCTTCCCAAATGGACGCCCAAAACCCCGAGATTTGCCACCGCTGCGGCCCGGTGGTCCGCCAAGCCGTCCCCGGCCCCGCCGCATGATCCTGATCGGGGTCTCGCTCTTGGTGCTGGCGCTGGACCAGGCGACGAAATTCTTGGTTTTGCACAGCCTGACGCTCAATGTGCCTGTTCCCCTGGTCTTTGATTTCATCTGCTTGACCTACACCCAGAATCCCGGCACGGCCTTCGGGCTCTTGGGCAACCTGAACCCCGTCTGGCGGGGGCCTTTTTTCATCAGCATCACGGCGGTGGCGGGCATCATCGTTTACGCTTATCAGCGCCTCATCCCGGAGGGGAAAATCCTGTCCCGGGTGGCCTTGGGCCTCATTTGGGGCGGCGCCATGGGCAATTTCGCCGACCGGCTTTTTTACGGCAAGGTGGTGGATTTCATCGACATGGGGTACCAGCAATACCGTTGGTACGTGTTCAACCTGGCCGATACCTGCATCTCGTTGGGGATCTTGTTGCTGATTTATGAGTTCCTTTTCCTGGAGCCCAAGCCCAAGGCCAAGACCCCATGACCCTGCGCCGGGTGGCCTGGATCCTATTCTTGCTGGACCAGGGGTCCAAGGCCCTGGTGGCCCATGGCATGCGGTTGGGCCAATCCTGGCCCCTGATCGGAAACTTCCTCGAGCTGACTTACGTCCAAAACCCGGGGGCGGCTTTCGGATTTTTGGCTTCGGCCCCGGCGATTTGGCGCGCCCCCTTTTTTATCTTGGTCACCCTGGGCGCCTCCCTCTTGGTTTACGCCTACCAACGGTTTTTGCCCCCCGAGGCCAAGGCCGTCCGGGTGGCCTTGGGCCTTATTTGGGGCGGGGCCTTGGGCAATTTCACCGACCGGCTTTGGCTGGGAAAGGTCGTTGATTTTATCGACGTGGGAATCCGACAATACCGTTGGCCGGTCTTCAACTTGGCCGACTCGGCCATCACCATCGGGCTTGGCCTTTTGATCCTTGATTTTTTTCGAAAGCGCCAATCCGAAAACTGAAGCAGGCGGAAGGAACCCCTTTGCATCCCATTCTCTACTCGTTCGGCACCTTTCATCTGTTCGGCTATGGGGTGGGGCCGATCCAACTTTATTCTTACGGATTTTGCCTGGCCCTGGCCCTCGGGATCAGCATCACCCTCTTCGCCCGGGACGCGGGCCTTTATATCGCCCCGCGGATCCATTTGGCCCGCCAGGAAGCCTTCCAAAGGACTTATGACTTGGCCGTTTGGGTGATTTTGGCCTCCATCGCGGGGGCCCGCCTCTTTTACGCCGTGGAAAATTACCCCGAGTTCGTCGGCCATTGGTGGGAGGTTCTCTTCGTCTGGCAAGGGGGATTGGTTTTTTACGGGGGCCTTTTCGGGGGCGCCTTGGCCGGGGTCCTTTGGTTCAAACGCAACCGCTGGCCCTTGGCCTATTCGGCGGACCTGTTGGCCCCCTATGTTTCCTTGGGCCAGGCCATCGGGCGCATGGGCTGTTTTCTCAACGGCTGTTGTTATGGAATCGTGGACGAGAAACATGGGGTGGTTTTTCCCGGGATCGGCGACGGGGCGCCCCATTTGCCCACGCAGCTTTGGGAACTTTATGGGGACCTGGCGCTCTTCGCCGCGCTTTGGTGGG
>Ga0335069_10004542_pt1 | contig 20509 bp, 15 predicted proteins | sample Lox_Sample_11_FD_206714 | JGI IMG/M metagenome (GOLD analysis project Ga0335069, IMG submission 206714) | Soil microbial communities from Loxahatchee National Wildlife Refuge, Florida, United States - Lox_Sample_1.1 | ecosystem: Environmental > Terrestrial > Soil > Wetlands | place: USA... | reverse complement strand
GCTCAATACTCTGGCCAAACAGCGGCCTGCCCAGGTGATTGCTTTTGCCGATTCCTCGCAGGACGGTTTCCGTGCCGAATTGCTGCCTGGCTACAAGCGCAAGACCGGGTCCCCGTATCTGAGCCGGCAGCTCGCGCGGCTGTCACAATGCCTCCCTCATCTGGGGATCGCAGTCGTTGGGGCCAAAAATGAATTTCCAGGCATGGAAGCGGAGGACTTGATTGCCCGCGCGGTCAAATCAGCGGGCGAACCAGTGGTGATCGTCTCCTACGACAAGGACCTGTTGCAGCTTGTGCATGGCCAGGTCAGCCACTACAACCCGCAGAAGAAACACCTGGTCACTCCCGCTAACATCAGCGGGTATCTGAGGCAGGGATTCCTTCCGACCAAGGTAGAGCTGAGCGGACCGGACATGGCGGTGTTTCTTGCCTGCACCGGCGACGATTCTGACGGGATCAGACCGATCGGTGGCGTTGGCCCGGTAAGGCTGGGGCAGTATTACGAGAAGCTTCCAGAAGGCCTGTCAAACCCTGCGAAGATCGACGCCCTTCGTGCCATCGATTTGGAGGTCGCAGGGCGGGCGGGTAAGGCTGCCGACTGGAATCAAGCACGGCTTAACCTGCAGGTCACGGATTTGGACACCGTACGGCAGCACGACATCAACTTGGGGACGATTTCGGAGCCACGCCCCAACAAGGAGGCCTTTCGCGAAGTTCTGGAAGAACTGACCATGCAGTCCTTCCTCAAGCAGTACGACCGGTGGTTTGCACCGTTCGAAGCCCTCAATCAGCCGTCGCTTTCGATGGTTTGAGAAATGCCACGCAGCCGGACAAGGACGCGGCCATTCCTGGTTTGAGGCTTAGTTCCATGACCACAAGTAACTTCTCTCTTGCCGCCGTTGCCGCACTGGGCGTCGGTTGGGGCGCTTTTCTCAGCGTGGCCTGGCGCCGCACGGCCGGCGCTCTGTCCTTTGTCGCGTCCGGCTTCATGACGCCGACCCTCGTGCTGCTGACCGCCGGCCTTTTCGCGGGTTGCTACTGTCTTACTTACGACCCCCTCTCCGCCTGCTTCCTCGGGGCGGTCTTCACGCTCTACGCGTTCGGCGCGGTGTGCGACCACCGGACTTTCTTTCTGCCGGCGATCACTTTGCAGGGAGCCCTGATAGGGGCCATCGTGCTGGCAGTGGTTCGGCCTGGAGCAACCAATCCTTCACCCGCCGACGGGAACGCCTTTTCCGCTGTCCTCAACCACCTCGAAGGGGGCGCCGCTCTCCTCACAGCAATTGCGCTGGTCAAAAAGCTCGGAGAACATTTCATTCGCGCTACATGTGAGGGCAGGACGCAATTTGAAATCAGCGAAAAAGGGATCGCCATTTCGGACGAGTGCGGATCCGATTTCACGCCTTGGGAAGACTTTCGTTTCACCAGAATCGTTCCTCGAAAGAACATTCGTTGCATCCGCAACGGAAAAGCGGAGAATTTACAACCCGGTGAGATCGAGATACGCGATGGCAGTGTTCGATACCTTGGCCACGAACTCGAGTTGGGAAAGGGATCAATCACGATTCAGGCCACCGAGTTCGTCGCCTACCGCAACGCGATGGGCCTTGGCGACATGCTGTTGGCGCCGTCACTGGGAGTCCTGCTTGGATTCAATATCGGCCTCTTTGAAATGTCTCTGCTGGCCTCTATTACCGGCACTGCCCATGGGCTCTACTTGAAGCGTAACGATCGACGGCTTCCTTTCGGCCCTCACCTGATGGGCGCCACGGCCTATATCGTTCTCAGTCGCTACCACCTAGTGCCATCGATTGCGAAAATGTTCGGATTTCACGGCTGACGGCTTACGCAGCAACACTCGACTGCGGAGTGCGGATTCTGCACTGCACGGGTTGCGGGACACACCGCTTGCGGAGCGAAGCCTGCGTGGCCGGCGGCGGTTTACGGAGCCGTCTCGGCAGTGATAGAGCAGCTTTGCCCTTGCGCGGACTCAAGCCGCTTCGCGCACCATATCTTGGCCGCCGAAGGGATTGGGAATCCGCACGGCGCATTCCGGGTCATCCCGCCAGTCGCCGTCCACGATGAAACGATAGGTGTGTTTTCCCGGCGGCAGTTCCACCGAGGTTGTCCAGACGCCGTCGCTGTCTTTCTGCAGCGGGATGCCTTTCTGCTGCCAGTGTGTGAAGTCACCAACCAGCAAAACGCTTTGTGCGGCTGGCGCACTGAAACGAAAAGTCTGCATCTTGTTGCTTTGCTTCTTCATACTTATTCTCGTGTTCTTCAATTCGGGATGAGGCCAAGAAAGCCAATCCCCTGGCTTTCTGGTCCAGGATCCCGAAGTTTGGCCCCGTGAGGCTGGGGCCATTCTTCAACTTCCTAAAATCGGCCTGACTGTAATTGGAGTCAACGGCCAAACTGTGAACCGCGTGGAGGAGTGGAAGACCCCATCTAAGAAAAGGAAGAACGCCAAATCCAGCCAAACACAAAGCTGTGAATCCGTTCGTTAAAAGTTCACAACTCAAGACCAAGCTGCCAGGCTACGCGGTCGCGCGCATGCACGCGCTCAATCATCAAACGCTCCAGCATCTTGCCTCCCATCACCGAGAGAAGTTCCTCAAGGCTTTCAAATACGTACAGGCCAACGTTATCAGCGGCATCACCGTAAGCCGGGGTATTGCCAGCTGCAAACATGACGGCATCTCGTCCTACTTCTATTGGGAGAAAGGCCAGGCTCCCTTCCTTTTCCACATGCCGGCGTGCGCCGTTGAGGTCGGCCTGCCGGCGGCAGAGGATCTGGCGGCGGCCCTTGAACGCAACGGAAACACCAGCGCCTTGCTGGCGTGCGAACTCGCGGTCGGCGGCGGACGTTCCCACAGCTACGACGTGGTCCGCATCGTGAATTCGCCCGCTTCCCAAGCGGAGCTCGAAAAACTCCACGTTGTGACCCTGGATGTCATCATCCTCGATAAACAGGAGAAGCAGGGACTCGATTACGACGAACGTGTCAAAATCCTGCAAAGCTTGCCTCAGATTCCAAGAGCCCACTGTCCCGACTTCCGGGAGGTCAACGGGCTCGACGAACTCAACGCCTATTACAAGCTGCAACTGGACAAGGGCCAGGAGGGCATTGTCCTGCACGATCAGATCACGCGCGTCGCGTACAAGATCAAGCCGAAATTCAACCTCGACCTGGCCATCGTGGGTTACGTGGAGGGCACCGAGGAATTGACCGGCAACGTGGTCTCCATCATGGGTGCCTTGGTTTCTGGGACCTCGTATCAACTGGTCGCCCGGGTGGGACTGGCCGAGCCGGCACTTCGCGAAAGGCTCTTCAAGGAATTATCCGGGCAGGCGATCACCGCCAATTATACCGAAACCGATTCCGACGGGCGCCCCATCGTTTGGGTGCGGCCGGTTAAAGCCATGGAGATTAACGCGGAGGACGCGCTCTGGGACGACACCGACGGCAAGCCCTGGACGAACACGGTTCTACAACTGGATGGCCAGAACTATCGTTACCAGGGCCAGGGTTTCATCCTGAAGCCGTTCCATCCGACGCTGGAGCGAATCCGCGAGGACAAACCCGTGGGCGAATGCACGTTCAAGCAGTTGAACGCCGTGGACCTGCGGCTCAAACAGACCGCCAATGGCAAGCCGGCGAAGGTCTTCCTGCGCGAGGCGTACACCAAGGCAGTCAAGGGCAACACTGCCGTGCGCAAGATCGTCGCCTGGGAGCAGGAGCAGGACGGCTACCCCCGGTTTGTCATTCACACGGTCGACTACAGCGCCGGCCGCGCCAAGCCGCTCGAGGAAACCACCAAGGCAACCGACGATCAGGGCGAGGCCAGAAAGTTCATCGACGATTGGAGGACTTCCGAAATCACCAAAGGCTGGGCAAAAGCCTGAAAGGAAGCATTTATGGCAGCCTGCACATTCAATATCGACAACATCAAGCACGTGAGCGACCTGCAGAAGGTCACCCGCGATGATCTGTATGGGAGCCGCCGGGTCCAGGCGCTGGGGCCGGCCGACAAGCCTTTGCAGCGGGCTGGAGTTCCCGAAGAGGGCGACCTCTACCTGATTTCCGGCGACATCGCCCGGACGATGCGCGTCGGCGAGCACTTTACCCTCGCTCCGGTGGAAGTCGTGGACAGCGCCACCGGGCAAAAAAAGGATGTGGTTCCGAGTTCATTCAAGGTGGTCCCGGAATTTCGCAGGGCCACCGCCGAGGAAGTGAGTCTGCTGGAGGTGGCGTCGGTTTATCGGCTTGCCGGCGCGCCACTCCAGCCAGGGGCTTTCTACATCGGCACTTTCAACTACCGTGATGGATTCGAGCGCAACGACGCCGCTATCCTCGCCAACGGGCACGGGACCTTCCTGCTCGTTGGAAAGCTCAAGAAGCCGGGCTACGTCGGGATGGAGATTGACTCCCAAATCATCGCCGAGGCCGCCGCGGGCGAGGAAGCCGCAGAAGCGGCGGAGAACTTCGAGTCCCTGTTCTAAGGCCGGGCAACGCCAGAATCGCATGTACATCAAACTGACCAACTTTCAAAAACGGACTGCGGAATTGTTTCTGCTTTCACTGAACGGTTCCAAAACCAGCAAACGGATTGTCACCACCGGCAATGGCCAAATGGAGCCCGAGTCCCAGGCGATCATCACGCGCATCCCGGGAGGCTGGACGGCCGACCGTAAGCCCGAACAAATCGCCGAGGCACTGCTCAAGGCTGACCCCGAAATCGACACTCAGCTCATCGGCAAGCCGGTGCGCGTCCGTTCACTTGCCTACTTGGACGAGCAACGCAGGCCGGTGTGCCACTTCCGGTTGGTGGAGGAGAAACTGACTCCCGAAGGCGCGGTCAAGGAGACCAAGCCCTACAAGGTAAGCGAGTCAAACATCGAGCTGCCAATCCAACTCTCCCCCAAGGGCAGCCAAACCACGGAAGACCTGGTGCAAAAGTTTGTCCTGCACAAAATTTACCAGGTGATCCATCTCGACAGTCTCTCTTTCGACTTTCTTTTCAAGCTGTGCCAGGAGATCCAGGGCCTCGGATTCGTGCGCGTGAATGGCGGCATAAAGGGCAATGAACCGTTGACCCTGCGCCGTGAAGGGCTTCCCTCCTTCGCCTACCTCCGCGGCCGCGTTGACGGCGAGAAGTACTGCTGCACGTTGCACCTGACGCACCTGGAGCTAAAGGGACCATCCATAGGTTATTGAGCATCAATGGAGAATGTTCAGTCGCAAGCGGGCAGCCTCCAAGCATGGTCAAAGATCTGTTGCCAGTTGTATTGGTACGTTGGGAGAAGCGTGGTTTGGCAATCTGCCAACAGAATCAGGCGGTACTTCAGACAGAGTTCGTGGAGGGTGTCGATGGCGTTGTCGGCTTGCTTGAATGTTGGCACGGCCGACGGGGGTCGTTTGTCGCGGTGGGCGATGCGCTTGTCCGCGAGCTCTTCGCACGTCGCTGCCGACGCGGCAAGTTTGTCGAGGTCGGCTTTGACCATCGATGCGGAAATGTGAGGATCGCCGGGCACTGCGCAGAAGCGGTCAAAGTGGCTATCGGCGAAGTGAGCGGTGTCGGGGTGGGCGTACAGGCTGCGGTAGTAAGACCGCGAGATTTTGCCGGGCTCTTGGGTGATTTCAGTCAGGAGTTGTTTGAATGCGATGCTGTCTTTTTGTGTTTTCACCTGGCGCCGGATCCCTGTCAGGGCGTAGGCCACATAGGTATTTCCCATATACCAGTAAAAGATGCTGGGCGTTTGCACCGCCGGGTTTGCTTTTATTAGGCGCTGCACCGACCAAAAGACGTCCTTGGCCATCACGAGGGCCTGGACTTCCTGCTGGATGATCTCCAACCAGCGAATCCACTTATCAAGTTTCGGGTCAAGCCGAGGCATGGAGGCTCAGTTCCAAGTCGTTTTGGTGTGCGGGTCTGGGAGCTGTCCAGAGTGCAGGGGGAGAACCTCCCGCCGAGCGACTTCAAGAAAGCGTTTCTTGTCGATGCCAAGAGCCTGGAAGGCCTCCTCACGGGTATCATCGTCCTGGAGGAGTAGTGCGTGCAGGAGATGGGCTGGGTACACGACGCTGCAGGAAAGCTGGGCGAAATGCTCGGCGTCGGCGAAGACCTTCCTGGCGGCAGCGGAGCGATGGAGAGACTCTGATTCTGGCAGACGGAAGCGTTTGTCGAGCGGCGTTCCGCGGAGTTTCCGGCGAAGGGCCTTTGCGCTTACTTGGGCTGTGGAAAAGATGGTGCGGAGTCTTCGCACCTCGCGCAGGAGTTCCTCGAGGATGGCGTCGCGGTCTGCGGTGTCCTTCGAAACGAGGGTTGGAAGGTCGAGGTCCACTGTTTTGGCCAGCCCAATGAGCAAGTGAACCGGCTCGAGTTCAGGAGCGTTGAGGTGTTTGGCCTCAACCTCCGCGACTCGCCAGACGAGGAGGAGACTATTGGAGTGCCGGGATTTCATTTACGGGGCAGGAAGACGTACAGAAGTGTTGCGATGCTAAAAGCGATGGTGGCCCAAACAATGCAGGTGAGGACCGTGTCGAAGGAGATTCGGAAGCGGGGGAGATCTCCGAGACGGGCCAGGCATTCCTGGTAGATTTCGTTTTGTGGGGCCCTGGAGAGGGCCGCTTCCCATAGGCGGCGTGCTTGGGCGCTCCGACCTTGGCGGACCGCGATGCGCGCCAGTAGATCAAGTTCGCGGGGACTCTCCGGCAGGTGGCCATTGGCACACAGGATGCCTTCGGCTTCCAGGTATTTTTCGGACTGCGCTAGCTGAGCGGCGCGTGCGAAGCGGACCTGATCAACGTACTCGTCTATTGTCGCGCGAGTTGCTGAGCGCCATTCTTCGCGGTCCGTGGTCATAGTTTGGTCAATTAGCGCACGATGCCGGACTGGTAGCCGCGTTTGGCGGCTTGCACTAGCTCGTCGGGGAGGAGGTCCCATAACTGCCGCACGACGTTCTGCAAGCCGGTGTTGTTGTTCTTGGAGATGCAGTCGCGCCCCTGGTCGAGCAGCCGCGCGGCCCGCGGTGGGTCCATCATCTTGTCTTGCTGCTCCTCCATCCGTTGGAATTGGTAAACCCACCAGCCGGGCTGGGCCATGACTATTTCGTAGTAGAGGCGCGCGATGTTGTCGATCTTCTTACGGAGGCGGTCGGCTTTCCGCTCGCGGATGATCTCGGCGGTCTGGTCGTTGAGATCCTTGGTCTTTTGCTTTTGTTGCGGGGTGCCGGTCTTGTCTGAGACGCGGTTGAGATAGCCGAGCCAGTCTTCTGCCTCGGCGACGAGGGCCGGCCACTCAAGGGAATTCGCGGCCTCGTCGAGCTTGAGCTTCAATTCGAGGAGGCGCTTTTCGCATTTTGCTGCTGCGTCAGCGTCGTCCTTGGCAGCCGCAAGGGTCTCCTTGACTTCATCCAGAAGCGGCGACTGCTCAACCTGGTCTACCAACTCTTCGGCGGTACCTGCACCCGCGGATGCGGCCTTGGTTTTGGCTTCGCGGAAGCGTTGCATCTCGGCCTCAAAATCCTGTTTTAGAAAGGTGTGGGTGAGGTTGCGCTTGCCCATTTCGATTTTGCCGGGAAATTCCTCGTCCAGGAGCGGCACGTAGGCGACGATTTTGATGATTCGGTCGGTAGTGATTGAAAGGGTGACTTCAATTTGGCTGCCGCCTGGTAGATCGCGCCGAAGGTTTTCGGCCGGGATGGAGAGTTCGCCCACCTTGCGGTTCCGGTCCGCGAGTTCCTGCTCTCCCTCGATGACGGGGATACGCAAGAATTCGCCGCTCTGACCTTGGCGCAGAGGGTGGATGGTCTTGAAGTCCCGAGTGGCTTTGAGCGGTAGGCCTCGGCCCTTCTCGAAGAACTTGTCGTACTCGTTGTTGGCGAGGGCGATTCCCATGGAGTTGATGAGGGGCTGCTCTTCGACCACAGCCCCGATTGTGTAGCTGAGGGAATCCGGGGTGACCTTCTGTTTGCGGCCAGTTGGATCGAAGAGTTCGACGAGAAAGGTGTTTCGCTCACCCCTTTCCGCGTGCAAGTTGGCCATGAAGACGCCGTCGGGGCGGAGCGGTATCTTGCCACTGCGCCACTGGGTTTTGGCATTGACAAGCTCAATGGTGAAGCCGCTGAAATCCTGTGCGGTCGCGGCGGAGACCTTCCCGCCTACCATTGGGGCGCTGTCCAATCCGACCGGTTTGTGTTTGAGGTCAACGGTAAACTCGCCTTGGACAGCAGGGGCCCTGGGGCCAGAGGTGAATTTCTGGGTTCCGGCGAACACGGCTGCCCCCCGGGCTACGACCGTGAGTGGGTCAACGCTGTGATCGAGTGGAATCCCGAGATTGGTTCGGAGCATTTCGCGGAAGTAGGGGGCTAGTGTGGGCCCACCGACGAGTATGACTTTGTGAATTGCGTCCTTGCCCAGGTTTTTCTCCCGGAGAACCCGCTTGCATATCTCCACGGAACGAAGGATGACCGGCTCTGCCACACGAATGACCTCAGCCCTGGTAAGATCGCACTCAAATTCAATTTCGTCGCCAGCGCCGTTGTTGAACTTGCAGAGCTCAAGCGTAGCTCTTTCGCTCCGCGAGAGGTCGATTTTTGCGACTTCGGCAGCGCGCTTCAGTTTGGCCAGGGCTTGGCGCCACTGTTTGTTGCCGCGCGTGAAGTCCTCAAGATCGTGTTCTTCCAGTAGTTTTGGGACGAGGAGCTGCTCAACGATTGCCCAGTCCATGTCCGAACCGCCGAGAAAATTGTCACCACCGTGGTTTACGACGTTAATGGTGCCTTCCTCCGCCTTGATTATGGCAGCGTCGAATGTGCCGCCGCCGAAGTCATAGACCAACCAGTAGGCCTTTTCGCCGTCCACCTGAAAGCCGTAGGCGAGAGCGGCGGCGACTGGTTCCTGGAGGAGGGGACTATCTTTGAAGCCGGCGAGTTGTGCAGCCTTACGGGTCGCGTCACACTGGTGGAGTTCGAATGCCGCCGGCACGGTGACCACCGCGGCTTCTACTACCTCACCGGTCCTTTGCTGGACGTCTGCTCGCAGCGACTTGAGGACTTCGGCGGATAGGTCTTCGGGTCTGCGAGCCTGACCGCTGCTCTTGAACTGGTAAACGTGATCGCTGCCCATGCGGCGTTTGAATTCGACGTAGGCATCCTCCGGTGAGTCTATAATCTTGTTTTTGGCGCGCTGGCCGACGTGAATTGCGCCCTTCTTGTCGATGCTCACTGCCGATGGGGTGATGTCGGCGTCAGCGTTGTTCTTTATGATCTCGGGCGTGACACCTTTCAGAAGCGCGATTGCGCTGTTTGTCGTGCCGAGGTCGATTCCGAAGTCAATCGTGGTACGCATATGTGATGATGGTGGGAGCGTTTCAGGGGATGCTTGAACTAAGCTTAGAATAGCACATGATTGTGGATTCGCTTGACTCAGTGACGAAGGCCCTGGAGAAACCACCAAACCAGAGCAGCTCCAATTAGCAGCGTAGCTCCGCAGCCAATTACGCCCATTGCTTTGTCCTTGTCGTCTTCGCGGGCCACCTCCTGGCGCAACTGTGCCAACCAGGCGGGGTCGTTCTGCCTACGATCTCTGAACGTTTCAATAACCTTGATCCACGGCGAAGGCGGAGGGGTGAATCCCGGAGCCGGATTGTCAACGCACCACCCCAGCGGAATCGTCAGGCCGCATCCCGCTTTGTCCAGGCGTGCCAGGTACCGCATGAAAGCCCGTTCGAGGGGCGCGCCCGCGCGCTCCGCCTCGTGGAGTTTGTCCAAAGCATGTTTGCGCGCTTTTTCTTGCGCATAATACTCGTCGTCTGTCATAGGTCGCTGATCCCCATTCCCAAATATCAGGTCGTTGAAGCCGGGGTGGCGATGACAACCTCACCGCGTTGGATCACTTGGTTTTGCCAGTAGATTGTGGGCTTGATGGTCTCAAGAACGCGCTCTTTGGAAAGTCCGGGCGTTGGCTGTGCGGTGACAACGTGCAGGGGGAGCCCGTAGTCGAATGGGTCGCCGGTGTGGTCTTTGACTTCGAGGCCGATTTCCTGGAACGCCTGGAAGATGCCTTCGATGTGGCGGTGAACTCGCTTCATCTCATCGCGGACCTCACCGGAGGTTGAGTCCAGCATTTTCGTTTTAGCCTTCCAGGCGTTGGTGGCGATCGCCGCTATGGCCTTGATGACGTTTTCTGGCACGGCGTAGCGAACTTCGCCGCCGCGTTGTTGGAGGGCGGAAAGCACCGCTTCCTGATTCTTGAGGAGTTTCTCGAGAAGCGGCTCTTTATCGGGGAAAACCGCGGGTGGGAGAGCGAAAACCTGGCTCGCCGGCTTCGGTTGTTGTGGCCTGTGTTTGGTGCTCATACTATTTTCGTTCGGGGTGGGTCATCTCCCGTAGGAGCTTAGCTTGGAGTTGTAGTTGTCGATGAGTTGGTTGACTACGCGGTCTTGCGCCTTGGCTGCTTCGAGGAGCGTGTTGTACGAATCAACCATCTCGTTGGCTGTCGCATTCTCGGCGCGGACGGTGCGCAGGAGTGTGTTGTAGCGGTTAACCTTCGCATTAAAGTCATCAATGTCGGACTGGCTGGACCGGTCAAGGTAGATGCGGTCTCGGTCGATCTGGGCGCTGAGCGTGTCGAGGCGGGCTCGGAGGTCTTCGACTTGGGACCTTTGCGCTACCAGAGCTTGCTTTGCGGCGGCGAGTTTGGTGTCGAGGTCCTCGGCCTTGGCTTTTTCGAGCGCAATTTGGTCTTTGGTGCTTTGGAGTTCGGCGCTAACGGTACTGGGGATTCTGTAGGTGCGCTTTTCGGGTGTGGCCGGTGAACTTGGAAGGGTGGCGGGGGTGAAGCTTGCCGGTGCGGCTGCTGGGATGGGCGGTGGAGTTGGCGAGGGCGCTGGTGCCGGCCCGGGGGTGTAAATTGCTGCGATGATGAGGAGTGCTGCTGTCAGGGCGATCCAGGTCGCATTGGGTGACCAGGGCGGGCGGAGTGGCACCAAGAGGACCACCCTAGCAAGTGCGCCAATGCAGTCGGAGACCAGTTGGCGGATTGCAACGACCTCCGCCGAGGAAGTGCTCCGGGGAGTCTGGCCAAACTGCCAGCCCTGGAACCGAAGTTCCCCTATCTTGTGATGGGGTTCGATTGGTTTCGGCGGCGGGCGGGCGCCGAGGCGCCGGAGGGCGGTCAGGTAACCGAACTCCGGCCCGTAGGCGGCATACTTCGGTTTGACCTGGCACGTCGCAGCCGTGAACTGCTCCGCCACAAAAAATGCGACGATGCCGCCAATGAGAGCGCCTATGGTACCGTTTACGATGGTGTCCTGGAGCCGGGAGCCGCCCCAAGAGCCGAAGATGGCCGGCAGGAGCAGTGTGGCGAGAATGGCGGCTGGCACGGCGCCTCTCCATGTCTTCGTCCAGGGGGTTAGATGGGCTTTGCGGCATTCTTTGCAGCGCGGGACTTTGACTTTTGTTGCCTGGTAGCGTGTGCCGTCGGAGTCGTGCGACGTGACGCGGTACATTGAAACTTGGACTTTGGCGGATGCGACCCCTTGGTTCTTGTCGCAGTAATAGCAGGTTCCCTCACCCAGAAGATCGTTGGCAGCCGACATGTCTTCTTGGAGGCGCTTTTTTAGCTCGGGATCGTAGCAGAGTTTCAGGCAAAGCTTGAGGATGTCAGACGCTGTTCTGAAGTCATTGTAGCGCTCGCAAGACTGCACGGCGAGGCCCCTCAGGGCGATAGCCACGTCGTCTGAAAATCGCTTTGCAACGTCCGAAGTTACCCCAAATTTCTTCTTCAGTTCTTCTAAAGCTGGGAGGATTTCGGCGCGGACGCGGTTGAACTTGGCTTTAGCGTCGGAGATGAAGCCGAGCCGAGTGGTAAGGATTGGCGGTGGGTCTTCGATGACCTTTTTCAGGTTTTCGTACAGCGGCTGGATCTGCTCGTACGCCAAGTTGTTCTTCCCGATCTCAATGTTTTTCTCGATGCGCTGTCGAACCTCGACTGCGTCTGCCAGGGGAAGGGCTGCTTGGAGGAGGTCGACGAAGGCACGGTTATCCTCAGTGTTTTTCTGGTACGAAACGAGGGAGTCGATGCATGTCGTGGCGGCTTCGTCGAGAACCTCCTTGGCGGAGTGCTCTTGCTCGCCGTAGAAGAGGTCGAAAATATCGGGGAGGTGCTTTGCGTGTGCCAGGAGGTGTCTGACGGCGTCAGCGCCTTTGTCGGGGTCTTCCTGTGTGGTTTCTTTCGCTCGCCTGATGCTCTCGCGAAGGCGACCAACTAGCGGCGTGAGAACTATTTCGGCTGCCTTTTCCAGCAGTGGCGCGCCCTGGTCCGCGTCTCGCACGAGGCGAATGTGCATTGCGGCCAGCGCCGTCCTGCCAGATTCCGCGTGGGAAAGCGCGAGTTCCGCGTTGATCTTGGCCAGCGCGAGGGGGAGCGTAGCTCGCATGCTGCGGAGGAATGAGGCCTTGAGGCGGGGGTCGTCTATCCGCCTTGCGTGGGTGGCAACTCTTTCCCAAAGTCCGTCATCGTCAACCAGCCGGCCCCATTCGGAGAGGCAGGTGCGCCATGGTGTCTCAACCTCGTGCTCGTTCTGCACGCTGCCGTTGGGGGCGACCTTCGCTTCCGAGTCGATGGCGGTAAGGTGCCAGAAAAGGGCGGTGTTGTGCGCCGCAGCGCAGGCTGTGGCTGGGTTGGTCGCCGCAGCTTCCCAGGCCTTTAGGGCGGTGTCGCCGTTGCCGGACGCGAGTGCCTCGAGGGCGGGGTCTGGGAGGGCTGAGCCAGCCTGGCACGGCCAGAACCAGAAGAGCTCGTCGACGAGGCGATTCTCAGGGTCTTTCAGTCTCTGGACCGCCTCCCGCACCTCGTCCAACGTTGGCGGGGGCTTTATGGCGAAGAGGCCGGCCTGGTGGCTTGCTTCCAAACCGAGTTCGGCCATCTGGCCGAGGTTGGTTGCGTGCTTGGCGACTTGGCGGGTTGTCGCTTCAACTGGGAGGCCGGTGATTCGAAACGCGTTCTTCTGGAACAACTCTTGGGTGGCCGCGGCAAGCAGTGGCTTACAGTCTGTAGCTGGGCGATTGTTTGAAATCGGGTCGTCTTTGGCGCTGTTGTCTGCGCCTGAATCTGGCGCAGAAACGAAGGGGATCGCCGTCAGGCATTCCAGCACTTTGGCCCTTAGCTCCTCTGCCAGGAATGGTTTGTTCAGGAGCTTAATGGTGAGGCCTCTCTGGGACAGCAGTTGTGCTTGTAAGTCTGGTAGTCCTGATACGTATGCAGAGGCTATGATGATCGGGAAACTCGCGGACCTGCGACTCAGACGCGGCAGCATTTCTTCGAGACGCAAGCCAGGGTGACCATAATCCGTGATCAGCAGATCTGGTCTCTGCTGGAGAATTGCAGCCCAGCCGTCGTCGCCAGTTCTGCATTCAGCCACTGTATAATCTGTGAAATAGAATTGCAGCATTAGCTTCATGGCGTCTGTCACGAATGGCTCGTCATCCAGGAGGAGTATTCTCGCCGGTCGTGCGCCGCGAAGGAGCGAAGCCGTCGGATATGGAGGCTGAGCAGGCTGTTGCTCCGCCTTTGCAGGAAACTCGAAGGATACTTTGCCGGTGTCGTCAATGACGAGGAAGGCGGGAAATTGGCGGCCCGATTTCGAAACAAATCCGGTGAGGAGCTCCGTTTTCCCCGACGTGAGGAGTCGCTGCACCTGGTTCCTGTCGAGCGGCTGGGAGAGGATGGCCTTGTTGATTTTGAATATGCAGGCGCCGACATCGGAGACTGACTTTTCGCATGCGTATCGATCTAGCATCTCGACCACTCTGGAACCACAACGGGGACACCTGCCTAGGGGGAGATTCCCTTCGGCGGCGGCTGCTTCCTTACTCCGGCTGGTTCCCATGATGGCTTGTTACGGCTGCACTGAGAAGGATTTAGACGAAAGCCGAGATTATCCCCACCATTGCCACAACGAGGAGGACCAATACGACCAAACAACCCTTGGCTTTTGGTTTGGGAGGCAGCCCCATCAGCCTCAGCATCTCCTCCTGGAGCCGTTGCGTGCGCTCGGGGTGCTTATCCATATCTTCTCTTATCGCTTCTTTCCATTTCTTTGCCGCTGGACTCGTCTCAAACTTCGTCACGTTGCTGAGGTCGAACCACACCTTCGTCTCGATTTCGTCGAGGAAAAAAATCGTTTCGCAAAGGTCGCGGTTGCCGGGCAATCCTCTGGGACTTTGGTGGTACGCGCGACCGATGAGCCTCCCCGTCTTGGCTTCCCCATACAAGCTAGCGCCGGCCATGGCTGCCACCACCCCGCCCTTATCGGGTGTGTAGACGTTCGGATACGTGCCGGACCCGTACATTCGCTCCACAGTTTCACGCTGAATGCGGCCGGAATTGCTGTAGGACGTCTCCATTACCATGAATGGCGATTCTCTCGAACCCGTGCCTTCCAAAATTCCGGGGTGCGTCATGTCCATAAAGTTGTCTTGTCAGCAGAAAGAATGCCGAAGGTTTTCGGTTTGAGTTGGTTACATACTGATCCCGCAGCGCCAGAGTTTGACATGGTGTGCGTACTTATCCCTGAGGTCCGGGGATTTGTTGAATGCCTCCTCCATGAGGTCGGCTGCCTCGCCGAGACGCCCGCCGCGCCGGGCTTCGAGTGCCTTGTCAACTAGCGTGCGGGCCTGACCGCCGTCCATGGGGGATGGATTGCCAAATGCGGTTTTGGTGGCTTCGGTGGACAGGGATTTGCGCGGTGCGGGACCCGGGTCGTGCAGCGGCGCGGCATCGAGTTCATGGAGCAGGTCGCGGGCGGTGGGGAAGCGTTTTTCTGGGGACTTTTCCAAGGCCCGCATGACAACCCTTTCGATCCCTTTGCTGATGTCCGGGTTTACCTGTGTCGGCAGGGTGATGGGTTTTTCAAAGAGGTTCTGGGCGGTCCATGTGGTGCCCTCTGGCATTTCGACCGGCAACCGGTCGGTGAGGAGGAGGTACAGGGTTGTGCCGATGGCCCAAACGTCTGCGGCTGGTGAGTCGGCCTTGCGCTGTGTGAAGGCTTCTGGTGGCTTGAACTGGAGGGTGCCGGCCGCTGTGGCCAAAAGGGTGAGAGGGTTGACTTTCTTTGCCAGGCCGAAATCGCTGACCCGGGCGCGGAGCCCGTCGGGCTCGTAGCCGACCAGCACATTCTGCGGCTTGATATCCCTGTGGATGATCGGCGGTTTTTCCTGATGGGCCTGCGATAGGCCGCGGCATACTTGCTTGATAAGGTCAATGGTGGTTTCAACGGGGATGAATGAAGAGCCGTATGATCGCCAGAACTTGTCCAAGCTGCCGCCGGGAACATTTTCCATGGTGAAGTAGCCACAGTTTCCGCTAGGGCTTTCGAAGACGTTGGCGTCAAATACGCGTACGATGTTCGGGTGGCCGATGCGGGACAGGAGAATGGCCTCGCCGAGCATTTCGTGGATCTCTTCGAGACTCATGCCGACTCGCTTGAAGACCTTCATTGCCTGCCGGCCAAGGAAGCGATGCTTGACCCGGTACACCTCGGCGAAGGCGCCCTGACCTAGAAATCGCTCGACCTCGTAGGTATCTCGAATTACCTGGCCTTGGTCGAGGAGGGGCATAGATCAAGGGTGTTCCGCGTCGGCTGCGGCGCTCGGGACGCGGGCGGTGTTAGGGTGCGTTGCAGGGCGCCCGAAATCGAGCGTGGCTAGAGCGCCGAGGCGACCAGCGAGGCACACCTGGCGACGCATTGGTAACTGTGCATTTTCGCCGCCCATGATGAACGTGGGGCCATTATGCGTGAAAATGCCGTTTGTTGCAGTATAAAAAAAGTGGGACTGCCTCGGGATCGACTTCATCCCCAGGATCACTTGGACCCCGGCGGTCTGAAAAGCTCCCGTTGCACCGGAGAAATCAAAGGCGCAACCTTGCGCGGTCGGGGCCAAGCTGCCGACGCCTTCGCCATGTCCTGAACTGCGCTTGCAGGCTGGCTGCGCCGAAAGGGCTCTTCCCGCAGTGCCGCCCCGCGCGCGCCTTATAATGGGGGAAAATGCGTGTTGCCATGCCAACCGAGACCAGCAAGTCATTCCGTCGGTTCAAGGGGTTTTATCGGCTGGAAGAGGAGGCCAAACGGCAGCTTTACGAACTGCTGGCGGGTTGGAAGCCGGAATTCTCCCTCCTGCCCGAGGCAGCCCAGGCAGCCGCCATGCAACAACTGCGGCCCCTGGCCCAGCGTGCCATTTTGAATGCCCTGGAAGGGCGGACCCAGGACGAGGAAGAACAGTTTGGGTATGATTGGGAGGACGCGCTGCCCCGGATGCAGGCGAGTCCGTTGCGCACGGCCGTCGCCCAACCCCTGACCGAGAGCCTGCCGCCGTCGGTTCGCGAGGCGCTGAACCACCCGGAAGTCGTCCGGCGCGATAGAATCGAATGGCTTTATGGGGAGACCGTGGATCGCATTCGCAAATTCACCCCCTACCTTGCCTCCGAGGAGCAGGCACTCGAGGAATGGAAGAGGCGGTGTCCGCAGGCTTATAGCCTGGCCGAGCAAGCGGCACGGAAAGCGGTCCAGGCCTATCAAGATCGGAGCCGGAGGATTTCTGGCGCCCTGACAGCGATCTCCGAGGAAACTCGCCGGCTCTCCCTAACCGCGCATTTGATCGCCGCGCGCAAGCTTTACCAGCACGTGCTGGGCCTATCCGAGTATTATGAGGGCAACACTGCCGTGGTTGGCTTGAAAGTGCCCCCGGAAATGCAGGCCGATTTCGGCACCCGCATCTATGTCCGGCTGGGCATCGCCGGCAAGGCGGCCAGCTACGGCGAAGCTTCCCCACAGCAGATGGCGCAGTTCGGAGCCATGCTTGAGAACAACCTGCTGCGCAATCTCCAGGAGAAGGTTTGCCCGTGGACAACGGACACAGCCGGAGCGCAAAAGATCGACGTCGATTTGCTGGCGCGGGTGTATCACCAAATCGTCAAGCCGTTGGACTGCGACAAGCGGAAAGCTCACCTTGACAACGGCACGCTCGAACGCCTCGAACGCAATCCGGGCTATTACCGGCTGCTGGGCTTCCGGGAAGATATTGCCCCCGAGCACGCTCAGGTCTTCAGCCAGTTCCTGGATTCCAACCCCGGCCTGCAGGAGTTCCTTGAGAGGCCCAGTGTTCAAGAGGTTTTCAAAACGCACCGGATTGATCAAAGCCTGGTGGAGCTTGCGCTCCGCGCGACAGCCGCCCGCGAGATAGCTCAAGTGGCGCGCGAGTGGAACCCAGGGACCGTGGCGTCTCAGACCAGCGTAATGGCCCAGGCACAGAGCGCCGTGCCCCCGATCATCCAGGATTTGGCTGCCTATCACGATGCATTGATGCAGAGCGATTACCTAAGCGTTCGCAACCAGGGTTTCTTCAAGGAACGGCTCATGGCGGAGCACCTGGACTGCGTCTGCCCCAAGGAAAGGGTGCGAATCGAGAGCTACTATCGCCCGACGGCAGTTGCTCTGGTTGCGCGGGATGACCACAGCAAAGATCCTGTGCCGCCGGATTGGAAATTGCTCCGTTCGTACACCGACCCGGTTACCCGGAAAGAGTTTACCGATTACGAGGTATACGCGCCGGAAGGCCGGATCATCCTTTGCCTGCGCAAAGGCGCCAGTCCCCAATCCGCCCAGGAGGCTGCCCGGCGGTTGCTGGACCTGGCTCAACCGGCCCGCATCAACGACTGCGCAGCCCGGGTGAAAGGCGTGCGCATCTCCGAACTGAGCTACAACGAACTCTGCGCTTCTTGCCTGCGGCCCATCAGCATCGCCCGCATGCAGTTCTACACTTCCTTTTCTGCCTCCGAGACACTCGACATTCTGCGCGGGTCATCCGAAGAGCCAACCATCGAACACCTGGTTGAGGCCATGCGGCCTTGCTTTGTGCTGCGCTACAGCGACGCCTATTGCCGCGTGAAGCCGGCGGAGATGGTGCGGGTCAAGTACCGCACCCCGACGGGCGAGAAAAAGAACCCCTGCTGGGACGCCAGCCAAGCGCTTTGCGGCCTGCGCGAGCCGGCTAAGGACCCGAACATGCTCGATCGCCTGGAGAACCCGAAGTGGGGGCTCATCATCATCGAAGGAGAAAAAAAGGCCGCCATGCTGGCCCAGATGTGCCTTGAACGGGAGCTGCCTTATCATGTCATCTCGCTGCCCGGAGTCTGGATGGGCCTCATCCGTGGCAAGTTGGTGCCGGAACTGGAGCAGTTCAAGATGCAGGACGCCGGCGGGAACAAACGCAACTGCTGCATTTTCTTCGACAACGACAAGGCCTTCAAGCCCGGGGTCTCGCATGCCCTGGTCGAAACGGCCGCCGCCCTGCAGCGCGCCGGAGCCCGCGTGTTTGTCCCCAACCTGCCTTTCGGAAAGAACATCAAAGGCGCCGACGACTTTGCCCAGGCCCACTGCCGGAAAGGGCCGGAGATCGATTACCAGCCGCTGATCGAAATTCTCGAAAAGGCGGCCTACGTCCCGGAACGGCCGCGCAAAGTGAAATATCCCAGCCCTGAACAGGAGCGGGAAATCAACCGCAAGCTGAGCCAGGCCGAGCAAATCCATGAACTGCAGAGCGTGCTGCGGCAAAAGCCAAACCCGGTTGAAACACCGGAAATAGGCAAGCTGTTCATGCTTCAGGCCCCTTACCTGCTCAAGAGCCCGAACGAACGCCTCAACGCGACGCTCTGGGACAGTCTGAACGAACGAGGCAAGACCGCGTTCGTTGACATGCTTTTGAAGGACAACCCGGCTTTGAAGCTACTCCGGCAGGCATGCGGCGGAATCCCCAGTTTCGAGGATGGACCGACGGCGCAGGAGCTCACCGAGGGACCGCGCCCAATGGAGGAGCGAGGAAGCGCGCTCACGCCCGAGTTGTTCGCCGTCGCGTAAGGCCAAAACGCCTTCTCCGGAACTTATACTGGAGAATGGTGTCCAAATGGTTCCTGTGCAAAAAGGCCCTGCTGCGCCCGCCCGGCTTTTTCGGGCTGCTCTGCCTCGCGGCTCTCACTCCTCTCTCCGGGCTCGCACAAGGGTCCGACCTGGGGTTTGAAACGCCCGTGGTGGGCTACGGCAGCTATCAATACAACCCCGATGGAGCGCCCTGGACCTTCGCCGGCAACAGTGGCATCACGGGAAACGCCAGCGGCTTTACGGGAAGCAATCCAAACGCCCCGGAAGGCTCCCAGGTCGCCTTCGTTCAGACCACCGGCAGCATGTCCCAGCCGATGACGTTCGCCGCCGGTTTTTACAAATTGGTCTTCTCGGCAGCGCAACGCAACTACGGTTCGGCCTGGCAGACCTTCAACGTCACGCTGGACGGGGTGGTCCTCACGAACATGGCGCCAGCCCAAGGGGCCACCAGCTACCAGGACTACGCCGTTGGTCCGTTCCAAACAACGGCGGGCACGCACACGCTCGCATTTGTCGGCACCGACCTGAACGGCGGCGACAACACCATTTTCATCGACAATTTGCGCTTCACGCTAATGACCTTGTCGGCCAGCATCTCTCCTGGAAGCTTCACGACCAACCATCCGTTCCCGGTCACAATCACCACCTGGCCAACCACGGCCACCGCATACTGCCGGCTGAACGGCGGGACCTGGCTCGCCTACACCAACCCCTTCACCATCGGAGACGGGAAGAACGCCGCCACCGTGCAGGTGGACGCCTACGCCACCGACGGGGTCTCCTTGAGCCTAACCAATTCGGTCACCTATGTGTATCAGCCGCCGGCAGTGGCCAACGATTTCTTCATGGACCGGATCACTCTCGTGCCGCCACCCATTGTTTACCCCGACACAGCGAACGGGATGACGTTCCAGCACCCGGGCTTCTGGACGAATTTCAACGTGACGCTGACTGGCGCCACGATGGAGAACAACGAGCCCAATCACGCCAACACCAGCCCGGCGGCCAGCGTCTGGTACAGCTACACCACCGCCACCAGCGGGGAGCTGCGCATCGTGGTCCCCACCAACAACCCGAGCGTGATCGCCGTTTATACCGGGGGTTCGGACACTTACTATTTCCCGTTCGAGGGGTCCGCGGTGAATGCGTTTAATGCAAACTTCAACTTCAGCCTGAACGGCGCGGGGGCCACGTTTGTCCCGGACGCCGCACCGATCTCCTGGAGCGCGCAATCATTGAATCTCAACGGGACGGGAAGCTACGCCCAGTTGATCGACGCGGGCCTCAACTCGTTTACCTACAGCCTGTGGGTGAAAGTCCAAACGGTGCAGCCCGGCGCGGTTATCTACCGGACCAGCAGCGCCGGTCCGCAATCGAACTGCTCCGAATCCGTCGGGATCAACTCCAACGGTGTGTGGTATGCCTGGGGCGGTGCGGCGATTACCAGTTCCGTCTTGGTCCAACCCAACACTTGGTATCACCTGGCGCTGTCCGGGGCCAACAACGGCGCCATGCACTTCTACATCAACGGGGTGGAACAGGGCACGGCCATCAGCAATATCGGCAGCA
>Ga0335069_10004541_pt1 | contig 20510 bp, 21 predicted proteins | sample Lox_Sample_11_FD_206714 | JGI IMG/M metagenome (GOLD analysis project Ga0335069, IMG submission 206714) | Soil microbial communities from Loxahatchee National Wildlife Refuge, Florida, United States - Lox_Sample_1.1 | ecosystem: Environmental > Terrestrial > Soil > Wetlands | place: USA... | reverse complement strand
CGCCGAGTAGGAAACAGGTGCTTGCAGCCAACCACTTGGGCCGATAGCGCGGCCCGTCGAACGCCGATGCGTTCTTTGAGTTTGAAGTCTCCGACTTGGGCATTTGTCTGGACAGCGACGGCCGGTGTCGAGTCCAGTCTGCCGGTACGCCCGGTCAAGGTAAATAGCCGGAAACGATTTTGACGATAAACTCATAAGCAGCGCATTATGGAAGTTTTGCAATTCGAGCCGCTTTACCAGCAACGGGTCTGGGGCGGGAGCGAGCTGGGCGCTGCGTTCGGCCGCAAGCTTCCGGCGGGCCAAGTGATTGGCGAGAGCTGGGAGATCGTGGACCGCCCGGAGGCGCAGTCGGTGGTCCGGGTCGGTGAGTTCGCCGGGCGGACGCTGCGCGAGGTCCTGTCCATCCGCGGCCGCGAAGTGATGGGTCCGCGCTGGCCGGCGGCGAAGCCCTTTCCGATCCTGGTGAAGTGGCTCGATTGCCGCGAACGGCTCAGCCTGCAGGTGCATCCGCCGGCGGAGAAAGCGGCGGCGCTCGGCGGCGAGCCGAAGACCGAGAACTGGTTCATCGCGGCGGCTGCGCCCGGGGCCTCCCTGATCGTGGGCCTGCGCCGGGGCGTGACGCGCGAGCGGTTCACCCAAGCCCTTGACGCCGGTGCGCTCGAGACCTGCGTGAACCGGTTCCCGGTGGCCGCCGGCGAATCGATCCTGGTGCGGAGCGGGACAGTGCACGCGATCGACGCCGGGAATCTGATCCTCGAGATCCAGCAGAATTCCGACACCACCTACCGCGTCTACGACTGGGGGCGGGTCGGCCTCGACGGCAAACCCCGGCAGCTGCACCGGCGCGAAGCGCTGGAGTCGATCCGGTGGGACCGGCCGGAGCCCCGGCCGCTGCCGGCGGGAACGGAGCCCGCGGTGCTCGCCGCCTGCCCGGAGTTCGGCATCCGCAGGGTGCCGCTGGCGCGCGGGGCCGAACTCGCCTTCGCCGCGGGCGGGCAGCCGCGCCTCGTCCACGTGGTCACCGGCGCCCTGCGCGATGCCGGCGGAGCGGTGGCGCTGGCTCGCGGCGACAATGCCCTGGTGCCCTTCGCCGCGGCCACGGTCCTGACGGCGAGCGAGCCGAGCCTCGTGCTCGTGACCGAGGACTTCGCCTGAAAGCGCCATGACAACGATGCGGATCATCCGCCTCGAAGGAGGCATCCGGCTGCGCCTGCTGCTGATCCTCGGCGCGGTCGCCGCCGGCCTCGCGCTGGCGTGGATGCTGTTCCTGCCGTCCGCCGTCGCGCGATACGCCCGCAGCCGCACCGGCTTCGGGATCGAGCTTCGCTCGCTCTACGTGAATCCCTTCACGGCGACCGTGATGCTCAAGGGTCTGGTGGTGACGAATCCCCCGGATTTTCCCCGCAAGGACTTCATCGAAGTCCGCGAGTTTCAGGCGGACGCGCGGCTGTTCTCGCTCTTTGGCCAGCGCGTGGTGGTGGATGACGCCACGGTCGACGTGGCGGCGGTCACGCTCGTCCGGGATGAGCGGGGCCGGCTCAACGCGACGGCATTCCGCGACGCGCTGGCGCGCGCGCCGGCCCCCGGCCGGGAGGCCGCGAGCCGTCCCGGTCCGGCCCAGGCGTCCAGCCCGCCGCGGCAGTTCCTGATCAAACGCCTCACGCTGACCTGCGACCGCGTGGTGGTCGCCGATTACTCGAAGCGCCGGCCGGCCGTCAGCGACATCAACCTCCGTTTCCACCACGTGTACACGGACGTGACGAGCGCCCGGCAGCTGATGGCGCCGCTGCCGCAGGTGCTGTCGCCGGTGGCCATCGCCCTCGGCTACCTCACCCCGGAAACCGATTCGCTGCTGCGCTCGGCCGGCCAGATGCTCCAGGACACGGGCCGCCGCACGGAGGATGCCGTGAAGGCCTTCATCGAATCGCTTGAGAAAGGCCGGAAGAACTAGTTTACTGCCCGTTTCGCATGATCCCACCCGAGCCCCAGGAAACCGCCACGAAGCCGGGCCCGGCGCCTGCCCCGGCTGCCGGCCCCTCCGCCGCGGCGGGGACGCCGCCCGCGGCCGCGGACGGATCCGCGCCGGCGCCGGTCGCCGCCGCGCCTTCGATCGAGGAGCGGCTGGCGGCCGCCCAGCAGGAGGTCGCGGCCAACTACGACCGCTATCTGCGCGCGGTGGCCGACCTGGAGAACTACCGCCGGCGGGTGGTCCGCGAGAAGGAGGAGGCGCGCCAGGCCGCGGTCGCCCACCTCGTGCAGCACCTGCTCCCAGTGCTCGACAGCCTCCAACTCGGCCTCACGGCCGCGCGGCCGCAGGCCGAGGCCAAGACGATCGCCGAAGGCGTCGCCATCGTCCTGGAGCAGATCAAGGGCGTGCTCGGCCGCCACGGGCTGACCGAGGTGACCGCCGCCGGCCAGCGCTTCGACCCCCACCGGCACGAGGCGATTTCCCACCAGCCGAGCGGCACGGTGCCCGAGGAGCATGTGATGCAGGTCGTGCGGATGGGATACCAGCTGCACGGGCGGCTGCTGCGGCCCGCCAGCGTCATCGTATCGAGCGGGCCGCCAAAGGAGGAGAAATGACCGCGTCAGCCGGCGGCGTCCGGCCGGGCGCGGGTTGACAGCGCCCCGGGGCGGCGACACCGACTTTTCCATCCATGGCGAAGGAAGACTACTACGACCTGCTCGGAGTGAACCGGGACGCGTCGGCGGAGGAGATCAAGAAGGCCTACCGCAAGAAGGCGGTGCAGTATCACCCGGACAAGAACCCCGGCAACAAGCAGGCCGAGGAGATGTTCAAGAAGGTATCCGAGGCCTACGAAGTCCTCCAGGACGCCGACAAGCGCGCCGCCTACGATCGCTACGGCCATGCCGCCTTCTCCCAGGGAGCGGGGCCCCAGGGTCCCGGCGGTTTCACGGGGGGATTCCACGATCCGTTCGACCTGTTTCGCGAGGTGTTCGGCGGGGGCGGCTCCGGCAGCATCTTCGAGGAGTTCTTCGGTGGCGGCGGCGCCGGGGACGGCGCGCGGGACGGGGCCGATTTGCGCTACGACATCGAGATCACGCTGGAGGACGCCGCGCGCGGAGTGGAGAAGGAGATCTCGTTCCGCAAGCTCGCCGCCTGCGGGCGCTGCCGCGGATCGGGTGCCGAGCCGGGATCGAAACGGGTGGCGTGTCCGACCTGTCGGGGCGCCGGCCAGGTGACGACTTCGCGGGGATTCTTCACCGTGCGGCAGATCTGTCCGACCTGCCACGGCACCGGCTCGCGCATGGAAAAGCCGTGCCACGACTGTCGGGGCGAGGGGAGGGTCAACCAGACGGCCAAGCTCAACGTGCGCGTCCCGCCGGGCGTCGACACCGGGTCCAAGCTCCGCTCGGCGGGCAACGGCGAGGCCGGGGTCCACGGCGGCCAGCCGGGGGATCTTTACATCGTCATTCACGTCCGGGATCACGAGATCTTCGAGCGCCAGGGGGATGATCTCTTCTGCGAGATCCCCGTGAAGTTCACCCTGGCGGCCCTGGGCGGGACGATCGAGGTGCCGACCCTTTCCGGCAAGGCCTCGCTGAAGATCCCCGGCGGCACCCAGTCCGGCACGACCTTCCGGTTGAAAGAACGCGGCCTGCCGGGTCTGCGCTCCGGTCATCCCGGCGACCAGCTCGTGCGCGTGCAGGTCGAGGTGCCGACGCACCTGACCCCGGAGCAGCGCCGGAAGCTCGAGGATTTCGCGATCGCCTCCGGCGACGCGAACGAGCCGGTGGGGCGGAGCTTCTTTGAGAAGGCGAAGAAGTTCTTCTAGGGGAGCTTTTCCATGCGCGTGGTCATCCTGGGATCGGGGAGGGGCAGCAATGCGGAGGCGATTCTCGACGCCGGGCGAGCGGGCGCGCTCGGCTCGGCCGAAGTGGTCCAGATCCTGTCCGACCGGCCGGAGGCACGCATCCTGGAGCTGGGCCCCCGGTTCGGTGTGCCGGCAAGGTTCATCGACCCGGGGCCTTTCAAGACCAAGTTCGACGAAGCGGGGGAGACGAGGTGGGTGGAGGCGGTGCAGGCGTGCGCGCCGGGGTTGATCGTGCTCGCGGGTTTCATGCGCGTGCTGAAGGCCCGGTGGCTCGATGCCTTCCCGCGGATGATCATCAACCTGCATCCGAGCCTGCTGCCCAGTTTCCCCGGCTTGGACGGCATCGGGCAAGCGTGGCGGCGCGGCGTGAAAGTGACCGGCTGCACGGTGCACTACGTCACCGCTGATGTCGACGGCGGCCCGATCATCGACCAGACGGCCGTCCGGATTGAGCCGGGCGACACCCTGGAATCGCTCGAGGCCAGGATCCATGCCGCCGAGCACGCGCTCCTGCCGGCCGTGGTCGCGCGGCTGAGCCAGGCGCGCTGATCGCCCGCCGCGGGTCCGCGCGTCAAAACAGGTCCAGCGGCGTGCGGCTCAGGAATTCCTCGAGATAGCCGGTCGTGGCCTTGCCCGTGATGAAGGCCGGATCGCTCAGGATCGCCTTGTGCAGCGGGATCGTGGTCTTGATGCCGCGAATGAGGTACTCGCTGAGCGCCCGATACATCCGCTCAAGCGCCATCTTTCGGCTATCACCGTGGGCAATGAGCTTGCCGATGAGGGAGTCGTAGTAGGGCGGAATCGTGTAGCCGCTGTAGACGTGCGAGTCCACCCGGACCCCATGGCCGCCCGGAGCGTAGTAAAGGCCGATGGTTCCGGGCGACGGCGTAAAATTGCGCGCGGGATCCTCGGCGTTGATGCGGCACTCGATCGCGTGCCCGCGAAACTCGATGTCCTTCTGGTCGAAGTTGAGCTTCTCGCCCGCGGCAATCCGGATCTGCTCCTTGATCAGGTCGATGCCGGTCACCTCCTCCGTCACCGGGTGCTCGACCTGGATGCGGGTGTTCATCTCGATGAAATAGTAGTCGCCCTTGGCATCGACGATGAACTCGATCGTGCCCGCGCTCTCGTATTCCGCGGCCTCCGCCGCCCGCACCGCCGCCTTGCCCATGCGCTTGCGCAGGTCCGAGGTCAGAAAAGGCGAGGGGGTCTCCTCGATGAGCTTCTGGTGCCGGCGCTGCACCGAGCAGTCGCGCTCGCCGAGGTGCAGCACCTTGCCATGGCTGTCAGCCAGGATCTGGAATTCGATATGGCGGGGGTTCTGGATGTATTTCTCGATGTAGACGGAGCTGTCGCCAAATGCCTTTTCCGCCTCCGTCCGGGCGGTGTGGTATTCCTTGGCAAAGGACACGTCGTTGTGGGCGATGCGCATGCCTCGTCCGCCCCCGCCCGAGACTGCCTTGACGATGATCGGGTAGCCGATCTTGCGGGCGACCTTCACTGCCTCGCCCTCACCCTCGACGGGACCTTCCGAGCCCGGCACGATCGCGACGCCGGCTTTGCGCACGGTCTCGCGCGCCACCGCCTTGTCGCCCATGATCTTGATCGACTTGGACTTGGGCCCGATGAACTTGATATTGCAGGACTCGCATTGCTCGGCGAACTTGCTGTTCTCGGAGAGAAAACCGTAGCCGGGATGGATCGCCTCGACGTCGGCGATCTCCGCCGCGCTGATAATCCGGTCGGCGCGCAGGTAACTGTCGGCGCTCCGCGGCCCGCCAATGCAGATGGCCTCGTCGGCGAGCTGGACGTGCAGCGATTGCACGTCGGCCTCGGAGTAGACAGCCAGGGTCCTGATGCCGAGTTCGCGGCAGGCGCGAACGATGCGGAGGGCGATCTCGCCTCGATTGGCAATGAGGATCTTCTGGATCATGGACAAAAAACCACCCTGACGTTTTCTAAGCGCCCGGAAGCCGGGAAGATTGAGGAAACTCGGGGGCCGGTGGCCGACCGGCTATCCCTGCTTGATCTTGAAAAGACGCTGGCCGTACTCGACCGGCTGGCCGTTCTCGACGAGAACTTCGACCACAATACCCTTCATCTCGGCCTGAATCTCATTCATGATCTTCATGGCCTCGATGATGCAGACCACCGAATTCTCGGCGACCTTCGCATCGACGTCGACAAATGGGGGACTCTCCGGCGAAGGCGCCCGATAGAAGGTGCCGACCATTGGCGCCTTCACGTAGGTGATGCCCGCTTCCTCTTTTTCTTCGCCGGCCGGCGCGGCATTGATGGGGCCGGAGCCACCGGCCTGGACGGCAGGAGCTGTGGCGGACGCTTCGCGTATGGTCGGAAATGGCGAGGCTGACCCACCATTGCCTGCTATCACCGGCGCGCCGCCGTTGAGTTCGCGCCGGATCTTTAACTTGAAGCCTTCTTCCTCAACCGCGAACTCGGTGAGTTCCGAGCGCTTCATCAGGTCGATGATCTGCTTGATCTGCTTGAGGTCCAAAACAGCCCCTTGGTTAGGTTAGGGTGGCAGGGAATTAGTCGGTGTTGAGGTACCAGCCGTTCAAAATTAGTTTCCCTTGGCTGGCAACACTTCATTTTTCGGGTTTGACGCCAAACGAGGTCGAAAACGTAAAAAACCGAGATAAGGCAGCAAAAAGAGGCCAAAAAGTGCCAAAAATAGGCGCAAATTGGCCAATTCTCGACATTATCCGAAAATCGCTTATCAACGACTTACACAACAACAAAATTGAATATCTTTGGCGTTATCCCGACATCGTGATCGGGGCTTTAGGGCCGTGCTCGGCGCTAAAGACAGCCGGGATGCGTCAAGAAAGACCAAATCCATGCTTCCGGGCGCTCATTCGCCGACCACTTTGACCAGGACTCGCTTGCGGCGCAGGCCATCAAATTCGCCATAGAAGATCTGCTCCCAAGGGCCGAAATCGAGCTTGCCGCCAGTTACGGCAACGACGACTTCCCGACCCATGATCGTGCGCTTCAGGTGCGCGTCGGCGTTGTCCTCGCCAGTCCGGTTGTGCTGATAAGCGGAGTAAGGCTTCTCCGGGGCCAACCCTTGCAGCCAGCGTTCGAAATCGGCATGGAGGCCGGATTCGTCGTCGTTGATGAAGACGCTGGCCGTGATGTGCATCGCGTTGACGAGGCAGAGGCCCTCGCGGATGCCACTCTCTTGCACGCACAGCTCCACTTGGGGGGTGATGTTGAGGAAGTCGCGCCGTTGCGGAACCTCGAACCATAGTTCCTTGCGATAGGATTTCATGGCGAATCAGGGTTTGATTCATGGAGGAATCGGGACCAGACGGGAAGTCGGTTCCGCGAACCCGATCGAACCCCGCGCTGCCGGTCCGACGGGGATTCGCGCCGTCGCCCGCAATGTCATTCTACGCCGACCTGCACGTCCATTCGAAGCACTCGCGCGCGACGAGTCGCGATCTCGATTTCTTTCACCTGGCGCTTTGGGCGAAGAAAAAAGGGGTGTCGGTTGTCGGCACCGGCGACTTCACCCATCCGGCTTGGATGGCGAGCATCCGGGAGGAACTCGTCCCGGCGGAGCCCGGGCTTTTCCGGCTGCGCGGCGATCTCGAAACGGCAGTCGCCCGCGAGCTGGGCTCCTCCGCGGCGGCGGCGCACCCGGTCCGCTTCCTTCTCGAGGTCGAGATCTCGACGATCTACAAGCAGGGCGACCGGGTCCGCAAGGTCCACCATCTGCTTTATGCCCCGGACCTGGCCAGCGCCGATCGCATGGTCGGGCGCCTCGCGCGGGTCGGCAACCTCGCCTCGGACGGGCGCCCGATTCTCGGACTCAACTCGCGCGACCTGCTGGAGATCTGCCTCTCGGCGGGCGACGCCTGCTTCCTGATCCCGGCGCACATCTGGACGCCCTGGTTTTCAGTGTTCGGCTCCAAGTCGGGATTCGACGCCTTCGACGAGTGCTATGGCGACCTGGCATCCCGGATCTTCGCCGTCGAGACGGGTCTCTCGTCCGATCCGCCGATGAACTGGCGGCTCTCCCAGCTCGATCGATTCCGGCTCGTGTCCAACTCCGACGCCCATTCCCCCGGCAACTTGGGCCGCGAAGCCTGCCGGTTTGACTGTGCGTTCGACTATTTTGCCATGCGGCAGGCGCTCGCGACCGGCGCGGGCTATGGCGGCACGGTCGAATTCTATCCCGAGGAGGGCAAATACCACCTGGACGGCCACCGCGCGTGCGCATTCCGTTGCAGCCCCGAGGAATCGCGCCGTCTGGGCAACTGCTGCCCGGTCTGCGGAGCCCCGCTCACGATCGGGGTGCTCAACCGCGTCCTCGAACTCGCGGACCGGCCCGGGGAGGGGCCGCGGCCGGCCGGCGCGGCGCCGTTCCGGAGCCTGGTGCCGCTCGCGGAGATGCTGGGCGAACTGGGTGGCGTGGGCCCGAAGAGCGCGAGCGTGCAGGGCGACTACGACCGGATGGTCGCCCGGCTCGGGCCGGAGCTGGCGATCCTCGGCGAAACCCCGCTCGACGAGATCCGCCGCGTGGCCTCTCCGCTGCTGGTCGAGGCGGTGCGCCGTCTGCGCGCGGGAGAGGTGATCCGCGAGGGCGGCTACGACGGCGAGTACGGCACGATCCGGTTGTTCCAGCCGGGCGAGATCGAAAGCGGCCGGTCGGTCTGCCTTCCCATCGATTTGCCGGAGCCCGTGCCCGGCGAGGGGCGGCGCCCGGCGCGCCGGGGGCCGAGGGCGGCGCCGGGCGAGGCCGGGACGGCACCGGCGGCCGCGGAGTCGAGCGACGCGGCGGCCGGCCTCGTCCCGCCGGCGGCAACCGCCGGGGAGGAACCGCCCCCCATGCTGGCCGGCCTGGATCCCGACCAACGGGCGGCCGCCGGGGTCGTCGCGGGCACGTTGCTGATCGTTGCGGGTCCGGGCACCGGCAAGACCCGGACCCTGACCCACCGGATTGCACATCTGATCGCCGATCTCGATGTGCCGCCCGAGGCCTGCCTCGCCCTCACCTTCACCCGTCGGGCGGCCGGCGAGATGCGCGAGCGGCTCCTGGCTTTGCTGCCCGACGGCCGGGGCGGGCGGGTGCCGGTGATGACCTTTCACGCGCTGGGATTCCTGGTCCTGCGCGAGCAGGAGGCGCTGCTCGGGCTCGGGGCGCCGCTGCGGGTGGCCGGAGAGGCCGAGGCGATCGCGGTGGCGCGGGAGGCGTTGGGTGTGACCGCCGCCGAAGCGGGACGGCTGACCGCGGACGCCGCGGAGCGGCCGCCGGCCTATGAGATCGCCCTGCGCGCCCGCGGATTGGTGGATTTCCACGACCTCACGGCGCTGCCGGTCGCCCTGCTCGATTCCCTTCCCGCCCTGGCGGAGGGCTACCGGCGCCGCTGGCCGCACCTGTCGGTTGACGAGTTCCAGGATATCGACGCGTGTCAGTACCGCTTCGTCCAGCTGCTGGCCGGCCCGGCCGGCGGGCCGGGCCCGGCGGGTTCGCCGGAGCCGGTTGGTTCGTTCTGCGCCATCGGTGATCCCGACCAGGCCATCTACGGTTTCCGGGGAACCGACGCGCGCTTCTTCCAGCGGCTGCCGGCCGATTTCCCGCCGGCCCGGGAGGTGGCGCTCACGCATAACTACCGCTCGACCGCGGCGATCGTCGATGCCGCGCTCCAATCCATCGCGCCGACCACCATGGTCCGCGACCGCGTGCTGCGCGCCCGGGCCGGCGCCGGCCCCAGGGTGGTCTTGCGCGAGTGCGCCTCGGAGCACGCGGAGGCCGATTTCGTGGCGGCAGCGATCGAGCGTCTCGTCGGCGGCACGAGCCTGACCTCGTTTGACAGCGGCCGGGTCGGCGCCGGGGCCCGGCCGGCGTGCGGCTTCGCGGACATCGCCGTGCTCTACCGGGTCGACGCGCAGACGCCGCCGCTGGTCGAGGCCCTGCTCCGTTCGGGGATTCCCTTCCAGAAACGCGCGCACACGCCACTGGCCGAGACGGCCGGGGTCCGGGCGCTGCTCGCACGGATGATGTTGCTGCCGCCGGAAGCGCCGCTGGCGGAGCGCCTGGCCCGCGCGGCGGGCGAACTCGCGCTCGAGCCGAAACCGGACCCCGATCTGCGGCCCATCGCCGACGCCCTCGGCCCGCTGGCCGCCCGCCTCGGCGCCGACCTGGACGCGTTCGCCAGCGAGCTGGCGCTCGGCGCGGACGTCGATCTGCACGATCCGCGGGCCGAGCGCGTGTCGCTCCTCACCCTGCACGCCGCCAAGGGGCTCGAGTTTCGCGTCGTCTTTCTCGTCGGCTGCGAGGACGGGCTGCTGCCCCACCGCTTCGGGTTCACCGGCGCGGCCGAGACGGACGTCGCCGAGGAGCGCCGGCTGTTCTTCGTCGGCCTCACCCGGGCCCGGGAGCGCCTTTTCCTGACCCACGCGCGCCGCCGCCATTGGCGGGGCGAGGTGCGCGCCCGCGTGGCGTCGCCGTTTCTCGGCGCCATCCGCGACCGGCTGCTCGACCGGCAGCGGGAGGAGGCGCCGGCGGCGCCGCGGACCCGCCAGCTCGAGCTGTTCTGACGCCCGGCCGCGCGCTCAGGGCGCGGCGGCCTGGAACTGGCGGACGAACTCCGCGAGCTCCCCGGCCGGGATCTCGGAGACCGCGACGAAGTTCAACCCGTCGCGGCTCCACGCTTCGGTCTGGAAGCCGTTCCGGCGGCGGCGTCCGCCGCCGACCGCGCCGGTCGCCGCGGGCCAGACGAGCAGATTGACGACGTGCTGGCGCCGCCGATACACGAGGGCCGCGGCCGGCTGGCCCGCGATCTCGTCCAGGCGCCCGCCGATCAGCGGGAAGCCGCCGCCGGCGAGGTCGGGCACGGGCGGCGCGAAGGCGAGTCTGCCGGCGAACCACGGCTTCACCGTGTGCTGGTCGGTGGAGGCGACGTCGGTGAGGTGATCGGCCATGAGCGGCCGGGCGTGCTCGGCGGGGAGCAGCTGGCGTGGCTCGCCCGGGACCTCGCGCCGCTCTCCGCGGACACGCCAATCGTGCTTTTCGCGCACGTGCCGCTCTGGCTGGTCTATCCGAAATGGGGGTGGGGCACCGACGACGGCGCGCGGGCGCTGGCGCTGGTGAGACGCTTCGGATCGGTGACCGTGCTCAACGGGCACATCCACCAGGTGATCCAGAAGGTCGAGGGCAACATCACCTTTCACACCGCCCGGGGCACCGCCTTTCCGCAGCCGGCGCCCGGCGCCGCGCCCAAGCCGGGGCCGTTCCCGGTGGAGGCGGCGAAGCTGCGGTCGATGCTCGGACTCACCCGCGTCTCGTACACGGAAACCGGCCGCATGCTGGCGGTGGTCGACGAGACGCTGGCGGGCGGCTGACGCAGGCCATGGACACGCCCTTCTGGGCGAAGGTGCACGGCGCCGTCGTGCATTTTCCCGTCGCGCTCTCGCTCTGTTCGGCGGCGCTCGACGCGGCCGGGTTCGCGCTGGCTTCCCGGCCCGCGGCGCCGGAGCTGCACCGCGGCGGCCGCCTCGCGATGATCGCCGGGACGCTCGGCGCCATGCCCGTGGTCGTGTCGGGCCTGATGATGACGCGCGGCGAACTCCTCGGCCACGGTCTGCTGCGCTGGCATCACCTCTTTGCGTGGCCGGCCTGCGGCCTGCTCGCCGCCTTGGCGGGGTGGCGGACCGTCGCGGGGCCCTGCCCGCCGCGCCGGGCGCTCGGCGCCTACCTGGCCTGCGCCCTGGTCGCGGCGGGGCTGGTGGCGGCGGCCGGCTACTGGGGCGGCGAGCTCATGCTCGCCGGCGCGCCGCCATGAAACGCTGGCGCGAGGCGGGGGCGCCGGCCTTGGCCGGGCTGGCCGCGGCGGGGCTGGCGGCGGCGGTGGTCCTCGGCGGCGCAGCGGGGCTGGCGGCGGCGCTCCGCGCCCGGGCCGCCCGCGCGTCGCAGCAGGAGCCCGAGGCACCGCCCTGGTGGACGCCGGCGGGGCCGGCCCCGCCGGCGCGGGTGGCCCGGGGCCGCACCCTGTTCCTCCACAGCTGCGCCCACTGCCACGGCCTCGACGCCCGCGGCGACGAGGGACCCGACTTGCACGGCCTCGAGGTCAGCGACCGCTACATCGCCAACACGATCCGGCGGGGCATCAAGGGCGAGATGCCGTCCTTCGCGCGGAAGCACGGCCCGGCCGACGTCTCGGCCCTGCTCGCCTACGTGCGTTCCCTGCGCGCCGACTGACGCGCGCCGGCGCGGTCAGGCCTTGGCGAGGGCCTGCTCGAGGTCGGCCTGGAGATCGACGAAGTCCTCCACGCCCAGCGACAGCCGCACGTAGTCGGGCGAGACGCCGGTGGCCGTCTGCTCCTCCTCCGAGAGCTGGCTGTGCGTGGTGCTGGCGGGATGGATGGCGAGCGATTTCGCGTCGCCGATGTTGGCGAGATGGGAGAACAGCTGGAGGGACTCGATGAACCTCTTGCCCGCGTCGAAGCCGCCCTTGAGGCCGAAGCCGAGCAGCCCGCCGAATCCGCCGCGGAGGTATTTCTGCGCGGTCGCATGGTGCGGGCTCGTCTTGAGGCCCGGGTAGTTGACCCACTTGACCTTGGGATGGGCGGCGAGCAGTTCGGCGGCGCGCAGCGCGTTCGCGCAGATCCGTTCCATCCGCAGGTGGAGCGTCTCCAGGCCCTGCAGCTTGAGGAACGCGTTGAACGGGCTCAGGCACGCGCCGATGTCGCGCAGCAGCTGGAGGCGCATCTTGAGAATGTAGGCGACGTTGGCGCCGCCGGCCGGCGGGAAGCTCTTGAAGGCGTCCCAGTGGACGAGGCCGTGGTAGCTGGGATCGGGCCGGGTGAAGCCGGGAAAGCGCCCGTTGCCCCAGTCGAAGTTGCCGCCGTCGACGACGATGCCGCCGATCGAGGTGCCGTGGCCGCCGATGTACTTGGTCGAGCTGTGGACGACGATGGCGACGCCCCACTCGAACGGCCGGTTGAGGATCGGCGTCAGGCAGGTGTTGTCGACGATCACGGGCACGCCGGCCTCGCGGCCGATCCGGGCGACCTCCGCGAAGGGGAAGATGTTCAGCGCGGGGTTGCCGAGGCCCTCGCCGTAGAACGCCTTGGTGTTCGGGCGCAGGGCGCGGCGGAACGCGTCCGGATCCAGGGCGTCGACGAACGAGACCTCGATGCCCAGCCGCGGGAGCGTGTAGTGGAAAAGGTTATACGTGCCGCCGTAAAGCTGGGACACGGAGACCACGTGGTCGCCGGCCCCGGCGAGGTTGAGGATCGCGTCGGTGATCGCGGCCTGGCCGGAGGCGTGGGCGAGCGCGCCCGAGCCGCCCTCGAGCGCGGCGAGCCGCTGCTCGAGCACGTCGGTCGTCGGATTCATGATCCGCGTGTAGATGTTCCCGAGCTCCTTCAACGCGAAGAGATTCGCGGCGTGCTCGGTGTCGCGGAAAACGTAGCTGGTCGTCTGGTAGATCGGGACGGCGCGCGCGCCGGTCGTCGGGTCCGGCGCCTGGCCGGCGTGGAGGGCCTTGGTTCCGAGTCCTTGCAGATTCATGGCAGGCACCATGCCCTAGGGACCGGGTTTCGCAAGGCAAGCCCGCACCGCGCGGCGCGGCCGGAATCCGTGTCATCCGCCGGCGGACGCCTCAGCGGATCTCGAAGGAGCCGGGGGCGAGCGGGAAGACGGCCTTGCCCAGCCGCCGCGAGCTCATGCGCTCGACCTCGAGGCCGACCTCGTAGTTCTGGGAGAGGAAGCGGAAGAAGACCGTCTTGTCGATGGCCAGGCACGACAGCGGGCCCTCGGCGATGACGCTGGCCGTGGAGGCGCTGTTCTGGAGCAGGCCGATTTCGCCGATGAAGTCGCCCAGGCCGAGCCGGGAGACCCGGCGCTTCTGGCGCACGACCTGCGCCTGGCCCTCGTAGATGAAGAAAAGGGCCTGGCTGTAGTGATCCTCGATCAGCACATAGCTGCCGCTGGAGAACTTGACCACGCGGGAGATGCTGGCGAAGCGGCTGATGGCCTGCGGATGCCAGTTGCGGCAAAGATGGTTCTGGCGGAGGAACGGCACGCGGTGGATGAGGGCCTGCACCATGGGCGGGCCGAGCCGGCCCATGATCTCGCTCTCGAAGACCTCCCGCGGAATGCGCAACACGACCACCGGGCTGCGCGTCCTGAGCCTCCAGCCGAGGGGCCGGGGATCGATCAGCTCCTCCGCGCCCACGATGTCGCCCTCGAGCGCCTGCCAGACGCACTCCTGGCGGCCCTTCAGCGTCCGCCGGTTGACATCGATCGCGCCGCTGACGATGAGATGGATTTCGGTGGCGGGCCGGTTGTAGTCGGCCAGCACCGTGCCGGGGCGGAGCGTCGCCACGGTCAGCTGCTCGGCCATGGCCTGGCGCCGGTCGATCGGCAGCTGCTGGCCGATCGGCGAGATGGCCAGCGTGCTGGCGATGGTGCGGACGGTGACGGGCTGGTGCAGCGCCAGCTTGCGCTGCTGGGCGAGGCGGCGGCGGCGCTTCGCCCGGCGGACCGGCCGGCGGATGCTCTCGACGAGCGCGACGCCGATCATCACGAGGGTCGGCACCGCCACGACGACCGTGAAGATCAGGGCGAAGAGCTTCCAGAAATGCCAGTCGAGGATCAGGTCGCGGAGCGCGATGCTGGTGGCCCGGATCCCGAACGAGGTCATGCCGCCGATCCACAGGAGTCCCCACACCAGGCGCGCGGCGACGACGGGCCGGTCGAACTGCAGCCGGGCGGCCCGCCAGTAGCCGCCCCAGTTCCGGTTGGGCTCGAACAGCAGATGGCGCGCGGTGTCGAGGATGGGCCTGCCGAAATGGGCATTGATCGCCTCGCACATCGCTCCCCCGAAGCACGGACGGATCGCCACGCCGAGCACGAGGCTCGGCAGCAGGGCCGCCTGGGGCCAGAGCATGCAGAGGCCGATCACCAGGAGGGACATGGGCGCGAGGCGGATGAGCTGGATCCCGACCTGGGCCTGCGCCTCGACGAGGATGGCGTCGCGCAGGTCGATGCTGAAATGCGGCAGGAGCCAGCTCCAGCTGAACCGGGGCTGGAAGGCATCGCGCCCGGCGGCATGGAGGACGGCGGCTCCCATGACATTGCCGAGGCTGACGGCGGCGGCGAGGCCGACGTAGCCCGAGAGGACCGCCAGGATGATCGCCAGCACCGAACTGCCGGGGCCGTGCGGCGGCAGGATCGCCACCACCAGCAGCGCGCCCGCGAGGAGCAGGCCGCCCAGCCAGCAGGCCAGGCCGGCGGAAAGGCTGAAGCTCCAGGCCACCGGCATGAGCTGCCGGTCGGCGCTCGGCGCCAGCTGGAGGATGCCGCCGCGCTGCGCCTTGATGATGAGTTCGTAGAAGTCGCGCAGCGCGGGACACCGCCGGTCGACGATCAGGCTGCGCAACACCTCCGGGACCGTCTTGGGCTGGGCGAAACACGCCAGCACGTCCCACTGGAGATCTTCAACGGTCAGGTATCCGCCGGTGTCCAGCGACTTGACCGTGAACCGGCCGTGCTGGACCGCTCCCTTGGTGAGCAGCGGATTCAGCTGAAGCCGCTCGGCGGTGAACAGAAGCTGGAGGTCCAGGGCCATGGAGCGAAGGCCGGTCAGGACGGACCCCGCTTCGGGCGGGGACAGCGCGCGATGGCGCCTTCGACGGCTTCAAACAGCTCGGGCAGGCCAAACGGCTTGGCGAGGAACGGCAGCTCCTGCTGCCCCTCGCCCCAGAGCGCCTCGTCGGAAATGCGCGCACTCACGAGCAGGAACGCGATGGGCCCGGCCTTGGCCCGGATCGACTTGACCAGATCCAGGCCGTTCGTGCCCGGCATCATGATGTCGGTGATGACCAGATCCACGTCCCAACGGACGCTGGCCAGCCATACGAGCGCCTTTGCGGGTTCGGTGAAAGTGGTGACTTCGTAGCGGCGGCTGCGGAGCGCCATCGCGATCATCTCGAGCATCGAGGGCTCGTCTTCGACAACAGCAATCTTCACAACCGGTTCCGGTTGTGGCGGAATGGATGGGGAGTTCACGGAAAGACTCCGACTGCCAGATCGGTAAGGATGGCGACGCGGTGGTTGAGAGAGAACTGCTAGCTCCGCCGCCAAGGGTATGCAATTCCCAAGGAACGGGTTGATTTCATTTTAACAATTCAGTCACACCCGGCCAGGGGTGGCGCGCCGCCCGGGGCGGACGGACGCTGCCGCCGCGCGCAGCGGGCGGCCCGAAACCCGTTCCGCAGCGCTCAGGCCGGATGCTCCCGGTGGCCCCGGTGGAGCTGCCAGGAATTCCAGAGATTGTGCCAGATAATGTAGGTCGTAGGGCCCAGCGCCACGAGCGGATTGGCGTAGACGAGCGCGAGGTAGATCGTGAGCGAGGTGTTCTTCTGGCCGAGGGCCTGGCTGGCCTCCCGCGGGAACCGGCGCCCGCCGATCAGCCGCCCGAGCGCGAAATTCGCGGCGCAGACCGCGAGCGTCGTGCCGGCGATCTCGCCGAGAACGCCGCGCGGAAACTCCGGATGCTGGCGCAGGAACGCGGAGGCGTTGGCCGTGATCAGGAAGAGCGCGAGCACCCACATGCCGAAGGAGACGTTGCGCAGGGGGCGCGGCCAGGCGGCGGCGCCGGGGAACCGCGTCCGCAGCAGCCAGGCGGCGCCGATCGGCCCAAATACCACGAGCGCCACCGTGCCGAGCACCTGGACGCAGGCCTCCGGCGTCGCGTGCCCGAGCACGAGGGGCAGGAGGCCCGGCGCCAGGGCCGAGACGGCGACGTTGGTCAGGAGGAAGGCGGCGGCCACGTAGTCCACGCGTCCGCGCAGGAAACTGGTGACGACCGGCGCGGCCGCGGCCGTGGGTGCGATGCCCGCGAAAAACGCCGCCAGCGCCACCTCGCGCCCGCCGGCGAGCCAGCCCGCGCCCCAGGCCGCGAAGCCCATCGCCAGGTTGGCCGCCAGCAGGACCAGGTGGCTGCGCTGGATGGCCTCCCGCGACAGGCGCGTTTCCAGAAACACCAGGAAGAGCATGCCCATGATGAGCCAGCGGACGGCAAACGTCGCCGCCTGCGCCTGCGGCAGCAGGACGCCCAGCAGCATGGCGGCGACGAGGGCGACGGTGCGCAGGAGGCCGGGTGGCATGACGGGGAGACGGGAGCCAAGCCGGAGACGCGGGGCATGGCAATGGCGCTCTCGCGCCCCGGCTGCGCGAGCGCGGCCCGCATCGCGCCTTGCCAATCGCCCCGCCCTGAATCCACTTCGGCGCATGATGACCCGGACTCCGTCCGCCGCCGCGGACGCCGCGCAGCGGCCGCCAGTCGACCTGCCCGCGTACTTTGCGCGCGTCGGCTACACGGGGCCCGCCGAGCCGACCGCGGCCGTGCTCGCGGCGCTGCACCTGGCGCACGCGACCCATATTCCATTCGAAAACTGCGACATCCTGCTCGGCCGGCCGATCCGCCTCGATCTGGACAGCCTGCAGGCCAAGCTCGTGCGCGGCGGGCGCGGCGGCTATTGCTTCGAGCAGAACCTGCTGCTGGCCGCCGTGCTCGAGCAGATCGGGTTCTCCGTCACCCGCCTGGCCGCGCGCGTGCGCTACCGCGCGACCCGGGTGCTGCCGCGCACGCACATGGTCGCGCTCGTCCGCATCGACGACGCCGGCTGGCTCGCGGACGTCGGCTTCGGCGCCGAGGGCCTCCTGCTGCCGGTTCCGTTCGAGCCGGGCCGGCTGGCGCGGCAGTTCGCCTGGACCTACCGGCTCAACGCCGAGACCGGCCGATGGGTGCTCCAGTCGCTCCACGGGGCGGACTGGGTTGACCTCTATGCGTTCACCCTCGAGCCGCAGGAGGTCGCCGATTACGAGATGGCCAGCCACTACGTGTCGACGCATCCGGACTCCCGTTTCGTCCAGACGCTGACCGCGCAGCGCATGACGATCGAGTCGCGCCTGGTGCTGCGCAACGGCGAGCTGGTCGAGAGCCGGGGCGCGGCATCGACCGTGCGCCGCGTCGGCGACGACGAGATGCTGGCGGTCCTGGCCACCACGTTCGGGCTCAGCTTTCCGCCCGGCACGCGGTTCCACTACCGGGTGCCTTCCGCGTGAGGACGGTCCGGCCGGCCCGCCGCGGCGGCGGGCGGCGGGGGGCGCGCCTTGAGCAGCGCGGCGACCGCGGTCCGGACCGTGGACAGCGGCGCGCGCTGGAAGATGGTCGGGCGGAAGTAGGTCGCCATGGCGAGCAGGCGGTCCGAGTTCGCCTCGCGCAGGGTCAGGCCGATGCTGACGAGGTGGTTGGTGAAATCCGGATCCCAGCGGTCGTCGTAGTTGAGGTAGGCCTTCGCGTCCGTCGGCATCAGGGTGATCGGCCCGCTCTCCGCCTGGAGACCGTGCGATCGCAGCTCCCGGACGATCAGCTGGTCGAGGCTGTGGTTGTCGTTCAGATTGGTGACGACAAAGACGTGCCGCAGTCCGCCGACATCGGATTTCGGCTCGACGTGCGTGGTGAGGGTCGAGCAGCCCGCGAGGAGGCAGGCGGCGGCGAGGAGGAGGAGCGGGCGGGGTTTCATGGGCGGCCGCAGGGGGCGCACCGGCGGAGGCTGGGGGAAACCGCCGCTGGCGGCGAGCCGGATTGCGCGGGGGCCGCCGGCCACGGCGCCATCCGCAGCTTGACGAACCCGCCCGACGAATGGCCTAGTGGGAGGCCGACACGCCGGCCGCCGTCCTGATTCTCCATGCAGCTGCACATCAAGCGCCTGACCCCCACCGCGCAACTTCCCGTCCGGGCCACGGAGAACGCCAGCTGCCTGGATGTGCGCGCCGACATGGAAGGGTCCATCGCCCCCGGCGAGCGGCTCCTGATCAAAACGGGGCTCGCCGTGGCGGTGCCGCCGGGATTCGAGGTCCAGGTGCGGAGCCGCAGCGGGCTCGCGCTCAAGCACGGGGTGGCCGTTCTCAACTCTCCCGGCACGATCGACGCGGACTATCGCGGCGAGGTCGGCATCATCCTGATCAACCACGGCCGCGAGGCCTTCGTGTTCAAGCACGGCGACCGGATCGCCCAGATCGGCGTGTACCGGGTCGAGATGGGGCCCGCGGTCGAGGTCGAGGTGCTCGAGGCGACCGCGCGGGGCGCGGGCGGCTTCGGCCACACGGGACGGTAGGCCGCCCGGAACGGCGGGCTACCAGGGGATCTCCCGGCCGTCCTTCCAGAACCGGCCGGTGGTTTCGGCGGGCAGCGTGGCGAGGGCGAGCGCGCCGCGCGCGGAATCCGTGGGCGCGCCCGGCGCCCGCGGCCCGCCCATGTCCGTCCTGACCCAGCCCGGATCGAACGCGTTGACGGCGACGCGGCCCCGGAGCGCCGCGGCCCAGCTCAGGGTCAGGCCGTTGAGGGCGAACTTGCTGACGCGGTAGCTGCCGATGTCGGTCTGCGCCACGGACGCGAAGTTGCCGGCGCCGCTGCTGGTGTTGATGATCCGGGGCTCGCGCCCGCGGAGCAGGGCGGGCAGGAGCGCGCGGGTCAGGTTGTGCACGGCCACGACGTTGACCTGGAGGGTCTGCTCGAGGCTGCCGGCCGGCTCGCCGGCGATGCTCTCATCGGCCACCATGACGCCGGCATTGTTGACCAGGACGTCGAGGGCGCCGGCGAAATGACGGTCCACGGCCGCCACCGCGTCCGCTGCGCAGCCGGGCCGGGCGAGATCGATCCCGACGGGATGGAATTCGCCGAGCGGCGCGAGCCGCTGCGCGGCGGTGGCCAGGCGGGCGGCGTCGCGGGCGGCGCCGATGATCCGGGCGCCGGACTGCAGGAAGAGCCGGGCGCATTCGAGGCCGATCCCGCGGGAGACCCCGGTGATGAGGACCCGGCGGCCGTCGAGCGGGCGCGCGCCGGGGTGGGGCGAGGGGGTGGCGGACGGCATGGCGGACACGATTGGGGGCGGCGGGACGGCGGGCAAGCGCGGCGCGCGGACGGGCCGCGGATTCAGACGGCGGCCCCGGCGCGGACGGCTTCGGCCTGCAGGGCGCGCAACGCCAGCACGAGCGCCAGCAGCACGAGCCCGGCGGCCTCGAAGAAGGCCACGCCGGGGAGATGGATCGGCGCCTGCGGCGCGATGCACAGGCCGAAGCTCCACGCCGCCAGCGGCGGACCGGCCACGCCGGCGAGGCTGCCGAGGCTTGCGAGCGCGCCCTGGACCGCCCCCTGCTCGTCGGCGGGCACGCGCCGGGTGATGATCGCCTGGGCCGCCGGTCCGGCGATGCCGCCCAGGGCGGCGAAGGCGATGAGCACGTAGATCATCCAGCCCTCGGTGGCGCTGCCGTAGCCGATCATGACGAGGGCGGTGAGCACCAGGCCGATCGCCAGGCCGCGCTGCTCGCCCAGCCAGCCGATGATGGCGTGGACCAGCCGGCCCTGCACGACCGCCATGGAGATGCCGACGAACGTGAGCGACAGCCCGACCTGCAGCGTGTTCCAGCCGTACCGGTAGCCGGTGTAGAGCACCCAGACGCTCTGCAGCATGAGCGAGCCGAGCATGTAGAGGAAATACATGCCGCCCAGTTCGAGGATCCCGGGCAGGCGGCGCAGCAGCACGAGCGCGCCGACGGGATTCGCGCGCCGCCACGAGAACGCGCGGCGCCGCCCCGGGGGCAGCGATTCGGGCAGCACGAACGCGCCGTAA
>Ga0335069_10004540_pt1 | contig 20512 bp, 20 predicted proteins | sample Lox_Sample_11_FD_206714 | JGI IMG/M metagenome (GOLD analysis project Ga0335069, IMG submission 206714) | Soil microbial communities from Loxahatchee National Wildlife Refuge, Florida, United States - Lox_Sample_1.1 | ecosystem: Environmental > Terrestrial > Soil > Wetlands | place: USA... | reverse complement strand
CTTTCGGTGTTCGCGAGCCGCGAAAGCCATCACAGCGGATCGGTTCTAGGTAACATGAAGAGCAAGACAACGCAGACCGCGCCGGCGCAGACGAACACTCCGGCGACGAATCCAACTACGCCGACGCCGAACCAGAAGTAGTCTTCAGTTTTCGCGGAGCCCTCGGACAAGTCCGGGGGCTTTTGCTTTTTGGGTTGATCCCACGTCTGTCAAAGAAAGTTATTTGTCCTTATTCCAGGAAGACGAAGTAGCTGCAACTCCACAGCGGCGTGGGAATGCTGCCGCGCGGACGCGCCGTAAAGATAACGTTATAGTCGTCGGAGAGCGGCAGTTCCTCGAGTAGGGAGGTGCCGGCTTTCGGTTGTACGATGGCCATGTAGCGCAGGAACCCGTAAATGTCGGGCGTTTCCAGCGGCTCGTGGGCAGAGAAGGAAAGCTCGGTGTTTTCTCCCGCAAAGTGCCACGAGAGCGACGCCGCGAGGCCGATGTAACGCTCGTAGTTTTCCCCAGAAATCTGTCCCGGTGCGGGATTGTCGAATACGATCCGCAGCTTGCGCTCGTCTTCGCGGGTGAACTCACGGACTTTGAGCGCGCCGGTCTTGGCGGTCGCCTTCCAATCGACATGACGGGCGGAATCGTCCGGGAGATATTCACGAATGCGGTACAAGTCGTAGCCTCGTCCGGCCACAAAGGCCTCGAACTCGCCGGTGATCATCGGGAGAACCTGGAACAACTCATCCGTGCGTTCCACTTCCGGATAAACGATAATCTCGCGCTTCAGTGCGATCCGACGCGTTTTGGCGAGAAATGAAAACGGGAAGCGCGTCGACACGCCGAAGCCGTCCTGGACATAACGTCCCCGCTTGGCGAAGCTCAGTTCGACCTCGGCGTTCGCCGCCGATGCGGGCGGAATGTAGGGGAAGTAGACCGCGTCTTTCAGGATGTCGGCACGCACCGCAGGAATGACCACGCGGCTGAGATAGAGGTCGGGAATCTTGAGCCACTGCTTTTCGGGCGGCGCTTTCGGCGGCCAGCGGAACATTGACCGGTGCAGCACCCACTTGGCCTTGGCTGGCCTCACCTTCGGCGGCACGACACTGATGGAAAACGCCGGCCACCAGCGCGACTTGTTGCGAACGTTGATGCGTCCCACAACCGTGTCGTTTGCGAAGACGTGCTCGGGAAGCGTGATTTCGAGGTCGACTCGTTCGAGCATGGCCGCCGAAGCGATACCCGAAACGACGATGGCTGCGAGCATCGCCGAAAGAATGATGAACAACAGGTTGTTGCCGGTGTTGAGGGCAGCGACGCCGACGATGAGCACAATCGCCATGTAGGCGAGTCCCTCGCGGGTAACGTCATAATCGAGTGCATCGCGGACGCGGGCGATGGCGACGCGGCGCGCCAGGTAGGGAACGGTGGTGAGGGCCACCCATCCGGCCAGCAGCAGTGAAAGCGAGGCCAGAACCGCAGTGCCGATTACGTTGCCGGCATCCTTGGTGACCGTGGAGAATATCGCCGCACCGAAGGCAAGCGTCAGGGCGAAGATGGCGGCGAAGAAGCGGATCCAGGCTTCGCGTTCAAGGCCGCTGAATACAGATTGGAGTCGGGCACGCATCGTCTGCTTCGACCATGGTAATCGAATGGCGAATCCCGCATCTCCTGAAAGAAGGGAGATGTGGGGCACCAACGGGCGATCACTTGCGTTTTGCCACGATGAGTAAGTGTTCAGTGGGAAGCAGCGGATAAGCTTCCGGAGTTTCGAATCCCGAAGCAGACAGCATGCGGTGAAATTCCGCCAAGGTGTAGGCGTCACCGGCGGCGGTTTGCGCAAGCATGGTCATGGGGAACGCTGCCGAAGCCGGCGGCGTGATGCGGTCGTCATTAGGAACGAACTCGACGATGGCGACGCAACCGCCGGGCCGTAACGCTTGTTTGCACTTCGCCAGCATCGTTTCGCATCCAGTCGGGTCGAAGTGGTGGAGGAAGTTGGGCAGCAAGATGGCGTCGTAGTCGCCGCCGAAATCAACGGCGAATGCATCGCCGGCGATGGTGGAGACGCGGTCGCCCACACCGAACTTCGTTGCGTTCTCCTTGGTCAATTCCAGGACGCTTGGCCAGTCCAAGGCGACGACGTGAGCGCGTGGATGGCGTTTGGCGACGGAGATTCCGAAGATGCCGTGTGAGGCTGCGATATCGAGCACTTTGGTGCCTTTCTCGTCAGATAGTCGCAGAAGTGAGGCGGTCGCCTGTGCCATCGGGAACATCATCGCCATCATGGAGCGGGCGAAGTCGATCCAGACTGAGTCTTCATGAGAAACGGTGTCGTAATCCAGCGCGCAACTCCCGCGCCGGACCGATTCGGTCAGGTGATCGAAAGCTAACTTGGATTTTGGGTTCGTCAAGAAGTGAATGCAATCGCCCAAGTATGCCTGCGACTTGCGGTTGAGGAACAGCTCGGAGTCAGGTGTCAGCGAGTATGCCCCCTGATCTTTCGAGAGCATTCCGTTGATCGTCAGAAAATCGCACAAGATCCGTACGCCGCGTTCGGCAGCGCCGGTTTTTTGTGCAATCTGGGCCGGGTTGCTCGCGCCCTCGGCGATGGCGGTGAAGACGTCAAGCTCAAGAGCAGCCTTTAGCGCAGCCGTTTTCTGATACGCGGTCGCGGCCTCGAAGAACTTCATAGGGGAAGGCTGGGGAGAGGCAAGTGGGCGTTCGGCAGCTAGTGCCATGGGGTGCTCCTGAACACTGAATTTGGGATTCGAGACATTGCGGAGGATTTTACTCCCCTTTTGCAACTTACAACGGCGCATCTAAGGCTAGAGCGATCATTGAAATCTTCATGCGAGGGAACGCCACATATTTCTGTCTGCTCGGAATCGCCACCGCGATCTGCGTCGTATTCGTGCTGCCGTTCTTGATTGACACCGGACACGAGCTGCTGTCGATCCCGATGTTTGCTTTCCTCGCGGTCCTGGCGATTTACGGCCGATGCAATCCCATGCCACGGCGGAAGAGATCAGCCGAATAAATCGAGCTGCAAACGCCTGGAACCAGAACGGATCGCTGAGCCGGGTGAGCAACTCTGATTGGCCGTAGTGATAGACCACGCTCTCGGCGATCGCCGTTCCGAGGGGGGTCATACGCTCCGCCAGCCAGGACGGAACACGTCCTCCGTGCAAGGGGAGATCGGCTGATCCGGAACGCTTCATGGCTCAATTCTATCTGCGCCGAGTACGCTTTGCGCGGCGCGCAAACCGAGGCGGCTCGACGTCGCGGGTGGAAAAATCCACAGGAATTCGAGCAGCTTGCGATTGCGTGGCCGCGTGCTTCGCATGCCACGCATCTACGACAGAAAAAGGAGTAAGAATGGAAACACGAGTAAGCGGACAGTCAGAAGATCGCTTCACGGGCGCGATTGAGAGTCAAACTTCGAAAATACCTTCCACAATTTTTCTCGCACTGGCATTGGGATCGATGGCTTCTTCGGCCATCCTGAAAATCGTCGGAGAAGACGACTGGTCGCGGTTTGCCGGACAATGGGCCGCGCCGTTTCTCCTGCTGGGTACGTATAACAAATTAGTAAAGCAGCACGGATCGGATGCTCGCAGCCGCTGGGCAGCGTAGTGGTTCAGCGCCGGCGCTCTCGGGCGCCGGCCGCTTCCGCATTACTGCCGGTTCATCGTGAAAGTGCCCGACCCGGTGCAGCCGGACTGAAGCCCCGTCAGCGTCCACGTCCCTGTGATTGTGCTGTTCTTCACTTGACCCTGCATGTTGAGGGTATTGTTGCCGCTGGCCCCGGTAGCTGCGCCCTGAATCTGCAAACCAAATCCTCCATTGACGTTCCCATTGAAGTTGCCCGTCAGGCTGAACGAACCGGTCTCGGTGGCGCCTTGTGAAAAGCAGCCGTCATCGGTAGTGATCCTCAGATTGGTGCCGGTCACGCTATTGTCGCTGTTGGTCGTGAGTGTGGTTGTGAAGCCGAATGCCGGATTGTTGTTGCTGTCGGTGAGGCTGGCAGTCCAGTTGCCGTTTACGTTGGCGTTATTGTTGTTCTTGTTGCTGGTGCTACCGCAGGCGATAAGGCCAAGCGTGAGGATAGCGAAAAGCAGAGTGGCTGCGAGTTGCTTCATGGGTCCCTGGATTTCCCTTCTACGAGGCGGCTGATGAGAGAGATGCGGCTGGGAGATGAGGGAGATGTGCGGTGACCGGGAGCTACTCTGACCTGCCAGTTCTTGGACCAAAACCGTGCTCAGTGCAGCATGTCGCATCATCGGACGCCAGCGTTCTTTAAGATGCAACTGCCTTCTTTGGGAGTATGGCGGGTACCCGGGTAACGAGATTGGTGGCGGGAATCCACCAATGAAAAACGCCCCGGCTGCAACCGGGGCGTTTGCTGTTTGCCCACCGAAAGGAGGTGGTGACCTATGCTTCAGATCAAGTTGAACGTGGCAGTCACAGTCGATCATCGATTCGTGCTTGCCGTAGCGTTAGGCCTCGTATTAGGCACAGTGCTGCTGCTTAAAAAGTAGCGGCACAACCGCCGGGTTCTACGTACCGGGGGTCAACTTCAGCTTCAATTCTAACCCCGAAGTTAAGAGATCGCGATTTTGCCGTTTTGACCTTTGCGCCATTACATCATATCAAGCACATCTGCTGTTCCCAGGGTCTTTCTTGCTGAACAACGCGCTTGAATAGATAATTTTCCGGACATGCAACTGTCCATCAACAAAATCGTCATTCTCTTATTTGTTCTGAATTTGCTTGTTCCCACTGACTCCGCCCAACAGGGGACGCAGAATTCGTGGTCCGTTGGATCTCTCGCTTACGATGCTGGCCACTGGACAATGACGAACGAATGGATTTTTGAAGTTTTCGTTGTTGATCCGCAGCACCCGAAACCAAAGAGCCTTACTCTGGGTTCGAAGCCTGAATGGTCTCCCGATGGCAAAAAGATTGTATTTTGCTATTTCGAAAAAGGCCGAAAGCCGGAGCTATACACCATTGATCCTGATGGTAGCGACCGTAAGCAATTAACACGTGCTAAGGGAGGAACCGGAGCGTGTTCGCCAAGTTGGTCGCCTGACGGATCGAAGATCGCGTATTCGGCCCAGGATGGAAGTCACTGGGCTGTATGGGTCGTGAACTCCGACGGCACAGGCTCGCAGAGAATCACCGAGGGACAAGAGCCTCGTTGGTCACCGGACGGAAAGCGTTTGGCATTTTTCCGCTCCCGAGGTGGCGCTGGGACGAAATCGACGGTTTGGACCGTCAATATGGACGGATCGCAGGCAACGCAGATAGGCGAGGAGGGGTTCGTTTCGTGGGAGCCGAGTTGGACTGCAGATGGCCGCGTGTTATTCGCGTCGAACCGAGAAGGAAAGTCCGCAATTTACATTGCTCAACCGGACGGAACGAATCTGCGACAATTTGCTCATTCCGCTGCTTACGATTTGTTCGCGCCTGTGTTGTCGCCAGACGGGAAGTTGCTCGTGGTCGATGCGGTGGCGGGGCATAATGGGTCAGAAATACTGTTGGTTGATCTGGGTGGTCAAAATAAGCCTCAGCAACTCGCGACGGGCACCCATCCCTCTGTGCGGTGGGTTCGGCAGTGAGGCTGACGACACGGGATTCTACGCCGTCGTCTCCGGTTTGAAGTAGCTCAGTATTGCCTCCACCTGCGACCGATTCACCACTGCTGACAATGCCGCCGCATCGGCTTCCTTGACGGCTTTTACGCTGCCGAAGTGTTCCAGCAGGCGCTTCATTGCCGTCTCGCCGATGCCAGGAATGTCGAGTAGTTCGTTGGCGCGGTCGCGAATCTCGCGGCGTTTGCGATGGAAGGTCACGGCGAAACGGTGTGCCTCGTCCCGGATCATCTGGATCAGGTGCAGTACCGGATTGTGGTGGTCGAGGACAATAGGCTCGTCTTCCTGTCCGTAGAGGAAAATGATCTCTTCTTTCTTTGCTATGGACGCCAGCGGCTGGCTGGTGATCCCGATCGCTTCGAGCGCCTGCGCCGCGGCGTGCAGTTGTCCGATGCCGCCGTCGATCAAAATGAGCGAGGGCATTTTGCCCTTTTCGTCGATAACGCGCTTGTAGCGGCGCGTGACCACCTCGCGCATGGAGGCGAAGTCGTCGACACCTTCGACCGTCTTGATGATGAACTTGCGATAGTCGGACTTCTTCATTGCGCCGTTTTCCCAGACCACCATCGACGCCACGGTTTCCGCGCCCTGGATGTGCGAGATGTCGAAGCACTCGACGCGGCGCGGGCGCTCGGGGAGCATGAGCGCATCCTGTATCGCCTGCTCGATGATCTGCGCGGTGGGCGTCATGGTGCGGAAACGCTGATCGAATGACTGCTTCGCGTTGTTGCCGGCGAGATCGATGAGGGATCGCTTTTCGCCGCGCTGAGGAATGATGATCTCGATCCGTGTCTTGTAGTGCTCGGTGAGAAGCTGTTCGAGCGTTTCACGATCTTCGAAGTCCAGGGGGAGATAGATGTAGCGCGGCACGTACTTCTGATCGACATAGAGTTGCGTGAGCAACGTCGAGAAGAACTCACCGGGATCGAATTGCTGGCCGATTTCGAGCCCGGGGATCTTGTCCCAGAAGAACTCGCGGCGATCTACGATCTTGCCTCCGCGCATGTGGAAGAGGTTCACCGCGAGCATACCGTTGTCGTAGTGGAAGCCGAACACGTCGGCGTCATCTCCCTCGGCTGCGGCGATGCGCTGCTTTTCCTGAAGCTGCTCGACCGTGGAAATCAGGTCGCGATACTTCGCCGCAAGCTCGAACTGCTCGCATTCGGACGCTTCCACCATGCGCAGGTGGAGCGAACGCGCCAGCTCGGTTTGGCGCCCTTCGAGAAAGAGCTTAACGTCGTGGACAGCCTCCGCGTAGCGCTCGTTGGTGACGAGGTCTTTGACACAGGGGCCGAGGCAGCGTCCGATGTAGTACTGCAAACACGGCCGCGGATGGTAGCGGCTGAGGTCGATGCGGCACGACGGGATCAAAAAGTGCCGGTGAATGAGATCGACGATGCGATACGCCAGATTGGCAGGGAAGTACGGCCCGTAATACTCGCTGCCGTCCTTCTTTAGGCGACGCGTTACAAACACACGCGGGTAGCGCTCGCCCAGCGTGAGCTTCACATAGGGATAGGTTTTGTCATCGCGCAGCAGGATGTTGTAACGCGGTTTGTGCTGCTTGATGAGGTTGTTTTCGAGCGCGAGCGCCTCGCCGTTGTTGGCGACCACGATGTATTCGATATCGACCGCCTCGCGCATCAGCGTGCCGGTCTTGGCGTCCGCCTGGGCCTCGTCGGTAAAGTAGTTCCGCACTCGCGCGCGCAGGCTTTTGGCCTTGCCGACGTAGATCACCAGCCCGTCGGCGTTCTTGTAGAGATACACGCCCGGCTGGGTGGGGAGGGTGCGAATTTTCTGGAGAAGGTCCACCTGAAGAAACTGTAAACGGTTATTTCAACGCTAATGAACGAAAACCAGACCTATCAGAGTCCGGATATCCGAGTCGGTAAAAATTCTACTGCTTTCGCCGCTTGTACTCAGTCTAGCTATGCTCACGTCAGGCAGCCTGAAATCGTGGCTTGCAAGTCCTTCTATTTGATTCACTTGCGGACCTTTCGATTCTTCCGAGTTGGCATCTGGCTTGCATTCCATAAGGCGTGCCGCTTGGCGGCAAAGGTGTGAGTGGCCAGTCAGCTGCTCACCGACGGATCGAAAGATCTTAAGGAGCTTTCCCCCATGAACCGAGTTCTACTCTCGACGATGGTTTCGGCCCTGGCCCTCAGCACCATGGTCGGTTGCGCCACCAAGAAGTACGCCCGCAATGAAGCTGCCCCTATTATCACCAAGACCAACGAGCTTGATGAACTGACCGCCAAGAACACGAACGACATCAAGGATGTCGATCAGCGCGCCCAGAGCGGCATTCAAAAAGCGAATCAGCAGGCCGCCACCGCCGATCAGCACGCCGCCACCGCGCAGCAGGCCGCCGATCAGGCGAACCAACTCGCTTCGACGACAAACGGTAAGGTGGACGCCCTGGCGAATCAGGTGGCAAACCTCGATAACTATCGCGATGTGAGCGATGCCACCGTTCACTTCGGCTTCAACAAAGCGAACCTGACGCCGCAGGCGAAAGACGCGCTAGATCAATTGGCAAATCAGTTCGGCAACACCAAGAACTATCTCGTCGTGGTCGACGGCAACACCGACCAGATCGGATCGGCGGCCTACAACTACGAACTCAGCAAGCGTCGCGCCGATGCCGTGGTGAACTACCTGGCGTCGAAGTACAACGTGCCAGCCCACAAGTTCTACCTGATCGGCTTGGGCAAGGACAAGCTGGCGAACGACAGCAACAACGCCAAGGCGCGCGCCGAAAACCGCCGCGTGGATGTGAAGCTAATGACCAACATCCAGACCGAAGGCCAAACGGCTCAGGTGCAGCAGCAGAGCCAGAGTTCACAGCAATAGATCTTGAGCTAATCTCCTGACTACCTTGTGGCCGCCCTGTGGGCGGCCAATTTTTTCTGCGGCTGCATTCTTTTCGGAACTTACAATGTCCGGTTCACGTACCTTTCACAGGGAGAGCTTTGTACCGGTTCTCTGCCGTCAAAACTGGGGGGCATTATGGGACGGTTTCGCGAAGTCGCCGGGCTTTTGCTGGTGATCCTGGCCGGAGCCTCGCTTTGTTCAGCGCAGAAGAAGTCCATCACGATTGTCTTAAAAGATGGCCATCAGAAGACCTTTTCTACCGCCGACGTGTCGCGGATCGAGTTTAAGAACGACGCCATGATCGTCAACCATGACGGGCGTCAGGAGAGTATTCCGCTAGCCAACGTGGTCAGGATGGACTTTGGTGGCACGACCTCGACCGCACAGCCATTTGGCCGTAATCACTTCATCGGGAAATGGAAAGTTTGGGAGGGGCCGGACCAGAGTTCCTTCATCATCACTCTCGCACCCAATGGCGAAGCTACCAAGTCGCACGGCGCTCCGCATGGCACGTGGGCTCTAGTGGATGGCGAGGCTCACATCAGTTGGGACGACGGCTGGCATGATGTGATCAAGAAAGTCGGCGATGGCCACGAGAAGTTCGCCTACGAGCCGGGACGTCCGCTGACCGATCCTCCCTCGAACGTCACCTCGGCGGTGAACTTGAACGATCAGTCAATGTAGGGGAGCTTCGCCCCGGGCCAGTTACTCTGACGCGTGCTTCGACGGTAGTTCCTTTCTCGGGGGCGGAGAACACCGTGAAAACGCCGCCGATGAGGTTCATCCGCTCGCGCATGCTGATCAGACCGAGCCCGGTCGGTCTGACGCTATCGGGATCGAAGCCATGCCCGTCGTCTTTCACCCGCAAGATGAGAGTTGTGTCGGCGCAGAGCAATTCCACTTCCACGCGAGCCGCAGCGGCGTGCTTAACGATGTTGTGAAGGCTCTCCTGCGCGACGCGATACAGTGCGACGGAGACATTCCGGTCCAGAGGCGCAGGTATTTCCTTGCAGCTACAGGTCAGGTCGAACGGCGCGTTTTGGGAGACATCGCGGCACAGCATCTCCAGGGAAGTAGCCAGGCCAATGTAGTCCAGTTCCGACGCGTGCAGTTCGTGCGAGAGCCTGCGCACTTTCTCGCTAATCAACCGAGCATTAGCATGGAGTTGCTCGATCGAATCGCGCAGCGCTTCATCGCTGCAGCTCTCGATCACCTTCTGCGTACGCACAATCAGGACTGCCAGATCCTGGCCGATATCGTCGTGCAATTCACGGGCGATTCGCTGGCGTTCCTCCTCCTGTGCCGAAAGCAGGCGCCCGCCCATCAGGCGAAGCGATTCCTCAGCTTCTTTACTTTTCGTAATTTCCGCCGTTAGTCCTACCACGCGAACGAGTTGGCCACGCGAGTTATAGAAGCCCTGGCCTCGTTCGTGAAGCCAAATCACCGAGCCATTTTCATGGATAAAACGATACGAGACCTCATAACTCGGCCGTTCTTCGGTCAATTCGCAGGCGACATGGTGAAAGCGATCGCGGTCGTCGGGATGAACTCTCGACAGGAAGCGGTCGCCAGTATCCGTGGAGCGTCCCCACAAACTGGCAATCAGCTCCGGGTCTCCGGCGCGCAAGACGGTATCACTGGCGTGGTTCCACTCAAAGGCGTACATCCGGCCCAACTGCATGGCCAAGTACAAGCGCTCCTCGACCTCGGAGACAAAACGAGCCAGTTCGCGTGCCTTGGCGAGACCCTTGCCGGACGACATGGTCACTCAGCTTTCTTGGACCAGGACTGACAGCAGATGAAGCGGCAACATGTTAGCGAGAACGGTAGCCGTTGGCAAAGCGTGTATCTGTCTTCACTGATTGGCTCGGTACCCGTGTGTCTTGGTCCGCATCCGCCGGGGTTCGTCCGGTTCGGGTCTAAATAGTTTGTCAATGTGGACCGGAAACGTTGTTCGGGCCTGACACAACCAGCAAAAAGAAAGTGCGGTGGAACGTGAAGGTTCGTCGCTGATTGCGAACCGGAAAGGGATGTCAAAATCATGACCACCTGAAGTGAGCCGCATTAGCCGAAGCACCCCGGGCAGCAGAAGTGGCGACCATCAGCTTGAATGGGCAGCCGATGTAGTTCAATATACGAAAAGACTTGGCGGAGGCGAGTATGGCTGAAATCGTGGTGATCGTCCTGATTGTCTGCTGCTTCGTTCTAGGAACGCTGCGTCCACGCTTCAACTTCGGTTCGCGTCAAGAAGTGCTGCGGATGTTCAATTCGTTCTGGTCAGGATCGCATCCGCAGGCATTTGATTACCCGCGTCCGCAGCAGCCAACGCGGTAAACGTCCCTGGCTCAGCTTGCCTTCTGGAAGCGAAGGCGACCTCCAGCAGTGTCAATCCGCTGACCAGGATCGGAAACCACACCTGTGCGAGCCATGGCTCGGGGATAAGGAACAGCACATCGGGCGACTGCATCGACTGTGGCCAGCGGACGGTCGCCCACAGTCCCGCATAGTAGGCCAAGTCCCACCAGGCAAAGCACCACAGGAACATCGCCCAACGCTCGCGGCGCTTGCTTGCCGCCAGTAACGCCACACTTACGAGCATGATGATCGTCGCCGGTTCGCGCAGGGTCTCCAGTGAAAGCAGCGCCGGTGGCAACTGGTGAACCGCAAGCGGCTGGCGATAAAGCGGCGCCGATTCGCGGATCACGTCGCCCAGCGTGCCATTGAATCCCGGCAGCATCCCGACCGCTGCACGGATGTAAACCACCACCGAAGCCTCAACGAATCCGAAGGCCAGCCCGAATAGGGCTGAGTAAAGAAGGACCTGTCGCGGAATCGCCAATCCCGCTCGTCGCCAAAATGCATAGCAAATCAAGGGCACCAGAAGGCAGAGGTTGACCCACCACGGTTGGGCGAAGAGGACAAAGTGGTCGGGAGTCATGGATCAGAGTTTACGCGGCTCCAGGGTCAAATGCCGACGGGATGCTTCTGCAGATTCTTGGTCGCCTTGCGGTCTTGCTTCTGGGCTTTTTTCACAGCCTTGTGCTGCGCCTTCACCTGCTTGTCGTAGGCCTTCTTCTGCTTCTTGGCTTGCTTTTTCGCCTGCTTTTGCGATTCCTTGTAGGCCTGATTCGCCGATTCCACTGGCTTCTGTTTCGCGCTCGCCAAGGGGCTGAGCACGGCCAAACAGAGCAGGAGTCCAGCAATGCGGGTGAACTTGGTCACGATTGTCACCTCAATGTTACGACAAACCGGTCGCGATCAACCAGCAATCTCGCTGGGGAATACGCTCCGGCAACACACGAAAGCACTTGTCCGTGAGTGCCGTGTCTCTCAATACCTCGGGAGTTGAAGTCGAGATAGACTTGGCACGATGTAACTAGCGGATTCCGCTACGTTTGCGATTGCATAGCCTCGATCAAACCCGGGCCGAGTTCGAACCGATACTCGGCAAGCAAGTCCGCGAGCTGAACCTCAAGATCGAAGGTTCGCCGCTGGAGAAGTTCGTCCAGCAGCTCTATCGCGAGCTGGAACAAAAGGGACTAAAGAAGTTCAGTCCGTTCTGCTATCTCACCGACGAATGGGGATGTCCTTCAGGCGAGCCGGTGGTCGGCATTCCGTTCTACCTTGCCGATCCGCAACTGGCCGCGCTCGAGAAGGCCATGAACGATCTCGAAGAACCGCGCGAGATCATGATGTTCCTGCGTCACGAGGCCGGGCACGCGTTCAACTATGCGTACCAACTTTATCGAACTCCGGAATGGCGCGAAGTCTTTGGGCCGTTTCGACGGTCGTATCGCGACAACTACCGGCCGATTCCGTTCTCGCGCAAGTACGTTCGCCATATGGCTGGATGGTACGCGCAGAAGCATCCGGATGAAGACTTTGCCGAGACCTTCGCCGTTTGGCTTACACCGCGCTCGAACTGGCGCAAGAAGTACAAGTGGTGGCCAGCAATGGCGAAGCTGCGTTACATGGAGCGCATCGCCAAGCAGGTCGCCAACGTCGATCCGCCGCGGCGGCGCGGGCGTCCGGACGTCACCGTGGACGAGATGGAGAGCACCGTTGGCGAGTTCTACATGCTCTCGCAGCCGCAGGAGAATCCACTCGAAGGCCTTTCGTTCGACACCGATCTGCTCGACATCTTCAACGTCTCGAAACGGCGGAAGAACTCGGTGCGTCCGGCGAATGAGCTGCTGCATGAGCATCGCAAAACCGTAACCGACAAGATCACCTATTGGACGGGCGTGCAGCGTCCGCTGGTGAAGAAGCTGGTGGAGTTGATCGAGAAACGCCTGCACGAACTGGGACTCAAGGCCGAAACCAAGAGGGAAGCAGACTATTTAACGGAAGTGACCGCGTACGCGACCACGCTCGCGATGAACTACCTGACGCGCGGGAAATTCATGCATCCGTAAGGGGGCGGAACATGATCGCTGCCAAGTTGAAGATCGCTGTGCTGTACGACCAGTGGGAGCCGGAAGCTCCGGCGCCACCGCCGGAAGAAGCCACGCCGCGGGCGCGCAAGCGCAAGCCGGCGCGACGGCGCAAGAAAGAGAAGCACGACCGCGAGGAGATCTTCGAGGCGTTGGAGAAGCTCGGCCACCAGCCGTTTTACCACGTGCTCGATGGGCGCTCGCAACCGTTGTCGGCGCTGATGAAGTCCGATGCGGACCTCGTATTCAATCTGGTGGAGTCTTTCGCGGGCGACGACACGATGGACATGAACGTCGCGGCGTATCTCGACCTGATCGATTTGCCGTACACGGGAGCGGGTCCGCACGCGCATATGCTGGCGCAGAACAAAGCGATTGCGAAGAAGATGTTCGCTTTCCATGGCATCAAGACACCATTCTTCGCGCAGGCTTATCGCGGGGCGCTCGATCATGCGCACGATATAAAGTTCCCGTTAATCGTGAAGCCGGTGGCGGAAGATGGCTCGATCGGCATCGATGCGGCCGCTGTCGTCGACAGCATCAAGGAGATGATGGAGCGGATCGAGTACATCCAGGACGAGTTCGACTCGCCGGCGCTGATCGAGGAGTACATCGAAGGACGCGAAATCTACGGCGCAATTCTTGGCAGCTACGAGCGAACGGAAGCATTACCGCTAATCGAGCTCGATCTGTCGAAGCTGCCGAAAGGTGTGCCGAAAATCGCCAGCCAGGATGTGAAGTTCGAAAAAGACACTGAAGCTTACAAGCTGACCAAATCGGCCGTCTGCGAAGACCTCGACGAGGCGACTGCGAAAAAGCTTAGCGACACGGCGGTCGCGGCCTATCGTGCGGTGAAGTTGCGTGACTACGGCCGCATCGACATGCGCCTCACGCCCAAGGGAGAGGTGTACGTGATCGAGGCGAATCCGAATCCGTGGCTGGCGAGCGGGCAGGAATTTGCCATGGCGGCGAAAAAGTCAGGCCGCAGTTACACACAACTGATCGGGGAGATCGTGGAGTTCGCGATGCTTCGCTACGAGAGCCGTTTTCGGCTGGAAGCGAAGGTGTAGCGCGGACGCCTCGTCCACGCAGTTCATCAGTCCGTAATAAGGAGTTAGCCAACAGGGCAAAGTTCCATCGAATGATGACTCTTCCGTTAACACTCCCACACATCGACCCTCCCACACCCAGTTCAGCAGAATCAGTCACTTAGCGGAAAGATGACCAAGAATTTGTTGCAAGCAAAGGGACTTACTCACTAGTACGCCTGGCTCAACAGCTTACAGGGGAAATTGGCGGAATTGCGTTCCGGTGAAGGCCCACGCAGTGTTAACTCTGTGGTTACGGGTAAGGGAACCAGTACCCTGTACCCAGTAATCCTGTATCCAGTTCCGTTTTGGACCACACCCCCTGTCCTATCAGGTTTGATAACAAAGGAGTTACAGAACATTCGACGCCACATGTTTGTCCGGCAAGCGGTTAGAGCTTGATGTTTGATAACAAACGGCTTACGAGTGCGTTTTGTACTGCTTTCGATCGCTTCGCCCCGACATGGCAGTTCTAAATTGGGTCTCATGCCAAACTCGCTGCATCCAGTTTTCAAAGAACAAAAGCCGGTCGAAGGCGGCTTGGGCCTTCGCCAGCTTTGATACTTCAAGTATGGGCAGAGTGAAAAGTGAGGTCAAGAAAAATCTAACGTGGCGGTTAGAAAAGATCTTCCCAAAACGGGCCTGTTAGCAAATGGAGTGCCAGAGGTTCCATGAACGTTCCGGCCCTTCCAAAAGAAGGAAGGACCGGGCACCCTTTTTATTGTGCCGCAAGTCGTCGAATGTAGTCCTGCATCGAAGGGTCATTCCAGGTTGCGTTTCCGACGTACCGGAAAACGGCCGTGCCGTTCTTGTCGAGAATCACGGTTGTGGGATAGCCGTCTACGCGGAAGTCGGCGGGCGTGTCCTCGCCAGCGAGGTAAACAGGGATATTAAGCGGTTGCTTGTTGAGGAAGTGCTGTACCTGCTGTTCGGAGTCGGCAGTAACGGAAAGAACGACTGCATTTTGGCCTGCGAGCGATTTCGACAGACGCTCCAGTTCCGGCAATTCGCTGATGCACGGCGCGCACGTGGTGGACCAGAAATTGAGCAATACAACCTTACCCTTGAATTGATTGATGGGAGTAGGCTTTCCATCCAACATGCGCATCTTCCATGAGTCGTGGCCATGGCTGGAAGTTGCGGGCACCCAAGCTGCTGAGGAAAGGGCAGCGTGGGCTTTGGGGGTGGGGAGGTTGGCAACCGGCCGGAGCAACTGAGGTTGGGCGGCGGCGTACACGGTGCGCTGTAGGCTCGCTCCCCAGAGTTCAAGGACCGCCAGCGTGAAGAGCGTGCCGAGAGACACGCCGAGCAGGAAGAGTTTTGCCTTCGGCATTTGGAGTTCCTCCGGTGGAGTGTCTGTGTCAGCTAGGAACGGCAATCAACATCGTTCTTGCAGACACCAGAGTTTACTGTAAGACAGACTCGTCCAGGACCGCCCGAGGCTGTTTTCAGCTCGTGGGTTCCAATTTGGGAAAAGTTCTTTCGACGTGTGGCCTTCTTTCTTCCGCCCCCGGTTTGGACTGACGCTAAGATGAACGGAAGGCGAGGAGGAAGGAGTGTCTCCCCATGGCGCACGATGCCCTGGGCCAAGACTCTCTGGTGGGCCGAACGCTCGGCCATTACCGCGTCGTGGAACGAATCGGCGAGGGCGGGATGGGTGTGGTTTACCGCGCTCACGATGAACACCTCACGAATCGCGAAGTAGCCATCAAAGTTTTGCCGCCGGTTTCCCTGACCGATGCCGCCGCACGCCTGCGGTTCCGCAAAGAGGCGCACGCACTTTCCAAGCTCAGTCACCCCAACATCGCTACGATTTTCGACTTCGATTCGGAAGACGGAACGGATTTCCTGGTTGAGGAACTGATCGAGGGGATTTCACTCAACGAGATGCTCGCGGGCGGCCCGCTGGGGGTGAAGGAAGTCATCGCGCTCGGGACGCAACTCTGCGAAGGGCTGGCAGCGGCGCACGAGCACGGCATCATTCACCGTGACATCAAGCCGGCTAACCTTCGGGTTACACCGGATGCGCAGGTGAAGATTGTCGACTTCGGCCTGGCGCGGAGCCTTACCCACGCTGAGCCTTCCGGCAAGACCGTGACGATGAGCGAGACGCAAATTGTGGCCGGGACAGTCCCGTATCTGGCACCGGAGCAGGTGCGCAACGAAAAGCTGGATGCACGCTGCGATATCTGGGCCGCGGGATGTGTGCTGTACGAGATGGCTACAGGCAGGAGGCCGTTTCTCGGGCAAAGCACGGCGTTGCTGGATGGGATATTGCACCAGGCGCCAGCGCTGCCGTCGAAGCTGAATCACAAAGTGCCGGCCGCTTTGGACGCGATCATTCTGAAGTGCCTGGAAAAGGACTCCTCACTGCGTTACGCTTCGGCTCGCGACGTAGCAGTAGACCTGCGAAGGCTGGCGTTGACGTCATCGACGACACTGGTGATCTCAGAGCCGCGGAAGCGGTCGCGAAAATGGCGGTGGATTCTTACCGGTGCGGCGGCTGTGCTGGTTGCAGCATTCCTGGTTGTTGTATATCGCGAGGGTACGTTGCCGCCGCCTCGCATCGTGGCAACACGCCAGCTGACGCATACGCGGGTGAATCAAGTCGGCCAACTAGTAACCGACGGTGTGCGCGTCTATTTTGCCGAACGACGCGAGGGAAATTACACCGTCTTGGCACAGATTTCGACCGGTGGTGGGGAAGCGACTGAGATACCGACCGACATTAAAAGCCCATTCTATGTAGTAGAAGGAATTTCTCCATCCGGTTCGGATCTGCTGGTTCACGAAAACTGCTGTCCCGGTGGCGACTGGATTCAGCCCATTCCGTCTGGCCCTCCACGTCGGGCGCCGATTCCAAACCATGCACGAGCAGCTCATTGGGCCAGTAATGGCACATTGTTGTACTCCCCTGAAGAGTATCGGGAACTATACGGGGTGACCGCGGATGGAGCCCAACGCAAACGTGTACTTACTGCCTCATCCGGTAACATTCGGTGGGCCAGAGTCTCTCCTGACGGTAAGCGTATTCGATTCACGGCGGCTCAGGACTTCTTCTTGAGGACACACACAGACATCATGGAAGCGGGTATCGACGGCACCCATCAACATCCGGTCTTCCCGGAGATGAAAGGGCAAACCGGATCTGGCGACTGGACCCCAAACGGTCGCCTGTTCTACTTTGTCCGGCGGAATGGCACTGCTCTTTCTCTGTGGGCAAAGCGTGAACCGAGGCTTCAATTCCCCTGGACTCATCCAGACCCGACTCTGCTCTACGCCGGACCATTGGAGCTAAGTTTGCCAACCGCCAGCAAGGACGGCAAGGAGCTCTTCGTAAAAGGAGCAGATCGACGTGGAGAGCTCTCCGTCTATGATCCGCATACCTCGAAGTTTGTTCCGTACCTCGGCGGGATTTCAGCATCCTACGTTGTTTTTTCGCCTGACCGGCAGTGGATCGCCTATGTGTCTTACCCGGAAGGAGCTCTCTGGAGAAGCCGAGTGGACGGGAGCGAAAAGATGCAGCTTACATTTCCTCCGATGGGCGTCCTGAACCCGCGATGGTCGCCCGACGGTAGAGCGATCGCTTTCAATGACTGGTTTGGATCGGAACACGCTGCGATCTACATAGTGTCAGCCGACGGAGGACAGCCTAGTTTGTTGGCGACCGGGCCACTTGCACCTGGGGATCCCACCTGGTTGGACAGTCGATCCATTGTGTACTCGGAAGGAAACACCGGCACTCCCGTAGCGAAGGGTCGAATTGAAACGCTGAATCTGGACACCATGGTGTCCACTGTCGTTCCCGGATCCGAGGGCTTTTATAGTCCACGATCATCGCCGGACGGAAAGTACATTGCTGCTCTTTCGGTGACCATCGATCGGTTAATACTGTATGACCTCGCCCAGAAGCAATGGCGAACCCTGCTTCGAGGCGACAACATAGCATGGCCCACGTGGACGCACGACAGCAAGTTTGTATATGCGGTGTGCAACAACAAGGTCTATCGTATCAAGTTGGCTAGTGGGAAAGCAGAAGTGATCGTGGGTTTGGAAGGAGTTCATTACACCGCATTCTCATTGGAAGGTTTTGGCTGGTTCGGCCTTACACCCGACGACCAGATCATGATTCTGCGCGATACTGGCACCGAAGAAATTTACGCGCTGGAATTGGAGTATTGAAGGTTCGCGCCGCCGGCAATTCGAATCCGGTGGGCCAGCAGCAGTAACTCCGAACTGCATCTAATCGCAGGCAGTTTGGAGGAGACGCTGGATGAGAGCATTGTTCGCGGTGGGATTGATTGTGCTGGTGTTGGGGATCGCATCGTTCTTTGTGGCGCTGCCGCATACGGAAAACCATGGCGTGAAGGTTGGAGATTCGTCGATCGGCGTGCAGACGCGGAGCAGTCAAAAGTTGCCGCCGGCGGTTGGGGCGGTGCTGATCGTGGGCGGGATCGTGATGATGGTGGCCGGAGGCAAGGGAAAGTAGAGCCTTTGGAGGGTGCGAAAAGAAAAGGACAGGCAAGAATGCCTGTCCCACATAGTCACGAATCGTTAATGCCTAGCGGTCGGTAGTGGCCAACGCCGTGCTGCGGGCGCTATTGCGCTCGGCGATGATCTTGCGGGCGTTGTCGGCCAGTTCTTTCGCCTGAGGCAGCAGTTCCAGTCCCTTTTGAACGAGCGGATCGGCTTCGGCGTGGACCTTCAGTCCTTCTTCCTGTCCGAACTGGTCGATGAAGATCTCACTCTTGATGTTGGCCTTCACCCAGTCGCTGACTTCGTTGATGTCCTGATCGGTATAAGGAATCTTCTGCTCGGTCAGGAAGCCCTTGAAGTCTTTCATCACGGCGTCGTCAACTTCGAAATTCTTCTGCACCTGGTGGTTGATGCTGTAGTGCTTGGCGAAGTTGAAGAACGCATAGTGCTGCAGCAGTTCGTCCTGGAAGTGGTTCTGCTTGGGCGTGGGGACTTTCACGTCGGGCGTGATTCCGCCACCGCCGTAGACGGTGCGTCCGCTGTCGGTGGTTTTGACTTCGCGGTTGGGGTTGGCGGCGTCTTTATCCACCGTATCGCGGTTGTAATAGTAGTCGTAGAGTGACACGCCGTTGTAGTCGCGCTGGATGAGGCGTCCGCTGGGCGTGTAGTACTTGGCGGTAGTCAGCGCCAGTCCGGTGTTCTCACTGAGCGGGTACACGGTTTGAACAAGGCCCTTGCCGAACGTGGTCTCGCCGACGATCAGGGCGCGATCGTGATCCTGGAGCGCTCCGGAGACGATTTCAGCCGCGGAGGCCGTGCCACGATTCACCAGCACGACGATCGGATAGTTCTTGCCGCCATTGCCGTGCGCGGCGCGATAGACCTTCTCCGGTGAGGAGCGGCCATGGTGGGAAACGATCACGGCTCCCTTGGGCAGGAACTTGTCGGCGACGCCGACGCCTTCGCTGAGCAGTCCGCCGGGATTCTGGCGGAGGTCGAGAATGAGGCCTTTGAGATCGCCCATCTGGTCGAGGGCTTCCTGGACTTCATGCTCGGTGGTCTCCTGGAACCCAGAGATGTGCATGTAGCCGATGCCCGGGCGGATCATGAAGTGCAGATCGACGGAGTAGCGGGGAATCTCGTCGCGCGTGACCGTGAATTCAAGCGGCTTGGGCGTGCCTTCACGCAGCATCGTGATGCGGACGGTGGTGCCCTTGGGGCCTTTCAGCAGTTCGGCCACGTCCTGGGTGTTCATGTTGTCGGTGGGCTTCCCGTCGACGGCGATGATCACGTCGCCCGGGTGGATGCCGGCGCGGTAGGCCGGGGTTCCGACGAACGGAGCGATCACGATGACTTTGTTATTCCGGGGGCCGACCTGCATGCCGACGCCGTAATACTTGCCGCGTTGCTCTTCTTTCAGCAGCGAGTACGACTTGGGATCGAAGAAGTTCGAGTGCGGGTCGAGCACACGTAGCATGCCCGGAATGGCGCCGTTGTATATGGCCTTGTCGGGGCTGACGGGCTCGGCATAGTTCTGCTCGACGACGTCGTACACCTGTGAGAAAGTGCGAAGGCTATCGCGGATGTCGGCGTCGGAGTTGGCGGCATTGGAACTGACACGCTGGCCGAACAGGGCTCCAAGAAAACCGCATAACAAGATGACGAAGGCTACAAGGAAGAGAGCGCGGCGAGAACTACGAACCATCGATTTTGATTCCCTCAGGCGAGTTTGGCGTGGAGACGCCGACTGGCTCGCCCCGGTTGAACTTGTTTGCAGTATAGCACGCAAATCCGGGCATTCCCGAGTGCCAAGAGTGTCATATCTGCTTCCCGCATCTTGCCAAAAGAAGGCAGAAATGAGCCAGTTACTTTGGATGCGTGCCAGCTCTAACAAGAAGTTAGACGTGCTGGGCGTTGGTAAGTTACGAAAAATCGCGAAAGGCGACCAGTGGTCGTGTAACCAATCAACAGGTGTGCGCGTCACATTGCCGTG
>Ga0335069_10004538_pt1 | contig 20523 bp, 37 predicted proteins | sample Lox_Sample_11_FD_206714 | JGI IMG/M metagenome (GOLD analysis project Ga0335069, IMG submission 206714) | Soil microbial communities from Loxahatchee National Wildlife Refuge, Florida, United States - Lox_Sample_1.1 | ecosystem: Environmental > Terrestrial > Soil > Wetlands | place: USA... | reverse complement strand
TGGGACTCCCAAGTTGTCCACAGCCCAAGCGTGAAGTGACTGTGGACCCAAGTATAACTGACCAGCAACTTGCTGAAGATCTGCTCGCGTATTTCTATGCTCAGCATCTTGACAATGACTGCGGCTCCGTAGTATTTGCCTATCACAGCAAAGACGAGGCAGGCAATGGATACACGGCGGGACGTGTCATACTTGATGTCACTGATTCTAAACATACACTCACGCTCAACACTGGGGATATCGCTACAGGCAAGGGCTACACTGTTAGCTACTAATGCCGTATTAGCAGAGAGCAGCGATGTTTTGCTGCTCTCTTTTTTTTGTGTCAGAGCGGGATTTTGTGGAGGCTGTGCAAATGATTGTGTCCTGCCGCCATTTGTCTATCATTTGTGCGATATCCACACTCTGGACATTTATACTCCTCATTCGGCAACCAACTTAACACCATCACAACGAACAATACAACAATAATCAATGCAACAACACCCATGATACTACTCCTTTGCTTTTCAACAAACACCAACATACGCCAATGCTGGCAATATGCTTGACGTTTTTATAAGGCAAGAGTAACATTAGTGGATTGCGTGATGTGCTATACTGTGTATAGCGAAACTGCCAATTACGCGCTATCTTGCAAAGAGGCACTGTAGGGCTTTGTAGAGCCTCACAGTGCCTTGCTAGTGTTCTTGCATTGCTCAGTACTGCAACGCGGCGTGACGGCGCTCTCAGTGCGATTTAGGGCTATTGTGTGTTCTAGCCTCATCCACTCACTACCTCTAATCATCTCGATCCATTACATGGAGAAAGTATTCATCTCCCTCAGGTGACCCTGTAATCCATGGAGTAGGCGGATCATAAAAGTCTTCTTCCTCATCTTCTATCTGAGCAGATAGTCGGCGCTCTGAAGCAATCTTTCGCCACTGTGTATCCCAATCCTTCTCATCATCGCAAATACGGATTGGCTTCTCTGCATTGATACGGTCCCGAATAGCATCTGCTATTGCCCGTTGCTCAGGAGTAGCAGGCTTTGACGTTGCCATTGCTTTTGACATATTGCACGGCTTGCATATGGCTTGAAGGTTAATTGGGTCTGAGGACGATCCTTTGATGTGGTCAATTTCAGTAGCAGGTGCTCCGCAAACTTTGCAGAGATGATTATCTCGCTCAAAGATAGCGGCTCGCACCTCTGGAGAAATCTTCCGTTCTTGTGTGGGATATCCACCGCTCAGAATTGCTGCAATTCTGACATCAATAGCCATCTTCACCAATGAGTCGTTGTAGCGTCCATCCGCAATGGTACGACGTGCATAACGAACAGTGATAGCTGTATCGCCGCAAAGCTTTGAGCAGTAGAGTTTTCCTTGTCGGAGCTGTTTTTTTGTGAGTCTTTCAAGGCAATTAAGGCATTCATCATTGTCAGATATCAGGTCTGCAAGTAGTGGCATGATTACCTCCATTCTGATCTAGCATCACCATTATTGCATCCCTGTCCATCCTTCTGGCATGTCTACCACCATGTACCCATCGTCTCCCATACGCGGCTCAGGCACTGGATAGCCATTAGAGCGCCACTTCTGCTGATAGTCTTGATAACGCTCTAGTAGCGTCTGTGCTTCCCGTTGTTTCATCGACTCTAGGGACTCTTTGTCTGGATAATACGGATTGCGGCGTACTTCCTGTTCCCAAGCTCTGATTTTCGGATCTGACTTGTCACGAAGCTTTTTCTGTTCTCTTGCAGCATACGCATCACGATTGAGCTTAGCAATGCCGCGTGAGCTATCCCATTTCAGCAATAGCCGCTTCATGGCCTCTACAGCCGCTTCAATCTTCTTTGAGTCTCCAGAACACAGCAGTGATTTCGTATACGCCTTGTGCTTGGTCTTTTCAAGATATCTATTGGTGTAGTAGCACTCCGTGGCACACCAGAAGAGTTCTGTGATAGTGGTTCCTGGCCGCGTAAGCCATTCCATCTCAGCGCAGTACTCATTGAAGATCATCTGATACTCATCAGGCACATCGACATCACCAACGTCCTCAAAGGCCACATCAGAGACACTATAGCGCCACTCCTGGATAGGGCCATTGTCTGGCCTTACCACCTCAACCTCTGGCATCTTCTCGACGAGCAGACGGCATATTGTGCTTACATGGCATTTTTCAAAGGCTTTGCACTGGCAGAGCAGGATGAGATCGTGTTGCTTATCGAGATAGCCAACAAGGCCACGAATGCCAGTGTCGGCGTCGGCAAGCTCAATATAGCCATCGTCTTTGCCAAGATTGCCAAGGTACTTGCCAGCCCAGCGGTACCTGTTGCCATATTTCTGCTCTAGCGCCTCCTTACGCCATGCTTCATTCCAGCTATGCGGCTTCAGTCGAGTATCGACCAACAACACCTCAGGACGAGTCATGAGGTCGTCAATGTGAGCGCCAGCGTCTGGTGATGAGTAGCCTACTGGATAGATAGCGTTCACGCTATAGCTCCTTTCTGTAATCATGCCCTATCATCTCGATAGCAATCTGACCGACCTGTAATCTAGAGCATACAGCACCCCCAACGAAGCTTGCTAGCTGGTCTAGCCTATTTGTTGAGATGGCAGTAGGAAGCCCACGATTGACGCGTTTGTCGATTATCGAGAGGTATATTTCCTCCCTGAACTCTGTCCACTTGGCTTTATCAATGTCGTCTAGGATGAGCAGAGAAGTTCTACCAGCCCTATCTACAAGGTCATAGTAGTCTTCATTGCGCCCAATCCGATACTGGATAGATGCAAAGAGGTCTGGTGCTAGAGCAAAGAGGCTAGTCGTCTTGTGTTTGATCAGAGCCTCATTGCAAATTGCTGAGAGCAGATGAGTCTTGCCAGTGCCAAAGCTGCCATAGAGCACAAGAGTCCCTTGTGGTTTAGCGACGAAAAGTCTAGCCAGCTCATAGGCCTCTGGTTGCCGCTCAGATTTGAAATTCTCAAAGGTCTTTTGCCTCAGAGCGATGTTATCCCATCGGGTTCCCAGCCATCCATAGGTCGTCTTGGCACTGCTCTCTATCCATTGAAGGTGCCGTTGTTCCTGCTCCTTGCGTTCTTTCTCTCTTATCTGGCAAGGGCAAACCGAGACGCGGCTATAGTGAATGGTACCTCTGACATCGTAAGCATGAGGCTCAATAGGCCCGCATGTCTCACACACCCACATTACCTCCTCTGGTGACGTTGGGAGAGCCGACAAACGCTCTATTCTTTCTTTTGACCAGCCAATAGTTTTTGTTGCTTCCATTATAGTATTGCTCCTTCTTTTTGTGCATTTGCGCGTAATCTTGCAATGTTTCGTTGTCTTTGCTCTTCGCTGACCAGAGCAGACGGTCTTGTTTTATTTTCCGTTGGTTGATCATTGGCAAGTCTCCCTTGTTGAGATCTTGCCTTTTTGATCTCTTTATGGATGTTGTTGCTTACATCGCATACATCGGCTCCTCCTCTCTCAATCCAGTAGGGTGTTTCGTTCATCAGCTTGTAGACTTGTTCTACTTCCTGCTCTGTGTACTGCTCAGCCAGACCTTTAGCACAACTGCTAGCCTGCATGAGCTTGTAGTGACCTATGAGCGTGTGCCCTCTCCATGCATCAAACTTGAGCAGGCATTTCTTTGTCCCCCAAGGCATATCAGCAGGCGGTGTCTCTGGTGGCCTTTTGGTCTCAGAAGAAGCTTCTGTCCTTTTTCTCTTGGAAGTGGTTTTCTCTTGAGGCTTCGTCTCCTCAGAAGAAAACAAAGAAGATTGAGAAGAAAGATCGAGTGAAGGTGTCGCGCTAGCGACAGGCGGTAGAGGTGCTGTTTCGCTGGCCACATACTCTCTAGTATCATTACTCTGGTTATTATTACTATTGTTATTATTAGGCAAGCAAAATGAAACAATCTTCGTTTCATTTTGAAACACTTCCGTTTCATTTTGAAACAATCCTGTATCTTCGTTGCAATTTGAAACAGAACTTTGTTTCAAATCTGAACAATCTTGAGTCTTATAGAGAGCATCATTTTCTTTCCATATATCAACTATGCGTATATGCCAAATCTCATGCTTGTTTTCACCAGTGCCACGAATTTTCTTCTCTGCATAGATAAGGCCTTTGTCTCGCAACTCAGGTATATATCGAGTAAGTGTGCTAGCTGAGGTATCTATCTCTTCTGCAAGATGTCGCAATGAAAAATAGCACTCTCCTTTTTCACCACAAATATCTTTGAGGCAAGCATATAATCCTTTCTCAGCCAGAGAAAGCTTTTTCTTGTATTTCTGTCCTCTGAGGACCATTCTGGGGACCTGGGCAAATCCATAGTGTTTGGTGGGTGTATTGTTATCCATTATTCCACCTTCCTTGGGGAGATTTCGGGACTATGGTTACACTAGTAGAAGAAAAATCTTTGTCTGGTGTAACCATTTTTGATTAAATCTGTGTTATGATAATGCCAATGCAACAAGCACCCTACACATTTGCGTCAACAGATGTGCTAAGGCTTGGTTGTGAAATGTGTGGGGTAGCCAGTTCTGAGAGCCCTAGGAAAGCTTGTACTGGCTACCCGCGCTAAGCAGCCTCATCAATGTCTTCTTCTAGGGTTTCGCCTGGTTTGACTTTTTGCTTCTCTATGTAATTCTCTATATCCTCACGCTTGAAACGCAAAGCCTTACCTACACGAAAAGCTTCTAGCTTACCATGCTCGACTTCCCGCAAGATTGTTCGCTTACTCACTCTTAGGTGTTTAGCGACCTCGTCGGTGTTTAGTAGCCACTTCGAATTAATATCCTCCATACCTACTCCTTTCTATGGGTTTGTTTATGCAATGATTGTACATCTTTGTCGCAACATTGTCAAGTATGTGAATTTTGGCGCGTCTATCAAAATTAGTCAAAAAAGTATTGACAATGTCGCGATTACATGGTATTCTATGGATGTGATCGATGAGATCGCGAAAACAAAAAGAACCCCCGATCGCTGCGAACGTCGGCAAAACTTAACAGCGAACGAGGGCCAGTCGAACCCAAAGGGTTCTAGCGACTCACAAAGAGTCAGAGAAAGGATACCACGAAAATGGCAACAATCAATAGCTTTTACAGGCAGCACGTAATGGAGTTCGCAGTGATCTCTGAAGACGGCATGGTGGTAACACTGCCAAGCGAAAAGGATGCTGATGTCAGCTACGAAGTCTGCTGTGAACAGACTGAGGACGGCGTTGCAGCGACAAGCTGTCAGTGTAGAGGCTTTGAGCATCGCGGTCTTTGTAAACATTTAGCGATTGTCCAGGAGTGGTATAACGCGCAGGCATTGAAGATCACAGAGATCGAGAAAGGACGCTGGTTCGTCGTCAATAGCAATACACAGGTATGGCTGAGCGAAGATGGCCAGTGGCTCTCTGCTGGTCCTACCGAGAACGCTCTTGAGATCGTCAAAGATCATCTTGAGAAGCAGAGTGCAGTCAAAGAGGCTGAGGAGATCGTTGCTCAGCCTGTAGAGACTGAGGAGGTTACTGAAGACGATGTATTTGCAGTGTCTCCTGATGATAAAGCCGACGTCGCGATGGGCAACAGAATTGCTGCGAAGGTTGCTGAAGCAAAGCAGCTCATTACTTCGGGCGTCGTCATGAACACAACAGCGGCTAAGTTTACTAGTAAGCCTGTTGACGAGACGCCAGCACGAAGTAATGACATTGGGGTGCTTGGTGCCCTCACAAGAAATCGGGGGTTTTGTCTGATGCGATGATGAGCATGTTGGTCGGTCTCTGGTCATATCGTCAATCGGTGTGGCCAGGTGCAGGCCAGATGTGCCTGATAGTCTCATAGTGCGTTAGTATAGTTGTACACTGACAACTGAACATCTCTTGTTGCAAATCCTGCAAACACAGGTAACTCCAAAATAATGCAGCCGACGTACTGGCCAGGTGCGGAGTCAGAGCAAGATGATGCGGAAACAAGGGCACGGTGGTACCCGATGGAGTTCTGGGATGGCAAGATGGTGATGGTGCTTCGTCGTAGCAGTTCGAGTCTGCTAGTGCCCATTCTGTCTAGCGTAGTGCTGGACAGTAGTAGTGAAGGGGAACAATGAAAACTGCTGAAGAAATTGAAGCATTGAAGCTTGAATGGGCTTCAGATCCTTGTTGGGATCTTGAAGACACTGAGGGCTTCGAAGATCATCGCGAAGACCTTCTAGCTTATCGCAGGCAAAGAGAGCGTGCAAAGTGGCATGAGGAGATGCAGCAGATAAAGGACAAAGCTGAAGAGATCGGTTGTCCTGAAAATCTGAAGCTTGCAGAGTATGTGATGTCTCTAGAGAAGAGACTTGAGGAGCTTGAAAACGCATAGTCCAAGGCGGCAAGGCTAACGACCTCGTAGCGCTCACGACGCTAGCCGCCAATTGTCTAGGCAATGTATCTAGACGGTAGTGTTTTAGAAAGGGTACCAATTATGACACCAGATTTAGAGCTAGAGATAGCTCTTACTGCAATGTCTGACAGAGTTGCAGACGACAAGTATGGATACAGTAAAGCGGGATCTCCTGAGTGGAAAGCTACAAAGGAAGCAGAGTTGCAGCGCCTTAAAGCTGATTATGAGGCGAATGGAGACAGCTCTGAAGTAGCCGCACGTATTAAGCGTGTTAATTCTCGTCAGTCAAAGTAGTGTAAAGCCTTCGTTGCTGGAAGCCTGGAAAACTCTGCAACGAAGGCCAGTTTCAGAACCGTCAAAGGTTCTTAGTCTTTAGGAGACATAACCATGTTAACACAAACAGCAGTTCTTGAAAACGTGGTCCCCGTAGTAGCTCAGCAGCGTCCCGAGCCGATCCGTGAGCGTCGCTGGAATCGTGTCACACGGCAATTTGAGTGGTACGATGTCACACCAGCGATGATTGAGGCCACAAAGCGGCGTGAGCAGTATTGTGCAGAGTTTGGGATCTACGCGTAGTTTTAGTGCAGTAGAGGTCTTCGTGCCTCTACTGATTGAACGGGAGGGAACAATGAAAGACACAATTCTTTTCGACATTGACGAGATCATTCCAGTAGGAGGCGGTGAAATCATGGCGGTCCTCACGCTGGTTGACGATGAGGACGACGACATTCCTCCAATCGTTGCACGTCGTTGCCCAAATTGTCAATGCGTGATTGAGGATTTTGTAGAGCATCGTTGTAGATAATAGCGCGTTCATCGGAGTCTGCTGGTTGCTCCGGTAGCCGGCAGGAGCAGGCGATATGCGCCGTAGATTATAGTGATAGTCCTGCACGTGCAGGATAGTAGTAGAAAGGCAATAACAATGATTACATTTCATGTTGGTACACGGGGGTTAGAGTCTCAATTAGATCAAAGTCTTATCTACACAGATAAGGAGTTTTACAGCGAAGAGCTCCCAGCAAATGTTAGTTGGAAGCATGTCACAGTCCGTAATCATGCGGACATGGACAAGTGGCTGGACGCCAAGAACCGTTGGTTGTCCGCCGCGTGGACTCCTAATCAGAGTCCCGATGAGCGGGAGGAAAATTCTCAGATCATGGAAGAGCAGATGAGGATTATGGCGTCTTTGGAGATCAAATAGAGAAGAGAAGAAAGGAACATAAAAATGTCTGGTGATCAAAAATTAGTCCGTTTCAGCGTTGAGGAAATCAATGATCGTTTGCCTGATTTTGAGAAATATGGCAAGGAGCAGTTACGGGAAGCCTTTTCAAAAGCGGTAGATGTTGCAGGTCTTAAGCCTCTTCGTGAGGCGTATGAGCACCCTTGGAACGAGGATGAGTACCTTATCTATGATGGGGTCTCTCCTGCGTACTTGCCTGTCATCGAGCAGGTCGCGAAGGAGATGAAGACCCGCTATCAGTATCCCTGCCATCGCAATACAAGCGCGTGGGGCGATGGTGGGAAGTGGTACCAGCCATAGAAGGAGACAAAGATGCCAGATATCATCCGGTGCAAGAGCAGCAAAAAGCCTCTTGCACGCGTTGAAAATGGGGTGCTGTATCTGTGGTGCAAAAGATGTGCCACAGAGCACCCATATACTCGCCAGGAGCTGCTGAAGCTCCTTGACGATGGCAATCATGTTGCATAGAGCCAGAGCCATAGAGCCAGAGCCGAGCACCCCGCTTGGTTCTGGCTTTTTTTTGTGCTCATGAGGAGGTGGCAAGTGGATATAAAAGAAGTAGTAGATGAATTAGTAGTGTTGTCCAACGTAAGGCGGCATTTCTCGACGAGGGCCGATGAGCTTGATGAGATCATCGATCTCGACATTGTAATCCGTCGAGAGGCACAAGCATTGCAAGAGAAGCTTCCAGGCGGCATTGTTGTCTGGAACGAAGAATTGCAGATCTACGGAATTTACCCGTTGGATCGATGAAAGGAGCAGCAATGGAGGAACCACAAGCACGTTGCAGAGCTTGGATTGAGCAGCAGTTTCTGCAACATAAAAGGCTCGCAGTGTTCGAGATCATTGCAGAGGCAAGGCGCAAATTTGGGCTTCACGAGAATGTAGTGATGCTGATCATCACAGAAGTCCTGCGCGAGGGAGCTGTTGTTTAGCGTTGGTTCCTGCTGGCCAGCAGCAAACGAAGCCAGCAGGATTGATTGTGGTGTAGCATCACAAATCATGAGCATTATAGCACAATGCTCTGACCAGAAAGGATCAAATGGCAAATTACATTGAGGACACATCAGTCCTCACAAGCGAACAAGAGGTTGTCTGCGCTTGGTGCCAGACCGACGCAGATCCACAGGGCACACATGGGATATGTCCATCATGTGCAGAAAAAGTAATGGTTGGTTTTTATCGCGAAAAGCTCAACAAGGTGCCTTCGTATGCAGAGCGTTTTCGCAACGGCAAGGAGAAATTTTAATGGGAATTTCATTAGGGGCACTGTTAGGGCTTGGTGGGAAGCCTGTATATGCAGACGAGCCTGGCGGAGAGAGGTTCACGAGCTGGTTGCCAGAAGACATAGAAGTTGCAGAGTGGGGGCCAATTATCGAGCGTGCCAAACTAATGGGCTTTGCGGTGAAAGAGTCAGATGGCATGATATACATGCACAAATCTGCAAAGTGCAGTGGAAGATTTATGTCCGCAAAAGGTGGACATAAGCTTGCTGAGGAGTTTTTGAATTCGGTAGGAGGAAGATAATGTTGAATTTAGTCCGAAAAGTGTTGTCGGGGGCTCCGCAATATCCCGACATACATTTTGATCATGAGGAAGAGTGGGATGTATCTAATTCTGGTGAATGGGCACACCTCATCCAGACAGCTCAGAAGAACAAAATATCCATCGAATTCAAAAGGTCAGGACTTCATATGTCCTATGGCAAGCATAAAGAAATCTTCAGACATCCCTCAGAGCTTGCAAAAGCTAAGAAATTCGTCAAGAGTCTTATTTAGCGCGTCGTTTGTCGGGGTCTGCTGTTCGCTTCGGTGGCGGGTCGGTGCAGGCAATACGAGCCTGATAGTGCTCTGTTGAGCAGAGCAGAAAGGAGTGTTATGAAACTTATTGACAATATTCTGCACGCTATTAGCGGCATAGAGAACAGGTTTATGGATACTGAATATCTCTGGCAGTATCGCGAGGAATGCCGTCAAGAAGTTATCAACAACTTTAATGGCACATACGATAAAATCGATAGAGATCATGTCGATTGGCATGACACTGAGCGTCGTCTTGCCGACGAAGAGCTAGCGCGGCGAAATCGTAGGAAGTCTTGTTAGTCAAAAATGCTTCACTGCCACAAGGTTGGTCGCCGGAAAGCAGTGAAGCGCAGCCACAAGGTAGTAGGCCAGAATAATTCTAGCATGTCTGGCCAGAGACAGGAGGTCCGACATGAGCGACATAGACAAATTTGAACGAGCAGCACAAATCTTCCTGCTCACGCTATTCACCTTACTTATAACGATTATTGCGGTAACTTTCGGTTTTGCAATTGCATTAATCACTGTATCATTTAAAATACTCAAATCATTTATTGCTCTTGCAATGGTTATTGTAGATGAGATCATTATTAGAAAGGAGGTATATCATGCAACACAATCAAGAAGCAAAAATCGAGTACAGGCACAAGGATGAGTACAGAGAGAGCTTTCTCTTGCGCCAAGGGTTAGCACATGCATCATCTGAAGCAATCATAGCAATCTGTATCATCTTAGCACTCCTGATGTTGCTCCTGTGGATGTTTATACAGTGGTGGCTACATGATGCATGGGAGACAAACCCTATAGGGGTGATTGCAGCAAATACCGTGATTGTTCTTCTTATTGGATATGCCATCTGGTGGAACATAAAAGTGCGATACGACCGACACGTGGTATGGAAGAGGAGACAACTTGCTGAGATTGGGGTGCTTGAGATACAGCCGAGAGTAATCGAGTCGCAAGCTGACAAGGGCTTCAATACGGAGATAGTCGAGGGTTCAACTGTTCGGACAATCAATCCAATTTCGATTGCTCCCGCGTCAAAGACCACCAACAACTACCTAGGATCTCCAGAAGAGGAGGGAGAAGGAAAGCCAGAAGAGCAAAAGAGACCAACCATTGCTGAACTTGTCCCTCTAGTCGAGCGCAATAGTTTTGAGGTTCCTCTAGGGACCTCTCTCATGGGTAACGGCACGGTGATCATAAGCATTGAGGATGTTCACATCAAGATCATCGGTTCAAGCCGCAAAGGGAAGAGCTGTCTAGCAGCGGCTGTCATTGATCTGACCACCCAGACACATGATCCCCACGTACTCAAGATTGCTCTTCTTGACCTTGAGAACAAAACAAGCAGGCTTTTCGAGCATCTTGGTGAGCATATTGTTGTCCTGCCAACTGTAAAAGGCCGTTTACCTATGCATGCTCGATCAGTGAAACAAGCCGCTGAATACCTGCATTACATCCGCTGCGAGATGGATAGGAGATACACCCTTACTGACGAAGAGCTAGAGAAGCTTCCTCATATATTAGCCTATATTGAGGAGTTCTTAAGCCTTAAGAAGCACAAGGATTTGAGCAAAGAGGAAAGAGCAACGCTAGCTGACGACTTGAACGAGCTTGCCATTCGCGGATTGAAAGTGAATATCCACCTCATGGCCTGTGCTCAGGTAGATTATGCAGATGAAGATCTCAAACCGTTCGCTAACAACTTTGGGCTTAACGCCAGCTTTGCGGTGAGGCCACCAGCCGCTCAAGCCGCTGGCTTTGTCTGCTCAGAACTTCTTGCCTTGAACTGGCAGAGCAAGATACCAGGACAATGTGTCGTAGAAGGGACCGGATGCAATGATCTGGTCATTGCTCCTGACTACGATGTGAAGGCGAAATTGAAGGCACTGGGAAGCGGAAAACAGATTGGAAACCAGTTGGTCTTGAGTGCCCCTAAATCGAGTGACAAAACTGGTTTTCAACCACATTTAAACCACATTGAAAACCAGTTTGAAGCCCCTCCACAGGCCGTTCTAGCACAGTTGGATGGAGAGCAATGGATCATCTCTGATTTTGACCGTAAGCTGGAGATGATGATAGCCCTTCTAGCCGAAAACCAAGACGAACAATTTAGACAAATCTGGCGTGTGTCGCCTGGTCCCGGGCGTGAGTATCGAAGAGCGAAAGCCGAGCGCTCGATTATAGCGCAACACATGCAGTCCATCTACAGGAAGGGTGCATAAACAACAAGGTCTAAGCTCATGCCTAGACCTTTCTTAAGGAAAGGAAGAAAATGGACAAATTCAAAAAAGCTTGGAAATACATCTTTAACGGCCATTTTATGGTGTCATTCGTGCGATGGATGACACTGACAGGAGGAAACGTTGCTGAGTCGGCGTTTTTGCTGGCGACACTTTGGGTGACCATTAATGCCGTTGCTCATCCGTTGTTGGCACAGATATTGCCAACGACAACTATAGAAGTTGTCAATTATCTGGCGATTACAGCATTTTCAATCGTGCCTGAGTTGATCATCATTCCACTTATCATCACCTGCTATAGCCACTGGTCTTTATTCGTTCGCAGGCGGAATAAATCGGCGTTGCTTTGGTCGGTGCTTTTCACTGTGCCAGCATTGGTTTTTTTGGTGGTAACGGTAACAACCATTGCATCCTTTGTCTCAGCCAAAGGAACCATTGATATCCAACTGAACGGTGCTCAACTGGTGATCCGATGTCTCTCCGGTTGGTGGTTTTCAACGGTCAATATGCTCTTTGCTCAAGCTGGTAAACAGCAATACGCCGACATGTTGGATAGCAAAGATGAGGAAATTAAGCGATTGGAGGAGAAAATTAAGCGACAAAAACTCGAGAATGAAGCCGAATTGAATGAGCTAAAGTCTGGCTATTCAATTCAAGTCGAAGAGCTATTGATTCAGATAAAAGAGCAAAATCAACAGCTTAATCGATTGTCTGAACGCGCTTCTAGTCTTAGTCGAGACACTCTCGAAAATTATCCAATCGTGGCGATTGACTGGGTAGAAAACGGCAAAAGAACCGTGAGCATTGACGAATTGATCGCAGCAACTAGGATCTCAAAACAGAAAATAGCGGCAGCTATCCGGTCAGGGAAACTTCAGAAAGACAATCGCAATAAGGATCTCATTCGAGTGTCTTCAGTGATTGAATGGCTGAAGTCAATGCCAATGCCAGAGCCAGTAATTGTCAACGAATTGCCCAATGATTTGCCAGAGGATAATCGAAAGATTGCCAAGATTATTCCGTTTCATTCGTCTGACCATTGCTCTCAAAATGGAGCATAGCCAGCGCCGTACACGCGGCTCTCCAGTGCAATCCTGGAGCTGGCATTGTCGTTTCGTAGCGCGTTTTGTTAGTTCGACAGCAACAAAGAAAGGAACATCAAGTCAAATGAAAGAATGGAAAGATCTAAAAGAGGATTTATGGCTCGCAGATCTTCTGCAAAGAAATCAGTAGTGCTCGTCTTTGTGCTTGTGTTGTCCGAGCCACTACAGGCAAGCAGGGTCCCGATGATGATGCACATAGCGATCAGCGGGATGAAACGTTTCATCATACTTCAAAACCTTTCTAAATTACGCAAATAGAATAGACGGGTGCAAATACATCCATGTGTACCAATGGGTAAAACGGGGCAATTGCCGAGATATAACACTGATTGGTTGTTTGGGACGGGCCAATGGTTTTCAATGTGAACCTTTGTTCGCTATCCTATGGCAAGGTAGGCCATTTTTGCTATTTTGTAGAGCGTTGGAGTTTGGTATAGTATCATAGAAGAGCTTAATGAATTTTCTTAAATAGCAAAGAAAACAAGGAAATTATGGTTGATCAAGACAAACAAAGAGAACCATCGCAAGAAGACGTGGCGGCCATGATTGCCGATGCGATCGGAGAGACCGAGGAAGGTCCTCGAAAAAGCATCTTGAGCATTGTTCGCGCTGTTGGCAGAACACATGCAAGGGAGCTGCTGAGCATGACTCTGCAAACGGAGGCAAACGGTGGGCTGATGCTCCCTGATGGATCTCGGAGAAGGACCCCGGGTGGCGTATTTTTCTACCTTGCCTATAGCATTGGAAAAACAAAAGACGGCAAACGTCTGAGAAAGCCTTGGACTCCCAGCCAGAAGACCAAGAAGCCCAATGATGAGGCATCGACCGGTATTGCTGTGTCACAATCATCGAAGCCTCAGAATCGCACTGTAGGGGCACAGAAAGACACTGTATTTTCGTGGGCTGACCGCATTGCTATGATCCGTGAAGCTGAAGCAGAGAAAGGAAACGCAACTACCGTGAAAATGACGCTTGTAGGCCGTCCAGGCAAAATTGTTGACAAAGATCAGTTCATTGTGACCATGATGGCTTCCTCCAAGGTTCCTGCATTGCCCAAAGGACTCCCGATTCCCACGAACGAGCCAACGAAATACACCGTCTACATTGCAGCCAAGCAATGGAAGAAGGTGGCAGAGGCAATCAAAGATCCCGAAGATGTCTTGATTGTCGAGGGCTTTCCCAAGCTAGACCCTGAAGCCAAGGCAATCGCCGTCTTTGCGAGCAACGTCACGACTAAGAAGCTCCAGATGGCACAGAAAGCAGCGACACCTGCATCCTAAAGGCAAGCAGAACTCCCGACGGCTCTTCGATCTTGAGGAGCCGTTTTCTTTTGTCTTTTTTTGTTAGAACGCTTGTTCGTTGACATCATTGATGAGGTAATGTGAAACTCAGATCACATCGCACTTCTGCGAGACAACCAATGAACAAGAAAGAGGATAAGCTGTATATGGGGAAAATAGCTGTACTATGCAACCGCAAAGGGGGCGTCGGTAAAACAACGACTTCCATCAATCTGAGCGCAGCCTTCGCGCTGAATTTCCTGGCCGAGGAAGGCAAGAACGATATTTCTGAGCTGTCACCCTACAACCGACCCGTCCTGCTTGAGATGGACTCACAAGAGAATGCGAGCCGCGGGATTGGACTGCGCACGGGACCCGATGATAAGACCATGCGCAATGTCCTCCATGAGCCGCATTATGGCATTGAGTACGCATTGCATTCAACGGATTTCGGGGTGGACATTGTACCATCCACGTGGCGCATGGCAGACCTTGAGATTGCACTGACCTCTGGCAGGGAGCTGCGCCGTGAGTATCGCCTCTATGACGCGCTCAGGCAAGCCAAGGGTTCTAAAGACTACCCGATCGAGACACATGCCATTGATCAATCCAGGCTCTTCATCATCGATGCCCCGCCAAACCTTGGCATGTTCGCGATCAACTCGTTTGTCGCAGCCGATGCAATCCTTGTGGTCCTGGACATGGGCGTGTATGCGTGGGACGCCATTGAGGAACTTGAGATGCGCATGGAAGAGATTGAGAAGATTAATCCCAACGCCAAGATAGCAGGAGTCATCTGCAACAAGTTTGACTCCCGACGGGGGTACGCCGATACCTGCCTTGCAATCGAGGAAGAGGCAAGGAAACGCTATGGAGACCTTGTTTTTAAGACAAGGATCCCAGTCAACGCAAGGATCTTTGATGCTCCTGCCTTCAATGTTCCTGTGCAATACAACAATCCAAGCAATGAGTCAACCAAGGCTGCCACAGCACTCTATGACCAACTAGCAGAGGAAATCAAGGAGAGGCTAAAGATATGAGCGAGAAACCAAAGCTAAAACCCTCGACAAAAGATGCCATCAGAAATGCTGTACAGAGGCGAAGAGAACCACCAAGTGATCTGCGGGAACCACCATCAAATGCCTTGATTTCATCGGATGACCAAGAAATACCGTCGTGGGCCAGCGAACAGGGCATTGATCAACCGTCGTCACCTAGCCAGATCGTAACAGTCCCAATTAGCAAGATTAGGGCTGGACGCTACCAGAAGAGAGAGACAGTTGACCCTGAGAAATATCAACAACTCAAGGACCAGATACGAGAGCTAGGCTTTCAATTTGTCGCAATACTCTGTCCTGACCCCGATGATAACAACTTCTACAATCTCATGATGGGAGGACATTTACGCATTCAGGCAGCATCTGAGCTAGGCATTGAAGAAGTCTCTGCGATCATCCGTGAATATGACAGGGTAGCCCTTGCAAAGGGGACATACTTTGAGAACAATGGTCGTCAATCTCTGACTCCAATGGAGGAGGGGCTCATCTTTCAGCAATGCATGAGTGACGAAGGGTGGACCCAGCAGGAAGTTGTAGAAAAGTTGATTGTGACAGGCGGGCAATCATATATCTCTTTCTGCATCAATGCTGCAATGGCTGCACCGGATCTCCAAGAGATGCTACGCAAGGAGCCAGGGCGAGGACGTCGATGCTTCTCCTACTTGGCGAGACTCGATGTGCTAGGCATGGAGAAAGCAGTGAAACTCCGAGAGCCAATCATCAAAGATTTCTTGGAAGGCAAGATATCAACGGACGATGTAGAGGTTCAGGTAAGCAGGATACTCAAGCGAGAGCAGAGCGAGGAGGAGAATGAAATAAGAGATCCGGCTCCCCTTGATGATGTCAAACAGCAGAGCAAGCTGATTTCTGCGATCAAGGGCTTCCATCGCTTTGAGAAAGTCATTGGGTTCTCGTCGCCAAGCCCTGAGGTCCGTGAGTCTCTTCTCGTCCTGAAACAAAAAATTGAAAGCATCCTAGAACGCAGCTAAAATTAGTTTCGCGAAAATATTGGATGATATCTTCAGTCCTTTCGATCGTTAAAAACAGCAGAGATATTTTGATGCTGACTGACACGATCGAAAGGATTTTTTATGACTACTCAACGAACCTCTTTGCCTGCATGGTGCAAGCACGTTGCATCCAACCCTGATCGCTATGCAATCATCGACACAGAAACCACTGGCCTCTATGGAGAGTGCATCGACCTAGCCATTGTCGACCCCACAGGCAAGGTTCTTTTCAACGAGCTGCTACGACCCAAATGCCCGATCGAAGAAGGCGCAACGGCAATCCATGGGATCACAGAAAGCATGGTAGCAGAGGCAAGGACCTTCAAGCAGGTATGGCCTATCATTCAGATGGCAATTGAGGGGAGGACCATCATTGCCTATAACGCTGCTTTTGACCGTGCCCGCTTTGAACACACGGCAAAGGTGCACGGAGTTACCCTGCCGGAATTAAAATGGTATTGCGCCATGAAGGCATACGCAGCGTTCTGGGATGAGCCAAATCGCTATGGGTATAGTAGCCCTGCATGGCAAAAGCTAGACGCAGCATGCAGGCAACAAGGGATCGACTTCACGCAGGGGCATCGAGCTTTGTCGGACGCCTTGGCGACTGCGTCGCTCATTCGACGTCTGGCAGAGCTAGGCAATGAAGCTCGGAGATGGAGCGTTGAGGTCTTGGAAGAGGTCTGAGAGGAACGAAGAGCCCTTCCCTGAATGCTGGAAAGGGCAATGATCAAACCTGGATGCCATGGCCTTCAAGGATGCTCTCTGGTACGTTGAACAGGCCTAGCTGGCCTCGATACGGGATAGGGGCGATAGGCCGTGCATTCTCCAGGATAATCCCATAGCGACCAACGAACCAAGGATCATCACTGTCTTCTATGACATCTACGAGATTGGCTTGGCCTACGATGCATCCAAGAGGATAGTCCTTCTTTTCGAGCGGGAAAGCGTCTCCCAGCATTCCATTCCCCAAGCACGGGCAATAGCGCATCCAATAAGCTATTGCATCCTGCTCAAATGTTTTGCTTTGATGGATGAGGACAGGACCACGGTAGCCACCCGTGAAATCATGGTCCCTGTTCTCAATGGTCTTGGAGATGATTCCTGCGTTCAGGAACTTCTGTGGATTGGCTAGCCAAGTCCCATACGGTGGTCGCGTCGAGATACACTTGATCATCCCAGCTTGCGTTGTCTGTTCAGGGAACACCACTTCGACCTCCGGCATGGCCCCGCAAAGCAGCTCAACGACGAGACGTCGGTGACACTCTGAGAACGACGAGCACCCACAGAGGATAATGAGATCATAGCCTTCCCTGAGATACATCACTAGCCCCTTGATCCCAACCACAGGATTGGCAAGCACCATTGGCCCGCCTTTGTGATTTGGATTACCGAGGTACTTCCCAGCCCATCGATACCTTTCACCGTACTTGGCCTTGAGTGCAGTGCCTGTCCATTGAGGCATCTTTGAGTACGGAGAGTGCCGTGTGTCGATGAGCAAGACTTTGGGGTCAGCCATGATCTGCTCAACGAGATGGCCTTGCTTGCTATAGCCCAACGGGTACACAGTATTCATCGCTCTTTCTCCTTGCGATCAACGGCAGTCCATGAGTTGCTGCCATCGCGTACCACGACAACAGTCCACCCATTGCAACTAGCTGTCCCATATTCCACACGACGCCGTCCGTATCGCTCAACCTCGACGGTACCAAGGGTAGTGACGGCACGGGTGACCATGCGTATCCCACAGCCATAAATAATCTTGATATTGTCCTCGACGTATCTCACAGGGACCTCGATGCGCTGCTTGGGGTAGACTTTGGACTCGTCGTATTTCTCTTTGGTTTCGACGTGGATAATGAGGCTAGGCATGGTTCCCTCCATCGGGCTGCCATGACAGTCCCCATCTTGCACGAAGCTCTTGTGCGACGAGATCATAGGCACACTGCGAGTATCCAGGATAGATCCACCAACGCGATGCATGACGCGGATACTTGCCATCCTCGATCCCGCAGGGAGTGTCAGGACCAGCCAAGAATATCACCTCGGTTCCATGACCGTCCTTGTAGTGATATTGTGCTGGCAGGTCTGGCAAGCCTTCCCATGTTTTCTTGGCTGGCAACGAGAAATCCAGGGAAAAGCCTAGATTGCCCAAGAACGCCGTGACTTCAGTGTGATCAGGGCAAACCATGCAGAATGCACTGAGATCAGCGAGACGATCGATAATTGCTGTTTGGATCATTTTGTTTTTCCTTCCTTGCTACCACTGAACCAGACTATGGTTGCGTTGATACTCTGCGTTTTGCTCCATGGCAGAGGGCATACGAGAGAGCTGGTAACGGATGTACTGTATTTCACTGTGAACCTCGCAGATCCCATGACTGCCTTCCCCGAATTCTATGCCTTGCCATGAGAGACACCATGCGCAGTCAGTGCTGATTTCGTTGGCCATTGTTGCAATATCACTGCTTTCCGTTGTTACCACTCTTGACCTCCTTGTCCAAGGCTTCCTTGAGAGCCTTTGCTGCTTCCTGTGCACCTACAAGATCTTTGAGATGTTCATGGAGCATTGCCATGCGTTCCAAGCGTGCTGTGATGAATTGGTGTACTGCCGTGCCATAGGCAGAGCTATTCATGGCTCTCCAAGCTGATTTTTGCTCTGCCTCAATCTGTGCTTTGATCCGTGCAATCTCTGATTTGTTATCATTATGTGACATAATGCTGTCCTTTTGTACAGCCCCGTTGCACCAGATGGTACAATGGAGCTGTCTCGTACTTTCAAGGGACTGCTCTGCTCTCCACCGCATCACCAGAGAGAGCAGAGCGACCAACGAACTACTAATCCGCTTCAAGCCAGTTAACGATTTCACGGAAATCCTCGATGTAGGCCATGATGCCCGCAATGATCGGTCCTTCGAGATCCTTGGAGATGACAAAGATACGTCTTTGGAACTCCTTGACCAGCTCCTTGTGGAACCACAGTATCCGTTCCTGGCACTTGCCTAGCGGCTCGTCGTCCTTCTGGAAAGCTTCGAAGGCATAGAAGCCTCTGCGTCGCACTTGCCGCTTCAGCTCCATCGCACTCTGCAATTTGTCGCACACACTGATGAGCAGAGCATGCACAGAAAGCTCACTGATGTGGCTGAGATAGGCAAGCTTCCGATCATGCCACGGGGCTTTGACAGGGCCTTCTACGCCTGTCTCAGTGCATTCTAGGGCCAATTCCAGTACATCCCTGCCGCAATGGGCATCAATGAGTTCCCTTGGCGATTTCTGCGGCTGGTCTTCGATCGCGTCGTGGAGCAAGGCCGCTGCAACGGTTGTTCCCAGAGCAGGATCATCGTTCGCAAAGCATCCCCAGACCATGCCAGCGACTTCAGTGAGATGACCCATGTAGGCAGCATCGGGCACAATGCTTGCCTTGCGCTTCTGGAATTGATGGAGGTCGAGAGCTAGGGCAAAGGCCCGTTCAATGATGAGTGACATTAGTTTTTCTCTTCTTTCGTTGCCTTGATCGCAGCAATAACACGTTGAACAACCTCATCGCTCTGAAAACAATTTTGCGTCTCCGCCTTCTTCAGTGCAATCAGAGCCATCTCAAGGAGATTTTCGGATTGATCATTGAAAAAGAATTCTTCGATCTCACCGTTCTTCTGCATTTCCTGGAGGAGTACTGTGACCTGCTCCCTGAGTTCGAGAGGGATCTCGTAGATGTGTTCGTTGAGCCTGCGATGATAATACTGATCAAGACGTGGGGCATGCTCTAGTTGTTGGAATTCTAGTTGCGGAAATGCTCCCTCGAACTTCCATTTTGCTTCATAGTGCTTTTCTGGATTGGTTACAACGGAAAGCTCAATGGTTTGGTCTTCTTGCATAGTGTTTTTTCCTCGCTTTCTTTGTATGTGCATCTCTTCCACGAATTGCAGAGAGATGCACTGCTATCACGGTTATTTTTGCTTAATGTTGATTTGCACTGAGGAGCCACCGCCCGCGTCTTGGACAGAGCCATCGGAGCCAAGCTGCACAGGATATGGGAAGGCGATGGCATCGGGCTCGCTGTACACAGGGTCTATTTCACTGCCACCACCAGGAAGGCTGCGGATGCAGAGCACCCACGTTGCACTTGAGGTTCCTGTGTATAAACCATTGGGTTCTGCTTGTGGTATAGCTACACCAGTTCCTACCCAATTTTCTGGATTGGTCAATTGCGTTGTGTATGGGATCGGATAGCCTTTTGACGGACAGACAAAGACGAGCTTACCCATCGAATAGATGACTGTCCAAGTGTTTACGACTTTCATGCGGACGTCCTGACACTCCCCCGCATAAATGCAGGGGGTTCTTCCTTCAACGACTCGACTTACCACTTCTCCGTTTGGAGGGAGCAGCAGAGGTCAAGTCTCCAGAAGCGTTTTGTGGGTCTTGCCC
>Ga0335069_10004535_pt1 | contig 20532 bp, 19 predicted proteins | sample Lox_Sample_11_FD_206714 | JGI IMG/M metagenome (GOLD analysis project Ga0335069, IMG submission 206714) | Soil microbial communities from Loxahatchee National Wildlife Refuge, Florida, United States - Lox_Sample_1.1 | ecosystem: Environmental > Terrestrial > Soil > Wetlands | place: USA... | reverse complement strand
CCAGGCCCTGCGCGCTGCACTGCTGGGCTGGATCCGTCGAGCGAGCTGATCGACTCCCCGTCCTCCACATCGGCCGCGTTGACCTCGCGCCGCCTCGCGCGTACACCGACCCGCGGAGGGGAACAATGGGGACGCCGACGCTCACGGTCATCGACAACAGGACGGGCGCCCGCTACGAGCTGCCGATCGAGAACAACGCGATCCGTGCCACGGACCTCGCGAAGATCGTGGAACGCGAGGGTTGGCCCGGCCTCCTGAGCTACGACCCCGCGCTCGCCAACACCGCGACCTGCAAGAGCCGCATCAGCTACCTCGACGGCCAGCACGGCATCCTCCGCTACCGCGGCTACTCGATCCAGGACCTGGCGCAGCACTCGAGCTTCCTCGAGACCGCCTACTTGATCGTCAAGGGCGAGCTGCCGACGCGCTCCCACTTCGCGACGTGGGAGCACAACATCAAGACCCACACGCTGACCCACGAGAACGTGAAGCGCTTCATCGACCGCTTCCGCTACGACGCGCATCCGATGGGCATCGTGATCGGCACCGTCGGCGCGCTGTCCACCTTCTACCCGGACTCCTACGACATCTTCGACGTCGAGTCTCGCCGCATGCAGACCCGCCGGCTGATCGGGAAGATGCCGACGATCGCGGCCTTCGCCTACCGGCACCAGCGCGGGCTGCCGTACGTCGACCCGGACAACGCGCTCAGCTACACCGGCAACTTCCTCTCGATGCTGTTCCGGATGACGGAGCTGAGCTACCAGCCGAACCCGGTGCTGGAGCGCGCGCTCGACCTGCTCTTCATGCTCCAGGCCGACCAGGAGCAGACGTGCTCGGCCACCGTCACGCGGATCGTGTGCAGCGCGCACGCGGATCCGTTCTCGGCCATCGCCGCCGCCTGCGCCGCGCTGAGCGGCGCGCGGCACGGCGCCGCCAACGTGAAGGTGCTCGAGTCGTTCGAGGCGATCGGCAGCATCGCCAACGTCGCACGCGTCATGAAGGAGGTCCACGCCGGCGAGCGCCAGCTGCCCGGCTTCGGGCACCCGGTGTTCACGCAGTACGACCCGCGCACGCCGATCCTGGGGCGCCTCGCGCACGAGGTGATCGGCGTCACCGGGCGGAACGCGATCATCGACGTGGCCCTCGAGCTCGAGCGCATCGCGCGCGAGGACGACTGGTTCGTCTCGCGCCGGCTCTACCCGAACATCGACTTCTACTCGGGCCTCATCTACACCGCGATCGGGATCCCGGTGTCGATGTTCCCGGTGCTGCTCGCGATCGCGCGCACGGCGGGTTGGATGGCGCAGTGGAGCGAGATGCTCGTCGACCAGGAGCAGCCGCGGATGACGCGCCCGAAGCAGATCTACGCCGGCGAGCCGGAGCGGCCGTACGTCCCGATCGACCAGCGGCCCGAGGCCGGCCCGCAGGAGCCGCTCGTCCGCGGGCGGTACTGACCCTAGGCGTCGAGCCGCCGCATCACCCGGAGGAACAGCAGGATCGCGAGCAGCGCCACCGCCGTGCTCCCGAGGTCGACCCAGAAGAACGTCCGCCACGCGTCCGCCGCCGACGGGTCGTTCGCGGCCGCCGCGCCCCACTCGCGCCAGTCTTGCGCGGCGGCCAGCGCTCGCCACCCGACGATCCCCATCCCGGCCACGACGAACAGCAGTCGAAAGCCTCCCCGCATGGGTCCCCCCTATTCGTCGACGACGCGCGCGGCCTTGTAGGCGAAGCGCGGCACCTTGCCGCGCGCCACCAGCTCGAGCCGCGCCGTGACCCCCAGGCGCTCCCGGAACCGCGCCGCGATCCGCGCCGCGAGCGCGTCCGCGTCGGCGGACGGATCCACCTCGCAGCGCACGTGGAGCGCGTCGGTGACGCCGGCGCGGCGCACCACCTGATACTCCGCCGACGGCGTCGACGCCTCCGGAAACTCGTACAGGACGAACGCGACGTCGATCGGCAGCACGCCCTTGCCGTTCGCGGTGACGACGTCGCGCACGCGCCCCTCGTAGAAGAGCCGCCGCGACGTCTCGCCGCACGGACACGGGTCCAGGTTCCAGCGGACGACGTCCTCGAGGTCGTAGCGCAGGAGGAAGTTGTCCTTCTCGAGCACCGTCACGACCAGGTTGCCGCGCTCGCCGTGGCCGCACGGCTTCCCGGTCCGCTCGTCGATCACCTCGACGATCGCGAGATCCTCGGCGACGTGGGCGCCGTTGCGCTCGTCGCACGCCGAGCCGAGAAGCGGCAGCGCCTCGAGCCCGGAGCTGGCCATCAGGTACTGCTCGGAGGGGTGGTCGCCGCCGGAGAGCTTGAGGTTCAGGTCGCGCTCGGGATCGAGCCCCTGCGCGCGCGCGGCGTCGGCGTAGGTGCGCGGCACGTTGCCGAAGAGCCGGTACTGGTCGGGCTTGAGCCGCCGCCACACCTCGAGCACGTCGCGCACGTGCTGCTCGCCGACCGGCGGGCCCGACGGGATGTTCAGCACGCCCAGGTGCTCGATGCCGTGGCTGAAGTGCCAGCCGCCCGCGTTCATCCCGAACGGGTGCGCGTTCGCGAGCGACATCCCCGGGCGGAGCCCCCACCGCCAACGCCCGCGCGCCGAGGCCGCGTGGTCGACCTCGAGGTCCTTCGGCGTCCAGAGGATCAGCGTCGGCCGGCCGCTGGTGCCGGTGGAGGCGCCGAGGCGGACGGCGGCGCCCGGCGGCGCGCCGCGGTAGTCGCCGAACGGCGGATGCTCGGCCTCGCTCGCGCGCAGCTCCGACTTCCGCGTGGTCGGGATCTTCGCGAGGTCGTCGAGGCCGCGGAGGTCGGCGCGCTTCAGCCCGGCCGCTTCGAGCTTGCGCTCGAAGAACGGCACCGGCACCGACCAGACGCGATCGAGCTGGCGCGCGAGCCGCTCGGCCTGGAGCGCGTGCAGCCGCTCGCGCGGCATGGTCTGGACCTCGGGATCGTAGTAGCGACGATCGCCGCCGGCCTTCACGCGTGCCCCTCGCGTCGGTCGACCATCGTCTCCACGAACCTGGGCGCCGCGGCGGCCTCCGGCACGTCGGCCTCGGGGACCAGTTCGACCTCCATCTGGATCAGCACGGTCGCCTTCAGCCGCTCGGCGACGGCGCGCGCGAGCCCCGCCTGGTCGGCGGGCGTCGCGACCAGCCCCGCGCGCAGCGTCGCCCGGTCGTAGCGCGTCCCCTCGGGCTGCTCGACGATCACCTGGAAGCGCCCGACCTCCGGGAACGTCGCGAGCGCACGCGCGATCTGCGCCGGGTGCACGAGCACGCCCTTGATCTTGCGGATCGCTCCCACCTGCCCGACGAACTGCACGCGCAGCGACGGGTCGCCGCACACGCACGGCTCGGCGAGGATGCGGTACGCGTCGCCGGGCGCGTAGCGAACCAGCGGCAGCGCGCGCGGCCCGAGCTGCGTCGCGACCAGCTCGCCCACCTGTCCCGGCGTCGCCGGCTCGCCGCTCGCCGGGTCGACGAACTCGAGGAACAGGTCGCGCGCGTGCACGTGCATACCGTCGTGCATCCGGCACTCGCCCGCGACCGGACCGATCTGCGCCTCGCCGATGTGGTCGAACAGCTCGATGCCGAACGTCTCCTGGAGCTCGGCGCGGAGCTTCGGCGTCAGCGCCTCCGCCGTCGAGAACCCGAGCCGGTAGGAGAGATCCTTCCGCGGGTCGAGCCCCATCTCGCGCGCGGTGTCGGCGAGGTTGGCGAGGAAGCTCGGCGTGCCGGCGTAGACCGTCGCGCCGTAGGCCCGCGCGACCTCGATCTGGAGGCGGCTCGCGCCGGTGCCGCCGTTGATGACGAGGCAGCCGTGCTCCTCGAACGCGCGGTGCAGCCGGAGCCCCCCCGGCATCACGTGGTACGAGAGCGTCACGTGCGCGACCTCGCCCGGCTTGACGCCCATGGCCCGGATGGCCTCGACCAGGACGGGGGTCCCACCGCGTTCGGACGCGAGGCGCGGGATGAAGATCGGCCCGGGCGACGTGTGCAGCGACGCGAACTCCGCGCGCGGCGCCGCGACGAAGTCGCCGAACGGCGGGTGCTCGCGCTGGCTCTGCACCAGGTCGACCTTGGCGGTGCGCGGCACACGCGCGCGGAAGTCGTCGTAGGTCCGGAGCGCGGCCGGGTCGACGCCGGCCGCGTCCAGCACGCGGCGGTAGTGCGGCGAGCGCGCGTGGACCCACACGAGCGTCTCGCGCAGGCGCTCGAATTCGGCGGCGGTTGGAGGCCAACTCATGACGGCGAAGCGACGGGTTGCGGTAACAGATCGCCGTCGGGAGGGTCAAGCGAAGGCGGGCGCACGACGATTCACGCGCCGCGCGTGTCGCTCGACCACCGCACCACCGCCCGCACCCGTCGCACCCAGCGCTCGGGCTTCCGCGTGCAGCCCTTCCCGCAGCCGTCGTCGCTCCGGAGGAACAGGTGGAGCCGCATCACCCCGTCGCGCCGCTCCCAGCGCTCGAGCCGCGACGTGTGCGGGAACACCGCGTCGCGCGGCACCAGCCGCCCGGTCTCGGCGTCGACGATCTCGTAGACCAGGAGCCGCGCGCACGCCGGCACGCGCACGTCCCACGACGCGACGTCCGCGCCGGCGCTCGTGGTCGGGTTCTCGACGACGCGCGCGTCGAGCGTGGCGGTGCCCTCGCAGGTCCGCCCCGACGCGGCACGGGCCGACGTCGCGATCACCACCGTCGTGACGAGCAGCGCGGACAGCGCGGTGCGTGCTACCATCGACGCGAACTCTCCCAGAGCGCGACGACGACCCACAATCGAAGATCCGACGGCGCCTGCTATGCGGGGTGGCTCGGCACGCGCATACCGTCGGACCCGGACCGGCGTGCGATCGCCGCCACCGCGAGCGCGCCCGGACCGAGCGCCGCGAGCACGATCAGCGGAATCGTGACGACGAGCCCGACCGCGTCGGGGGCGGCCCGGCACGGCCCGTCGGCGACGACCGGATTGCAGAGCACGTGCGTCACGGCGCGCGACGCGAGCCCGTTCCAGGCGACGTGCTGCACGACCGCGGCGCCGCCGCCGGCGAGCACCGCACGCGGCCGCCCGCTCGCCCGCGCGTACCCGAGGCCCGCGCCCGTCGCGGCCGCGAACACCGCGTGCACGCCGCCCTCGACGACGCCCCGCACCCACACCCAGCGCAGCAGTCCGACCGATCCGCCCTGAAGCGCCGCCATCAGCAGGTAGCGGAGGTTCTCCGTGAGCGCGAAGCCCATGCCGGCCAGCGCGCCGGCGACGATCCCGGCGCGCACACAGCGCAGCTCGTCGCGCCAGAGGAGCGCGATCCCCAGCAGCACGCCGGCCTTCACCAGCTCCTCCACGAGCGGCGCGGCGCCGACGGCCACCACGGGGCCGTCGGCGTGCGCGAGCAGGAGGTCGTTCACCGCGCCCGCGCCGGGGGCGGCCGCGCCGGCGCCCCAGACGAACGCGAACGCCGCCGCCTGGACGGAGACGGGCACGCGCCGCGCGCGCGCCGCCCAGCCGATCGCCGCGGCGTACGCGAGCGCCGGGAGCGCCCCCGCGAGGGCGACGACCAGCGGCGTCCCGGCCGTCGTCCACCCGAGTCGCACGAGCGGGACGAGGGCCACGAGCCAGCCGAGCGCGCCACGGCTCAACGACGCGCGCGCCCCCGCCGCGCCACCATCACCGCACCGTCAGCGCGAAGACGTGGGCGGGCGCGGCGGCCGGCGCGGTCCGCACGTCGAGAATCAGGTCGGCGCCGCTCACCGACGCCCGCACGCGCCCCGGCGCGCCCAGCAGCCGCACCGCCTTCGGCGCGAACCCGAGGTCCTTCAGCGTGAGCGCGCCGGCGCCCACGTCGCCGAGGACGATCGCGTACACGGTCCTGCCGTCGGCGGCGGCGGTGAAGCGGACGGGAGTCGCGTCGGCGGTGACGCCCGCCGCACGCGTCCACGGCCGCGTCCCGAAGATCGCGGCGCCGTTCACGTCGAGCCACGCGCCGATCGTCTGGAGCCGGCCGAGCTGCTCGGGCGGGATCGACCCGTCGGCCTTCGGGCCCACGTTGAGCAGCAGGTTGCCGTTCTTGCTGACGACGTCGACCAGCAGCCGCACCAGCGTCGCGCCCGAGTCGAGGTCGGCGTCGGTCTCGTTCTGGTTGTAGCCGAAGCCGCGCCCCATGCCGCGCACGGTCTCGAACTTCTCCGTGGAGATGTCGGTGAGCACCGTGAACTCGGGCGTGACGTAGTCGTGGTGCGTCTGCCCCGGCAGCAGCGTGAAGCGGTCGTTGATCACGCCGTCGGGCACCGTGTTGTAGTACGTCGCGAACAGCGCGAGCGGATCGGTCGGATAGCCGATGTCGTTCCAGAGCAGCGCGGGCCGGTAGCGCGCTATCAGCTCGCGCCACTGCCCGTCGGCGTAGGCGATGTACTCCGGCGTGTTCGGCATCACGACGAGCGCGTCGAGGCTGGTCTGGACGGGCCCCACCTTCACCGACCAGTCGAACCCGCCCGAGTAGTAGAGCCCCATCCGCATGCAGCGCCGCCGCACCGCCGAGCCGAGCTCGCCCACGACGTCGCGCGCGTAGTGCCAGTCGGCGCGCGTCGGATGCGTCACCGTCGTCGGCCAGAGGGCGAAGCCGTCGTGGTGCTTGGTCACCAGCACGACGTAGCGCGCGCGGGCGGCCCGGAACGCGTCGGCCCACGTGTCGGGCGACCAGGCCGAGGCCTGCGCTTCGAACATCGGGCGGAAGTTCTCGTACGGGAAGCCGGCGCCGTAGGTCGCGACGTGGTGCTGCTGCGCGGGTGAGCCGTCGATCAGGATCGTGTTCTGGTACCACTCGACGTACGGGATGTGCTTGAAGAACTCGCGGCCGTAGTCGGGCGGCTGGACGAGCTGCCCGCCCAGCCAGTCGGCGGGGTCGATCACGGTCTCGGCCCACGCCGGGACGTCGAACAAGCCCCAGTGGATCATGATCCCGAACTTGGCGTCGTCGAACCAGCGCGGCAGCGGGTGCGTCGCGAGCGAGTCCAGCGTGGCGGTGTACGGGACGGCGGGCGCGGCGGCGTCGAGGATGCCGGCGCCGCAGTCGGAGCGCGTCGCGGTGACGGCCGTTCGCACGCCCTTCGCGCGCACCGCGCCCGTGAGTCGCGCGCAGTCGTCGAGGATCCGCCCCTTGAAGCGCACCGCCCCCGTGAAGCCCGGGCACGACGCCCATCGCACCGACACCGCCGTCCCGCGCCGCGACACCGCGCCCGTGAACGGACACGCCGCGCCGATGCCGGCCCGCGTTCCGATCTCGATCGTGTCGCCGGTGACGGCGCCGCCGAGCGGGGCGCCGTCGAGCGTGTACTGCGCGTCCGGGCACGGCGCGGGTCGCGCCGGCACTCCGGACGGAATCGCGAGGACGACGGCCAGGACGAGCATGCGAAGCGGCATGCCCGCACCGTAGGTCGCCCGGCCCTCGGGCCGCAAGGACCGACGCGTCGGCCGGCGGTTGAGTGGGCGCGCCATCTCTGCGAGAGGCTCGCCATGCCCTCCGTCACGGTCGCCGAGCTGAACGGCACCGGCCGGGGTGCACGCAGATGGTCCTCTGGCCCCGCGAGGAGAAGACGTGATGCCCACCACGCTCCGCACCGAAACCGACGCCGGCGTCCGCTCGATCGTGCTCAGCCGCCCGGCCGAGTACAACACGATCACGCCCGCGCTGCGCGACGAGCTGGCCGCCGCCGTCGACGACGCCGACGCCGATCCCGCCGTCCACGTGATCCTGCTGCGCGCCGAGGGCCCGGCGTTCTGCGCCGGCTACGGCCTCGACTGGTCGACGGTCGCGCAGGCCGACGAGGGCAAGCGGTCGACGCGCGTGTGGGACTCGGTCGCCGACCTCCGCATGATCGGCCGGTTCGTCGACACGTACATGAAGCTCTGGTACGCGGCGAAGCCGACGATCGCGGCGGTGCAGGGCTGGTGCATCGGCGGCGGCACCGACATGGTGCTGTGCGCCGACATCATCATCGCCGCGGAGGGCGCGTCGTTCGGGTATCCGCCCTCGCGCGTCTGGGGCACGCCGACGACCGCGATGTGGGTCTACCGGATGGGCCTCGAGCGCGCGAAGCGCTACCTGCTCACCGGCGACGAGATCCCCGCGCCCGAGGCCGCGCGCATCGGCCTCGTCCTCGAGACCGTGCCCGACGACCGGCTCGACGCCCACGCCCTCGCGTTCGCGAAGCGGATGGCCCAGGTCCCCGCCAACCAACTCGTCATGCTCAAGATGCTCTGCAACCAGACTGCCGAGAACATGGGGCTCGCCTCCTCGCGTACGCTCGGGTCGCTCTTCGACGGCATCGCCCGCCACACGCAAGAAGGGTTGGACTTCGTTGCGCGGGCGGGCGAGGTTGGGTTCAGAGAGGCCGTGCGGCGACGCGACGATCCCTTCGGGGACTACGGCTCGGGGCCGAAGTCGCGCCGCCGCCGGCCTCGGTGACGATCAGAAGCAGCTTCCGTTGAAGTACCGGCCCACGCCAGCGGCCATCCGCTCGCAATCCGTGGCGTAGGTGTTGTAGTCGCAACCGCACACGGGCCCGCTGATGAAGGCGGTGCAGAGGTTACATCCGGACGGGTGGAGCGGATGGCACACGCCCGCACCGCCTTCGCCGCAGTCACCCGGGGGGAATTCGCAGAACTGGCCGCTCGGGCAGCCGTCGTTGTTCGCGCAGGCCGTCGGCGCCGGGTCGCAGGCGCCGTCGTGCGCCTTCACGACCCCCGCCTTCACGCGTGCACAGTCCGACGGGTAGGCCATCCCGTCGCAACCGCAGACCGGCGTCCCGGCATCGCACACCGTCGGCAGCACGACGCACATGCCCGGCATCGCACTCTGCGTGCAGAGCGAATCGTTGCGGTCGCACGCCATGCCGTCGGGACACGTGACGCCCTGGTCTCCCCCGCAGTAGAGCGGGCCCGCGAGCGGCACCGTCGTCGTGGTCGTGGTGCTGGTCGACGTCGTGGTGGTGGGCGCCTCGGTGGTCGTGGTCGCCTCCGTCGTCGTCGTGACGGTCGAGGTCGTCACGCACTGCGTGGGGCCCGCGCACAGCTCGGCCGGGACGCTGATCCCGGCGTTCGCCAGCAGCGCGCACGCCGCGGGCAGCACCTGCTCGAGCATGTCGCCGAGCTCGCGTCGCAGGTTCGCGGCAACGCAGCGGCCGAACGCATCGACCGTGCCCGGCGCGCAGGACTGCATCCCGGAGCCGAACCCCGCGCTCATCAGCGTCGAAAGCGGGACGTCGCCGCAATTCGCGACGACGGAACGCACGAAGCCGTCCTGGAGGTAGGAGAGGTCGTTGGCGGTGCCCCGACAGGCGAACGGGCTCATCCGGCAGCTGCCGGAGTTGCCGGCCGAGCAGTCGCCGAGCATCCGCACGCAGCGGGAGAGCCGCGACTGCATCTGCGAGGTGTACGAGAGGCCCTCGCGGGCCACCGCCTGCTGGCAGCGCGCGAACGCCTTCTGCGCGGAGTTCGAGTTGCCCGCGTTCGCGGGCGTGGCACACAAGAGACCAGCGAGCGCCGCCAACACGGGCAGCGTCGTCCGAGCACGCCGAAGCACCGACGTCATGAGTCCTCCCCGCCCCTCCGGGGTTGATCCTGCGGACGGAACTGTCCAGTGCTTAGACCGTGCCAGTCGACGGGCGACGGCAGGACGCGGACTTGCGGGGCGTACACATGGCGCCCTCCGCGGCGACCGCGTGACGCCCGGATGCCGTGCGGCGGTGGGATGACGGCGCGGGCTTGCTCGTTCGTCACGGCGTGTGCGAGGGGTCATCCGTGCGCTTCGGCATCGCGCTCCCCAACTACGGACCGCTGGCGTCGCCGGAGACGCTCGCGCGCCTCGCGCGCGGCGCGGAGGACCTGGGCGTCGACTCGATCTGGGTGAGCGATCACTTGATCGCGCCCGTCGGCGTGCAGACCGTCTACCCCTACGACCGGCGGCCCGACGCCAAGCCGGGCGACATGGGCGTGATCGAGCAGTTCTACGAGCCGGTCGTCACGCTGGCCTACCTGGCCGGGCAGACGCGTCGCGTGCGGCTCGGGATCAGCGCGTATGTCGTGCCCTATCGGAATCCCGTCCTGACGGCCAAGCACGTCGCCACGTTGGATGCGCTGTCGGGGGGACGGGTCGTGCTGGCGATCGGCACCGGGTGGCTGCGCGAGGAGTTCACCGCGCTCGACGTCCCGTTCGCGGATCGCGGCCGGCGCACCGACGAGTACGTGGCGGTCATGAAGGCGCTCTGGTCGGACGGCGAGGCCCGCTTCGACGGGCGCCACTATCATCTCCCGCCGGTCCGCACCGGCCCCCGCCCCGCGCAGACGCCGCATCCACCGCTCTGGGTCGCCGGCAACTCGGACGCCGCCATCGCCCGCGCCGTGCGCCTCGGCGACGGCCTGCACGTGATCGACCTGTCGCCGTCGGAGCTGGCGCCGATCGGCGCGCGGCTCCGCGCAAAGGCCGCCGGGGCGGGCCGGGCCCCGCTCGCGCTGACGCTCCGCAAGGGCGTGCTCCCCGGCGGCCCGGCCGGGCACCCGCTCTACGGCGACCGCGACGCGATCCGTCGCGACCTGGACGCCTACGCCGAAGCCGGCGTCGACTACCTGGTGGCGGGCCTCCGTCGCGCCAAGTCGACCGACGACGCCGAGCGTGCGCTGGTCGACGTCGCCCGCGCGCTCGCCGACTGACTACCGTCCGACGCCGAGCTGGATCACCGCGCCGCCGACCACGATCAGCGCGCCGCCCACCACGATGCTCCGCGACGGCGACTCGCCGAAGACGAGCGCCGCGATGGCCTGGCTGACGACGAAGAACACCGCGATGTAGGCGCCGAGCAGCCGGCCGAAGTCGACGGAGCGGTTCCAGTTCACCGCGAACCCGTAGGCGACGAGGCTCGCCGCGCCGAGCAGCAGCCACCCCGCCCGCGTCTCAACCAGCCCGCGCCGGACGGCGGCGTCGCCGCCCACCTCCAGCACCGCCGCGACGACCAGGAACACGAGCGCGCCGGTCATCGGTCCGGCTCCCACACCGGAAGCGTCACGCGATCCGTGAGCCGCTTGTACACGACGCGCACCGGCATCCCGAACCGCATCTCGTCGGGCGTGCAGCGCACCATGTGGCCGACGATGCGCGGCCCCTCGGCGAGCTGCACGACGACCATGATGTGCGGCAGCAGGTGCTTGAACGCCGGCAGGAACGGCTCCAGCCCGACGACGTACGTGTAGACCGTGCCCCGCCCGCTGGCCGCGAAGTACTCGAGACGTCCGCCCTTCCAGTAGGCGGGCTTCGGCGGCCAGTGCACCTCGCCGGTCTCGCGGTCGCGCTGGAGGACGAGCTTGCCCTCGCGCGCGCCCTCCCAGAACGGCCGGACGACGCCGTCGTCGAGACCCGGCAGCGGGTAGTCCGGGTGCAGCGGCTGCGGATCCTGGATGAACTCCGCCATCGTCACTCCACGCGCAGTACGGCGGCGCTGGTCGCCACGCCCGACGCGCCGGTCACGAGCGTCGCCTTGCAGTCGGGGACCTGATTCACCGACGTCCCGCGGAGCTGCCGCACGGCTTCGATGATGAGGTTGAAGCCATGGACGTATGCCTCCGAGAGCCCGCCGCCCGAGGTGAGCGTCGGCAGCGCGCCGCCGATCTCGAGCCGGCCGCCTTCGGTGAACGGGCCGCCCTCGCCGCGCTTGCAGAAGCCGTAGTCCTCGAGCCCGGTGATGACCAGCGGCGTGAACGCGTCGTATATCTGCACGCAGTCCATGTCGGCCTGTGTGAGCTGCGAGCGCGCCCAGAGCAGCTCGGCGCACGCCACCGACGTGGTCTCCATGGTCGGCGTGTTGTTGTAGTTCGCGAGGTGCACGGGGTTCGGCCCCGACGCCTGCGCGACCGAGTGCAGCAGCGCCGGCCGCTGCTTGAGGTCGCGCGCGCGCTCGACCGACGTGACCACGCACGCGAGCGCGCCGTCGGTCTCGAGGCAGCAGTCGTAGAGCGTGAGCGGATAGCCGATCACGCGGCCGGCCAGGTACGTCGGCATGTCGAGCGGGCGGTCGCGCATCATCGCGTACGGGTTCTTGTTGGCGTGCTTGCGGGCCGCGATCGCGACGTTGCCGAAGTGCTCGCGGGTGGTCCCGAACTCGTGCATGTGGCGGTGCGCCCACATGCCGATCACGTCGACGGGGCGGATGAGTCCCCACGGGACGTGCAGCGCCTTGTCGTCGATCACCAGCTCGCGCTCCTGCGCCCACGGCCGCGCGGTCTTGGCGCCGCGGTTCCGCGCCCGGTGGCAGACGACCGTGTCGGCGAGCCCGGTGACGATCGCCGCCGCCGCGTGCATCAGCGTCGCGCACGACGCGCCGCCCCCGTAGGAGATCTTGTCCCACCAGCGCAGGTTCCGGACGCCGAGGCGCCGCGCGATCGACACCTCGTGGGTGTGCTCCATCTCGAACATCGAAATCCCGTCGACGTCCTCGTTCTGGAGCCCGGCGTCCTCGACCGCGAGCTGGATGGCCTCGACGGCGGTGTCTCCGATCGGCCGGCCGATGTCCTTCGCGAACGGCAGGTGCCCGATGCCGACGATCGCGACGCGGTCCTGGATGCGACGGAAGAGATCGCGGTCGAGGTCGGCGCCCATGCTCGCGTCGGGGGTACCACGGCCGTTCGGGAGCGCACAAACGTCAGCGCGGCTTCCGCGCGAGCGCCGGCGCCTCGACGAGCCGCCACGACAGCGCCGCGACCACCAGCGTCGCCACGAACGCGAGACCGGGGACCGCGTCGGCACCCGGCGAGATCGCCGTTCCCGGTGGGCTGTGACATCGCCCCCACCGCGATGTCCTCGGCGTATGCGCTTGCGAGATCGAGCCCGGGTTTGGTAGCCACGCCACGATGTCGCCGAGCAGCATGCGGTCCATCACCTTGGCGGCCAGCTTGCTCGTGGCGCTCGCGATCGCGGGGGCGCGGGTCGCCGCCGCCCAGGCCCTCGCCGATGGCGACCTCGCGCGGCTCCGGCAAGTGGCGGTCTGGGACATGTTCATCCGCGACCACCGGGCGGAGAGCAAGAGCGGAAACGGCGCGCACTGGCGCCTCTCCGAGGCCTACGACCACCAATCGGAGGTGACCTTCACCGTGTCGGGCGCTCCCGGCTGCGACTTTCGGAGCACCGACCCGTGCAAGATGGACTTCGGCTACCCCGCCACCGGCCAAGTGTTCGCTTCGAGGAGCAGCCTCGACGACGCCGTCGGGTGCAGCGCGCGCTGCGACGACGGGCTCTGCGGCTGCGAGAACTGCATCGCCGGCCTGTGCCCGGACGTCGGCCACGCCTGCCAGAGCTTCAGCCACATGACCTACGCCGGGGGTGGCCCCGTGGTGGGGGCTGACGACATGCAGTCCGGCGGCAGGCTCTTGCTGGACTACGACGTCAACCCGCCGGTGGTCGTACGCGGCGTGGGGGTCATCGTCGGCGGCGCCTCGGAGACGTACCGGCTATCCTACCAAACGGCCTGTGGGACGCCGTTCACGAACCAGTACGACGAGGCGGATTCGGCCGACGGAGAGTTCGCGGACGCCGGAGCCCCGGGCGTCTCGGGCGGCGGCATCCCGCTCGGGGACGCGCACGTCGCGATCGAGCACGGACGCTTCGTCGTCCGGGGGACGGCGCATTACTCGGTCACGACCACCGACACCAACCAGCCGGCCCCGGTGACGACCACGGAGACGGACGACGCCGAGTTCGTGGTGCGCGAGCACGTCGCGCCGCTGATCGTGAACTCGACGGGCGACGGCGTCGACGCGCAGCCGGGCGACGGGCTCTGCGACACGGGCCTCCGGCCGGACGGCCCCCCGGAATGCACGCTCCGCGCAGCCATCGAGGAGGCCAACGCGCTCCCCGGCGTCGACCACATCGAGTTCGCCATCCCCGGCAACCCGGTCATTGCCCCGGAGAGCCCGTTGGAAGCCATCCTCGAAACGGTCGTGATCGACGGCACGACCCAGCCGGGCGTCACCATCGACGGCGGCCAGGCCGGCGACGGGAACGACGGGCTCGTCGTCCGCTCCGGCCCCGGCACGCTGCTGACCGGCCTCACGATCGAGCACTTCCACGGGGTCGGGATCCGCTGCGCAGGGCCGGGGACGCAGGTCGTCGGCGACGTCATCGCCTTCAACGAGGGCGCGGGCGTGGCGGTGTCTGGAGCCGACAGCACGGGGAACACCATCCGGCGCAACTCCATCCACGACAACGGCCGGCTCGGGATCGACCTCGAAGGCGGCCGCGAGCAGCCCACCGGCGTGACCCCGAACGACGATGGGGACACCGACACCGGACCCAACGCGCTCATGAACTTCCCCGTCGGCGTGAGCGCGCAGTTCGACGGCACGAACACCGTGGTGAGCGGCTTCCTGTCGACTGCGGATCCCACGGCCGCGACCGTCGACCTCTACGCGAACGGCGCCGTCGACCCGTCGGGATTCGGCGAGGGCGAGCACTACCTCGGCTCGGCGACTCCGACGCCATCGGGACACTTCACGCTGCAGGTGCCAGGCCGGCTCCCTGCGCCCTTCGTCAGCGCGACCGCGACCGCCGCCGACGGCTCGACCTCCGAATTCGGCCCGGTCTGCGGCGATCCCGACGGCGACGGCAACCCCGACAGCGACGGCGACGGTCTGTGCGACGACTGGGAGACCAAGGGCATCGACTTCGACGGCGACGGGAAGATCGACCTGGCCCTGGGCTCGGCACCCTACTTCGCCGATCCGACGCGCAAGGACCTGTTCGTCGAGGTCGACTACATGGACTGCACCACCTTTGGTCCCTGCGCCACGGGCGACGGGAGCCATCGACCCGATCCGCAGGCGCTCCTGCGCGTCGAGAACGCCTTCGCTGCGGCACCCGTCGACCGGCCGCGCGGCATCCGCCTGCATGCCATGCTCGACGAGCCGCTCCCGGAAATCGCCGCGCCGCGCTTCGAGTCCCGCGGCCCCGGCACCGCCGACGACTTCGACGATCTCAAGCTCGGCAATCCGGCGAACCCGTGCGGGACCGATCCCACCGACGGGCACTTCGGCACCGTCCAGGACCGGAGCGATCCGAACTGCTCGAACATCCTCGGCGCGAAGCGGCTCGTCTTCCGCTACGCCATCTTCGGCCACAGCTACTCCGAGCTACCGGGGTCGTCGGGCATCGCGGAGATCTCCAACGTAGAGCCCGCCGGCTCGCTGACCGGCGCCGGGAACGACTTCATGGTCACGATCGGATCCTGGGCGCCCGCGACCCTCCAGGCGATGGGTGGCAAGGCCGACGTGGAAGCGGGAACCTTCATGCACGAGCTCGGCCACACGCTCGGGCTGCGGCACGGGGGCGACAAGCACACGCCCGGGTGCAAACCCAACCATCTGAGCGTGATGAGCTACGCGCTGCAGTTCCGGAACCACGACGTCACCCGGCCGCTCGACTACTCGCGCCAGCAATTGCCCGATCTGAACGAGACGGGCGGCCTCGACGAGTCCGGCGGCGTCCGCGGGCCGGCGGGGCGGATCGTCGTCCACGGCGTCGGCGGACTGGACTTCGAGGGTCCTGCCGACCAGCCGATCGACTGGAACGAGAACGGCATGCTGGACGCGAGCAGCGTCATGCAGGACGTCACGTTCAGCGACACCTACAACTGCACCGGAAGCCCGCTGGCCACGCTCACCGGCTTCGACGACTGGGCGCATCTGGTCTACGGGTTCCGGGCCGCCACCGACGTGGACGACGGGGGTCGGGCGATCTCCGTCGGTGTTGCCGAGCCCACCGAGGACGAGGCGCTCGGCGTGGCGAGCGCCTCGGACTTCGACCGCGACGGCGTCGCCAACGCCGCCGACAACTGCCCCGCCGTGGCCAACCCTGATCAGACCGACAGCGACGGCGACGGCGTCGGGGACGCTTGTCAGCCGACGGCGTCTGTCGACCTCTCGGTGCACGTGACCCACGCGCCGGATCCGTCGTCGGCCGGTGTGCCGCTCGACGAGACGTTAGCCGTACACAATGCCGGACCGGACGCGGCAGCCGACGCCGTGCTCGTGACGGCCCTGCCCGCCGGTGTGGCGCTCGACTCCGCAACTCCGACCCAGGGCACCTGCAGCGGAACGACGACGGTGACGTGCCATCTCGGTCCCCTCGCGACGGGAGCGGACGCGTCGGTGCATCTGGTCGTCGTCCCGACGGCGGAGGGACGCATCCTCACGACGGCCGACGTACACAGCGCCAGCCCGCACGAGACCGACCCCGATGCGGCGAACGACTGGGACACCGATGCCGCGCTCGTCGCGGCGGCGACGTCGACGACCTCCACGTCCACGACCACGTCGACGCAGCCGGGTGCGAGCACCACCAGCTCGACCACGATGCCGGAGCCCACGTCCACCACCACCACGCTACCCCCCGGCTGTGACGCGCTCGTGGGTCTCGATGGGCTCACCTGCGTATGCCGCGCCGGAATCGCCCGCGGCGCGTGCATGGGGCAGCACCTTCCGACGGTCATCACCCGCGGCTTCACGACAGGCTGTGCGAGGGTCGCCCGGCTGACTGCCCCTGCGTCTGGGCGACGCGCCGTGAAGCTCGCGCGCAAGGCAGCGGCGACCTTCGATCGGATCGATCGACTGGCCGCACGCGGGCCAGTCGTTCGCAAGCTCTCGCCCGCCTGCGCGGCCGCCCTCCGGAGTGTGCTGGACGACGCCCGTGCGCAGGCGGACGGCCTCCGCACCACGCGATAGCGGCGCCGTCGGGCAGTGGAACACGGCGTGGGATCCGTTCTTCGCGCTCGACCCGGTCTGGACCGACGAGTTCTTCGCCAGCGCGATCCCGATCTACCGGAGCGGGACGATGTCGCCGAAGGAGATCGAGTTGCTGAGCATCGCCCGCGACGCGTCGTTCACGCACATGTACGCGCCCGGCGTGCGTCGCCACGTGAAGGCCGCCCTCGAGGCCGGGGCGACGATGGAAGAGATCATGGCGGTGCTCGAGCTCTGCGTGGCCCATGGCGTGCAGGCTTGCAACCGCGGCGTGCCGATTCTGGCCGAGGAACTGGCGACGCTCGAGGCGGAGTCGTCCCGCCGGGGAACGACGACCTGATGCAGCGCCCGGGATGGAGCACGCCATGATAGTCCCGCGCTTCGCGTCGCCAGCACGAACGAGCGAGGCGCGACGCGATCCGGTAGGCGATCGTCGCACATCTCGGGCAGTGAGGGGCAGTTGACTCCGCGCCCCCTGCCGCACTAACTCCTCCCGCGCCGGCGTGCCCGTCGGCGCACGACCCATCTCGAGGAGACCGACCATGCCCCTGCTCGACGGAAAAGTCGCCATCGTGACCGGCGCCGGCCGCGGCCTCGGCCGCGAGGAGGCGCTGGCGCTCGCGGCCGAAGGCGCCAAAGTCATCGTCAACGACATCGGCGCCTCGCTGGCCGGAGAGGGGACGGACACCTCCCCCGCCGCCGACGTGGTCCGCGACATCAAGGCCAAGGGCGGAACCGCAATCACCGGCGGCGAGGACATCGCGAGCTGGGATGGCGCGCGCCGAACCATCGAGCAGGCCTACGACACGTACGGCCGCCTCGACATCCTGGTGAACAACGCCGGCGTGCTCCGCGACCGGATGAGCTTCAACATGGCCGAGGAGGAGTTCGACCTGGTGCTGCGCGTGCACTGCAAGGGACACTTCGCGACCATCCGCCACGCCTGCGAGCGTTGGCGGAACGCCGCCAAGTCGTCGGGCACGACGTACGGCCGCGTCGTCAACACCGCGTCGGAGGCCGGCCTCATGGGCTCGGCCGGCAACAGCAACTACGCGATGGCGAAGGCCGCGATCGCGGCGCTGACGATCAGCATCGCGCGCGAGATGGGGAAGTACGGCGTCACGTCGAACTTCATCGCCCCGCGTGCGCGGACCCGCATGACCGAGTCGATGCCGAACCACAGCATGTTCGACAAGCCCGAGAGCGGCTTCGACGTCTTCCATCCCGCCTGGCCGGCGCAGCTCGTGGTGTTCCTCGCGAGCGAGCACGCCGCCGACGTCAACGGCCAGGGCTTCGTCGTCTGGGGCGGCCAGGTGTCTCTGGTGAAAGGCTGGCACTTCGCCGGCGAGATCACCAAGCCCGGCGCCGCCATCACGGCGCAGGACCTGATCGCGCGGAAGGACGAGCTGTTCGGCAGCCAGTCGCGCGAGCCCACCTACATGTGAGTCGGTGGCGGACCTCCAGCTCGACGTCGACCGGGCCGCGCTCTGCCTGGTCGAGATGCAGAACGACATGGTCCACGAGCGCAACCTCGAGGAGAAGGGGCTGGGGGGCGTGCTCGCGAAGCAGGTCCACGCCCGCGGCCTCATCCCGAAGCTCGTGACGCTCACCGCCGCCGCGCGCGCCCGCGGCGTGCCGGTGCTGTACGTGAACTTCGTCGGCAAGCCGGGGTTCCCGCGGCCGAACACGCTGCTGCACAGGCGCTCCGCGAGCAAGCCGCGGCTGATCGAAGGCACCTGGGGCGTGCAGGTCCACGAGGCGCTGACGCCGCAGCCGCAGGACTTCGTGCTGGAGCGCACCGTCGGCGTCGACGGCTCGTACGGGACGCAGCTCTACCCGGTGCTGCGCATGCTGAAGCGCAGCACGATGATGATGACCGGCATCTCCACCAACATCGCGATCGAGAGCATCGTGCGCGCGTCGGTGAACCGTGGCTTCGACGTGGTCGTGATCGAGGACTGCTGCGCCAGCTATCCGCAGGAGTGGCACGACTGGACTGTCGCGAACATCCTGCCGCTGCTGTCGACGGTGACGTCGTCGAGCGCGGTGCTGGCGGCGCTCGCCTAGCGCAGGAGCGACGCCAGCAGCGCGTGCCCCGCGGGCCACGGCCCGAAGCCGGCGTCGGCATTGACGTGGCCGGCGGCGCCGATCTCGACGAGGCGCGCGCCCCACGCCGCCGCGAACTGCCGCGCGCGCACGAGGTCGACGAACGGGTCGTCGCTGCTCGCGACCACGATCGCCGCGAACGGCAGCCGCGCGAGCGGAAGCGGCGCGAACGAGCGGACCTCGTCCGGGGTGTGGTCCGCCGACTCGACGTCGGCGGGCGCGACCAGCAGCGCGCCGGCGACCCGGCCTGCCGCTCGCGCCGCGAAGTGCGCGACCAGCGCGCAGGCGAGGCTGTGCGCGACCAGCACCACCGGCCCGCCGGCAGCCGCCACCGCGGCGTCGAGCGTCGCGATCCACGCGTCGCGGGTCGGCTCGAGCCAGTCGTCCTGCACGACGCGCGTGTAGCCGTGCGCCGTCTCCCAGCGGCTCTGCCAGTGCTCGGGGCCGGAGTCGCCATAGCCAGGGAGGATCAGGACGTCGGCCGGGTTCATCGCGCGGGATCGAGGATGCTCTCGAACCCCGACGGCGAGTGCGGGCCGAGCACGAGCTGCTCCAGCACGCCCACACCCTCGCGGCCGTCCATGCGTGCACGGCAGAGCTGCTGCACGTGGACGTGGCGCGGGTCCATCGGGTCGAGGTCGGCGAGCGTCCAGACGTCGCCCCCCACCGCCTCGGGTCCCTTCCACATTCCGTGGCCCCAGTCGGGGCTCAGATAGCCGAGGCCGAGCATCTGGAAGGTGAGGATCGGCTCGAGCGTCACGACGCGCGGCGCTCCGCCGAAGGGCGTCAGCGTCCACTCCGCCGACGCCGCCCGCCGCGTCCCCGGCTGCCAGCGGATGCGGTGCGCGACCGTCGCCGACTCGACGGCGCCGCTCTCACCGACCGCCGCGATGCAGCCGTTCGCGTGCCACGGCCGGCCGGCGGCGTCCTCGTTCACGTCCATGTGCACGCAGACGTCGTCGAACTGGACCGGCGCCCACAGCCAGAAGAACTGCGGCGGGCCGCCCGGCGCGCCGTTTTCCGGCTCGCCGACGGGCCGGACGCCCCAGGAGCGGTCGCGCGCGCCCAGCACCGCAGCCGGTGTCACCGCCACCCGCGTGCCGCCGACGCCGAGCGTCCCCTCCCACGTCCCGAACTGCGTGAGCCGCGTCGAGTCCATGAAGACGCGCCCCGCGACGCGGTGCGTGTACCGCGGCTCCTCGATCGGCGCGCTCCGCGCGCGGAACAGCAGGTCGGCTTCGAGGCCGTGGGCGTCGGCGTCGACGCGGACGCGCAGCGCCCGGAGCGGCTCGACCACCTCGACCGAGATCGGCCCGACCCGCGTCTCCGTCCGCTCGTCGGGCGCCAGCCGCGACGCGCGCACGACGTGCTGCCGCCCGTCGCGCACGACGTTGAACGCCGCGTCCATCACCCGCCGGTTCGGATACAGCCCGAGCGCCGCCGCAAAGAACAACGACCCGTCGCGCGTGTACCCGTGGAAGAAGTACCGGTCGTAGAAGTTCCGATCCCCGCTCGCCGGATACGCCAGCGGCTCCGGCGTCTGATGCACCGGATAGTCGTCGAGCCTCGTCAACATACCGACGGCACGCGTAGCACCGCCCGCCACGGGAGAACAACACCGGCCGCGCGTCCGGCGTGTCGCGCGCGAAATTGG
>Ga0335069_10004534_pt1 | contig 20532 bp, 18 predicted proteins | sample Lox_Sample_11_FD_206714 | JGI IMG/M metagenome (GOLD analysis project Ga0335069, IMG submission 206714) | Soil microbial communities from Loxahatchee National Wildlife Refuge, Florida, United States - Lox_Sample_1.1 | ecosystem: Environmental > Terrestrial > Soil > Wetlands | place: USA... | reverse complement strand
TCGATTACCCAACGAATGGTGCAAAAACGGGGTTTAGCGGTAACAGGACGGCATTGGATGGGGTTAAGTTGTTGAAAGTAAAGGAAGCGTGGGAGAGGCGGACAAGCTCGGCAGCACCCAGCGAAAAGGTGCTAGCAAAGGCACAGAGTGGCCTTTGCGCATCAGAATCGCCTTGTCTCCTTGTAGTTGGGACTTATCTCTGAAAATTCTTGAATACGACAGAGTTCCTTCGGCCGATTGCGCTACACGGCTGTCAAACCATCGTATGTATTATAGAATGACGCGCTGTTCTGCAAGGACTCAGCTGTGAATCGTTTCTTCTGCACGACCGTTGTACTCGCGATTTCCGCAGTTGCGCTCAGCTGCGGAGGCGGAGGTTCGGGTGGAGGGGGATCGTCCCTACCTCCTGATTTTGTGTTTTCTGTATCGCCCCAATCTGCCACGGTGCCGCCCGGCGGGGTTTTTATCGCCCTGGTGTCCGTCACCCCCAAGAACGGGTTCGAGGGCTCTGTGACGGTCAACGTGAGCGGCCTTCCGGACGGCTCGACGTTGTCGCCTTCCACGCCGTTCACAGTATCTTCGGGGTCGCAACAGTTGACGGTGAATTTTCCGCCGACGGTGTCTCAGGGGAGTGTCACCGCTGCGTTCCAAGCGGTCTCAGGAAAAGTGCAGCACTCTGCCAATGTCGCCTTGCAGATACAACAGCAGCAACTAGCGGATTTCTCAGTCTATCTGAACGACAAGGAAGTATCATTCAGTCGCGGAGGTGGCGCCGGAACTGGGGTTGGTCTCAGCCTAACGTCTTCAGGGGACACCGACTACGAAGTGCAGTTCTCCGTCAGTGGACTGCCAGCGGGCGTAACTGCGGTTTTTGGAGCCAATCCGTTTTTAGCCAGCCAACCCGCCACGACGCTGACCTTCAGTTCCGCCCAGAATGCCGGTCTGGTGAATTACGCACCTATTACGATCACCGCGCTCCGGACTGCGGATGGAGTACAAAAGAGCGCTCAACTCACACTCAACGTTACGCCGACAATAGGCACGCTTCCGGCGATCCGCAGCGATTTTGTGCGCACGGACGGCACTCCTGCTGCTGCCGTCTACGACGCAGTCCATAACGTAGTTCTGTCCAGTAATCCGCAATGGAATCGTGTGGATGTGATTTCCCCCACAGCGGCCCAGACAGTGTCGAGCATCCCTGCGCCCAGCCCAACCGCCATGGACATGGCCTTGGACGGTCAACACTTGATCGTAGGCAGCAACTTGCCACAGATCGTCTCCATCGATACTTCCTCGCTTCGGGTGGTGCAGAGGATCACCGTGCCGCGGCAGGCAGGAGGCGCAATACAAATTCCTGGCCTGATTGCCAACACATCGAACGGAACGGCTCTGGTCGGTATGACCAACTTTAGCGACCCGCCGTCATTCGCGCTAGTGCAGTGGGATCCAGCGGCTGGCACCTTTACACCTCTGGCAGCGCCGGGAATAACGGTCTGGATCAACAACCTTGTTCGGACCGGCGACGGAGCCAAGGTGCTCGTGGTCGACTACGGCACCGATCAGAATCTGGCGGTGTACGACGCTGCCAGCAATACGTTCACGGCCAGCGGCGTATCCCCGACCGGACAGATACTGGGTGTCGCCGCCAGTCCAACCGCACACCATTTCGCTGTGGTTGGCACCAACGGTTCCATGATCCTCGATGAGAACCTCGGCCAAGTGGCGCAGCTTCCGATCGGAGGGTACTTCTTCGGGCTTGTATATAGCGCGGACGGAAGCAAACTGTACGTCGCGATGGAGTTGCTGTTCTCCGAGTGCGGACCAAATTATCCGGTTATTCTCACTTACGAAACCACAGGTTATACGCTTACCGGGGTAGCGCCTGCATTCGCTGAGCCGACCGGCCAGAGCGAGTGCAATCCCCCATATTATTTCCAGGCCAATCCCCTCGCGGCCGACAGCTCAGGCCTCGTCTTTTCGACTTCGTTCCGAGGGGCAACCTTCTTCACCGAAGGCCTGGTGATGGATGATGCCGCCAATGTTCAGAACCTGCTGAGCCTGCCGGTTGGGCCGCCATATCCGCAGGTGAGTTTTACCGACGAAGCTCCACTGAACACATCCCTTTCGACTGGCTTGGGACAGATCGCTTATGATGTTCTCCCCGACGTCTGGTTCGGCAATTTCCGAGGCACAAACATCCAGAGTTCTGATCCTCTGGTCACTGTTACTGCGCCGCCCTCGGCCACGGCAGGAGTGGTCAATGTGAAGGCGGTTCTACCCGATGGCTGGTTCTCGATCGCACCGCAATCGTTTTCCTATGGATCAAAGATCCTTTGGCTGGGGGGAAACGCCGGTTCGACGCAGGGTGGCTCTTCTTTGGCCATCATCGGGTACGGATTGCTAGGCAGCAGTGGGAGCCCCACGGTCAACATCGGCGGCCACGCCGCAACCGTTACTGGTGCAGCCAAGTACCGTTACTTCGTGGACAGCGGCTTCAACTTCACGTACCCCTTCGACTTCGCGGATGAAGTCATGGTAACTGTGCCTGCCGGTTCTCCCGGCCTGGCGGACGTGACGGTCACCAGTTCTGCTGGCACGAGCACGCTGGCCAAGGCGTTCGACTATATCTCGGTCTCTGATTACGCTACGACCGACACTCCCAGCTACTTGCTTTATGATCCACAGCGCCACTGGGTCTATCTCAGTGCGGGCGATCACATTGACGTGTTCTCGGCGGACAAAAACCAGTACGTAGCGCCTATCGTACCGCCATCCGTCCAAGGCAGCCGCCAGTTGATGGGCCTGGCATTGACCCCGGACAACTCCAAGCTGTTGGCTGCGAACTTCTCCGATGACTCCGTGGCCATCATCAATCCGGACAATCCTTCTTCGGCGGTAGCTGTTCCGATTCCGGTCAGTGTCGTCAATGCGCCCGGTGTCGCTGACGTGGTTGCCACCAGCAACGGAAAAGCATTTGTGGACGGAATCTCCGCTACGTTCGCGGGTTGCGCCGGCGGGCAGTTGTTTGAACTGGATCTGAACACGTTGCAAGTGACAGTTCGGACTGATGCCAACCTCGACATCGAAGGAAACACATTCAGCCGTACTGGCAGCGGCAAGCAGGTCTTGTTGAACGGCAGCGAATGCGGGGCGTTCTTGTGGGATGAAACTACCGACCAGTTCACTCCCGGAGCGAGTGGCGTCGGCAGCAGCGCGTCGAGCGATGGCTACTGGTTCTCTTCCAACTACAAGCGCCTCGACACCAGGATGCAGCAGCACATGGACGTGCAATTGCCAGAATTCTTCGCAGACCTGCTGTACTACCCGGAATGGCGAGGCCAAAAGATGAACGCTTCTGGCAGCCTGTTGTACACGCCAGTGCTGCAAGGATTCGGCACGGTAGAGTCCAACGGAGTCGAGATCACAGATACCGGACTTGGCTCATGGCTGGGGCAGGTTTTGCTTTCTGAACAGATCGCCAGCACGATACCCATGCCGATGGACTACGATGAGGCAGGAGGCAGGCTGTTCCTTATTACCAACAAGGGGCTAACGGTCGTTCAGTTGCCTCCTCCTGCGCTCTCGATCGCGTATTTGAGTCCGGCCATCGGGCCTTCCGCCGGAGGCACCACGGTAATCGTACGCGGCAGTGGTTTCAAGTCTGGCGCTATTGTTAAGTTTGGAAAGACCGTAGCTCTCACGACTTTCGTGGATACCAGCACGCTCCAAGTAGTGACTCCGTCTGAATCCTCCGGGAGCGCCCGCGTGTCTATCCAGAATCCAGATGGGACCTCGTACGCACTTGATGCGGAGTTCACCTATCAGTGAGGGCAAAGCCGAAACTGTTGTTCCCTGTCGGTGGTTGAAGCTTCCCGGGGCGGCGTGGCGAGCGAATGCCATAGGCCCTTCGGCCCGCGCAATTCGCAGGTCTCAGGATGACAAAGGGTAGGAAAGGACGCAATTTGCTAGTGGCGACTTCCCGTGCCTTCCTTGGGGAGTTTGCGAGCGAAATCAGAAATTAATGCCTATGCCTGCGGTTACTATGTCGGCGCGCCAGTTGTAGATCTTGCTGGGATTGTTGTTGTTCGGGTTGAACTTGAAGTAGCTGGTCTCGTAACTGGCGCGGGCGTACCACTTGCCGAAGTTGTATCCCAGGGTGCCGCGGATGTAGTAGCCGTGATCAAGATTGGGATTGGGCAGTACCAGCGGTGTTCCATGGGGCACGTGGAAGTGCGGCGTGAACTCGGGTGCTCCCTGCGCCTGGATGAAGACGTGGTGGTCCGGGCCGAATTTGTAAGTGATGACGGGAGGCAGTTCGAGGACCTCCATTGTCGAACGCGGGAAAGTCTGGTTGTCCTGGTTGGCGATCGGCTGGATGATCTTGCGCACCTGCACATTCACTCCGATGGTCAGGTTATGGATCTCGAAATAGGGACCGCCGAAGATAGCAAACTCTTTTGGATGATTATTGGTGTCGGAAGGGAAGCGGATGTCTCCGCCGACGGTGATGCCGGGCTTACCGTCTTTGGGCTTGGCCTGGATGATGTCGAATTTGCCGTTTACGCTGACGAAGCCGGCATTGTTGGCGGATTGCGTGTCGTACTTATCGGAGGTCTGGCCGGCGTCGATGCCGAAGGTTCCCCGTTGCGAGTAGGCCGGAATGGCGGCGAGAAAAAGAGAGGATAAGGACAGGAACAGCAGGCAGAGCTTTCTCAACGATGTTTTCTCCCTCGTGGGCAAGTGTACACGGGCGCCAAGCCGTGGCGGCGTGACCGCTTTAGGTGGAACTAAGGATTCTATCGTGGGATGCAGGGGAATGCGGAAGTGTTCGATGGGGTGGGAGAGAATGAGGAGTCGGCTTTCGGGCGTCGGGAACTTATTTATCCCTAGAGAGCATTTGCGCTGGCTGGGAATGCATAGGTCCTTCGCTTCGCTCAGGATGACACGGCAAAAATCGGTCTAGGAGCCTTGTTTTTCGAAGACTATCTCGGCCTTCTTGGCGGATTGCTTTTCTTTGCGGCAGGCGCGGGCTATGTCACCTAGGGGCGTGGGAACAGAGACGGGGCCGAATTCCCAGAGTGGACGCTCGCCTTGGGCGTAGCTGTAGGCATTGGGCTCGCCGACTAGAGGACGCTCATTGGCCATGGCGCGATATTCGGCGTGGAGGGGATGCTCGGGAACCTGAACGATCTGGACCTGCGAGGGCAGAACGGCGGCGGTCTGTCCCAAGGCTGCGGCGGCACAGAGGATGAAAAGGACGACGAGAGTGGTCTTCATGGGTTTTGTCCTGACGCATGCGGATGGTGCACGTAGCGGTCCATGGCATTTTCCTGTTTTATGAGTCATTTACACGTGATTGGTAATGTTGTACGCAATTGTTTTCACAGCACGGGAGCCGGTCTTTCACACGGGACAGGATTTGCCCGGGCGGAGACAAGATCTGCCCACAAGTTGCGTGCGGATACGGTGGGGTATATCGTGGCGGCGCTATGGAAGACATAATGTCGCTGCGCTGGCTGATACTGCTGTTTACGATTTTCGGGGCGACTGCGTCCGCACAAACGGATTGCGCTGCCGGTGATAGTCCGCTCGACACGGCGCAGCCTAAGGATATGTCAGTGGCGCAGTTGATTGAGAAATTCACGGCGGGTGAAAACAAGGTGCGCGATGCGCGTCGGCACTACACGTACACGCAGGATGTCATGGTGCAAACGCTGGATGGAACGAAGGTGGATGGCCAGTTCCATCAGGTAACGACCGTTTCGTACGACGACAAGGGAAAGCGCGCCGAGAACGTAACATTCGCCGAGGTGTCGACGCTGCGCGGAGTGCAACTCTCGGCGGAGGACATGGAAGATATCCGCGAATTCATGCCCTGGCTGCTGACCACCGACGAGGCTCCGCAATACAACCTGACGTACGCCGGGCAGCAGCATGTGGACGATCTGGACACGTACGTTTTCCATGTTGAACCGAAAAAAGAAGAGAAGAACAAGCGCTATTTCCAGGGGCGGGTGTGGGTGGACAGTCACGACTTCCAGGTGGTGAAGCTCTGCGGCAAGAGTATGCCGGAAATCATTCCCAAGAAGAAGAAAGAGCCGCAGGAACTGCGTCCGACGTTCGTGACCTGGCGCCAGTTTATCGACGGGAACTGGTTGCCGGCTTATTCGCGGATCGATGACGTGCTCCATTTTCAGACGCAGACCGTGCACATCAAAGAGATCGTGAAGTTTACCGGGTATAAGCGGAGCGGCAACAGCACAGGCTCCAAGTGAGGCGTTGGAGGGAGGCCAAGGGCGCTGAGGAATGGGCAAGGATGCAAGGAGAGACCATTTTTTCGATTCCGCGACTGGTTCGGTGAATCCTGGGCTAAAGCGGTATGGGCCAAGCATTGATCACATCTAAGTGGAGGATCATTATGTGGTGGATCATTGTGGCGGTCATTGTGGTGGCGGTGGCTGTGGTAATTGCGGTGGCAGCGACTTCTAGCAGTGGTTCCGGCACGGGGAGCAGTGGGGGCGGGGTTCACCATAAGAAGTGAATTTGAGGGAATCGAGACGGGACTTGAATGCCGGTGTCAGGTGTGGTGTACTGCTGGGCATGGCCGAAGAAAAGAATCGCAGCAAAGACATCGTGCTGTGGATTATTACGGTCGCCCTGGTGGCGTTGGCGATCTTCTGGTACAGGAAGTAACAGGAGCCCGAGCCCCGTAGCTCCGGCCGAAACGGATGGCGAGTAGGCGCGCCGTTCCCGCGCGGGTCCGCCCGGACTCCGTAAATCGGTTTCATTCCCGCTGAATGGCAATCTGGCGCGCGGCTAGCAGTTGCTCGGCAGCCACCAAATCTTCCAGTGCGCACCCTACGCTCTTGTAGAGCGTGATCTCGTTGCGATCTCTCCTGCCTTCAACCTTTCCGCTGACCAATTCGTGCAGATCAGCCAGCACATGATCTGGGCCGATGGCGTGTTCTCTTTGCGGGATCAGCAACTCGCCCATTTCGGTTCGGGCGGCGTCATAGGTTTCCACCACGACTCTTGAGCGCTGCACGGTGGATGTGTCTACTTCGCGGACGTGGGGCTGAAAACCTCCGAGCAGGTTCAGATGGGTTCCGGGACGCAGGTCATGGCCATTGAAGAGCGGGGTTGGATTCGAGGTGCAGGTGCAGAGGACGTCGGATTCGCTGGCGCAAAAGAGGGCATCGACCGGTGAAAATTCCAGGTTGGGGAAGTCTGAAGATATCTGTTCGACGAAGGTGCGGGCACGCTCAGAAGTTCGGCCGCAGATCAGGATGCGCCGGCAGTCGAGTACCAGCGAGAGAGTGCGGATGTGGGCGCGGGCAAGACGTCCCGTGCCGAAGATGCCGAGAGTCTGGGCGTCTTTGCGAGCCAGGAACTTGGTGGCTACCGCGCTGGTAGCGGCGGTGCGAAGGTCGGTCAGGTAATTGGCAGAGATAGTGAGACGCGGTTCGGATGTGCTTGGATCAAGCAGGAAATAAGTGGCATGGACGCCGCCGTCGGGACCGCAATTTTCCGGGTCGCGAACTGTTACCACCTTCATTCCGAGGACATCGCGGGCTGGGTCGTAGCACGACATGGAGAGAAAAATTCCGGCATTGAGACGGGCAAAATTGCGGGGAAGGATTTGAATGCCAGGATATCGATCGCGGAAGGCAAGTTCGATGTTTTGGATGAGTTGGCGCGGGTCAAGGAGCGCGCGCACGTCGGATTCTGTGAGATAGGTGGGCATGCTCGTTCCGCGCCCGATTGTACACAAGGAAATCTCGGGGGAATCGAAGCGATTTGGTTGGAAAAGCGTCCCTTAAGCCGTGAATAGTTTGCGAACAGGTTCCCATGACTGTCTGATGCTGCGAGAACTTTCGGTGGACTCAGGCGGGGCTTGGGGCACCGCGCTGAAGAGATTCCCGGTTGATCGTCCGATTGCCGGCGGAATGCATAGGTCCTTCGGCCCGCACAATACGCGGGCCTCAGGATGACAAAGCGTGGGGGTAGGGCGGGCAAGCGGAGAGCTTCGCGACTTGTCATCCTGAACGAAGTGAGGAACCTGTGTGTGGAGTCTAAATTCTCCAAATCGTAGGGATTCAGGCTACTGGAGCGGGTTGCAGGAATATTCACAGTTGACAAGTGTCTGGAAGGAAACGAGAATCGTTCGGATTTCCGATTTGTATCCCCTGCGTCCAGTAAAGCCTGGACACCTGACAAGCCTATTGTGGGATTTCCAAAAACTGATGTGGATGACCCTAAGGAGAACTGTCTGCTTATGAATAAGAGACTCACTGCGCTCACCCTGTTGGCCGGGCTTGCGATTGCCGGCTGTATGACGGGGGCCGCCATTGCCCAGGAAGACACAATGCCCGCACGGCCGATGTACGGGCACCTGAAACCAAATCTGCGTGCGGGCCTGAATACGCCAGCCACTCCGCTAACGACGTTCAACGGCCAGTTTACGTACAAGAACCATGTCTACAAGTACAACATGGTGGGAACAGCGCCCGCGACGGGTACTTCGACGACGATTCCTACGTTCATCATTCCGGTGAAACTGGTGTACGTAACCAGCACGGGCACGACGACCTTCAGCCCGCAAGTGAAGCTGTCAAATGGCCAGACCGCAGTGCAGAACACTGTGGCTTCGCCTGTTTTCGCCAGCGGTATTGACTTCACCTCAAACGGAGTGGATTTGGGAACGACGCAGTACATCGACGCCTTCCAGCGCGGCAATTTCTGGGGATCGGTGAAAACGCATACGGGATATCACCTGCTGCTGGGTGCGCCGAAGGTTCTGCCGCTGCTGACCCTGAACGTTCCCACGGCGGACGGCCGGGTGGGCACGGAATTTGGCGTTAGGGTGGGGCTGGCGGACATCAACTGGTTCGACGCGCAGCTGCAGGCGTACATTACCGCGCATACGCAGATCGTGCCGAATTCGCTGCCAATCTTCATCACCTACAACTCGTATCTGACCTCGGGCGGATGCTGCATTGGCGGGTATCACAATGCGATGGGCAGCATCTCGGCGCCGCAGGCGTACGCGCATTTCACTTACCTCAACAAGCCGGGCGTATTCTCGCAAGACGTATCGGCCTTGTCGCACGAAGTGGGTGAATGGGCCGACGATCCGTTGGTCGTGAACACCAGCGGCAACACGGTCTCATGCGGCATCCTCGAAGTTGGCGATCCGGAAGAAGGATTCACCAATTACGGCGGCTTCCCGTATACCTTGAACGGATTCACTTACAACCTGCAGGATTTGACATTCCTGCCGTACTTCGGCGCGCCGACCAGCACCTCTGCTGGCAGTTCGCTGACGTTCCAGGGGAATCCGTTTAGCTTGACGCCGTGCTCGAACGGCGGCTAGTAGCAAGAGTCTTCGAATGACCCGCTCCTTCGGGAGCGGGTTTTTTTTCGGAAAAGCATAACCGCTAGGGGACTGAGGATCGCGAGGGGCGCGAAGAGAACCGGTTGTATTTTGGCGATCTTAGGCCCGGTTCTTGTAAGATACTTCGGCTGCCGGAGAGGCGTGGCGGGAGACGTGTGCGGGGCGGTACGGGCGCCGCCGGCTTCGGGGGTCGGCGAGCGGCGTACGCGGCCAAGGTCCGCATGATCTCCTGATCGCGCGAGGTACCGGTCGTTAAGAGTGCATCTTCTCTCATGAATCGCGAATATCACAAGGGATACAGCCGGGAATTGCATCGGGATATGGAAGCGCTGGTCTTCGGGCATGCGGGAACACCGGTGCTTGTGTTTCCCACTTCTATGGGGAAGTTTTTCGAATACGAGGACCGCGGGATGATCGGGGTCCTGGCGAACAAGATCGATCGCGGGGAGATACAGGTCTTCTGTCCGGACGGGGTGGACACGGAGAGCTGGTACAACAAGGGCGTGCATCCGCGAGTACGCGTGATGCGGCATTTGCAGTACGAGCGCTACATACTGCATGAGTTTTTACCGTTTGTGCGGTGGAAGAACCAGAACTGGCAATTGGGAGTGACCGGGTGCAGTTTCGGCGGATATCACGCGATGAATTTCGCGCTCAAGCATCCTGACGTGGTGACCCACTGCGTCAGCATGAGCGGAGCGTTCGACATCAAGCAGTTTCTGGATGGGTATTACGACGACGACTGCTACTTCAATAATCCCCCGGACTATTTACCGAACATGACGGATGACTGGTTTTTGAGCCGGTACCGCCAGATGAAGATTGTGCTGGGCTCGGCCGACTGGGATATCTGCCTGGATGCGAACGTCAAGTTCTCGGCGATTTTGAATGGGAAGGGAATTCCGCACTGGATGGATGTGTGGAATGACAACTCGAAGCACGACTGGCCTCTTTGGTTGCGGATGGCGGGAAAGTATTTCTAGGGCAGAAGTCAGTGGCTGGAACGATTGCAGGGATCTTTGGAGCGCGTTTTTGCTCAGCTTGAAAAAGATTTAGGAGAGAGTCGTGAAGAAGATTGGTCTTTTGTTTGGGATGGAGAATACGTTTCCGCCGGCTGTGGTGGAGAAGATCAACTCCATGAAGGTGGATGGAATTGAAGCGGAGTTTGTGAAGATCGGCGGCATTCGCATGGATGAGCCGAAGAAGTATGACGTGGTGATCGACCGCATTTCTCAGGACATTCCGTTCTATCGGGCATGGCTGAAGAATGCGGCGTTGCATGGGACGACTGTCGTGAACAATCCGTTCTGGTGGACGGCTGACGACAAGTTCTTCAACTATGCCCTGGCGCACAAGATGGGCGTGGCGATTCCGCCGACGGTGATATTGCCCCATCACAAGCATCCGCCGGACACGACGGAGCGGTCGATGAGGAATTTGATGTATCCGCTGAACTGGCAGGAGTTGTTTGACTATGTCGGATTTCCGGCATTCCTGAAGCCGTATTCGGGCGGAGGGTGGAAACACGTATACAAGGTGCATTCGCCGGAGGAATTTTTTCACCACTATAACCAGACGGGCGACCTGTGCATGACGCTGCAGCGTGGTGTGGAGTTTGACGAATATTACCGGTGCTACGTGGTGGGGCAGGAGAAAGTGCACATCATGAAGTACGATCCGAAAGCGCCGCATCATGAACGGTATGTGAAGGGAAATCCGCCGCCTTCGACGCCGGCGTTGCGGGATCGTATGGTGAAAGACGCGCTGACGTTGTGCCGCGCACTGGGATACGACCTGAACACGGTTGAATTCGCGGTAGAGAAGGGCGTCCCTTATGCGATTGACTTCCTGAATCCAGCACCGGACGCGGAGGTCACGTCCGTGGGGCAGGAGAACTTCGATTGGATCGTAAACGCCGTCGCGGAGATGGCAGTGAAGATGGCGCAGGCCGGAGAGAGCGTTGTGAAAGAGATGCGGTGGGCGGAGTTTTTGGCGGGGAATGCAAGCGCCAGCCCGGGGAAACCCCCAAAGAAATCGCGTTCGGCGAAACAATAGGTCACGCCCGGGAATTCAACGCAGCATAAGAACAACTTGGTCGCAGTGGGCATTCCAAGCATTTCGGGTTTGTGCGTTTGCAGAGTTGCTGGCCATGATGTTTCAAGAGCAGGTAGGCGCGCGTGCGAGCGTCAAACGTTTCGGGTGATTCGCTGGCGATAGCTCGTTGCTCGTCGCGATAGGTCGCCGCATAATTCTTCTCTTTGGTCCCCTTCAGGATTCGCGTTAACACTCCAGCACAATTGGACGGAACGGCGGCAATGGGGGAGATTCCCGAAAACAACAAGATGCGGTCAGCGCCGGGATCTGCAATGCTATGGAAGCTTTTGAGGAGCTTGCGAGCTTTCGGGAGTGATCCGCGTAGTGCAGCACGCAGATCGCCTCCGAACTCGTTTTCTACCCGGAAGGCAAGTTCCTGGATGCGCTCGGCGCGTACATCGGGAAGCATGCCTCCGGGCTTAATAGCGGCGGCGATCTTCGCTGGTTTTGTGCGAAGCAATTTGCCCGGTTCGATTCCTATGTCGCGCGTCAGCCCAGCCCAGCCGTTCGCACAGGCGGCGTCGCTGGCGGGATAGCCGCAGTACCACCAGACTAGGAATTCGTAAGGATCGATTGGGAAGGTCGGCTCTTGTGGTCCGTAGAACTTCTCCAGATCGTTTAAGATTTTGACGAGGGTGAGTATGGATTGTGGCCCTGAGTTCGAAATGGTACTTTGGGGGGACGCTGCGATACAAGCGAAGGTGACCGTCGTGGTGGAAATTTCTGTTCACGCCACCGTGGCTGCATGCGGTCGTAAGATCCCTCGCGCCGGCTACGCCGCCGCTCAGGATGACAAAACCAGGGGATTGGGTTGAAAAACGGTAAAGTTGCGAAGACCGTCGATGAATATCTGGCGGGAGTTCCCGAGCCTGCTCGCTCGACGTTGAGACATGTTCGGGCCGTCATTCGGTCTGTCGTCCCGAAGGAGACGACTGAGGTCATCAGCTACGGCATTCCCATGTTCAAGTTCAACGGAATGCTGGTGGGGTATGCGGCGTTCAAGAAGCACTGCAGCCTGTTTCCGACTGGGTCTGGCGTCCTGGATCAGTTTGCCAAGGAACTGGAGGGATATCGGACTTCCAAGGGGACTATCCAGTTTCCGTCTGACAAGCCGTTGCCGGATGGCCTGGTTAAGAAGATTGTGCGGGCCCGGGTGAAGGAGAACCGGGAGTGGGATTGAGGGGGCCGGGAGTTTGCACACCCACTAACTTGAGGACAGGGAGATCCCTCGCTGCGCCTGAAAGGCGGCTCCGCTCAGAATGACGCCGGGTTTTCTTGGCGATGAGTCCACCTGCTGCGGCGGCCTTTCCTGCATTGTTATACTGTTAGGGCCTAGTTCCACCGGAGCGGCTGTGGCGCCGCCGGATTAAACTCTCGCCGGTGCTCGGATCGCGGACTTCTGAAGATACGGAAAAAGATCCCGAGCTTTCGCTCGGTGGACCGCCGAGGGCGGCTGTCCCTACATGATTTTCAATCGCACAGCGAAGCCGCTGTCGATACATAGGTTCTTATGCAACCGACGTTCACAATTGGAATTGAAGAGGAATATCAGACGATCGATCCCGTGACGCGGGATCTGAGGTCGCATATCCAGGCCGAACTGCTGGAGAAGGGCCGGATGGCGCTGCAGGAGCGCGTCAAGGCCGAGATGCACGCTTCGGTGGTGGAAGTCGGAACCAACATCTGCAAGAACATCAAAGATGCAAAGGCGGAGGTAAAGACGTTGCGGCGGAACATTATCCGCCTGGCAAACGAGAATGGGTTGAAGGTGGCGTCGGTGGCGACCCATCCGTTTTCGGATTGGCGCACGCAGGATATTCATCCCGACGAGCGTTACAAAAATATCGTTGAAGACATGCAGTTGGTGGCACGGGCGAACCTGATTTTCGGGTTGCACGTGCACATCGGGATTGAGGATCGCGAGACGGCGATCCACATGATGAACCATGCGCGATATTTCCTGCCGCACATCCTGGCGCTGTCGACAAACTCACCGTTCTGGCTGGGGATGAATACGGGGCTGAAGTCGTACCGGTGCAAGGTATTCGACAAATTTCCGCGGACCAATATTCCGGATTATTTTCCCAGTTGGGGGGAGTACGAGAATTTCATTAAGCTGCTGATCAAGACCAACTGCATCGACAATGCAAAGAAGATCTGGTGGGATATTCGACCGCATCCGTTCTTTAATACCATTGAATTTCGGGTCTGTGACATCCCCATGCGGGCCGATGAGACAATCGCGCTCGCGGCGTTGATCCAGGCAACGGTGGCAAAGCTGTACAAGCTATATACCGCGAATCAGGGATTTCGTTTGTACCGGCGAGCCTTGATCATGGAGAACAAGTGGCGCGCGGCGCGCTATGGGCTCGACGGGAAGTTGATCGATTTCGGCAAGCAGAAAGAAGTGCCAGCGCGCGACCTGATCCATGAGTACCTGGATTTCGTCGACGACGTGGTGGATGAGTTGGGATCGCGGGAAGAGTTGGAGTACATCCACAAAATGTTGGAGACAGGCAGCGGCGCCGATCGGCAATTGCGCGTCTTCCAGGAAACGGGCGATTTGAAGAAAGTTGTCGACTACATCGTGGGAGAGACGGAAGCGGGGCTGGTGGAAGAGCCCGAGTCGCTTGAGAAAGTAGGGTAATGAGTATTTCTGAAGGTCAATTCAAAATCCCCACCCTGTCGCACACAACGCGACAAGGGTGGGGCACCCCTTTGAATCAGATTCCATTTGATCCTGAATACTTGCAGGGTGCGCGGAATGCGGTGAACGTCTGTTTGCGCATTCAGTCTTCAGAGCGGGTGTGTGTGATTACCGATCATGCCACGCAGGAAATTGCGGCGGCGATAGCGGCGGAGTTGGAGAAGTTGGGTGCTCCGTATCACGCCTGGGTGCTGGAAGACCTGGCACCGCGGCCGCTGGTTGATTTGCCGAGAGAGATCCTGGATGACCTGGAGCAGTCGCAGGTGTCAATTTTCGCGGTGCAGGTGCAGCGGAATGAATTGCGCTCGCGTATCCAGATGACGGACGTGGTGAACCGGCGAAAGATCCGGCACGCGCACATGGTGAACATCAACCGGCAGATCATGCTGGAAGGGATGCGGGCAGATTTCAACCGCGTGGACCGGTTGAGCCAGAAGGTTGTAGAGATGGTGCGCAAGGCGTCGAAGATCACGGCGAAGACGGCGGCCGGAACGGATCTGACGGCGGACCTGAATCCCAACTACAAGTGGCTGAAGACTAGCGGTATTATTTCTCCGGAAAAATGGGGGAACCTACCGGGCGGTGAGATCTTCACCACCCCCGGTGAAGTGAACGGGACATTTGTGATCGATGGCGTGGTAGGCGATTATCTGTGCGCGAAATTCGGAGACTTGAAAGAGAGCCCTCTGACAGTGAGGATGAAAGGGAACCGCTTGACCGAGGCGCACTCGGAGAATCGAGAACTGGAAGACGACTTCTGGAAGTACACGCACACCGACGCCAACAGCGACCGGGTGGGGGAGTTCGCCATCGGAACCAACATCGACTTGAAGGAAGTGATTGGCGAGATTCTGCAGGACGAAAAATACCCCGGGGTGCATATTGCGTTTGGGAATCCGTATGGAGCGCACACTGGCGCGGACTGGGACTCGACTACTCATATTGATGTGGTGGGGCGGAAGTTCAATATCTGGGTGGATGACCGCCAGATTATGCGCGAGGGGAAGTTCCTGCTGGAGGCCTAAGCTTTTGAATTTTGTGATTTTGGTGATGGACAAGCCGTAATGGCTGTCTTCCGTTGTTACTGCCAGCGATCGTTCGGCTGCGAAAGGCGCTCACTTTGTGAGCGCTTTTCTTTGCTCTGAATGACATACTGCTGTGGCTATGATTCCGGACCTACGCAAGCAATTTAACGAGCGATTCACTCCTGAGAAGTACCACGCGTTCTTGCGGCGAATTGACGATATCTGCGGGACTCATGTGCAGTTCCGCTTGTCGGAAACCCCTTGCTTTTTTCCTAAGTCGCTGATCGATCGGATGGCGGCGGACGGGGCCGACTTGATCCGGCAGCTTGTAAATAGCCCGAGCTATCGCGCGAAATCGGATGACGCCGTGCCGGCGGAGTTCAAGGTGCCGAATGAGGCTGAGCATCCGATGTTTGTGCAAGTGGATTTTGGGATTGTGCGCGGGGCGGATGGGGAACTGCATCCGAAGCTGGTGGAATTGCAGGCGTTTCCTTCGCTATATGCGTACCAGCCGCCGCTGGCCCAGGCTTACATCGATGTATACGGGCTGGAGTCGGATTCCGGCTTTCAGCTTTCAGCGCCCGGCGGGCTTAATTACTTTCTGAGTGGGTTGCAGAACAATTCTTATCGCGAGCTGTTGCAGCGGGCGATTGTTGGGCCGCATGATCCGCAAAATGTGATCTTGATGGAGATTCATCCCCGGCAGCAGAAGACTCTGCCGGATTTTCTGCTTACAGAAAAGATGCTCGGGATCAGGACGGTCGACATCGTCGACATCAAAAAGGAAGGATCGCGCCTCTATTACGAGACCAGCGGCAAGCGTCTGCCCATCAAGCGCATCTACAATCGGGCGATTGTAGATGAACTTGAAAGGAAGAACGTGAGGCTGGCGTTCGACTGGCGCGACGATCTGGATGTGGAGTGGGCGGGTCATCCCAACTGGTATTTCCGCATCAGCAAATTCTCGATCCCCTACTTGAAGCACCAGTCGGTGCCGAAGACGCACTTCCTGGATCAGATGACGGAAATTCCGGCGGACCTGGAGAATTATGCTCTGAAGCCTCTGTATTCGTTCGCCGGACTGGGAGTGGTGATTGCGCCGAAGAAACAAGACATCACGGCGATTCCTGCGGAGAAGAAGCCGTTTTACATCTTGCAGGAGCGGATGCATTTCGAGCCTGTGATTGAAACTCCTTTTGGCGGAACCAAGGCCGAGGTACGGGTTATGTATGTTTGGCTGGATGAGTTGCTGCCCGTGTTAACGATCATCCGGATGGGGCGCGGGCTGCAGATGGGTGTAGACCACAATAAGAACATGGAGTGGGTCGGGGCATCAGCGGGTTTTGTAGTGGAGGGCTACTAAGCTGCCGCCTTCGACTGTTGCTCATCGTGCGAATTACCCATCCGCCGGTTGAGCAGAATCAGAGCTGTGGCGCCTCCGGCTACGAGCACGGCGAGCAGCAGTAGCCATCCCCAGTACTTTCCCGGATGACTGAATATGCGGATGATGTGGCGTCCATAGTGCTCGGCGATAAGGGCGACTGCCGCGTAGCGAATGCCGCGACCGACCAAGGTGATTCCTAAAAACTTGGGGAGTGGGTAATTCGAAACGCCGGCGCTGGCGAACAGGACTCCGGTCGGGAACGGGACGGGGACCGCGCATGAGGCGAAAAGGGCTCCTCCGGCCCAGCGTTTGTAGAGCTTTAATACCGCTTTTACTTTGCCTCCCTTGAATTTCTTGTCGATATAGGCCTGTCCCGCCTTCCGCGCCACGCGATACGTAAAAAACGCACCGATCAGTGAGCCGATGGTGGCGATGGCGGCATACGCATACCAGCGTTCGCGATTCCTGCTGGCGAGAATGATCAGGAGGATGTCAGGCCCGGAAAAAGTCGGGAAGGGAAGGCTGTCGAGGATGGAAACCACAAAGAGTCCTCCAACCCCGAATTGCAGGAGCTTGGACGTGACACTATGAGATCCGCGTCGAGCCTGAAGGAAAGTGGCGAGCATGAATCAGATTAGTTGCGTTGGAATGGCACCGTGAAAGGGCAGAAGCAAAATTTTTCAGCCGATCTTGTGAACGATGGTGGTTTCAAGTTCCACGCCATTGGGGCGGCGAAGGAACATCTTCTGATCCTGAAAGCGGACCGGGACCGGGGTGCCGGGGGTGAATTCGCCGGGCGTGTATCCAAAGGAGAGGTGGGGATGGTATTCGCCGATGTATTGAAGGTTAGAAACCAGGATGATGACGGCGTGGCGACGGGTGGGTTGTAGCTCCGCGAGTATCTCGCGCTCGGCCTGAGACCAGTTTTCGATGTCGCGTCCAGGGATGGATCCGGTTTGGCGGTAGATTTGTTCGGCGCGGTCGCGGATGAGTTCGTGCAGTTCGGGTGGGTTCATGTGAGATTCATCGGCGGATCGGGCGGGTGGATTTAACGTTCATTAGAGCTCGTTGAGTTTAGGCGCCGGTGGGTGCGTCCTACGGGACTCTTGTTTGGGTGGGAGCGTCCCCGCGCTGGGCTAACGAATTTCGCCCCTTGGGGGCTTCTGCTACTTCTATCTTTTGCCGAAGACTTCTTTCAGGAGCTCGGTGGTTTGGGCCGCGGGGTCTTTGCGAATCTTCTTTTCCTCTTCACCCAGCATGAGGAAGATGCCATCCAGAGTTTTGCCGACTACGTATTTGTCCAAATCGAATTCGTTGGCCAGGGCGGCTCCGCCGGGGGCGTTCTTGATGACAGCGTTGTACTGGCGCACTACGCCCACTTTTTCCATGGAGCGATGAACGATGGGAGTGAACGATGTGCTGAGGTCAGTGGAGGTGGTGCGGCGGAAGTATTCCGTTGCGGCCGTGTCGTCGCCTGTGAGAATGCGGCGGGCGTCGTCGAAAGACATTTTCTTGAGGGCGGCAATGAAGATCTGTTTGGCTTGAGGGGTGGCTTGTTCGGCGGCGCGATTCATCCCGATTTCGAGATCGTCGACTTGCTCGCCCATTCCCAATAAGCGCATGCCCTTGCCGATGGGCTGCAATTTGGCCGGAAGCAGGATGCGAATGGCTTCGTTTTTAAGGAACCCGTCGTGCCGCCCGGTGAGTGCGACGGCGTTGGTGGTGCCGACCTCCAAGGCCTCTTTGAGACCAGAAACGATTTTGTCGTCGCTCAGGTGCGAGCTGTCGCGCTTTTCAAGGGCGGCGTCGGCTTTCTTCAGGATATCGCCGAGCTGCGCATGGCTGGAGGCGGACAGGGACAATCCCACACCAAAGACGAGTAAGAGGTACACAGGGGTTTTCATGGAAGCAACGATTTTAGCGTAAGGCACCCAAGCTGAGGGATTCGATTTCGAGGTGGAGGTGCGGTTGAGGATACGCCCCTCGAGACATTTTGCAAATTAATGACAAACCTTTGACAAGGTCCACAAAGGCGGGAAATAGCATGCGGGGGCTGTCAGGTCGGGATTGGGCAGCGAACCTGCAGCGGTCCAGGTTTCCCCCCCAGATTCAAATAAAAGGAGAAATTTTGCATGCGTCCTGCTACTCGTGCGCTCACTCTCGCGTGCTGTGTCTTTCTGGTGGCGTTGACCGGAATGGCTTCGGCTCAAACTTCCTATTCGGTTCGTAACCTGGCATCCAATCTAAGCGGAAAGACCCAGCATACGGATCCGCTGCTGGCGAATCCGTGGGGTCTGGCGTATGCGCCTGGGGCGCCATTCTGGATCAGTGATGAGGCTTCTGGCTGGTCGACACTGTATGACGGAACGGGAAATCCACAGAGCCTGAAAGTAATTGTTCCACCTTCTTCGGGAACCGGGCCGGGGACTCCGACGGGCATCGTTTATAACGGATCTTCGGAATTTAAAATCATGAACTGGACTTCGTTGTTTCTTTTCGCCACGCTGGACGGGACGATCAGCGGATGGTCCACGTTCGAACCGAGCACTGCCCTGATCGGGGCGCGGCAGGCGGGAGCGGTATATACGGGGCTGGCGATTACCGCCAAGACCTCGGGGAATTTCCTCTATGCAGCGGACATTGCGAACAACAAGGTGGATGTGTATGACGGCAGTTTCAACCTGGTGAATTCCTTCACGGATAGCACGATTCCAGCGGGTTTCGCGCCTTTCGGAATTCAAGACATTGGCGGCAAGGTATACGTGACCTATGCCAGCCAAACCGGAGGCACGGGCGGATACATCGACATTTTTGGCGAGGATGGCACGTTCGTGAAGCGGTTCGCGCAAGGACGTCCGCTGAATCAACCGTGGGGACTGGCGGTTGCTCCGAGCAACTTCGGACCGATGAGCAATGCGCTGCTGGTCTCGAATAACACAATGAATGGAAACATCAATGCGTACAACGCCACCACGGGAAAGTTCCTAAGAGCCCTGAAGAACGCGGCAGGGAAGGCGCTGGTGATTAACGGTCTGTGGGGAATCGAATTCGGAGGAGGTACGACCAGCAACGGAGCGAAGAACGCGCTGTATTTCACGGCCGGACCGTCGGATACGAACGGCTATTTCGGAGTGATTACGACGCACTAGAAAAGTTTTCAGGGAGGAATACCCAGAGGCTGCCCACGAGGGCGGCCTCTTTTTTATTGGCAGTGGGCCACGGATTTTCGCGGATGTGAGCGGATTAAGCGAAGAGACTGGGCAGAGATGTATTCGTCGCGGGGCTGCTGTGCTCGACTTGCGTCTGTCGCGGACGTGGGGGCGGTGCGAATGTGTTAAATTTGAAAGAATGTTGGGCGCGTAGCTCAGTTGGTAGAGCAATGCCCTTTTAAGGCATGGGTCGCAGGTTCGAGTCCTGCCGCGCTCACCAAGATTTCAAAGCAGTTAGCAGATTTCGGCAGGGTTGGTTTCGGGCACCCCCGGACACCCAGGGCAGGCAAGACTCCAGTTTTTACGCCGTAGCGATAACGCCAAGTGCCTTTAATCTCTCTGGGAATTCCGCTGGAAGCACCATCTGCACGACCTTCTTGTGTGCTTCGTGCTGATCGGACGAAACCGCTTGTGCGTAAGGTCCAGCGTAAGTTCACGCGCCGGAGACTACCGGCAAATTTGTTGCCGCTACTTTTGAACACGATACCGCCCGTCCCGTTGATGGCTACGCCGCACCGCAGCTGCATACTCATGCGGTCATCTTCAACGTGACCGAGCAGGCGAGTGGAACAACCCGAAGTCCCCAGCCCCGCGAATTCTTTGTTTCGCAGCGATACGTGACTGCGGTCTATCGATCCGAACTCGCAATGCATCTGCAAATGCTGGGCTATGAATTGGAGCGCGGGAAGCATGGGCAACCAGAAATCCGTGGCTACACC
>Ga0335069_10004532_pt1 | contig 20552 bp, 23 predicted proteins | sample Lox_Sample_11_FD_206714 | JGI IMG/M metagenome (GOLD analysis project Ga0335069, IMG submission 206714) | Soil microbial communities from Loxahatchee National Wildlife Refuge, Florida, United States - Lox_Sample_1.1 | ecosystem: Environmental > Terrestrial > Soil > Wetlands | place: USA... | reverse complement strand
TAGGCAAGCCTGTTGATGTTTGGAATGGAGTACAGTGGTCCTCTGTTGTTCCATTCATTGCAGCAAAAGACAAAAAGCTCTATCGAGTGCATTTGAGTGACGGATCGTATCTAGACGTAACACATGACCATGCTTGGTCAGCACGTACTGAGACGCAACGCGCGTTTCATCGTGTGGAAACAAGTGATTTACTAGAAGGCATGCAGTTGGAGTCTTGCGAACCTCCGCCATCTGAAGGAGGTGTTGCGTGTGCTTACGCATACCAAGCAGGTTGGGTCGCTGGTGATGGGTTTGTTGACAATGATCGTGTTTTGGCTTTGGTACAAGAACCCGAATATCGTGTGTTGCCTCATTTAGGTGGTGTCCCATACGCAGAACAACATCCTGATAAGTATACAAGACCGTTTCGGCGTGTATCACTTCATGGCATTGTCCCGTTAGTATTGGCAAAGGAGTTGCGTAACCATACTACTGGTCTGCCGGAAGAGGTGTTCACGTGGAGTAACGAATCTTTGTCTTCGTTTTTTGGTGGTTGGATTGACACAGATGGCTGTTTGCGGATTAACCCAAACACAGATCACTATGTTTTGCACGGCTCAGAAGCTAAATTGCGTGATGCACAAATGTTACTACGTCGTATAGGTGTAAATCACGCCTCTTTGCGGCTGGCTAATTCAGAAGGTGAAGAGACTAATTACGGTGTGCGCACATACGACTTGTGGGTGTTGTTGATTCCGTCATATGAAGCATCTCATATTGCGACTTTTCTGAAAAAAGCATCGCGTTATGGATCACGTTACGGACGTAATAACGCTCATCCTGATGGTGAGAAGATAGATCGTGCACGTAAGCAACGTGTGCTTATGGTTGAGGCGCTGCCTGACGTACACGATGTGTATTGTTTTTCTGAGCCTCAAAGACATATGGGTGTGTTTGGTAATGCACTCACATACCAATGCCTTGTTGAGACGTTTCCAGCTAACCACGACGACTACGACGACTATCAGAAGACGCTGAAGTATGCGTACTTGTACGCAAAGACTGTGACGCTTGTGCCTACGCACGATCCGCGTGTCAATTCGGTTATGTTACGTAATCGGCGCATAGGTACCTCTCAGTCTGGTATAGCGCAAAGTTTCCAGAAACACGGCAGACGTACGCACTTCAATTGGTGCGACAAAGGGTACAAGTACCTTCGCAGGCTTGACAGTGTGTACTCACGTTGGTTGTGTGTGCCGGAGTCCAACAAAATCACGTCTGTCAAACCTTCTGGCACCGTATCATTGCTGGCAGGAGCTACACCAGGAGTTCACTACCCGCATAGCGAATACTACATCCGCAACATACGACTGGAGAAGGACTCACAGCTAGCTCACATATTGCAAGAGGCTGGTTATCACTGTGAGGATGACATATACACACCACGTACAACGGTTGTATCGTTTCCAGTTCATGAACAGAATTTCTCTCGCTCCAAGTCCGATGTGTCTATGTTCGAACAGCTTGAGATAGCTGCTCAAATGCAGGCGTATTGGGCTGATAATCAAGTGTCGGTGACTGTGACGTTTACGCCAGAGGAGGCGAAGCAGATTGGTTATGCACTTGAGTTGTATGAAGTACGTCTCAAAGGCGTCAGCTTCCTGCCTGAAGACGGTGGTGGGTATAAACAGGCGCCCTACATTGAGATCACTAAAGAGCAGTACGAAGAGCTGGCTAGTGGTCTGCGTCCTTACGATTTGACCAATATCAGTCACGAGGTGACCGACAAGTTTTGCGACGGGGACAAGTGCGTCATACCGAATGCTGGAGCTAAGGTCGCCACCGTCGGCAGCTGATTCTAGGCCTTGACCGAGCTGATTCGGCAGGGCAGTGTTCGTCCTTCTGTCTTTGGTAACTGCCAACCTGTAGCGTTGTGTAGGGACACGTATGTCTAAACTCAATCTCACTGTGTCAGAGATTCAGGGTCATCTCAGGCAAATACACGAGAGTAGACAGGATTTGACTGCAGAGGAACGCTATTCGCTTACGTCTGCGATTGAAGCATTGGAACTGGTTAAGCTTCTCGGTCCTGGTCTCCAGCGTATTGTACGCGAGAAGCGTAAGCACATCGGTGCCAACGAATGAGTGTGCCTTCTCCTGTTGTCACGTTTCCGTTTGACCGTGACTTTCAGATCAATGTCCTTGCGCTTATGTTGGAGCGCAATGACTTTCTGCTTACAGCCATAGAGCTGTTGGTACCTGAGTACTTCGAGGACAAGATACTCATATGGTATTTCAACACAATCAAGGATTTCTACACTAAGCACCGTGAGTATCCTGTTGTAGACCCTACGCTGCACAATGAGTTGTCTAAGGCAGTACGAGCTAAGACAATCAAGCAGAGTGAAGTCAGTGACTATGCTGTAATCGCAAAGAAGCTCAGTGCACGTGCCACCAACCAGAGCTACACAATCGATGAAGTCATTCGATTTTGTCGTCGTCAGGCTGGTCGTAAGCTGTGGATTGAAACCGCAGCTGAGATGGACACAGCCGATGACGCTAAGTGGGATGAGATCATTGACAAGATTTCCAAGATACCAAGCATCGGCAACAGCTATCTAGATTTAGGTACAAACTACTTCCGCACTATACAGGAGCGTGTAAACGCCCGTGCAAGTGGAGTAGACGATAAGCGAACGATTCAAGTCGGTATCCACAAGCTAGACATGATGATAGGCGGTGGTCTCAAGGATGGACAGCTTGGGATTTGGTTAGGTGGTACTGGTCGCGGTAAGTCCATAGCGTTGTGCCACTGTGGTAAGATCGCTGTGGAGCTTGGTTACAATGTTGCGCACTACACTCTAGAGCTGGATGAGCGTGACGTTGCCGATCGTTACGATGCCACTCTCACGCAGACTAACATAAACGAATTGGCGATACAGACTAGGCGTGTGTCAACACGTGGTCGTTACTTGGAAGCGAAGCACCAGGATAGACTGCGCATAAAGCACTACCCCACTGGTACTGCGTCGATCAACACAATCAAGCAGAACCTGCGCCAACTGGAGTCGTCTGGTTGGGTTCCTGACTTGATCATTGTTGACTATGGTGACTTGCTAAAGCCTCTCACCAATTACAATGACGAGTACGCAGATCTAGGAGCCATATTCAAAGATCTTCGTGGCATGGCCGGTGATATGAAGCTCCCTATATGGACAGCCACACAGAGTAACAGGATTGGGATTACAGCGGACGTCATAGACCTTCAGCATATGAGTGACTCTTTGAAGAAGGCATTTATTGCAGATGTGATCATTGCACTGTGTGCTACTCAGCCTGAGATAAATGCGGGCATTGTCGGTTTCTATGGTGCAAAAAACCGCAATGGTAGAGACAAATTCACTGTGAAGGTCAAGGCCGCCTACGAGACAATGACGCTGCAGAATCTTCTGGAGACGCAACCTGACGATGATACACAGATGCAAGCCACTACAGCTAGTAGTCCGGCTAGTGTGCCACCACAATCGCCGATCAGTCAGCCCTTGTTGCCGCCCGGACCGAAACCCAGACGACAAAGAGCAGTGATCCCGACGCGTGCCTGATTTTCTAGAATCAGCTTCTCACTTTCACTGTCCTGTGCTAGTTTGACTCCTCCTGGGATTGGGACTCTGTGATTCTTTACGACTTCCACTGTTCCGATTGTGACCATCGCTTTGAGGCGCTTGTGGCCTCTGGCGCGGAGCACGAGCCTTGCCCCTCTTGTGGTAAGCAGGCAGATCGCTCCCTCAGCGCAGCCCATATTGGGCTATTGAATGACCCTGTACGTAGAGCCGAAAGTCTACGAAAAAGGGCGTTCGACCATACAATTAGCGAAGCCAGGAAGAATCCTGAGCGCATCGCTAATGCGTATGGTGGCACTCCGCGGTCGCAACAGAAGTGGAACGTGAGGTCACAGAAGTCCTCTGCGTGAGGACGCGTGACTTCTGTTCTATCTGTTGATGCGTCTGTTGTAGTAGCGGCTGCTCCGCAGCTCATGCGTTCTTGGACAGGTGTTCAAGGCGCAACATACTACTTGATTCAGAACATGAGCCAGTTCCGTCAGTTCTACGCAGAATTGAGAAGACAGAAGATCATTGCGGTTGACACTGAGACCACCAGCTTAGATTGGGTTCGCGCTAGAGTGTGTGGTTTTGTTTTTGGTTGGGGTATTGACAACAACTACTACTTGCCTATCGCTCATCAAACAGACGAGGCACAGTTGTCTGTTGATGACATTCGAGACGACTTGCGTGCAGTACTAGAGGACGCGTCTGTCACTAAGATATTTTGGAACAAATGCTATGACCAGCATATGTTGCAGCGTGAGGGCATTGGATTACGTGGTCCGTGTCACGATGGTGTTCCTCAAGTTCACTTGCTGGATGAGAATGTAGAAAAGGCTCTGAAAGACGTATCGTGCTCTCTCATCGATAAGAATGCGGACAAATGGGAGAAAGCACTGCACAAGTGGCGTGACGATGAGTCAAAACGAAGACGGAAAGAGTTCTCACGCATCATAAAGGCAACGTTGGATAAGACACGCACCGCGCTCGAAGCCGAGATGCAGGAGCGTGATCCGATGTGGCGGTTTTCTGGCAAGACAAAAGCACAGATAACCAACCTACTTAAGCAGAAGGTAAAAGAGAAGCTGTCTGGCCATCCGTTTGCTGATGCCAAAAAGACAGACATCACATACGACTTGGTTCCTCTTGATGTGATGACGCCGTATGCGTGTGCTGACGTCCATTACACATGGATGAACTACAAGAGCTTATTGCCAAGCATTGCAGGTCACGACGCTCTGAGAGGTCTGTATCTCAACGAAATGGAGTTGGTGCAGGCTATATACGAAGTGGAGGACAACGGTGTTCTCATTGATGTTAGCCTGCTCAACAAGCTTGAACCAACGTTCGAGAAGGCTATGGCGGATGCAGAACGCGAAGTTTACGCCGCCGTTGGATATGAGTTCAAGATCGACTCCAACCAAGAACTTCTTCAAGCTTTGCGCAAGGCTGGCTGTACGCTCACCAAGCTGACCAAGAAAGGCAAGGAGAATCTTCGTAACGGAATCGAAGTCAGCGAAGATCAGTATAGTGTTGACAAGGAAGTACTCGAAGAGCTTGCAGCTGAGTACGAATTCGCGGCTAAGGTCATTGAGTTTAGAGACAAGCAAAAGCTACTCAATACATACGTGCGCGCGATACGTGAGTTGGTTGATAGCAACCACTATCTACACAGCTCGTTCAATCCGAACGTATCTACGGGTCGTATGTCCTCACACGATCCGAACGTGCAGAACATTCCAGGAAAGAACCTAGACATTCGTCGTGCTTTCGTCATCCCTGGTTTCGAGGATCCAAAAAGCTCTGAGTATGTGTTTGTGTTTGCTGACTACAGTCAGATGGAGCTGAGATTAACTGCGCATTGGTCCAACGATCCTACACTCGTTGCTGCGTATGCGCCTACTGCTCCTGGATGGATTGGCAAAGAGCAAGACGTTCACAGCATTACGTGTGCTGACGTAGTTCTTCAACGTCCCTTGGACGAAGTGCTGCGTATTCTGAAGGACGAAAGCCATCCAGAATACAATGACATAAAGTGGTACAGAAACATAGCTAAGCGTGTTAACTTCGGGATCATCTACGGTGCTGGACCTTTTGCCATCCAACGACAGGTGTCGACGCCTAAGCGCAAGGTGTCTGCTGATGCTTGCAAGGCATATATCAAGAAGTACTTCCAGCGTTACCGAGGGGTGAAGGCTTGGATCGATAGCACTGAGCTGCAGATGCGCCGTCAAGGATTTCTGCAGAACACATTCGGCAGATTTCGTAGGCTACCGAAAATCCACTCGGCAAAGAAGTGGGAGCAGGGGCGCGCTGCTCGACAGGGTGTGAATTTCCTCATTCAGGGCGATGCTGCTGACATCTTCAAGCATGCGGTTGTTCGTGTACGACGCATCCTCAAGAAGCACAACGCACGTACACGTATTGTCAACTTCGTTCACGATGAGATCCAGTTCTACTGGCACAAGGAAGAGCTTGGTCTCATGGGCGAGGTGAAGAAAGCAATGGAGGACTTTGATTTTCGTGTCCCGATTGTAGTTGACTTTGCACGGTCGTGGACAAACTGGGCAGCGAAGAAAGAACTCAAACACTGAGGTTGGAATGGCAAAGCTACCTAACATTGAGATCAAGCTTGACGGTATAGAGTACGCATACACGTTCTCAGAGGACATCTCGGTTGACCGGACGAATTTGGAAGAGGAGTTGTCTACGCAAGCCGAGAAGTACTACTACTACGCGTATCTAGCGACTACGGCACGCACCAAAGCTCTGTTCAAGAAGGCAGAATTGGAGCAAATGTATGCGCGCGTTGATAACGAGAAGCGCAATTTGGCTAAGACGGTCCCTGGTTTCAAATACACGGAAAAGATGTGCGAGAACGAGGTGATTACCGACCCTCGTTATGTTGCGCTACAGACAGCATACTTTGAGGCTGATTTGCTCGCTAATCAGCTTGATGAGTGTGCACGAGCGATGGCTCAGCGTCGCGACATGCTTATTCAATTGGGAGGGATCACTCGGCAGACAATGTCCCCTACACGTGTTGTTGAACAGCAACGTGACGTAGCTGAGACGTTGATTGCTAAGACACGTGAGAGGAGTCCGTCACAACCATTGCCAGGACAGATGGGGTTTGATGGTTCTGTTGTTCCGGCGCCGACGTTACCAGCACCAGCAAGCGGTGCTGCACCGATGCAAGTACCGAAAATTCGCCGGCGCCCGGCCTAGCTAAAGAAACCGCACGAAGGGAAAAAGGAGACCACATGGGTGTTGATCTTGGGTACATCAATCAAAAGCAGGCTGAATTAGCCGCTGCCGCTGCTGCTCGTAGTGCTGGTGGGTTTCGCTATTGGAATCCCTCCTCAGGTAACAACAAGATTCGTTTGTTGCCGCCATGGACTGACGAGGCAAAGTCCTTTGAGCGTGCAATCATGACTCACTTCAACGTGGGTCCTGAAGAGCAGATGTTTCCGTGCGCCGGTGTCGGTTGCCCAATCTGTGCGCATGTTGCGAAGATGCGCGCTACAGGAGATCCAGCCGATGCAGAGGCAGCACAGCGAATCGTAGCCAAGAAACGTTACTACTCCAATATCATCGACATGAAGGATCCTGTCTACACAAAGAAGGATGTAGACGACTACCGAACCAGTGGCGCTACAGACCCATGTCCGTTTGAGGAAGGCCAGACCAAGGTACAGATTTTCGGTTATGGCCCAATGGTGTACTCGCAACTGATCAACATGTTCGCACAGTTGCAGCAGGATCTAACGGATCCTGTCAACGGCTACGACATCATGATCACGAAGATTGGTGAGGAACTCGCCACCAAGTACACAGTGATTCCTGCTCCACCTGCGCGTCCTGTTCAAATCAGCGGACGGAAGAAATTGTCAGAGTTGCTGATTGATCTAGATAAGATCAACATGCCTCGCTCGAATGAGGACATGTTGGCAGCTCTCACACCACAGGGTGCTGTCGCTGGTGGTACAGCTAAACAGCCTCCTGGATTGCCGCCGCCTGCGACACCGCCACCAGTGGCGGCTTTGCCTCCCCCTACGCCACCCGCTCCACCCGCTCCATCCCCTCAGAAAGCACAGACACAGCCTCCTGCGGCTGAGCCACCTCCGCCTTGCTTCAAAGACAAGGTTACGTTCGATCAAGCTGACGTCCAGTGCGCAGGAGGCGACCAAACGGACCCTGCGACTAAGAAGACTGAGCACTTTGAGCCTTGCCCATTCTTTCAGCCATGTGGCGAACACTCCGGAAAGCTGGTACCACCCGCGGCAATGAAGCGTCGGCGTACCTCCGCCGCGGCAGCAGCTCCCGCTACCACGGAAGCGGATATGCTCGAAGCTCAGATGCGTGAGGCACTTAAGTCGTGAGAAGAAGACCAGCGGGGAGCGTAGAGACTGACACAGTGTCTGTCGCGCCCGATGCTGAGCCTGAAGGTGCAACCGCAGAAGTTCCGGCTGCGGTTGTACCTGTTGCGCTCAAAGACACTGCAGTTGACGGCATACTGACAAAGATTCAGGGTGATCTCAACAAAGCGTTTGGTTCTGACGCTTCTATGCGCCTTGATGCACAAGACACCTTGTCTCGTGTAGACAATTGGGTATCTACGCGAAGCATTGTTGTTGACGCTGTTCTCAGAGGCGGCAGACCTGTTGGATCGTCACTGATGCCTTTCGGTAGGCAGGTCGAGATCAGTGGTCCTCCAAACAGTGGCAAGACAACACTGTGCGCGCAGATCGCGGCTGAAGTGCAGTCCAAAGGTGGGATTGTCGTAATCACAGATACAGAAGAGCGTGTGGATCACGTTTACTGGCGCAAACTAGGCGTAGACATCTCAAGAATAATTCGGATTCAGGCTGAGGGTCTTGAGGATGTGTTCGACAAGCAGTATCGCGCATTGCAGTTCGTACAGAAAGAAGCACCGGATCGCTTTGTTCTGTTGATTTGGGATTCTTTGGGCGCTGTGTCTGGTGTTGATCTTGTAGAGCCTGACTCAAAGGAGTCTCCAATGACTCAAGCACAGAAGTTTGGTATGCGCCAAGCTAAGGTCATCTCAGATGGTATGCGCTTGATCAATGGAATCATCTCCAAGACCAGAGCTTGCTATCTGTACACCAACCACGAGTATACAGCCATCGGCACGCAGTGGGGACCTGCGCGAGAGACGATGGGTGGCAACAAGCCCAAATACTTCGCGACTGTACGCCTTCAGTTGACTGGTTGTGGTGCAATCAAAGAAACGGATGCGGCTACAGGACAAGAGCAGATCATAGGGCAGAAGATCAGGGTCAAGGCGCTGAAAAACTCGATGGCCGGTATCCTGAAGGAGTGTGAAGCCGTTGTCATGGCCCATCGTGGTTTCGTCAACGACTACACAGTGTGGGAGGTTGGCGCACGACTAGGGTTCATCGTCAAGGAGAACAAATCATCATGGTCTGTGTGGGTGACACCTCAGACGCATCAAGAAGTCAAGTTCCAAGGATACAATGGCTTCGTTGAGAAGGTCGTCAGTCACCCAGAGTTCAATGACCTTGTCAGTAATGTTCTGGCCTTTCTGTGATCACGTACTCTGTGTTCGGGTATCCGATTTCATGGGACGAAATAGTCCCGCCTAGGTTACGTGACAACAGGACTGAATGGTCCCGTAGACGATCGCGCGTACGTCGTAAGGCGCATGAGTTGCGTGATAAGCTACGCAAAGTACTTGGTGGCGAGTGCGTTGAGTGTGGGAGTGTTAAGGAACTTGCGTTTCACCATCCTCGCGGTCGTGATTGGGAGCCTAATCGTAAGAACCAGCTGACACGCATGCGCTTTTACTGGCGTGACTACGTTGCAGGTAACCTGTCTTTGCTGTGTATTGTGTGTAATGGACACGATGGCGCCATGAACAAGCACAAATACAGAGAAGCCAAAAAGAAAGGACGCTAATGATACGATTTTTGATTAACCAGTTGGTTAAGCGAATGGCGCGCCCTAGAATCATTCGCGATCGTTCCGGGTCCAGTCCATATCTCAGTCGGTACTACATCATCGGCAGACCACGTATGGCAGATGGATCCGACCCGTTTGACGAGTACGGTGACTTGCGTCCTGGTGTCATCTACAATGACTATGGGTTCGGCGTTTACCTGCATAAGTTTCATCGTAGCGACGATGATCTTGAGCTGCACAATCACCCATGGGCATGGGCACTCAGTTTGGTATTGGCTGGTGGGTACTTCGAGGAGCGCAGGATTGAAGGCAGGGAAGTCACGACACGTGAAGTGAGACCAGGTCGGTTGAATTGGATCACGCATGGCACTTACCATCGGGTTGACTTGCGTGAGGATGACGCTTGGACTCTATTCATTGTAGGTCCGAAGACATCATCTTGGGGATTTTGGTCACGTGACACTGGTGTGTTCACAGAGTGGCGTGATTTCCTACGGCAGAAGCGAGAGAAGCGGACAAAGGCAGCTGTCAAGTGAAGATACTGTTGTTCAGCGACTTGCATGCGCACCTGTTTAAGCCGTACGCCACCATACTACCGGATGGCATGAATAGTCGTCTCGCAGATGCAGTCAGTTGTGTCAAACAGATACTTACATACATAGACAATCACCCGGACATAGATTTGGTTCTGTTTGGTGGAGATCTGTTCCACACGCGCGGGCGCATTGCAGTTCATGCGTTCAATGCGATGTATGAGATGCTATCTAAGTTCAATGTTCCTGTGGTTCTCATACATGGAAATCATGACCAAGCCGACAAAGAAGGCAGTGTGTACAGTGTCATGTCTCTTGAGACAATCTGCACTGTAGTGTCTCAGCCAGGTTGGTGTGTTGTAGAGAGCCAGCGAAAAGAGCCCATCAATTTGATGGCGGTGCCATACACTGAAGATATTGCGCATTTGCGTGAGGTGGTGAAGCAGCCACCGCCTCGTTCTGGTTTCAAGATGTTTCTCGGGCATCTTGGTTTGCAGGGCGCTTTGGTTGGCGCTGACTTTGTGTATGCCAACCGCAACGATGCACAAGTGTCTGACTTGAATGTAACTGCGTTTGACGCCGGTTACTTAGGGCACTTTCACAAGCACCAACAGGTTTCCGACCATTTCTATTACATCGGTGCTCCTCTACAACACACTTGGGGGGATGCTGGCGATGCGGAACGTGGGTTCATTGTCTACGACACAAACACCAGAAGTCATGTGCGTGTTCTTCTTAAGGCTCCTCGTTTCATGCGTACGCGCGAGAGTGACTTTTATGGTCTGGATGACGACTACGTTAGAATGACTGCGACGCGTACGTATTCTGACGATGAGATTGAGTCTTTGCGGACTAAACACAATCTGCGTTCTTTGGAAGTTGAGTTTGCAGAGATAGCTGTTCCTGTGCAAGGACCACGCATAGCCATTGAGCACGGCATGTCATACCAAGACATGGTCCAACGTTGGGTGGCGTCAGGTACGCAAGGCACAGACGGTCTAGACACCGACTATCTTGTTCAGCTTGGCCTTGAGATTCTGCAAGAGGTGGAAGACACATGAGATTCTCGAGTGTGTCTGTACAGAACTTCCTGTCATTCGGAGACGAGCAGACCATTGATCTACGTGCGCGCGGTCTCGTAGCAGTGTTCGGCCGCAACCTAGACAGTCAGGGCGCAGATAGTAATGGGGCAGGCAAGAGCACAATTCTAGAAGCTATCGTATGGGCGCTGTATGGCGAGACCATGCGTGGGTACAAGGCTGATGAAGTTGTCAACCGTTCTGTAGGTGCTAATTGTCGTGTGCGTCTGTATCTGGAGGACGACGGTAGACAGTACTTGATCGATCGTACACGTAAGCTAGGCGGCGTAAAGAAGCCTAATGACGTGCGTGTACATACTCAGGTTGGTGGTGTGTGGAAAGAGGTATCTGAAGGCACTAACGCTGACACGCAAGAACAGATTCAGACCATTGTAGGTATGGATCTGATGACGTTCACACAAAGTGTGATGTTGCGTACGGGTTCAGTGTCGTTCTCAGCTATGACTGACAAGCAGCAGAAGGAAGTGCTAGAGAACATTCTGCAGACACACATACTCTCTGCCGCGCAAGTCAAGGTCAAAGATCGTACGATTCGTCTCCAACAAGAGATGGCTGGTCTACGCGCTGGTGAGGCACGTGTTGAAACTCAGATCAATGACGCACACATACATATAAACAAGTTGACGCAACAGCGTGATCAACATGCGGCGATCATAGAGAACAGGCGTAAGGAGTTGGTGCAGCGTCGTGTAGCTGTCGAGGTGAGCCTAGATGAGGCGTACGCACGTGGTGGTCTTGGTGCCTTGCTAGCTCAGCAAGAGGACCAGGGCAAGCGTGTGGCTGCGCTAGAGGATGGTCTGCGTGCGTACCAAGAACGTGCTCTAGAAATCACCAGACAAGCCGGTGAGAAGCAACAAGCGTTGGCACGTGAAGAAGGAATGGCAGTCGGTAGGCTTAGGCAATTGTCATCTGACCTGCAAACCATAGACCAGTTTGTAGGTAAGTCATGCCCAACGTGCAAGCAGGTGTTGAATCCCGACGCAGCAGACGTATGCATGCAGGCATGGGGCAAAGAAGCCGCAGAGCTGCAACAGAAGATGGATGACATTGCGCGTAAACGTGGACGCATAAAGGCGACGGAAACAAAGCAGCTATCTGAGTTCAGCGCTGAAAAGTCTGCAATGGAGACTGAGTTGTCTACACTGCGCGCTTACCTGCGCCAGACAACAGAAGCGATCCAGAAGCGTAATGCAGAGCTGAAGGCTGTGTGTGATCTAGAACAGCAGGTACTGCACCTTGACGCTGAGATTCTTGACTTGGACGATACTGTCAATCCGTTTCAGGGACTGATTGACCAAGCCAATACATCTCTTCTGACTCATGAGACTGCATTACGGAGTATACATTTCAGGATCCACATCGTAACTACGCACTTAGTTCATTTGAACTACTGGCTGGCGGCATTCAGTAATCAGGGCTTGCGTAGCTATGTGCTTGACTCTGTAGTGCCGTTTCTTACCTCGCGCGCACAGTATTACGCGGATACGTTGTCAGGTGGTGACTTGAAAATTACGTTCAGTACACAGACTACGCTCAAGAGCGGAGAAAGCCGCGAGCAGTTCCAAGTGTCTGCCCACAATCGGTACGGCGCTGACGTTTACCACGGCAACAGTGATGGCGAGAAAGGGCGGGTAGATATTGCCGTAGGTTGGGCGCTCGGTGACCTGGCAGCGCAGCGGGCACGCAAGCCAGTGAGATTCAAGGGACTCGACGAGCCTTTCACTCACCTGGATGAGACAGGTGAAGACGCAGTGGTGCGGTTGCTCCACAAAGAAGTGTCCAGGTATGAGACGATTCTGTGCATTACACACAGTGCTCATCTTCAGTCTCAGTTCCAGAATCAGATAACAGTCAGGAAGAAGAATGGTGTATCAGTCGTGTTGTAGGCGCTCTGCTGATGAGGCTGTGCCGATGGGTGTGGGACCGGTAACGCGGTCGTGCGCTCCGATGGGATCGGCACATGGTGGCAGGCAGTGGATTCTGTTCACACAGGTCCCGGCAAGGGTGTCCCAGTCCCCTTAACAGTCAGCAGGGCGCCTACCCTTTCAACTAACAAGGAGTTACGAATGGCAGACAAAACGCTCCGCGAGCTGCAGTCATCGCTTCCGTGGACTGGGCACTATCATCGTGACTTTCGTTCAACGCCTATGACTCACAAGGATTTTGCGCATGCGTTGTTGCATGTTCACAAGGCGGGCGGGAAGCTTGCCGGAATCGTCAATGACGCTGAACACGGTGGTGTTGAGTGGGCCGGAGCGACGGTGCGTGAAGAGGTGTCTAAGTACGTTGCTGATTTAGTGATTTGTGCACTCCGCATGGCCACTACATGTCCTGAAGGTCAGATTGATCTGCAGCGCGCTGTAGAGGATCGGCTCACCGACAAGAACAATCAGCTAGCTGCGGATGCAATGATGTTGAAGAAGGCGGAAAGGGTGTAGTCATGAGTTTGGTGGTCACAAAGAAGTGTAATGTATGTGACAAGGAATTTAGCACTGACGTAGATGGAGTTAGCGACTGTGGTGAGCATGGTCCTCCAGTTACTGTTGGTGAGGTATCTGCTGTAGAGCAACCAACGCGGGCATCGGAGCAGTTCAAGAGTCGTTTATCTCCTGGTGGGGAGATCGCAAGTCCTATGACTCCTGAAGACATCATTGCGTACGCCAACGCCGCAAAGAAGAACAGGTGGCTAGCGATTTTCATACAGCTGTCGCGTTGTGAGCGGTTCCTGAAGTTCGTAGAGGCGAACTATGTCATTCAGGACAAGATCGATGAGGAAACCAAGAGCATAGAGACTGCTGTGTACGAGAATCCGCGTGCTGTTGGTCCGCCTTTGTCTCGTGCACAGGTCGGCAAGATGTTGGCAATCCTGAAGATGTACAACTGTCGCAAGTCTGATGAAGCACTGAAGCGCATACTAGCTACGCTGGGTCAAGAGGAAGACGCGCCTAAAATCATCACTTCAGCCAGTACGAAGGATGTGAAGGAAGCTGCAGCACAAACTGTGTTGAAGGACAAGTTGGACTGATGCCAAAGGCTAAAAAGGAGCAGATCAATCATCCGTCTCACTACAAGTCCGGCGGGATTGAAGCAATAGACGTAATTGAAGCTTTTGAGCTTGGATTCTGTCTTGGCAACACAGTGAAGTACATTCTTCGCGCTGGACGCAAAGCTGATGTATTGGTGGATTTGAAGAAGGGTCGTTGGTACTTGGATCGTGAAATCGCGCGCCTTGAACAGAAGAAAGGACTCAATGCTAATGGGAAATAGAGTCGAACTACTCGGTAGTGGTTACCTTGAGCTGATTGAGTCCTGGGGAAGCGATGAGCGGATTGTCGAAGCCGCTCGGATGAGCACGAACAAAGGGTTCCTTGGATGGGGGCCTAAGTGTCGTAACTGCGGCGATTCGTTCGACGATCCCGAACGTTTGTGTCCAACTCCTACAGGTACTGAGTTTGTGGACTCTGGTCGTGGTGGACATGTGTTCGACGCTCCTGGGGATGAGAAGCTTTTGCGCTTTCTTTGGGAAAACAAACACGCCACGCCGTTTGAGATGGCAGGTATGACGATTGAAGTGAAAGCTCCAATCATGGTGTTTCGTGAGTGGCACAGACATCGCACACAATCTTATAACGAGATGAGCGCGCGCTATATTCCGCTGCCTGATGAGAACTATACACCAAGCATGGAGCGCATGCGACTCGGAGGACAGAGCGCTACAAACAAGCAAGCCAGCGGTACTGCACTTGCAGAGACTGATGCTTTGGAGTGGTTGGCTGAGCTTGCTGATGTCTATGCTCACGCACAGCGTGTGTACGAGAGTGGGATCAGGCGTGGTGTCGCAAAGGAACTTGCAAGATTGCCTGTACCTGTAGCGCGATTCAGTCGGATGCGCGCTTCAGCTAATTTACGCAATTGGTTGGGATTTTTGACGCTTCGATGTGATACTAAGGCTCAATGGGAAATACGACAGTACGCAAATGCAGCGGCTAATCTTGTCAAGTTGTCGTTTCCACGTGTGTGGGAGATCGTGAAAGTGTCATGCTTGTTCTAGGTGTTGACCCAGGTCCTGAAGAGACAGCTTGGTTACTGCTTGAAGGCGATGGGATTATGTCGTTCGCAAAAGAGTCGAATGCTGTACTTTTAGATCGGTTCAATGGTGGACCTGGATCGTTTGCCGACACCATAGTCGGCGCCGCCGCATTGTGGAAACCGGATCACATGGCGATTGAGATGATTGCAAGCTATGGGATGGCTGTTGGTAAGACTGTGTTTGATACTTGTGTATGGATTGGTCGTTTCATCCAAGCTTGGGGTGGAACGAAATACACTCAAGTGTACCGCAAGCAGGTAGCTTTGCACTTGTGTCAGAGTCCGCGCGCCAATGACTCTAATGTGAGAGCTGCTTTGATTGACAAGTTTGGTACTCCTGGAACCAAACGCAATCAAGGGAAGACCTACGGAATTTCTAAAGACATTTGGTCTGCTTTAGCAATAGCAGTGACATACGCTGAGGCTATACATGGACAGCCGTAAATGCACACAGTGTTCTCAAGAAAAAGATGCGTCTCATTTTTCTTGGCGCAATGATGGTAGTCACAAGCGGCTTACGTCTCGTTGTAAAGAATGCAGGCGGTTGAACTATAAAGAGAATCCTCAACACAATAGAGACAGATCTAGAGAATATTACGACACCAATAAATTAGTGATACTGGAAGGACTAAAGCAGCGTCGTCGTATGAATCCAGTTCTCAGTTTATTACACGCAGCTAAAGCACGTTCTAAACGTTTGGGCGTTCCATTCGATTTACAAGAATCGGATGTGGTTGTTCCTGAGATTTGTCCAGTGCTTGGAATTCCGTTGATAGTTAATGATGGTAAGTGTGGCCCAAACAGCCCTACGTTAGACCGTGTTATAGGTGCTTTGGGTTACGTGCGCGGCAATGTCGTAGTTGTTAGTTTCAAAGCGAATACCATCAAGAACGACGCGACACTTGATGAGCTTCGTTCTGTTCTAGCTTTCTACGACCGTTTGGTGTTACGTGCTGCATAAGTGATGGAGGAGTCAAATGAAACGCAACAAGGCAATGTTGCTGAATTTTCGTCTGTTGTACGGTGCACAAGACAAGCCACCGCCATCTGTTCCAACGTGTGGCATGTGTAAGCAACCGCTGACTAGGTGTAAGTGCAAAACCAATGATCTGCAGAAGTAAATGAGTTCTCCAGCACGCTGCTTCGTTGCGTGCGACGTTACTAACCTGGTGGACAGCTGCAGACGGCAGTACGGTGACGACGCTCGGCTAGATTTTGGTATGCTCGGTCGGGTAGTCCCGGCAGTGTTGCACCCTGAGATCGTCACACAGGTTTTGACTGCGTACATAGTTGTACACAACAAGACCAAGTCAGGTCAAAACACGTTCCAACGTGCTCTCAACCATCTTGGTTTTACTGTGAAATCACGTGATACCCACACGCGTACGGATTGGGACGTCGGCATAGCTATAGATGCAGTTGACAGATTGCCTCACTATGACACGTACGTGCTGATGAGCGGCGACGGCGATTTCGCTATGCTGTTGGAGTACCTACGTGCCCACGGTAAGCGTACGATCGTAATGACGTTTGAGCTTTCTGCGTCACGTAAGCTATATGACACTGCTGACTTAGTCATCCCGTTCACTCAAGCGGTTGTCACGAGGAAGACATGATCCGCGTATACTGTGACGGGTCTATACTCGGCAATCCTGGCGGGCACGGCTACACTGGTTTTGTTGTGTATGACATTGCCGGTAAGCTTATGCACAAACACTCCGACGATCTTGGCATACACCCACAGATGTCCAACAATGTAGCAGAGTACTGTGCGGTGTTGTCTGCGCTGAACTGGCTAATGGTTCATAAGTATAGTCACGAAGAGTTACGTATACATACTGACTCACAGTTGGTTGTTCGTCAGCTCAATGGTGTGTGGGGTTGTTATCAGTCGCACCTGTCTGTGCTGAAAGACCATGTGCTTACGTTGTCTAAGACGTTCAAGGCTGTCTCGTTTGTATGGATACGACGTGAACAAAACACTGAGGCTGACGCAATGTCAAAGAGTTTGTGGAAGACATGAGGATCCCAGGTATTGAACCTCGTGTTTTGCGTTTTCAGACCAAGCGTCAGGACTCGGCTGCGTTCATTGCACAACACATACGCGACAAGTCGTCCATTCTCATTGAGGACGAGACAGATGGACTTCTTGTGTCTGACGTTTTGGTTGACGTTGTGGCGTTGTCATATGGGTTGAACTATGTGAGTGGGCTTGAGGCGCTGAGGCGTGTGCGTGATGCCGCGCTGGCGCTGGTCAAGCCGGGAGGAATGCTCGTGGCTGTGGCGCGAGCCTGCGACAACGGTGAGGAACTGGCAGTCAGGATGGTCTCTTCTGGCGTCTCTCCTGACGTTCTGGGAGTATCTAACCTCTCGAGTCAAGAAATCATAGGACTTGCACCACAGTCTGGTGTATTCTTGACAAGCTCAATTACGTTTGTACCCCCCGCAGATGATGGTGTTGCACGTTTCACACAGTTCGCGTCAGATGTCCGGCGTTCGGCGAAGAAACCTGACATACGTTTCGTAGCGCGGGATAGATTCACAACACGTATAGTCGATGTTGGATTGACATGGCACAAACCACTAAAACCGCAGCGATAAAGGAAGCGCGTGTTGAGACGCGCATGATTCCTCTGAATGAAATCTATGAGTTTGAAGGAAATCCGAATGAAGAAGCCACACTCGTATTCAACAACCTTCTACTGGAGATACAGGAGGATGGTTTCGATCAACCACTGATCGTGGTGGATCGCATGCGGATAGAGAACAAGCCAGGCTGGTCAGTGGTTTCTGGTAACCATCGTTACCGTGCGCTGAAGCTACACGGCTATACGCACGCTGATTGTGTAGTTAAGGATTGGGACGTAGAGAAGGCTAAGATCAAGGTCATTCGCCGAAACCTGATTGCCGGTCAGCTCAACAATGAGCGGTTTACGCGTATGGTTGATAGCATCCGTACGCCGTACACGCCGGACCAGATTGCTGACGTGCTTGGTTTTGGTGACGTAGACAAGTTCGCCAAACACTACAAGAAGCAGAATGAGCGTGAAGCCCGAGCGGCGGGCGACACCTCCATGGGCGATCCAACCAAGCTTGTGGAGGGAATGACCGTGTTGCTCAACAAGCTGTTTACCGAGTACGGTGATACCGTACCGAACAGCTTCATGTATTTCTTGAACGGCGGGCGCATTCACTTAGCTGTGCAGACCAATACACAGTTACGTAGAGTAGTCAACCGCATAGCTAAAAGATGCATGAATGAACACCTAGACATCAATCTCATTTTGGCAGGTGCTCTGACACTAGGGCTTTCTGCACTTGACAAGAGCGTGAAAGACGTTGTGTTGGCAGGGGCTGAGGACGTCGACAAGGACGAGGAGATGCATCCTGTGGTTGGGCGGGCTGCATCCGAGGTTGAGTCGTGACAAAAGCTCAGCGAGCGGACCGCAAGTGTTGTCTTGGTGCCTATTTGCAGCTGGCTGCTAATGAGGCATCTGTGATTGGTTTTTCAGAAGTCAAGTTTACGCGCCTGGCCATACGTAAGTGGACGCAGGCTGCGCGTAATGCTGAAAAAGCACGTCGATCTGCATCACTAATCAGCGGCTATCACAATAGCGGCAGGCGGAAAAAGAATGCCTGACGCTACACCACCTCCTCCGCCGTCTCCCAAGCGCCCTGTTAGGCGTGCCGCGCAGGTAGAGCCTCCGACACAGGCACCAGCCTTCAACAAGGGCATACAGGCGCTTGACCCACGTGAGGCGCTGAGCAAGGCGACACCCGAGCAATTGCGTCTGCTCACGTTCAGCAATTTCGCGTTGTGGTCACAGTACAGCGGTGTTCGTGTAGATGAGCAGGTGTTTGACTTTGACGATCACAGATACCTGTTGCCTATCTACACGGAGACGTCGAAAGAGATCGCGTGGATGAAGAGCGCTCAGATGGGCGCCACAATCTACGAAGTTCTCAGACTCTTGTGGTTCTGTCGGTACAATCAAGTGAAGGCAGGTTTGTACTTTCCTACACAGGAAGGTGTCATGAATTTGTCGAAGGATCGTATCGGTCCGTTGATTGCTAGCATTCCTGAGCTGAAAGGTGCTGTGGCTGAGGCTGAGGCAAAGGATGCTCTTCAGCTTAAGCACATACGCAATACCAAAGGCGGTTTGTCATCTCTGTACATGTTGTACCTAGGTGGCAAGGCCTCCAAGGACTCTGTTCCTCTTGACGTGCTCGCCTTTGACGAGGTTCGTCTGTGTGAGCAGAAGGATATAGATCAGGCACTCGAGAGGTTAGGACACTCGTCATTCAAGTACAAGATGTACGTCAGTACTGCTGGTTATCCATTCACTGACATACACAGGCGTTTCTTACAAGGTACACAACAGTATTGGCATATCAAATGTAACTGCCCGGACGGTTTCATTCCGTCAGAGTGTTTCCCTGAGTGTATCGCAGTATCTGGTAAAGAGGTTTGGTTGCGCTGTCCGCGCTGTAAGGTACGTATCAACGATCCACAGAATGGTAGATACGTAGCGCACAATCCCGGTGCCAATTTCCCGAGTTTCCACATCTCACAGTTCATTTCAAAGCGCATCACTCCGTTCGAGATATGGGATACGTACAATCGTACCACTCACAAAGCGGAGTTCTTCAACGCTAAGCTGGGTAAACCGTTCGTAGATGAGGAAAACGTACCAATTACAGACGCTGTGCTGCAGAACTGCACTAACACTGATTTGCGTTGGGCTAAGCAGGAGTCACGGCATAAAGGCGCGTACTCAATGGGTGTCGATCAGCATGGTGGTAACGTATACATCGTGATGCTCCAACGTGCTCCGGATGGCAAGAAGCGGTTGTGTCACCTCGAGATTGTAGAGCGCGATAACCCAAACTACTGGGAGGCAGGCACACCTGTCAGTCCATTCAAGCGGGTGTACCAGTTGATCCGTGAGTATAACGTCGGCATGACTGTAGTTGATGCTATGCCGAACTACAACGAATCTACTGAACTTGCGCGTACGTTCCCTGGACGTGTGTTCGTTGCGTGGTACGGCACTGAGATCCAGAAGGACATGGTTCAGTGGGCTGATCGTCTCAAGTATAAGGAAACGATCAAGCGTGGTTCGAAACAGATCAAGATGAAGTGGCAGTGCGTTCTTAACCGCTACTCATCAATCGACTACACACTATCTCAGTTCACGAAGCACGAGATTGAGATACCGCACCCGGACGCGTTGGTGCAGGTGAGTCGCAACGAAAAGGGTGTGTTTGTGGCACAGCCTCTTTGTCGTGACGTCTATTTCACACAT
>Ga0335069_10004531_pt1 | contig 20552 bp, 9 predicted proteins | sample Lox_Sample_11_FD_206714 | JGI IMG/M metagenome (GOLD analysis project Ga0335069, IMG submission 206714) | Soil microbial communities from Loxahatchee National Wildlife Refuge, Florida, United States - Lox_Sample_1.1 | ecosystem: Environmental > Terrestrial > Soil > Wetlands | place: USA: Florida... | reverse complement strand
CAGGCCGGTCTGGAAGCAGTTCGGAAACGATCTGGAACCGCAGCATCAAGCCATGGAAGCTCTGCAGCAGCGTGTCGTGAAGCTCCCGCGCGATGGTAGTCCGTTCGGCGACGCGTGCCTCCAGCGTGAGTGCGAAATCGTGGCGCAATTGCCTTACCCTGATCCGGTATATAGCCCAAACCAGTACCAGACCGAGAGCTGTGCACAGAGCACGAAACCATTTCATCTGGTAATATGCCGGGGCGATTGAGAACTCAAGCGTATCGCCCCGCTCATTCCAAATGCCAGTATTGTTGCAGGCGATCACGCGGAACCGGTAGGTACCGGGGCCGAGATTTGAGTACTGTACTTCGCGATCATTGATCACCTCACGCCAGTCGGTATCCTGACCTTCCAGCCGGTACTTGAAATGGACCTTTTCCGGAGCAACCAAGCTGAGGGCCGTGTAAGAGATTTGCAGATCGTGAATCTGTGGCGGGAGCCGCAGGGTCGGGATCGGGTGTCCCGGGATACCCGGCAGGTTCTCCCAATAGGTCTTGTGGTCGGCGACAATCTGCTCAATGTGCACCGGTGGCGGCACGTTGTTCGTAGAAGGGTGACGAGGATCGGTGACGTCCACACCTTCTCTGGTAAGGAACCACAGTTTGCCATCCGTGGACTTCGCGAAGGTTGGACCAAAGGAACTGGGCGCAGCCAGCGGCATCACGCCATCCGCCGCATCCCAAATCGTCGTTTCAACCCTGTGTTTCGGGTCTGCAATCCACGCTTCCAACTCGCTTCGCGAGATGCGCACGAGACCGCATCCCGTGTACAGCCATAACGAACGATCCTCGCCCTCGGTCGTCCAGTGAATTGTGTCGCATGGCAGGCCATTGCTCATTTTGAGTGTCGCGATACGACCGTCCTTGATCCGGCTGACTCCGGTTTTTTGCGTTGCAACCCACAGAGCGCCGTCCCGATCGAGTCGAAGGCCGGCAACGGCGCCCCCGGCCATGCCATCAGTGGCGGTATACGAAACGTGGACCTTGCCATCCTTGAAATACTCGACGCCCCCATCTTTCCAGAATCCAAGCCAAAGTCCGCCGCGGTCCGGGACAATAACTTTGGCTTGTTGCTGACGGCCCATTACCGACCAGGGAATGTTCTCGATCAGACGTCCGTCCCGCAAGTGCGAGAGACCACGATTCCCTGAAAGCCAGAGATTGCCCGTGTTGTCCCCCGTGATGGAATACACTTCCGTGCTTGGTACCGCGTGGACGGCTACGAACCTGCCACTGTCGAACCAGGCCAATCCCTGATTTGTGAACACCCAAATCCGCCCACGAACATCCTGGTACAAGGACTGCACCGAATCGTCCGGCAATCCACTCGCCTTACGGAAGATCGTGGTTCGCCCATTCTGCCACCTCGTCAAACCGTCGCCAGAAGCTATCCAGATGCTCCCATCCGTAGCTGCGAGCACGGCGCGTGCGCTATCGCTGGATAAGCCCTGTTTCGAGGAGATTGTCGTAACGGGGAACTCGCGAAATCGGTCGAGCCCTCCGCTGGTCGACACCCAGATATCGCCTTCACGGTCCTCGAAGATGCCGGCGATGATGTTGCCTGAGAGGCCATCAGCTTTCCTGAACACATCTGTCCGTCCGTTGTGTACATGAATGAGCCCCAGCTGATTGGTTCCGATCCAAAGACCTCCGTCGCGGTCCCGCAGCAGTTTATTCGCATCGATGTCGTGGTCAGGTAGCAGCGCGTTCGGGTTAATGGCGCTGCAAATAGGGTAAGGTTCGAGTTTGTCGTCTGAGATCTGCCTCAGTCCCGCACCTCTGATGCCAGCAATCAGCCGTCCGTCGCCGGCCTGAATCAGGTCGGCAAGCCGTCCCTGCGCCGCATAACGCTTGGGAGGACCGGGCTTCCATCGCCACAATCCGGACTCCGCACCGGCCCAGAGGGTGCCTGTGCTGTCCTCAACAAGACTCCAGACGAACGAGCCAAGGGCGCCATCCTGCCCATAGCAGTGCACCGTGCCGGCTCGGATTGCGCACAGCCGCCCAACAGGACTCTCCACCGGGTAAACCAATAATCCGGCCCATACAGTTCCCTCGTGGTCTTCGAGCAGCGACGTAACAAAAGTCGGGCCAATCTCCGGGTACTGGACCAGCTTGCCGTCTTTCCAACTCGCGAGACCGGCAAACGTGCCGATCCAGAGCGTGCCGTCGCGTGCGACGAGAAGGCTGTAGGGGCTGCTGTCGTTGGGGAGATGCTGGCCCGCGGGTGGTTGCCAGCGAATGAAACGCACACCATCCGAGCGAAACAAGCCGAAGTCGGTGCCGAGCCAGAGATAGCCGTCTGGTGTTTGCACCATCGCGAAGGCGGTGCCAGGGGAGAAGCCGTCACGAATGGTCCATGCGGTATGCGCGTATTGGCTAATGTCCTGCGATGGATCGAGTGCAAAAAAACTCCGGCTGCCTCCCAGTACAACACTCAAGGCAATCGCGGCCATCCATGCGCTTCTTCTCACAGTGGGTCTAAATCGTAACACATTGACGATAAAGACCAAAATGCGGACTACGACAGATGACACCGTAGGCTCACACGTGTTCGGCATCAGCTTCCATTACCGCGCCGCGGTGCTGCCCCGATGGCGGCAGGTGCCAGCATCACGGCATCCACTACCTGTCCGCAACCTATCGGATCGTTGATGTGCAATGACTTTCATCCGAGCACACCCGCTCACATCTGGCAGCCTGATTGCAATCACCCGGATGTCGATCGGATCTCCAACTCGCTCCACAGGTGACACGCTATGAACAGTGAACTGATGAATATCCCGACGGATTCGCTAGTTGACATGTTGTTCGTAATTCTTACCGGAGCACCAGCAGTGACCACAAACGATGGGAAAGAAATCGAGCAGATTCAGCGTGAGTTGAAAAGAAGAGGCGAGGAAAAGTACTGGAGCTTCTGCACGATCAATTAAGAGCGCTCGCAGCGAACTGTGGCGAGCGCACCAGAACAAGATGCATCCGGCAGATCTCGTGGCCCGTGAGAATAAGCGAACGACAAAGTGAGGACATAGAAGAATGACATTGCTTACAAATGCCGTGGAATTGCCCGGACAACAGAGCGCCGTGAGCGCCGAAGGGACAGCGCGGTCGACGGTCGCGGGAGCGCCGCTAACGGCCGATGAACTGAACAGGATCGACGCCTACTGGCGTGCGTGCAATTACCTGGCTCTCGGCATGATCTATCTTCAGGCCAATCCTCTTTTGCGCGAACCCCTGAAGCCGGAACACATCAAGAGCCGCCTGCTCGGCCATTGGGGGTCGAGCCCCGGGCTGGCATTCATCTATACCCACCTGAGCCGGCTGATTCGGAAGCAAGATGCCGAGATGATCTTTCTTGCGGGTCCCGGTCATGGGGCGCCTGGAGTCTTGGCTCCTGTCTACCTAGAGGGCACCTACAGCGAGATCTACCCGGATATGAGTCAGGACGAAAAGGGTCTACGAGACTTCTTTAAGCAGTTCTCGTTCCCTGGCGGAATTGGCAGCCACTGTACGCCGGAGACTCCGGGCTCCATCCACGAGGGAGGTGAACTGGGCTACGTTCTTTCGCACGCCTGCGGCGCGGCATTCGACAATCCCAACCTAATCGTCGCGGCCGTTGTCGGCGACGGTGAAGCCGAGACCGGCCCGCTCGCAACCTCTTGGCACATCAGCAAGTTTCTGAACCCAATCCGCGATGGCGCTGTTTTGCCGATCCTGCACCTCAACGGATACAAGATCAACAACCCCACCTTGCTGGCGCGCATTACGCACGAGGAACTGGAAAACCTGCTGCGCGGGTACGGCTGGAATCCCTACTTCGTTGAGGGATCCGAGCACGACAGCATGCATCAGGCGATGGCTGCGACACTGGAGCGTTGCTTGGCCGACATCAAGACACATCAGGCAGAATGTCGTAAGAGCGGAATAGCGGCCCGACCACGCTGGCCAATGGTGGTGTTGCGTTCGCCAAAAGGCTGGGGCGCACCCGCAGAGGTGGATGGACATCGTATCGAAGCATTCTGGCGCTCGCATCAGGTTCCCCTCGCCGATGTTAAGGCGAATCCCCTGCGCCTGCGGATTCTCGAGAACTGGATGCGGTCACTCAAGCCGGAAGAGCTCTTCGACGAATCTGGGCGGTTGCGCTCTGTTCTGGCTGAGATTTCGCCATCAGGTTCGCGCCGTATGAGCGCCAGTCCGCATGCAAACGGAGAACTCCGCAAGAAGTTGCGCATGCCTCACTTCCGCGACTACGCGATCAAGATCGAACGTCCTGGAAACACCGAAGTGGAAAACGTGCCACCCCTGGGAGGCTTTCTGCGCGATGTGATGAAGTCGAACATGAACAGCTTCCGGGTTTTCGGGCCCGACGAGAATACTTCGAACAAGCTGGATGCGATTTACCAGGTTTCGAAGAAGTTCTGGATTGCCGAATATCTCCCCGAAGATAGCAACGGCACCGAATTGGATCCGGACGGCCGAGTCATCGAGATGCTTAGCGAGCACACGATGGAAGGCATGCTAGAGGGTTACCTCCTTACTGGTCGCAACGGGTTCCTGTCATCCTACGAAGCCTTCGTCCATGTGATCGACTCCATGTTCAATCAGCATGCCAAATGGCTTTCGATCTGCAATCAGTTATCGTGGCGTCGCAAGATCGCGTCTCTGAATCTCCTCATCACGTCAACGGTGTGGCGCCAGGATCACAACGGCTTCACCCACCAGGATCCTGGATTCCTCGATCTGGTACTCAATAAAAGTGCAGCCGTGACCCGCATCTATCTGCCACCCGACGCGAATTGCCTCTTGTCGGTTGCGGATCATTGTCTGCGCTCGGAAAACTACATCAACGTTATAGTCTCCGACAAGCAGAAACATCTTCAGTTCCTCGACATTGACGCGGCCATTACGCACTGCAGCAAGGGCATCGGTATCTGGAAATGGGCCAGCAACGATGAAGGTAGCGAACCGGATGTCGTAATGGCTGCGGCGGGAGATATTCCGACACAGGAAGCGCTGGCTGCGGCGGCTCTGCTCAGGGAAAGGTTTTCAGATCTGAAGGTCCGATTTGTCAACGTTGTTGACCTGTTCAAGCTGCAGCCCAACTCGGAGCATCCGCATGGCTTGACAGACGCGGACTTCGATTCTCTGTTCACGGCGGACAAGCCCATCATCTTCAACTTTCATGGGTATCCATGGTTGATTCACCGCCTCGCATACCGGCGCACCAATCACCGCAATCTGCATGTGCGCGGCTACAAGGAAAAAGGCAACATCAACACGCCGATGGAACTGGCCATTAACAACCAGACCGACCGGTTCAGCCTCGCCATCGACGCCATTGACCGTATCCCCAAGTTGCAGCGGATCGGTGCCCATGCCAAAGAGGAGTTCCGCGATATGCAGATCGCCTGCCGGCGCCACGCTTACGAGTACGGCATCGACAGCCCGGAGATAAGCGGTTGGAAGTGGCCGTACGAGAACAAATGAAAGCATTGACTGCGAACATGCCGCCACGCGGCCACAGCTTTCCCCTAGGCGCTACGCTGGTCAATGGTGGCGCCAATTTTTCGGTGTTCTCGCGAAGTGCAGACTTTATCGAGCTTCTGCTATTCGATCGGGCGGACGACAGTCGTCCTTCGCGCGTGATCCGCATGGACCCCTGCGTGAACCGTACGTACCATTATTGGCACGTGTTTGTTCCCGGCCTTGAGGTAGGCCAGACTTACGGATTTCGGGCGTTTGGGCCGTTCGCTCCTGATAAAGGGCTCAGGTTCGACCCCTCCAAGGTGCTGCTCGATCCGTACGGGCGGGCTGTCGCCGTCCCGCGAAACTACAGCCGTGAGTCCGCTCGCATGGAAGGCGACAATGCGGCCACGGCGCTCAAGAGTGTGCTCGTTGATCTGCGGGCGTATGACTGGGAGGGCGACGTTCCCCTGAATCGGCCGTGGGCGCGCACCATCATCTACGAAATGCATGTCCGCGGTTTTACCGCCCATCCCAGTTCGGGCCTGTCGGAATCGAAACGCGGCACATACGCCGGCCTTGTCGAGAAGATTCCCTATCTACAGCAACTCGGCATCACCGCTGTCGAACTGCTACCGGTTTTTCAGTTCGACCCGCAGGATGCGCCACCGGGTCGAACAAATTACTGGGGCTACTCACCTGTTTCGTTCTTTGCTCCCCACCAGGCATACAGTTCGCATCCGGAGCCCCTGGCGGTGCTGGATGAATTTCGCGATATGGTTAAGGCGCTGCACCGGGCGGGCATTGAAGTGATTCTCGATGTCGTATTCAATCACACGGCGGAAGATAGTCACGACGGGCCCACACAGTGTTTCCGGGGTCTGGACAATCCAACCTATTATCTTTTGAGTCAAGACCGCTCGCGTTATGCGAACTTCGCCGCTACGGGAAACACGCTTAACGCCAACCATCCGGTGATCCGTCGCATGATCGTCGATAGTCTGCGTTATTGGGTATCGGAGATGCACGTGGATGGCTTCCGCTTCGATCTCGCATCGATCCTTGCCCGTGACTCGTCCGGCGTCGTCATGTCCAATCCTCCGGTCCTCTGGGATATTGAATCCGATCCCGCACTGGCGGGAACCAAGATGATCGCCGAGGCGTGGGACGCGGCGGGACTTTACCAGGTCGGTAGCTTCGCTGGAGACAGTTGGAAAGAGTGGAACGATCGATTTCGCGATGACGTTCGCGACTTTCTCCGAGGCGCGAATGATTCTGTGGGGCGAATGGTCGATCGCCTGCTCGGCAGCCCCAGCATATACGCCACGCGAGGGCGCGAAGCGGAGGAGAGCATCAACTTCGTTGCCTGTCACGACGGGTTCACGCTCAACGATCTTGTCACTTACAATGACAAACATAACGAGGCGAACGGCGAGGGCAACCGCGACGGTCATGGCGACAACCGCAGCTGGAACTGCGGTTGCGAAGGTCCTTCAAACGATTCCGAAATTGAAAAGCTGCGTAGCCGGCAAGTGAAGAACTTTTTCACAGCCACGGTGCTTTCCGTTGGCGTGCCCATGTTTGTAATGGGCGATGAGGTGCGGCGTAGTCAACAGGGCAACAACAACGCCTATTGCCAGGACAATGCCATAAGTTGGTTGGACTGGACACTCCTTTCAAAACATGCCGATCTACACCGCTTCGTGAAACTGCTGATCGGACGCCGCCTGATCCGGGATGTCGAACATGAGCACCGGCGGGCGAGCCTGGTTCAGTTTCTCCGCGAGTCGAAACCGGAACTCCATGGCGTGAAACTCAACCAGCCGGACTGGTCGCCTTTCTCGCACAGCTTCGCCATCAGCGGGGAATTGAAGAACGAAGGGCTGTATGCGCACATAATGTTCAATGCGTATTGGGAGCCTCTGGACTTTGCGCTTCCCAGTTTGGGGGACGGATCCCGCAACTGGTGCCGATGGATCGACACGGCACTCGATCCGCCTGAGGATATTTGCGAGTGGAGCACGGAAACGCGGCTGACGGAGTCAATTTATCGGGTGGGCGCGCGGTCAGTGGTGGTGCTGATCGCGAGCAATGGACATAATGGGGAGGTGCCGGCCCCTGACGCCGCTCGCGATCACCGTTGATCGCGTTTTGTGGTCCCTTCAGAAGCGCGGCTGTGGTCGGCTGGCTGCTTAGGCGTAGTCTGATTTCAGGATTCCTAGTCGCTCCATTTTGCGCTGCAACGTTGTTCGTTTCAGACCAAGGCGTCCAGCTGCACCGTCCAGGCCAGAGAGTTTTCCCCCCGCTGCGCGCAATGCATTCAGGATCATCTCCCTTTCCATTCCATGTAGGGTGCTGGCTGAGATCTCCCTCGGAACCAGCGCGACATCGAGTTCCGATATGGGAGCGGCGAGCGTCTCATCTCGGCTGAGGATCACTGACCGTTCGATGAAGTTCTGTAATTCGCGCACATTCCCAGGCCAACTGAAAGACGTGATTGCAGCCATCACCTTTGTGGGGATAACTCGGATGGATTTCCTTAGCTTCCGCGAGAGGTTGGCAACAAAGTAGTGGACCAGAAGCGGGATATCCTCTCTTCGTTCGCGGAGTGGCGGGATGTGGATGGGGAAGACGTTCAAACGATAGAACAAGTCGTCACGGAATTCGCCCTTGCGCACCATGCCAGGAAGATCGCGGTGAGTGGCTGCGATCAGGCGGGTGTCCACCTTGATGGTGCGATTGCTTCCGAGGCGTTCAAACTCCCGCTCCTGCAAGACCCGCAGCAGCTTTGGTTGTAGTTCCAGCCCAATATCTCCAATTTCATCGAGGAACAGGCTGCCTTCGTGAGCCAATTCGATCCTGCCGCGCCTCTGTGCCAGTGCGCCAGTAAAGGCTCCTTTCTCATGGCCGAACAGTTCGCTTTCCAGAAGGCCAGAGGGCACAGCTGCACAGTTCAGGCGAACAAAGGTACGCTCGCGCCGCAGGCTCAAATTGTGGATGGCACGGGCCACCAGTTCCTTACCCGTACCGCTTTCTCCGATCAGGAGCACTGTTGAATCTGTAGGAGCGACAATTGCTGCCTGCTCAAGTACCTGCTTGATGGCATCACTTTGCCCGACGATATCTTCGAAGTTGGACTGGCTCTGGAACTCAGACGCGAGGTAATTCCGCTCCTCTTCGAGGCGCCGGACTGAGAACGTAATGCGCCGGTAGGCAAGCGCATTGTCTAATGCCAGTGAGATCTGATTCGCGATTTGCGAGAGCAGCTCTAGGTCATCCTGGTTAAAGGCGTCGGGCTCCTTGCTAGCCAGGGAAATAACTCCCAGCAGACCTTTTGCGCCAACCAGTGGAACACATACCACGCTGAGGATCCGGTTCTCGCGAAGGTGCTCCGCAACTGGCTCCGGAAATTCATCGATGTCCTGTGGCCCGTAGATCGCTGCTACTCTGGCGCTCATGCTGGCGATGTCGTCTTTTGGGAGAATGGCAGTTGTCGTGTTTTCGAGGAATCCCCGTCCCCTGGGGAATTCCAGCGTCAAGAGCTCGAGTTGGCTGGACTTCTCCTCAAACAGCCAAAAGCCTGTCGACGCGTTGTCAAAGAATGAATTAAGGGACTTGGAAGCAGCACGGAACAGCGCGCTCATGTCCAGGTGGGTGATCGTATGATTGTTGATTTCCAGCAAAAGCTGCAATCGGTCCCGTTGACGCGAGAGAGTCTGCTTGTAGGATTCGGCGGTGGCAAACGCCAGGGCGGTATCCAGAAACTTCGAAATCAGAACTGCGGCCGAAGTCATCAACTCCAGGTTGTGAGCACTGCGGCTCTCGGTGTTGTTCGTGAAGAAAACCAGTATGCCTGGCCGTTTTTGGGAGTTGGATACTGAAAACACCTGAGCACCGCTCGACGGCTCAATTCTTGTGAGCTGAATCAGGTCAGGAGCGGCGGCAAGCTCATTGGCAAAGTTGGGAATGTATTGTGGCTTGTGCCCGTTGAGAAGTCCAGCTAGCCCGGCATTATCTATCGGCACATCTCTTACAACCGGGGCGACCGATGAATCGGGGTCCAGGCGAAGCAGATGCAACCGCGCACTCAGCCCGTCTTCGTTGAGCAATAACAGGGCCACGCAATTGCATCCGATGATCTCTGAGAGAAGCAGAGTCACACTATGAAGAATGGCATGCAGGTCGGATCCAGAATCCGGTACCGGGATCATACTGAGCGGAAGAAGTTGGCTGTTTTCACTGGCAATCATTATGTCTTGCTCTGTTTCGTTATCGACTCATCATATCTGCAGGAGCACCGGCCGAAACCATGATGAAAGCTGTTGACGAACAGCATCCCAATTAGTGGGGGCGTTCAATCGAGAATCGACCCACATGAACCCTCGAGCTTGTTCCCTTGACCCGAGAAGGCGCCGTAAGCGTTGCATGGGGATGTCGCAGCTGTCTCATTGCCACACTGTTCTTCGAGGGGCAGGACATGGCTCCTTGCGCGTGCGATTGCATCGTACACGTCCTGTGGCGATTTCCTCAGGAGCAGGGCGCAATCCAGTATCGAATAACGCTCAAGGACGCAAATCACAAAGGCCAGGCGATCGAGGTCAGGTAGAGTCAGAACCGCGAGAGATTCCCGTAGCAGTTCAAGCGAAAGGTCGCCTGGCTGCAAGTGAAATTCGAATCCTGATTCACCGAGAATCTCGTTCGGCAATCCCCCCAGCAAGCGAATTGCATTCAGGATTACCATCCGGCGCGCCCAGGTGTGCACGGAACGTTTTGCAATGCTATTACTGCGGAAGCAATCCCTCATGGTGAGGATGAGGCAGCTCTCCGCTTTCTCAGCATCGGCGGTAAGTTGCAAACATAACGGAAACAGATCGGTGGTATCTTTTGCGAAGAACCGCTCGAAATCCTCGGCAGTCGCGTAGGGGTCCTTCCGGTTCCTACTGACCACATGTGTCTTTAGCTGGAGCACGTCTTTGATTCCTCCCATCAAGCACCTGGAGAACTCCCGGACGGTTGAGAGACCGTTCGCGGCAGAGCTGCTTCTTTTCGATCCATATAGCTATGAGTTGGTCCCGTTGATTGGGCGAATTCGCGGCAATGGTTGTTTCTCCCGTATCTCCGCGAGCCGCGGCATCGGTGCAGGCATTCATCCAGTTCATGATCAGTTCCCGAGAGTGAAGATGTCCCGTTCAGGTCACCTGCCGGGATGCCGCCACAACATTTGACGCTCAACACAGGCTTTCTCCGTTGCGGCAGCCGGAAGAGCGCGGGCAGTTCCTGGCTGCGAGCATTCCCAGGACGATGAAGGCTGTTGCGAACAGGATCTGGAGAAGTTGAAATATTGGAAGCGGCGTTATCAATGGCGCAGTAAACAGCGGCGGAGTCCCAAACAAACGGGTAGCTACTAAGACGATGTCGAAATACAGGACGGCTGTAACAGTAGCGACGAAGATCCGGCCCGAGCGTCCCCACAGACCGAACTTTTTCCAGGCAAGGATCGCTGCTGCTGAGCAATATACCGACAGCATGCCAATCAGTTGAACCGGCGTAAGGTGGCGGGTCACTGGCAGGAGCCCTGCAACGCTGGCAAACAGGCTCCATCGGAGGAAGCGGACGGTAGACGCGTTGCTGAGCTGCTTGTGGAACACACCCCGCAAGACCATGACTCCGGCAAACGCCGCCAAAAGCCCAAATGAGAAATTGATCCATCCGAACAGGTTCGTCATGTTTTCCTCCGATCGGCTACGCATCTGTTTGAGGCAACCTAAATGCCAAAGCCCACGAGCCAGCTATGCCCTTTGAATTCAATGCAATTAATCAGTGAAATCAGCCCACATTGACGCTCCCGCGGCAGGTGACGCAGTAGCGGCACTTGTTTTCGAGTTTTGTTTCGCGGCCGGCCTTTCGATCTCGTTTTGATTCAACGGATCGTGCCGGTCCTCTCTTTGGACACCGAAATGCAAATGAGAAGCCGAGGCTACGACTCTCTAGAGTCGGTTACTCGAAAGTTTCTGGAGGTTTGAAGCAGGAGATATGAAGACGATTCGAGTTGCGACACATTTGCGTAATGCTGGGAACAGAACGATATCTGACGGAAAGGCACTGAGGATCGGCATCAGCCGCTACGGTATGTTGGCAATTTCAGCATGCATTCTTTCCGTGCTACCGATGCTGTGCTTCACGGGATGTGCGAGCAGCCAGGCCGCAGTCAAGTTGCCCGACACGGAGGTGCTGGTTGCGGCTCCCGTTCAGCGGGATGTTCCTGTGCACAGTGAGTGGGTTGCTACCACGGACGGTTACGTGAACGCCGAAATTCGGCCGCAGGTCTCGGGGTATATCGTTCGCCAGGATTACAAAGAAGGCGCGTTTGTCCGCAAGGGCGAGGTTCTGTTTGAAATTGATCCGCGGCCATTCCAGGCTACTCTCGATCACGCCAAAGCCGATCTCGCCGAGGCAGAGGCGCAATTGGGCAAGACCAAGATCGACGTCGACCGCGATACGCCTCTTGCTGAAAAGAAGGCGATTCCAAAGGAAAAACTGGACAACGAAATCCAGGGGAAACTTGCTGCCGAGGCATCGGTTGCAGCCGGCAAGGCAGCTGTCGAACGAGCAGAACTCGATCTCGGATGGACCAAGGTGACTTCCCTCGTCGATGGCGTGGCGGGAATCGCCGAAGTCCAGATGGGCAACCTTGTGGGCCCCCCGGTGAGACTGACCTCAGTTTCGCAGGTCGACCCGATCAAGGTGTACTTCCCGGTCAGTGAGCAGGAGTATCTGCGGGCCAAGCATCTCAGCGCCAACGGGCAGGCTATGGATTTGTTTGACAACGCCCCGGAGTTGATTCTCTCGGACGGCACGGTTTACCCGCACAAAGGGAGGATTCTGCTCACCGACCGGCAAGTCGATTCCAGCACGGGCACCATTCGGCTCGTGGCGGCGTTCCCGAACCCGGGCAATGTTCTCCGTCCCGGTCAGTACGGACGCGTGCGCATCCAGACCAGCATGGAAAAGAGTGCGCTTTTAGTTCCGCAGAGCGCCGTGCAGGAACTTCAGGGTGGATATCAGATTGCAGTTGTAACTGCAGACAAGAAGGCTAGCATTCGGCCGGTAAAGGCGGGCGAGAAGGACGGCACCATGTGGGTGATCAACGACGGCCTCAAGCCCGGTGACCAAGTCATAGTCGAAGGGGTGGGGAAGGTGAAGGATGGGATGACTGTCGTTCCCAAGCCTGCAACCACTCTGGCGGAGGCGCACTAAGTCATGTCTGATTTTTTCATCAGGCGGCCCATCGTCGCCATCGTCATTTCAATCCTTATGGTGATCGTGGGCGCGATCACCATTACGAGCCTGCCGGTCGCGCAGTTTCCCGATATTGCTCCGCCCGAAATACGCGTCAAGGCTTTATACCCGGGCGCTGATGCCGAAACCATGGAAAAAGCCGTGGTCACGCCGATTGAGCAGCAGATCAACGGCGTGGACAACATGGACTACATGTATTCTCTGAACTCAAGCGGCGACTCGAGTTCAGTGCTGATGGTCGATTTCGATCTGGGTACCAACCCCAACTCCGACTTGCTGCTCACCCAGTCGCGTCAGCAACTGGCGAACGGGCAGCTTCCGGCGGTGGTCAACCAGGTTGGAATCGACGTTAAGAAGTCCCTGACGTCTCCGATGATGATCATCGCACTGACCTCGCCCAAGGGTACCCACGATTTTCAGTGGTTGGCCAACTATGCCTACATCAATCTGAAAGACCCTCTGCAGCGCTCTTACGGCGTAGGTTTGACCGATATCTATGCCGGGCAGTACGCGATGCGCATTTGGGTCAAGCCCGATCAGTTGGCGAAGCTGGGTGTGACTGTCAACGAAGTCGTGAATGCAGTGCAGACACAGAACACCGTGAATCCGGGCGGCAAGCTTGGCGGCGAACCCAGTCTGCCGGGCCAGAGGTTCTCCTACGCCGTTCTCGCTCAAGGGAGACTGAAGACACCGGAAGAATTCGGCGATATTGTCGTCCGCGAGAATCCTAACGGCGGTGTTGTGAGGGTGAAGGACGTCGCCCGAGTCGGAATGGGCTCGCAGGATTACAACATCGCCACCCGCCTCAACGGAAAGGACTGCGCCGGTATTGGCATTTACCAATTACCCGGTTCCAACGCGGTCGAGGCCGCAAAGGGCGTCCGAAAGCTCATGGCCAAAATGAAGGAGAGTTTCCCTGCGGATGTGGATTACACCATAACGCTGGATACGACCGATGCTGTCCGGGCAGGCATGCATGAGATTGTGATCACCCTGGGAATCGCTTTTGTGCTTGTGATCGTGGTGGTGTACGTCTTCCTGCAAGACTGGCGCGCGACAATCATCCCTATGCTGGCAGTGCCTGTTTCGCTGGTGGGCACATTTGTGATCTTCCCCGTTTTCGGGTTTTCGATTAACACCCTTTCCTTGTTTGGCCTGGTTCTCGCGATTGGTCTGGTGGTGGATGACGCGATCGTGGTGGTCGAAGGTATCCAGCGGCACATCGAGGAGGGCCTGCCTCCAAAGGACGCCGCCCAGAGAGCCATGAAGGAACTGACTGGCCCCGTGGTCGGCATTGCGCTGGTTCTTTCAGCTGTATTCGTGCCCACAGTGTTTATTCCTGGGATCACCGGCCGTCTTTATCAGCAATTTGCGATCACCATCGCCATCTCGGTGATCGTCTCAGCATTCAACGCATTGACGTTGAGCCCGGCGCTGGGAGGACTATTGCTCCGGGAGAAAAAAGAAACGCACGGACCGGTGGCGAAATTCTTCGCATGGTTCAACCGCAGGTTCGAAGCTGGCACGAAGTTCTATGTCCGGGTGTCGGGCGGACTCATTCGTAAGGGTATCGTCGCCGTGGTACTGCTCGCTGGGTTTGGCGTAGCCAGTGTCTTCTTTATGAAGTCAGTTCCGACGAGCTTCCTGCCCGATGAGGACCAGGGCTACATGTACATCCAGATGCAGTTGCCTGAAGCCTCCTCCATCCAGAGCACTAAAGAGGCAACCCGAGTCGTGGAAGACGTCCTGAAGAATACTCCCGGGGTCAAGTATTCGACCACCGCAGTGGGATTCAGCCTGCTCAGCCTCACGCGCAACACCTACAACGCGTTCTTCTATGTCACGCTCGATCCCTGGGAAGACCGCAAAACGATGGAGCAGCAGTACCAGGTGATCAAGGCCAAGTTAAACCTGAAGCTGATCACTCTCCCGCAAGGAACCACTTTCGCCTTCTCGCCCCCGCCCATTCAGGGCGTCGGCACTTCGGGTGGGTTTCAGTTCGTGCTCGAAGACCGCACTGGAGGCGATCCCGCATTCCTAGTGAACAACCTGAATAAGTTCCTCGAGGCTGCTCGCAAACGCCCTGAACTCGGTATGGTGACCACCACATACATTCCCAGCACGCCGCAGAAGTTCCTCGCGGTGGACAAGGAAAAGGTTCTGAAGCAGGGCGTCAACATCAGCGATGTCTATGCCACTCTCCAGGCCTTCATGGGCGGAACATTTGTCAATTACTTCAACGACTTTGGCCGCGCCTGGCAGGTCTACGTGCAGGCAGAAGCGCCCTATCGGTCCAACCTCGACGACGTTGGGCAGTACTACGTGCGGAACATGAAGGGTGAGATGGTGCCGCTTTCCGCGGTGACCAAGTTCGAGTCGCGCTACGGTCCCGAGTTCAAGATGCGCTACAACGAATACGCGTCTGCGCAGATCATCGGCAGCGCCGCTCCGGGTTACAGCTCGGAACAGGCGACTGCGGCTCTGGAAGACGTCTTCAAGCAGACCATGCCCAATGGGATGGGATTCGACTACATGGGCATGTCGCGGCAGGAACAGAAAGCACGCGAGGGTATTCCCACCTGGGTCATCTTCGCGATGTCGCTGGTGTTCGTCTTCCTGATTCTTGCGGCGCTTTATGAAAGCTGGTCGCTGCCCTTTGGCGTATTGCTGAGCACGCCAGTGGCTGTGTTCGGCGCCTTCGGCACCCTTTGGCTGCGACGCACCATCATGGGCATGATCTTTCCGGCCTTCATGGTGCAGATTGAAAACGATGTGTATTCGCAGATTGGACTCGTGATGCTGATCGGCCTGGCTGCGAAGAACGCCATTCTGATCGTGGAATTCGCCAAAGCCGAGTATGAAAATGGCAAGCCACTCGTCGACGCCGCGCTTGAGGGAGCCAGGCTGAGGCTACGGCCAATCCTGATGACGTCGTTCGCATTCATCCTCGGTTGTGTGCCGTTGTGGATCGCAACCGGCGCCGGTTCCGTGGGCCGTCAGATCATGGGCACTACCGTGATTGGAGGCATGCTGGCCGCGACCGGCATGGCAATCTTCATCATCCCCGCGCTGTACGTAATCGTGGAACGCGTCTCGCAGATGTGGAACCGCCGCGCACACGCGTCAGCCGATGTCGCGAAACCGATTCCGGTGGAGGGAGACTGACATGAAACGGCCAACCGCTCGCCTTTGGGTGCTTATCCTTGCAGTGATCGCAGTCAACGCAGTCTTCTTCTTAACGACGGGGTGCATGATGGGCCCCAATTACCAGCGGCCGCAGGTTGACGTCCCGGGCGGCTACCGCGGTGCTCCGCCAATGGATACTGCGAAAGCTCAGCAAGTTCCTTCGCAAACTGCGCCGCAGCCTTCTCAGGGGCCGGCGCAGCAAGCATCGCAACCAGCCCCAGCCTCGCAACAGACGACGGTTCAGTCTGCTGAGCCATCGATCGGCGATCAGAAATGGTGGGAGGTGTTCCAGGATCCACAACTGCAGGACCTGATTCGCACCGCCCTGAAGCAGAACTACGACGTTCAGATTGCGGCAACCAGAATACTGGAAGCGCAAGCGCAGTTGGGCATCACGCGGGCGGACCAGTTGCCAACCATCAATGCCGGAGCTTCCGGTATCAACCAGCGCATTCCCAGGCAGAAGAATCTGCCGCCGGAGTTCGAAACAAGCCCTATGGCCGTGACTGCCGCGATGAGTTGGGATCTCGACTTCTGGGGCAAGTACCGGCGCGCCACCGAAGCCGCTCGGGCGAATTTGCTGGCAACGGAGTGGGCGCGCAGAGCAGTCATCAGCACTCTGGTGAGCAATGTTGCTGCTGCATACTTCGAGCTGCGCGCGTATGACCTTCAACTCGAAATTGCAAAACGGACGCTGATTTCGCGCCAGGAGTCATTGCAGCTTACGAAGACTCTGGCTGACGGCGGCGCCGGTACAGAACTCGACGTCCGGCAGGCGGAGCAGCTGGTCTCTGTGGCGCAGGAAACGATACCCGACCTGGAGCGGAGGATTCAGCAACAGGAGAACCTCATTAGCACACTTTTGGGAAGGAATCCCGGCCCGGTTGGACGTGGAATGAAGCTGATGGAGCAGCCGCATCTGCCGCAGGTTCCGGCGGGCTTACCCTCCCGTCTTCTGGAGCGTCGGCCAGACATTCGGGCGGCTGAAGCCCAGTTGATCGCGGCTAATGCTCAAATAGGCATTGCGAAGGCGGCCTATTTCCCGCAGATTACCTTGACGGCGAACAGCGGATTTCAGAGTTCGGCCCTCACTAGCTTGTTCACTGGCCCGGCTGGATTTTGGAGCTTCGGTGGATCACTCGTGGAACCCATCTTTAACGGCGGCAGGATTCGCTCTGGTGTCCGTTTAAGCGAGGCGCGCCAGAAAGAAATGGTCCTGACCTATCAGCAAGCCATTCAGGAAGCGTTCCGCGGTACGTCGGATGCGCTGATCGCCTACCAGAAGAATCGCGAGTTTCGCGAGCGTCAGGAGCAGCTGCTTTCGTCGGCTCAAGGTGCGGCTCAGCTGTCGGAGGAGCGGTATCGCGGTGGCGCTACCGGATATCTCGAAGTGCTTACCAACGAAACGAATGCCTTCGATGCCGAACTAGGGCTCGCTCAGGCGCAGGCCAATGAGCTTCTAAGTCTTGTCGAGATCTACAGAAATCTTGGTGGAGGCTGGGACTCATAGCCGATACGACTTCGTTAAGAATTCCCGATGAAGCTGTCCCCGCGCTGTTTGAGCGCTCGGCATGTGGCGGGAGGCGGCTTCGAAGGATTCACATACGCTCAAATCGAGTCTTTCCGAAGGACCTGCTGCCCCCGCATTCTCCCCAGAAACGGCACCGGCCGTCGCGGCCTCGACTGAGGTCAGTCGAGTCAAGATCTCGATGACCAAAAACCATGGTCGTGCGTGTCGCGAACTCCATCAAACGCTCCAAGTTCCGCGCCAAAATGCAATACGGTAACATGTCTGCATCGTGAACAACGGGCACAATCGAGTTCGACCCATAGTCGCGTTCAGTCTCTTGCTGGCGCGGTGTGCGATCGGTGCGGCTCTCGATCACGACCTGGCAAAGAGCCAGTGCGGCCACGAGGCACTGAACGTTAGGGAAAGTCTTCAGGATACGAATGCCGGCACCTTTCATGTTCCCGCCAAACACCTCAAGTTCACTCACCTCACCACGAACGATGGCCTCTCTCAAGGCTACGTGACTGCTATTCTGCAGGATCGCCAAGGTTTCATGTGGTTCGCCACGCGGGACGGGCTGAATCGCTATGACGGCGACAGCTTCGTGGTATACAAAAACAACCCCAGCGATCCCGCCAGCTTAGGCTCCAATTTCCTTCAGGATCTGATACAGGACAAACAGGGCTATCTGTGGATCGCCACCAACACTGGGGTAGACAAATTCGATCCTGTCACCGAACAGTTTACTCGCTACCTTCACGATTCCACTAACGCAAATAGTCTCGGCGGAGCTTCCGTCAAGAGCATCGCCCAGGACAGTCGCGGTGCACTCTGGTTTGGTACCGAAGGCGCTGGCCTCGACAAACTCGATCCAACCACCGGGACATTTACTCACTTTCGAAATGATAGCGATGGTAGTTTTGTCGGCAGGATAAGTCAGGTTATCTCAGTTGCTGATCGCGATATTTGGTTCGTCGGCGAGCGCGGTCTCTTCCATTTGGACCAGCAGACAGGCCGCATCACTCGCCCGCTCGCCACTCGGAACGGCCCCAGCGCCGAGAGTGTGTACGCAGACGAAGCGGGCAGCCTATGGATGCTGGCCGACTCCCCCTCTATCGGTCTCGTCAAATACGACCCTCACTCAGATTGCCTCACAACATACCCACTCGCCACTCGTGCCAACGACGTCCTCGCATCCACTATGCATGGAGGCTCAGATAATAGCAGCATTGTGGCCGACGGGCAGAACGGTTTCTGGGTGCCATCGAACGAAGGCCTCTATTACTTTGACCGGCATACAGAACAGTTCACATTTCGCTTCCAGCACGATGAAACGAACCCGGACAGCCTCGACAGTAACGCGATCATGTCAGTTTATCGGGACCGCAGTGGGGTGCTGTGGGTGGGCACAGAGAATGTCGGGCTCAACCTTCTCAATTTTCGACAGGAACAGTTCGTTCACTACATGCATCGCCCGGGCGATCCCAACAGCCTTTCGCCCGGCAGGGTCAAGGGAATTTACCAGGATACCGACGGCGTTTTGTGGGCGGGCATTTTTCCCCGGGCACTCGATCGGGTGGATCGAAAAGCGAGCCGGATCACACATTTCATTCCCCGCCAGGGCGACCCCAATTCTCTCGGCGAGGGCACGAACGTTAACAGCATTTACAGGGATGCGGCGGGTTATCTCTGGGTTGGCGGCGGTGGCTCCGGTCTTGTCCGGCTTGATGAACGCACGGGGCAATTCAAGCATTATCGACATGACCCTGCTGATCCCAACACCCTCATCTCCGACAACATTTACACGATCTTTGGAGACCGGCGGGGGCGAATATGGGTGGGCCAGGACGGCGGTATCAGCCGCTTCGATCCAGACACCGGTAGGTTCACAAATTACCGCCCGGCGCCAGATAACCCGGGACTTCTGGCTAACACTGTCTGGACCATTGATCAGGATCGTGCTGGCACGCTTTGGTTAGGCACTTGGGGTGGCTCGCTGGTCCGTTTCGATGACAAGGCAAATACCTTTGTAAGTTACACGCCCGATCCGCGTGACCTCCACAAACTCAACGGGGGCGGCATAAACACCATCTACGAAAACCGGGCTGGAACAATGTGGGTGGGAGCAATGGATGGACTCTATCGGTTCAATCGCAAAAGCGGAGCGTTCGACCGATACACGGAGCTCCAGGGCCTTCCCAGCAGCACCATTCGGTGTATCCTCGAGGATCGAAGCGGCAGACTGTGGCTCAGTACGCAGAAGGGTATATCCCGCTTCGATCCTCAGAAACTTACGTTCAGGAACTACGATGTGTCTGACGGCTTGCAGAGTAATGAGTTCAGTACCGGTTGTTATCAGGCCCCAAACGGAGAGATGTTTTTTGGCGGCACCAATGGGTTGAATGCATTTTTCCCTGAGAATATTCGCGATAATCCCTACGTTCCGCCGGTCGTGATTACCAGCTTCAAACTCTTCAACAAACCCGTTCCTATTGGCCCAAAATCGGTACTCACGAAAGCCATTCCATACGTTAGTTCTCTGACCCTTTCCTACCGGGACAATGTAATATCGTTTGAATTCGCGGCATTGAGTTACGCGAATTCCCACAAGAACCGATATCGTTACAGGCTGGAGAACTTCGAACGCGGGTGGAACGAAGTCGATAGCAAGCAGCGCATGGCGACTTACACTAATCTCGATCCGGGCACATATGTATTTCGCGTGCAAGGATCGAACAGTGATGGAGTGTGGAATGATCAAGGGTCGTTGGTGACCATTGTCATTACACCCCCATGGTGGAGTACAACTTGGTTTCGCATTCTTTGCGTGGTTGTTGCCCTGCTGTTGCTCTGGGGAGCCCACCAATGGCGGTTGCGGCAGTTGAATCATCAGTTCGAGATGACTCTGGATGCGCGTGTCGGAGAACGGACTACCATCGCGCGGGAGCTTCACGACACGCTGCTGCAGAGCTTCCATGGCTTGATGCTGCGGTTCCAGATCGTTTCCGAACTGCTTCCAGACCGGCCTGTAGAAGCAAAGGAGCAGTTGGAGA
>Ga0335069_10004529_pt1 | contig 20555 bp, 14 predicted proteins | sample Lox_Sample_11_FD_206714 | JGI IMG/M metagenome (GOLD analysis project Ga0335069, IMG submission 206714) | Soil microbial communities from Loxahatchee National Wildlife Refuge, Florida, United States - Lox_Sample_1.1 | ecosystem: Environmental > Terrestrial > Soil > Wetlands | place: USA... | reverse complement strand
GAAACTGGCTCGCGTCCAGGAGGCTCAAGCGCACGATGAGCCGGCGACGGCTTCCGTGGACGGGCCGATTGGCGAAAGCGCTTTGGCCCGGGCTGGATCGCGTGTATGACTACGGTGAGGTCTGGCCCAAGCTCGTTTGCCCGGCGGAGCGGAACTGTCGGTATTACCCCATGGCGGTGCCTAATTGGGATACGACCGCCCGGTACGGCCCCGATGCCGTCATCCTGCACAATTCGACTCCGGACCTGTTTCGGCTTCACTTCCGGAAGGTGCTGGAGTCTTGCGCGCAGGCTACGGGCCGCGAACGCATCGTATTTTTGAAATCCTGGAACGAGTGGGCAGAAGGCAACTATCTGGAGCCGGACCTGCGTTTCGGCCACGGTTACCTGGAGGTCATTCGCGGTGAGCTATACGATTCCACTGTCCCGGAACCTGCGCCGGGCGCGGGTGAAGCCGCCGACTCTGAGCCTTGCGCCGCCAACGCGGTCGCGCCGCAGGGCACCCGCGCTGCCGAACCCGGGCGCTTTCAATCCGCGGGGTGCAGGCTGAGTTAGCATGCGCATCCTCTACGACGGGCACATCTTCCGCTGGCAGAGGGTTGGCGGCGTCAGCCGTTATTTCCATGAGATCATCTCGCGCTTGCCGGCAGACTGGTGCCCCACTCTCCTGGGCTTGGAAGCTCTCAACGGACATCTTCCAGCCCATTCGCGACTTAAGACTTCGCTGCTCAGCTCCGTCCGGCCGCGGCGTTTCACGCAACCTGTGAAGCGTTTCTGGTGGAAGCAAAGCCAGATCAAACAGGCAAACCTGCTGCATCCTACCTACTACACGCTTTCCGGCGGGCTCTCGTTCTCCGATTTCACGTGCCCGGTCGTAATTACGGTTCATGATCTCATCGCGGCCACCTACCCCCATTTGGAGGAACAGGCCGACCTTATCTTCCGATGTCAAAGGGAAGCCATTCTGCGCGCCGACCACATCATCTGCATCTCGAAAGCGACGGAGCGCGATCTCTTGGAGCGCTTTCCGCAACTGGCTAACAAGATCACCGTAATTCATCTCGGCGCATCCTCCCCCGTTTGGTCGGGCAAAGAACCTGCGACCGTGTTCGATCCGCCGACGTTCTTATTTGTCGGCAGACGTGGGGCCTATAAGAACTTCGCACTGGCAATGCGCGCTTTCGCCAAGGCCGCCGAGGTGCACTCTGGTATCCGCCTCCGGGTTGTCGGAGAGCCATTGAGCGCGGAAGAGCGATGGCAGTTGCACTTTCTAGGCCTGTCTGAGCGGGTGGACGTCTCGGAGTTCCCGGAGGCCGAAGCGCTGCAAGAACTGTATCGGAGGAGCGTGGCTCTTCTTTACCCTTCCCGCCATGAAGGTTTCGGCATACCGCCATTGGAAGCGATGGCCTGCGGCACGCTCGCCGTAACCTCGAACACGACGAGCCTGCCCGAAGTGGTCGGCGACGCCGGCATTATGCTGGATCCGGGCGACGAGAGCGCCTGGACGGAATGCATCCTCCAGATCGCGCATGGGGACGTGCCGAGAGAGGAACTGCTGGAGCGAGGCAGAAGGAGGGCCGCGGCCCTCTCCTGGGACAACTCGGCACAGCGCCACGTTGCTCTTTACAAGCGACTGGCGTGAGCCGCGGGGCTTCGCAGTCGCCGCGGAATCCTGCGAGCAACCAACAGATGCCCGAGTCAGCTCTGAACGCTACCCGGATTTGCCTCACGCCAACCCGGAATGAGGCCTGGGTCATCCAACGCTTCGCGAAGGCAGCGAAGCTCTGGGCCGACCACCTCATCGTTGCTGACCAGGGATCTACCGATGGCACTCCCGACCAGATTCGCGGTTTGGACGGGGTACAGGTCGTGCTCAATGACTCCGCGTTATTCGACGAACTGCACCGGCAGCGCTTGCTGATCGAGCACGCCCGGCGCATCCCAGGGAAGCGAGTCCTGATCGCGCTTGATGCCGACGAGGCGCTCTCCGCAAACTGCCTCGCGAGCAAGGAATGGGGAAGCATTTCCGAGGCGGCACCGGGTACGGTCCTGCGGTTCCGCTGGGTGAACATCCTCCCCGGGTTCGAGAACGCATGGGTGCCGAAGGATCGCACACTTTTCGGTTTTATTGACGATGGCACAGCGCATACAGGGCAGCGCATTCACAACCACCGCGTTCCCTGGCCGGAGGGCGCGCCGGTCCTCGATTTGGAAGACATCGTGGTCCTCCATTTTCAATATGTGGCCTGGGATCGCATGGTCAGCAAACAGCGATGGTACCAAACCTGGGAGTACATGAACCATTTGCAGGGACAGCCGCTGCAAATCTTCCGGCAGTACAGCCACATGCATGGGGGCTGGGACGAGACGGAGATACAACCCATCCGCCCGGAATGGCTCGAGGGCTATGCCAGGGCAGGCGTTGATTTCCGAACATTAAAGAGTGAGGAGGTCACCTGGTGGGACAAGGAAGTCTTGCAACTGCTTCGTCAGCACGGCCCCAAACACTTTCGGAAGCTGGCGATCTGGGATAAAGACTGGAGCGCGCTGGCGAGCACACTGGGCATGAACGGTGTGGACGTCAGGGACCCGCGCTCGGTATGGGAAAGGGCCGCGCACCGGCTTCTGGGCTCAACTCAAAACCGACGTGCGGACTGGGACGTTCGCGTTCTCGAAGCCGTCTTACGGAAAACCGGCTGGTAGCCCCATCGCGATGAGCAGCTCGCGCGCTGATTTGCAAAGCGCCGCTCCATCCGCGGGCGACGCTCCTTCCTATTCCCAGGAATTCTACTCCGGCCAGGTTCCGGGCGCCTTGCGCTCGGCACGGATTGTTCTGGAGATCCTTTTTGAAGCCTACCGCCCCGCATCCGTGCTGGACGTCGGCTGCGGGCAGGGCGCGTGGCTGGCGGCCGCGGAAGCCCTCGGGTGCACGGATTTGACGGGCGTGGATGGCTCCTGGGTCAATGTGTCGGCTCTCCTTAGCAAACGGATGCGGTTCACTCCCAAGGACCTGGAAGCGCGGCTCGCGCTCTCACGCCGGTTCGACCTTTGCTTGAGCGTTGAAGTGGCCGAACATCTGTCGGTCAGCCGGGCGCGCTCCTTTGTTGAAGACCTGTGCGCCGCGTCGGACGTTGTCCTCTTCAGCGCGGCCATTAAGATGCAGGGAGGGACCAGCCACACCAACGAGCAGCGGCAGTCCTATTGGGCCGGTTTGTTCGATTCATTCGGTTATCAGTGTCACGACCTGTTCCGGCCAAGGCTGTGGACCGACCAGCGCGTCGAGCGGTGGTATCGGCAGAACCTGCTCCTGTATGTTCGCCGCTCCAGCCCGCTGGCTGACACGATCCGCAGTGGCGCGCGCCTGGAGACGCCTCTGGATGTCGTCCATCCCGAAATCTACGAGGACAATCTGGAGGGTTTCCGTCGCCTCCTGGAAGAGCCGACGCTTCGGGTCTGCTGGCAGATGTGGCTGCTTTGGTGCCGGCGGCAAATGGGGAAGCTGCGCAAAGGACCCGCTCCTCGCAGGCCTGAGTAGCCCGCCAACCTCGCCGGCGGGAATCTCGCCGGTTTGCGAGCCTGCCTAAGTCTTTAAGCAACAATGATTGATATGGCGCAATCGAGTCCGTCCGCGGCAGGAGCGTTGGAATCACCGTCGGGCCGTGTTCTCGAAGGGCTCGTCGAGCGTGACGAATTCGGGATGGTCGTGCTTTCGCCCGCGCGGGGTCGGCCTTCGCGGCGAATGCTCTACCTGGATAGCTACGGTGGGCGCGCGATGTGGCAGAAGATCAAGCGAGGCGAGATGCCCCCGCACCATCTGCGCGGGTGCCTGGAGCTCGCTCGCCAGGGCTACGAGGTGGCACTTGCTGAGCCGCTGCCCGATTTCTATTTCAACCGCCGTGCCCTGCCGCATGACCTGAGGCTCCTGAAGCTCGTACGCCGCTGGTTGGGCAACGACGGCATCGTCTTCTGCGGCCACAACGTACTCTACTGGCTGCTGCTGCTGAAGAAGCTCGGCCTGATCCGCTGCCGGATCGTCTCGAACCTCTGGGCTCGGGAGCCGCTGAACCTCGCCCGCTATCACAGCGGGATAGTCGGGCTGACGCGCGCCGGCGCCGAGCAGGCCCGCAAGCTTGCCCCGGGTGTGAAGGTTGCCCCATTGGGCTGGGGTGCGGATCTGAGCGTTTACCCCAGGTTGCCCTACCGCCCCGAGGCTTTCTTCTCCTGCGGCATTGCGCTTCGCGATTTCAAAACGCTGAGCCTGGCCGCGGCGCGGTGCCGGCAGAAGATAGAAGTTCTCTGTCCGGGGATGCCCAAAGACGTGGTGTGGCCCGAAAACGTCAAAGCCATAGACTCCGGGCAGGGGTGGAATTTCGAGGAGAAACGGGTCACGTATCAGCAGCTTTTGCACAACCATTATGGGCGCAGCGCGGGCTCCTTGATCATCGTGAAGAAGGACCCGGCGGAGTATGTCGCCTGCGGGTTCACCGAGATCATCGAAGTGATGGCCATGGCCCGCCCCGTCATCATGACCCGCACAGGAGCGCTCCCCACCGAGATTGATATCGAGAAGGCCGGGTGCGGCCTTTTTGTGCCGCCCGAGGACCCCGAAGCGCTGGCGAACGCTATTGATGCGCTCGGGAATGACCCGGAGCGGGCCAGCGCCATGGGCGAGAAGGGCCGGGAACTGGCCGAGAGCTACTACAACATCGAGAGGTATGCGAACGACCTGCGCAACTTCTTCGAGAGCCTGTAATTGGGGCCCGCTGCAGATACCCCTTGTTTGATGACGTGCCCGGAGGAGCTGACAAAATGGCGATAAGCCAGGCTTTGGGTGTGGGAAGCGCCAGCGCGCCTTGTACGCGCGCGGAAGCGCCGCCAGCCGTGAAGGCGGCAGGTCACGTGGCTGTTCTGGACGGCGTTCGCGGCGTCGCAATCCTGATGGTGCTGTTCGGGCATTTCTACCAAACCTCCGTCATCAAAGTGAACTATCCCCTGGCCGGCAAGATCCTTGGCCGGGTACTGGCGCCGTCAGGGTACGGCGTGGAGCTGTTCTTTGTGCTTTCGGGCTTTCTCATCACAGGCATCCTGCTGGATACTAAGGAACTGCCCGGTTACTTCGGCAAGTTCTACATGCGGCGGTTTCTGCGGATATTCCCGCTCTATTATGGAGCCCTGGCCGCGGTGCTTCTGGTCCTGCCCTTGTTCGTCAACCTCGACGCTGGAGGCCGCGAGATTGTGGCGCACCAGGGCTGGCTGTGGTGTTATCTCGCGAACTGGCCGAGCGCTTACATCTGGGACAACTCCAACGTTTTCCTGCTGGGCCATTTCTGGTCGCTGGCCGTCGAGGAGCACTTTTACATTCTCTGGCCTGCCATGGTGTTCTTGCTCTCCAGGCGAGGGCTGGTCAGGGTGTGTTTCATTGTCCTGGTAATGTGCGCCACGGTCCGCGCCACCGACGCCATCATGGGTCAGGCCGGGCCGCTGATACTGCAATGGACCACGTTGACGCGGGTAGACGGCCTGGCCATCGGCGGGCTCCTGGCAATCGCCTTGCGCACGCCGGAGTTGAAGGAGCATCTGCCTAGTGGGAAGTACATGACCGCCGGCCTTTGGGTGTTCGGAGTGCTGGTAATGGGCCTGATGCTCATGCCCAGGCAGGTGCATTTTCTACCTATTCCGATCTTCAGTGAAACCATCGTGGTAAGCTTCCTGGGGCTCGCGGTGCTGGCGGCACTCCAGGCCCAGCCCGGCGAGCTGTATTACCAGATGCTGAGCTCACGCGTGCTGGTGGCCTTTGGGAAATACAGCTACGGAATCTATGTCATTCACGGCATCCTGAGACCGGTCTTCGCGAAGGTGTTCAATCTGGAGCACGCTCCCATCCATTACGGCTTGGCCTTCGTTTCTCTGGCGGCTTACTACGTGTTCGCGATTGGTGTGAGTTTCCTGCTGGCGTGGTTGAGCTACAACCTGATGGAGAAGCGTTTCCTGGCCTTGAAACGCTACTTCGAATACAAGCCCGCCTGAAAACGCGCCCGCGCATCCTGTATGTAAGCAGTTGCTGGCCGCTGGGTCAGGCCTTTGGCGGACAGTTGCGCTCGCTGCAGATGGGCCGCGCTTTGCAGCAGATGGGCGACATCACTTTGGTGGTCGTCAGCGTGGACGCCGCCGACGACACAGCCCTTCGCCAGACGACGGCGGAGTTCCGCGTGGAAGAGCCGGTTCACGTGGAGTTGGAACCCAACCGCGGCTTGTGGCAGCGGCTGCGCTGGGCCTTTGATCCCCATTACCTGAACGTTCACGGCTGCCGCGCCGGCAGCGCCGACAGGGAGCGCCTCGCAGCCATGCAGAAGCAATTTGATTTGGTGTGGGTGTTCCACTCGCGCACGCCGAACATCGTGGGGCAGTGGTTCTGGCCGCATAGCGTCCTGGATATTGACGATGTGCCCAGCACGTTCCAGCGGACGGTTTGGCAAAACGGGGCGAGCCTGGGCGAAAAGCTGAAGGCGGGTGTCACCGCCATGTTGCTGAAACGCCGGGAACTGCTCCTCAAAAAGCGGTTCACCGGGCTGGCCGTTTGCAGCGAGGCGGACCGCGAATACCTCGGCGCGGGCGACCAGGTGCACGTCATCCCCAACGGCTTCGAGCGCCCGGCCCGTGAACCCTTGCGCCTCCCCGGCACGCCTCCGCGCCTTGGCTTCATCGGCCTGTGCACCTACCTGCCAAATCTCGAAGGGGTCCGCTGGTTCTTGAATGAATGTTGGAAAAACATAAAGGCGCAAGTCCCTGACGCCCGCTTGCGCCTGGCCGGCAAAGGCACGGACGGCCCCCTTCAAGCGCAGGGCCGGGATATTGACGCCCTCGGCTGGATCCCGGATGCCGATGCGGAAATCGCGACCTGGTCGGCAATGATTGTGCCGGTGCGTCACGGCGCCGGCACGCGAATCAAGATCGCCGACGCTTTCAGCAGGAAATGTCCGGTGGTCTCCACCCGCCTGGGCGCGTTTGGCTACGAAGTCCGGAACGGCCGAGAGCTGTTGTTGGCCGATGATCCGGCGGAGTTTGCGCGTGCTTGCGTATCTCTCCTCCGGGAACCATCGGCAGGCGCGGCTATGGCCCAGAGGGCGTTCGACGTCTTCCTGAAGAACTGGACGTGGGACGCGATTGCCCCACGGGTTTGGGCTGCAGCAGAATACGCGCTGCAGAAAGCGGGCCGCGGCTGAACATTAGCGCCGTCAGGCCATTCCGGAGGGCTCCACACTATATCTGTAACCTACTCGCTCATAATAGCTTGCGATATTGGTTGGACCATCGGGTGTTCCCCGCTACCCCCGCCATAGTCTCACCGGATACTCGCCAGATACACACCGTCGTACCTCTGCAAACTTTGCAGAGGTACGACGGTGTGTATCTGGCGAGTATCCGGTGAGACTGTGGCGGGGGTGGCTCGGGCTGGCGGGACGGCGTCGGCAGTGAGTTCTGCAGGCCGGCGCCTGCGCCTTGAAACTACCCTGGGTCGGCTGCCCGTGTATTGACAAAGCCAATAGTTGAGCCAATGATGCTCTTTCCCGGAAATTGATCTACGAACCTGACGGCGCCATGAAGACGTCCACGTTTCCCCTACACCGGTGCGCCATGCGTTCGCGGGCGATTTGCGGGCATTTGATGCTGGCTTCCTTAATCGCGCCGGTAAAGGGGGTTTTTGGCCAGGCCAGCACCTCGGGCACGCCGGAGCAACCGGCCCCTGCGCCTCCGCCTTCGAGCTATTCGACGGCGCAGACGCCTCAATACGAACCGGCGGCCGGGGCCGGTTACTCGACCTCTCCCAGCGGCTCGCGCCTGGCAGGAACGAGCCAGCTTGGGGGAGGACCGCCGGAAGGCCAGTCGCAGTTGTTCACTACCGGGGAAGGCTTGCTGGAATGGGGCATGGTCCACCTTTACCCGCACTTTGTTTATCAGCTTTCGTACGGCAATGGTGTGGCAGCGGTGCCCGGGCAACAGGTGGACACGATGGTTAACTCCTTTTCGCCCGGGGTACTCGTCCGGTTGGGCCCCCATTGGTCGCTCGATTACACGGCGACGCTGACGACTTATTCCAGCTCGCAGTTGAAGAACGCGTTTGATCAGGCCGTGGGACTGAACGGCACCACGGCTTACGAGGATTGGGTGTTCGGGGTTGCTATCGGGTTTTCGGACACGTCCCAACCGCTGGTTGAAACGGGTGCACAGACGGACCAGCAGGTGTTCTCGACGGTCCTCACAGCCGGCTACCAGTTGAACAGCAAGGTCTCGTTCAGTTTGAGTTTCAACCAGAGCTTCCGGTTTGCTTCCGAAGCCACGCAAAGTGCGCCGGGGACGGCTCCCGGCCAGTTGAGCGACCTGACGGAATGGTCCACGCTGGATTGGGTCAATTACCAGGTCCTTCCGACGGTGAGCGTGGGCCTGGGCGTCGGGGTGACTTACGATAGCCTGTCAGTCGGGCCGGACATCGTCTCCGAGCAGGCCCAGGCCCGTCTCCAGTGGATTGTCGGGAAGAGGCTGTCTGCGTACCTGAGCGGCGGCCTTAACGATCAGCAGTATGTTGGGTCGAGTGTAGGAGACTTCTTAAGCCCGATCTTCTCGCTGACACTTCAGTATCAGCTTTTCGAGGCGACAAGCCTCTTCGTCAACGCCAGCAGCGGCACCTCCCCCTCCTATTACGGCGGACAGGCGAGCCAAAGCACCGGCATCTCCGCCGGCGTCCACCAGCGGCTGCTGCGCCGGCTGTTTCTGGATGTCAGCGGCGGGTATTGGAACACCACCTATCACGCGACGACTGCGTCGCCCAATACACCGGGCTTGAGCGACTATGACAGCGCTTCCTTTAATGTGGCTTTGGGCACGACGCTCTTTAAGCGGCTGGGCGCTTCGGTGTTTTACAATACCCTGTTCAATACTTCCGGATCGGAGCTTTATAACTACACTACGCACGAAGTGGGCTTGACACTGAGTTACAGCTTCTAAAGGCCGGTAGACGAGATTTGAAGACATCTGTGCAGACTGGCCGAGGGTTGCAGCCGGCGGCAAGCAAACGGGAGGTCGCAGCCTCCGGGGAAGCCGGGCGGCTGCGCTTGTTTTTTGTCCTTATCGTCGCTCTCGCCCTCGGCTTCGCAAAGCCGCTGCTGGCGTGGATGCGGTTTGCGCTGGGGAGTGAGTTTTACTCCTACATGGTGCTGGTTCCGCTGATTAGCGGGTACCTGGTCTGGTCGAACAGGCAGGGCCTGGCCTTGTATTCCAGGCCGGTGCGCGCCTGGGCGGTTTTGCCGCTGCTGATCGGGGCGGGGCTCCTGGCGGGGTATTGGGCCTTGGCAGGCGCCGGCTGGCGGCCCGGGTTGGAGTCATACCTGGGCTTGATGGGCCTGTCGCTGTGGGCCTTTGTGGTCAGCGCGGCGTGTTTCTGCTTCGGGGTGGAAACGCTGCGCCGCGTGACCTTCCCCGCCTTCCTGCTCCTGTTCGCCATGCCACTGCCCGATGCCGTGTTGCAGCGGATCACTACTTTCCTGCAGCACGGTTCGGCGGAGGTGGCTTCCGAACTGTTTGATGCCTCGGGCATGGCCTTCCTGCTCCGCGATACCGGGCTCTACCTGCCGGGTATCCGGCTGGAAATTGCTCCTGAGTGCAGCGGCATCCGGTCCACGGCCGTCCTGCTGATTACCAGCCTGGTAGCCGGGCATTTGTTTCTGCATTCGGCCTGGCGCCGCGTCGCGCTGGCCCTGTTCGTTATTCCCCTGGCCCTGCTCCGAAATGGGTTCCGCGTGTTCGTTATCGGGCAGCTTTGCGTGCACGTGGGGCCTCAAATCCTCTATTCTCCAATTCACAGGCAGGGCGGCCCCTTGTTCTTCGGCCTCTCCTTGATCCCCTTCTTTCTTCTGTTACTATGGCTTCGCAGATCGGAAAGAAGAAGGCCGGCATGAGCAAGGCTATTTTTTGGCTTTCTCAGCCCGGCTCGAATTGCATCGAAAGAGAGAACTTTATCATGACCGCTCACACGCTCAGACGGCATTTATCCACGCTTCTCACGCTGGCGCTGGCCGTCGCGCTCAGCAGCGGCTGCACCAAGGCCGCCAAGCGAAGCCGCTACCTTGCCCGCGCGGACCGCGACTTCCGAGCCGAGCAGTATGACCGGGCCGAAATCGAGTATATGGCCGTGTTCAAGGTTGCGCCGTTGGACCCGGTGGCCATTTCCCAACTTGGCCTGCTTTATTTTACCGACGGCATGTTCCCCCAGGCGCAGCAATTCCTTAAGAAGGCGGTCGAGCTTCAGCCCGAAAACCTCGAGTTGCGGACCAAGCTGGCGATGGCCGACTTCGCGGTTCAGCGCCTCGGGGACGCGCGCGCGCAGGCGCTGCAAGTCCTGGCCAAACAACCGGCTAACCCGGACGCGCTTTTGGTGTTGGCCGATACGACGACCACGACCAACCAGCTCAAGGAGAGCACGCAGAAGCTGGACGCGTTGCCGGCTTCGGCAAAGAGTTCGGTGGCGTACCACCTCGCCCGCGGCACGCTTTGGCTGAAGCAGCAGAGCTTCACGAACGCCGAGGCGGAGTACAAGCAGGCAGTGACCCAAGACCCGAAATCCAGTCTGGCCCATTTGGCCCTGGGCAACTTCTACGCGGTGCGCAATGACGCCAGGCAAGCCGAGGCTTCCTTCAAGACTGCAGCCGAGCTTTCGCCGCCGCGGTCCAACGCCCGTATCCGCTACGCCGATTTTCGATACCGAACGGGCGCGCGCGAGGAGGCCAGGAAGGCCGTCACGCAGATCACCCAGCAAGCGCCGGATTACATCCCGGCGTGGAATTTCCTGGTGCAGGCGGCCTACACCGAGGGAAAGGGCGAGGAGTGCGCGGCCCTCATCCAGAAGGTGCTCGCGCGCGATCCCATCAATCGCGAGGCGCTCCTGACCAGCGGCGATTTGCTGCTCACACATGGGGATGGCACAAATGCCCTAGCCCGGTTCGAACGGGTAGCCGCTCTTTATGGCCGACGGCCTGACGTGCTGTACAAGCTCGCCCTGGCAAGTCTCGTGAACCATGACCTCACCAAGGCCCTGGCGAACCTGAACCAGGCCGTGACCGCTGCCACCAACTACCTTGACGCCATCATGTTGCTGGCGACCGTCAACATTCGAAGGGGTGAGCCGGCCCAGGCAGCCTCGTCGCTGTCTCAGTTCGTCAAGAGGGAGCCGCAATTCCTGGAACCGCGCCTGCTGCTGGCGAAGGCGTACCTGGCGCAGGGTGACTACGACTCGGCCGCCGAGGTGTATCGCAGCACGCAGACGCTGTTTCCGTCGAATCCACAGGTAGCGGTTCTCCTGGCTGCGGTGTTGGCTCAGCAGAACAAGCGACCCGAGGCGCGCCAGGAGTTTGCGAAGGCGTTGGACCGCTCGCCGGACTATCTTCCGGCCATCGAAGGTCTGGTCGAACTCGACATCCTTGATCAGAGATACGCGGCGGCGCTCGAAAGGGTCCAGAAACTTGCCGCGAAGAACGCCAGCGCTCCCGAACCCCTCCTGCTGATGGCCCGGGTTCTTACCGGGCGGGCCCGCGCGGCGGTGGGAGAAGAGAACGCAAAGAACGCGCGTTCGGGCCGGCCCATGGTTTCCATCGCCCAGGTTCCCGCCGCCCAGGCCGATATAAAGCAGGCGGAGGCGGAACTGCATAAGGCAATTGAGCTCAAGCCGGATTTGCCCGCTGCGTATCTGGCGCTCTCCGAGATACACGTTGCTTTAGGCCAGCCGCAGCAGGCCCTCGCCACGCTCAACGGCTTTCTGGCCAGAACGAACGACGGCGCCGTGCTGTTGCAGGTAGCTATGCTCAACGACTCGCTGACAAACTATGCGGCAGCGCGGGATGCCTATGAGAAAGTCCTTGCCCTTGACCCTAACCTCAGCGGGGCGCTCAACAACCTGGCGTACCTTTACTCCGAGCGACTGGTGGACCTGGACAAGGCGTTACCCCTCGCCGAAAAGGCGCGGCAACTCCAACCCCATGACCCCGCGGCGGCCGACACGCTGGGCTGGATTCTATACAAGCGCGGCGATTACCCGCGGGCGCTGAGCTTGATCCAGGAAGCGGCCGCCGGGCTGCCGAACCTGGCTGAGGTTCAGTTTCATCTTGGCATGGCGTATTACGCGCTGGCGGAGGAAGCGGCGGCGCGAGCGGCGCTGGAGAAGGCCTCCAAGGCAAAGGAAGACTTTCCGAGCAAGCGGGAGGCCCAGGCGCGACTGGCCATTCTCGCCATTGACCCAAGGACGGCGAGCGCGGCCACGGTGGCGCAATTGGAACAGCACCTGCGGCAGGTCCCGGGGGACCCGATCGCCTTGTCCCGTCTTGCGGCCATCCAGGAGCGCGATGGCGCCTTGGATAAGGCGCTCGAGACGTACCAGAGTGCGCTCAAGTACAACCCGCAGAGCGCACGGCTGATGGTCAGGCTGGCGCAGATCTATTCGTCTGGTCGGTATCACGATCCACAAAAGGCGCTCGAATGGGCGAAGAAGGCCCACAACCTGGCCCCGGACGATGCCGCAATTTCCGCGATGTTAGGACGCCTTGCGTTCGAGACGGCGGATTACAAATGGGCGGCCAACCTGCTTGAGGACAGCGCCCGCAAACTGCCGAATGACCCTGAAGTCTCGTATGACCTGGCTTGGACTTATTACGCTCTGGGGCGAGTGCCGGATGCGGAAGCCGCGATGAAGGGAGTGGCCGCCGCTCCGGGCAGCAAGTCGGAGGAGGCGAGGAGGTTTGTTGGAATGGTGGCTGCCGCGAAGGGGCCGGCGGTCAGCGCCTCGGCGGCGGCGCAGGCCGAAGCTATCCTCAAGGCTGAGCCCAACTACGTTCCGGCCTTAATGGTTTCCGGCTTGGCCCAAGAGAAGGCTGGAAACTACAAGCAGGCCGCTCACTCCTACGAAAAGGCTCTTGCGGACTTTCCGCTCTTTGCCCCGGCCACCCGGAATCTAGCCATTCTGTGCTTCGAGCGGTTGGGGGATGACACCAGGGCATACGATTTAGCGAGCAAGGCCCGGCAGACTTTCCGGGATGACCCGCGCCTCGCCAGGACTTTGGGCATCCTCTCGTATCGCAAGCAGGATTATCAAAAGGCCGCCCAATTCCTTAAGGAAGCTGCACAGAGCCAGGCTGGCGACGGGGAAGTGCTCTTCTGCCTCGGCTTGGCCCAATACCAGCTTAAAGCGCGTTCCGAATGCAAGACCTCCCTCCAGAAGGCGTTGGCTCTGAACAGCTTGGAACCCAAGAAGGCCGATGAGGCCCGGCGAGTCCTGGCCGAGTTGAAGTAGCGGGCCACCGCTCACGCCGGCAGCACAGTCTGCCCTCGCTTTCAACGCCGTCACAAGCCGATCGCAAGCCATGCCTATCCGGTTGGTTGTCCTAACCTCAGCTCTACGCCCTCACCTCTCCGTCACCACACCGCATAATCGCCGTATAATCCCCGTATATTCAAATTGAATATACGGGGATTATACGGGGAGTATACGGCGATTATACGGTGTGGTGACGGTGTTATCAGGGTAGCCTCTGTTGTGCGCAGTAAGTGCCTTTAGGGCAGTGACTTACGACGTGGCTATCCGGTTGGTTGTCCTACCGTGATTTGACGTATGGCAATCCCCTTTAATCTGCCCACGGTTGGGCTCTGCGAACCTTGGTAAGGACAAGGAACCGGATAGGCATGTTGCAAGCTTCTGGAACACAGGTGGTTGCAAATCCGAGATGCCGACGGGCCGGGGCGGCGTACAGATGGAGCACGAGCCCCGCTTGGAGCGAGGAACACCGTGAAAGCGCCCGAGATAGAGTGTTCCACGTTGATGATCAATAGGTTGCAACCGAAAAGCCTGTTTCGCAGCAAGTGTTGGCTCCGTTTACAGTGTGCTTTGATTCACCTAAGTTGCATCAGAACAGCATGTTACGCAATGTATCGGCTGCTTTGGCGGGTGAAATCCTCTTTCTTGTCGGAATTATTTACGGTTTGTCAGTGGGCTACGCCATGCCAGGCGCTACGTTATGGTTGTTCAAGTTGCATCATATCAACGTCTTACGCCAGTGGATGGGAGTGATCGCCTGCACTGGCATAGCCCATGCTAGGAACAACCGACACGTAGAATAGAAATGAACAAAGCAAAGCAAATGGAGAACAAAACTATGAGAAGCATAAAAGCAGTATTGGGGACCTTGGCGGTCATGGCGCTAGCCGGATCGGCCATGGCGGTACAGAACCAGGTGATCTGGGTGAGTGACAACGGCACAGCGCTTGTCGGATCGCCGTCAGCGAGCACCTCCGGGGCAATTACTTTCTCGGGGAGCGACGCATTCTGGACTGTCGTGATTTCGACCGGCACTGCCTATCCGCCGCTGGTCGGTCCGGGAACCCTATCTTCACCGGTTATGGACCTTAGCATCACGGCGACAGAGATAGGTGACTCTTCGGCCACGCATGCGTTGACCATTACGTTCGGCGCCGATGGATTTGGGCCGACAGCAGGAGCGTTTGCGGCTATTCTGAGTGGACACGTGGTTAGTGGCGCGGGTGGTCAAACGGTCACGTACAATTCCTATTATACCGGGAGCCCGCTGAATCCTGCGAGCGTAACTCCTCCTGCCGGGACGCTTCTGACGGCTTCAGGTCCTGTGGCGCCTTCTGTTTATAACAGCACGGTGTCCAGCGCTGGTGTGAGTCTGGCGGCTCCTTATGCCTTGGAAGAGGTCGTAACGATCGGATCGTCGCCCGATGGCGCGAGCTACAGCTTGGACGCGAGCCTGCGAACGGTTCCCGATGGCGGGACGACGGCCATGCTGCTGGGCGGCGCTCTGTCGGTTCTCGGGCTGATTCGCCGGAAGCTCGCGTAAGCGGGCTTGGCTGAAGGTCTTTCTGTTCTACGCAGGCAGGAACGTGTGTTCCTGCCTTTTTTTATTTCTAGGCTTCTTGCGTTCTGGCATCTTAGGCTCGAAATGACCGCCCCGGCCGCCCTGGAATTTGCCAGCGCTCTGTCCGCGGCTTCGCTGGCGTTGACGCTCGTCCTGCAGCAGCGTCGGACCGCGGCGCGCTGGGCCTTCGCAGCGGGCATGCTGGGCTTTGCCGCCGAGAGCATTTGTGCCGGGCTTGCCGCGGGTCCCGGCGAGGTTGCCGGCATCGCGCGCTGGCAGCGGCTCGCGTTCATGACTCTGGCTATCCTACCGGGGCCCTGGCTCCTGTTCAGTGTTACCTACGCCCGGGGGAACGCCCGCGAGTTCCTTGCTCGCTGGCAGATCGTGATTGCCGCCGCGTTTCTGGCTCCCATAGCGCTGGCCGTTCTCTGTGGGGACGAGACTATCAGCGCGCTGGCTGAAGGGACATCGAGCGCGCACCTGATCGTCCGTCTGGGCTTTTGCGGCATGGCCCTCAATCTGATGTTTCTGCTTAGCGCCGTCATGGTCTTGATGAACCTGGAACGCACGTTCCGGGCGGCAGTTGGGACCATGCGCTGGCGGATCAAGTTTGTGGTGTTGGGTTTGGGCGTGCTGTTCGTTGCCCGCGTGTACACGGGCAGCCAGGCGCTGCTGTTCCATGGGGGGGACCTGATGCTGCAATCAGTCAACGCCGGCGCCTTGCTGCTGGGGTGTGTGCTGATGTTGTACGGCGTGCTCCGGGCCGGCCTTTCCGATGTGAGCGTTTATCCTTCGCAGTCCTTATTACATCGCTCGCTAACGGCAGTTGTGGCAGGGGTGTACCTCCTGCTGGTAGGAGTTCTCGCCAAAGTCGTGGCCGTGCTGGGGGGCGACGCGAGTTTTCCGGTGACAGCGTTCCTGGTGCTCCTGGCCCTGGTTGGACTCGCGATGCTCTTGTTGTCCGACCGCGTGCGGCTCGTGACCCGGCGCTTTGTCAGCCGCCACTTCCAGCGGCCGATATACGATTATCGCACCGTTTGGCGCACGTTCACTGAGGGAACGACAAGATGTGTTGAGCAGGGCGAGTTGTGCGGCGCCGTTGTCAAACTGGTCTCCGAGGTCTTTCAAGCCCTCTCGGTGACCATTTGGCTGGCAACGGACCGGAAGGATCGCCTGAATTGCGCGGCCTCGACGTTTCTTTCGCGCGAAGAGGCGACGAAGCTTTCGTTGGAAGCAACCGATGCGGCGGAAGTTATCACCGCGCTGCGCGCGCACCCCGAGCCGCTGGATATTGATGCCTCGAAAGAACTTTGGGCGGCCGCCCTCCGACGCTCCAATCCGGTGGAGTTCCGGAAGGGAGGCAACCGGGTCTGCGCCCCGCTGATCGCGGGCGGGGAGTTGCTGGGATTGCTCGTGCTTGGCGACCGCGTCGGTGCTGTTCCTTACACCGTGCAGGACCTGGACCTGCTTAAGTGCGTGAGCGAGCAGGCCGCGGCCAGCCTGTTGAATATCGAGTTGTCCCAGAAGCTCTCCCAGTCCAAGCAGCTCGAGGCCTTTCAGGCCATGTCAGCGTTCTTTGTCCATGATTTGAAGAATACGGCCTCGACGCTCTCGCTCATGCTGCAGAACCTGCCGGTACACTACCAGGACCCGCAGTTTCGCGAGGACGCCTTGCGGGGCATCTCCAAGACCGTAACGCACATCAACGAGATCATCGGCAGGCTGACGGAACTGCGGCACGAGCTTGCGCTGCGGTCAATTGAATGCGACCTCAACGACCTGGTGGTTGAAACGCTCAAGGCTCAAGACTCGGGCGGGGATGTCCGCTTCCGGCAGGAGCTGCGGCCGCTGCCAAAGATTCGGGTTGACCCGGCGCAGATACGGAAGGTTATTACCAACCTTGTGCTGAATGCCCGCGATGCCGTTCCCTCGGGGGGAGAGATTCGAGTCGAGACCAGTCGAAACAATGGCTGGGTTGTTCTGGCAGTGGCGGACAACGGTTGCGGGATGACGTCCGAATTCATCCAGCGCTCGCTGTTTCGCCCCTTCCAGACCACGAAGCGGAAAGGCATCGGCATTGGCATGTTCCATTGCAAGATGATCGTCGAGGCGCATCGCGGGCGAATCGAGGTCGAGAGCGCGCCTGGAAAGGGAACGGCTTTCCGCGTCTTTCTGCCAGTATCTTCCTCCTGATCAGCCGATTTACATAAACCTCAAGCCGCTGCTGCCATGCTCCCCAAGCTCTTAGTGGTTGACGATGACGAAGAAATTCGCACGCAGATGAAATGGGCCCTGGCCCAGGAATATGAAGTCTTCCTTGCCGGGGACCGTGCCCAGGCAATGGACACGTATGCTGAGCACCGTCCGCAAGTCGTCTTGCTGGACCTTGGCCTGCCGCCGCACCCGGGCACGCCGGAGGAGGGGCTCGCGGCTCTTTCCGAGATGGTGAGTCTGAACCCGCACGCGAAGATCATCATCGTTTCCGGCCAGGCGGAGAAAGCCAACGCGCTCCAGGCCATCGGCGCCGGCGCCTACGACTTCCTCACCAAGCCCGTCCAGGTGGAGGAGTTGAAGATCATTCTGAAGCGCACTTTCCACGTGGCTGGGCTCGAGCGAGACTACCGAGAACTACAGGCAAGGATTCAAGAAGACACCTTTGAGGGATTGGTGGGCGCCAGTCCGCAGATGCAGCGGGTCTTCACTTCCGTCCGCAAGGTGGCCACGTCGAATGCCCCCGTGCTGATTCTGGGTCAGAGCGGCACGGGCAAGGAAATGGTGGCCCTGGCCATCCACCGGCGCAGCGCCAGGAAGGACGGCCCATTCGTCGCCATCAACTGCAGCGCGATACCGGAGAGCTTGTTGGAAAGCGAACTCTTCGGGCATGAGAAAGGCTCCTTTACGGGCGCGCATGTCCAGCGCAAGGGGCGGATCGAGACCGCTAGCGGGGGAACGCTTTTCCTCGATGAGGTGGGAGAGATTCCGTTGCAGTTGCAAGTGAAGCTGCTCAGGTTTCTACAGGAACAGTTCATCGAGCGCGTGGGCGGCAGGCAGCAGATTCAGGTGGATACCCGGGTGGTCGCCGCGACGAACGTGGACCTGAAGAAGGCGATAGCCGAAGAGCGTTTTCGGGAGGATCTTTACTATCGGCTGGCGGTGGTGGTCATTGGACTGCCGGCGCTCCGTGACCGCGAGGGGGACATGCGCCTGCTGGCCCAGGAGTTTTTGCGCCGAAATGCCGCGGCGAACGGCAGAGAGGGGGTCAGTTTCAACCAGGATGCCATGCGGGCGATTAACGCCCACTCGTGGCCGGGGAATGTCCGCGAGCTTGAGAACCGGATCAAGCGCGCGGTGATCATGGCCGACGGCAAGCGCATCACCGCCGAGGACCTCGAGCTGGAGAGCCCCGCCTCACCGGTGAGCTTCAACCTGAAGGAAGCGCGGGAGGCAGTTGAGCGTGAGGTGATCCAACGAGCCTTGAGGAAGCATGCGGGCAAGATCGCCCCGGCGGCCGCCGAAATGGGGATCAGCCGCCCAACGCTTTACGAACTCATGGACAAGCTGGGCTTGGAGAAGCCCGAGCGCGAAACGAAACCGGAGTCGGTCCGAGAGGGCGATCATTAAGCGCTCACGGTTGCGCCGCACCCATCTGGACGCAGCCCGATGAGGTCTGCGGGGAGGGCTGCTCACACGCGCTGAGAGGCGCCCTTTGGACCGATAGGCAACCCAGGCAGTTGCCAACCCCCCGTCGCTCGTTCAAAGTAGGGCCAGATGAGCAAGCGTTTTTATATCACCACCGCCATTGACTACGTCAACGGCCACCCGCATCTGGGTCATGCCTACGAGAAGGTGGTTGCGGACGTGATCGCCCGGTCACGCCGCAGCATGGGGCAGGAGACGTTCTTCCTCACGGGACTGGATGAGCACGGGCAGAAGGTCCAGCAGGCGGCGCAGTCAGAGGGGAAGACGCCACAGGTTTACTGCGATGAGTTGGCCGTCGTCTGGAAGGCCTTCGCGAAGAAGCTGGACCTTACGAACGACGATTTCGTTCGCACCACGGAGCCCCGGCACAGGCAGGCCGTGCAGGCCATCCTCGCCAAGCTCCACGCCGACGGGCACTTCTACAAAGAGGTCTATCGCGGTTTCTACTCAACGCGGGAGGAGACCTTCCTGACAGACAAGGACCGCCTGCCCGACGGCACCTTTGATCCGGCCTGGGGCAAGGTGATTGAGCTGGACGAGGAGAACTACTACTTCCGGCTGAAGGATCACCAGCAATGGCTCATCGGTTACATCGAGCAGAACCCTGGCTTCATCGCCCCCGACTACCGGCGCAACGAGGTGCTGGGCTTTCTTAAGAACAACATCCTCGAGGACTTGTGCATCACCCGGCCCGCCGCGCGCCTGAACTGGGGTATCCCGCTGCCGTTCGATCCCGCCTACGTGACTTACGTCTGGTTCGATGCGCTTTCGAACTATATCACGGTGCCGGCTTCGCGCGGAGATGCCGGTGTTCCCGAGTCCCTCCGAGCCTCCTCCTCGGGGGCCGCACCTCTCGGCCACGTGTGGCCTGCCGACATTCACCTCGTGGGCAAGGACATCGTGAAGTTCCATGCCGTCTATTGGCCGATCATGCTCAAGGCGATGGGGGCGCCGCTTCCCAAACAAGTGCTGGCCCACGGGTGGTGGCAGAAGGACGGGCAGCGGATGAGCAAGAGCACCGGCAACATTGTTGACCCGGTTGCCGTGATTGATGAATGGGGTGTGGATGCCTTCCGTTTCTATGTGCTGCGCGAGCTGGACATTGGCCCCGACGGCAATTGGACCGAGGCAGGTTTCAAAGCGCGCTACTCGGCGGAGCTGGCCAACGGCCTCGGGAACCTCGTCAACCGCTCGCTTTCCATGCTTAAGCGCTATCGCGACGGCGTGGTGCCCAAGGTCTCGACTGAGCTCGCCCCCGAGACGGAGAAGGTCATCGCCGAGACGCGCGCATTGCTCGAGCAAAACCGGCTGCAAGGCGCGTTGCAGGCTATCTGGTCCCTGGTGGCCAGGGCCAACCAATACGTGGACCACACCGCCCCGTTCAAATTGGCGAAGGAACCCGCCAAGGCCGAGCGCCTCGACGAGGTGCTCTATAACCTTGCCGAAGTGTGCCGCGTGCTCGCCGTGTTGCTCTGGCCGTTCCTGCCGGGGACTTCCGGGAAGATTTACGCGCAGCTCGGGCTGGCGGGCGCTCCGGATAAACTGTCGGAAGCGCGCTGGGGCGTGCTGGCGAGCGGGCACCAGATCGGGGCCCCCACGCCGCTGTTCCCGCGGAAGGACATCTGATCCGTCCGACTGTGCCGATGAGCTACGGCAGAGCGCTGGCATTGCTCCTGTTCCTGCCGGGGCTTTCGATCAGCGCTGACACATTAAACCTGCCGACCCGGCCAGCCCACTCACCTTCCGGCAGCGAGTTCGCAGAACGTATCGCGCCTTTAGCATTGCCTGAGCGGGACGAGGAGATATGCGCCCAGGTCCTGGCAGGCAACGTGCCGGAGTTCCTGCGCAAGCTGGTGCCCATCGCTATCACCAATGTCGTTGCCGGCAAAACCAACACTGCACTGCTCTTTGTCACACCGGATTACCTGGCCGTCGGCTCGGA
>Ga0335069_10004528_pt1 | contig 20556 bp, 23 predicted proteins | sample Lox_Sample_11_FD_206714 | JGI IMG/M metagenome (GOLD analysis project Ga0335069, IMG submission 206714) | Soil microbial communities from Loxahatchee National Wildlife Refuge, Florida, United States - Lox_Sample_1.1 | ecosystem: Environmental > Terrestrial > Soil > Wetlands | place: USA... | reverse complement strand
GGACCCCTTCGTCACCGATCGCTTCGAGTTCTTCATCGCCGGGCGCGAGCTCGCCAACGGCTTCTCCGAGCTCAACGATCCCGAGGAGCAGGCCGCGCGCTTTCGCGAGCAGGTGGCGCGCAAGGACGCCGGCGACGAGGAGGCGATGTACTACGACGCCGACTACGTGCGTGCACTCGAGTACGGCCTGCCGCCGACCGCCGGGCTCGGCGTCGGCGTCGACCGCGTCGTGATGCTGTTCGCCGACGCGCCCTCGATCCGCGACGTGCTGCTGTTCCCGCAGCTCAAGCCCGAGGCCTGAGCGGCGCGGGCGCCGCTCAGGGCACGGCGTAGGGCAGCGGCAGCGGCCGGCAGCCGCGCCCGTCGGCGAGCGCGAGCGCCCGCTCGCGGGCGTCGAGATTCAAAACCGCCAGGCACTCGGCGCCGGCGCCGGTCGGCGCCGCCAGCACGACCTCGCCGACCTTGGCGCCGTCGGCAAGCAGCGCCGCGAGCGCCGCGGGCGGTGCGCCCGCCGCGAGCGCGAAGCGGAACAGCCGCCGCTTGATGCGCCCGAGGTGCTGGGTGCGCGCGACGATCTCCTGGCCCGTGTAGCAGCCCTTCTGGAAGCCGATCGCGCCGAGCAGGTCGAGGTTCAGCATCTGCGGTATCCATGCCTCGCTCGCGGCGAGGCCGACCTCCGGAACGCCCGCGCGGATCAGCGCGAGCGCGTAGTGCGCGGCCGGCGCCTCGGCGGCGACGCCGAGCGTGGCCGCGAGCCGCGCCACGAGCGGCGCCGCAGGCCCCGGCGCGAGCGTCACCTTGGCGCGCAGCACGAAGCGCTGCAGTCGCTCCTTGAGCGGCGCGACGAGCGCCGCCGGCACGAGCAGGTCGTAGCCGTCCACCGCCCGCGCGAGCCAGGGGGCCGCGACCACCCGGCCCTGCGGCGTCAGGATCGCGCACAGGCCGAGCTCGGCGTCGCCGAGGGCCGGCACGTCGCGGGTCAGCTGGCCCTGCAGGAAGGCGCCGGCGTCGCGACCGCGCAGCGCGAGCACGCCGTAGTGTCCGGCGCCGTCGACGGCGGGCGGTGGGGCGGCATCGGTCGAACTCACGGGCGGCGGCTCCGGGGCGAGGGCGCCGCGGTGCGGCGAGGGAGAGCGTCTGCCGGCCAGTTAAGCGGCTGGGAGCGGGCCGGTCAACGTGCGCGCCGGGCACGGCGATCGGGGCGCCGGAGCGGGAAAAGCGCCTGAAAACGCGCCGGCGCCGCTCGCTGCGAGTGCTCGCCGCAGTGCAAACAAGGGCTAGAGAAACAAGGGCTTGGGCTGGTGCTGCACTGCCGTATTGTGGCACTATCTCGCGCCATGCCGTCGCCCCCGAAGCCTGCCGAAGAGGTCTCGCCGCCCTCGGCGGCACCCGATCGCGGCGCGCCGGCGGCGCCCGCCGAGGCGCCGGCCGGCCGCCCGCGCGAGATCGGCGGGCGCGGCGGCGCGGAGCCCACGCGCTTCGGCGACTGGGAAAAGGGCGGCCGCTGCATCGACTTCTGACACCCTAGAGCCCGTGCCGGCACCGCCGCCGACCCGCGGCTGCGCCACGGTCAACGAAGAGACACCACCATGGCAACGCGTCCGAGGCCCCTGTCGCCGCACCTGCAGGTGTACCGCTGGCAGTACACGATGGCGCTGTCGATCGCCCACCGCGCGGCCGGCCTCGGGCTCGCGACCGGCCTCGCGCTGCTCACCTGGTGGCTGCTCGCGCTCGCCGCCGGCCCCGAGTCCTACGCCCGGGTGCGCGCGCTGCTCGGCTCGCCGTTCGGCACGCTCCTGCTCGCGGGGTACGTCGCGATCTTCTGGTACCACTGCTGCAACGGGCTCAGGCACCTGCAGTGGGATACCGGCCGCGGTCTCGAGAAAGCGAGCGCGCGCCGCTCGGGCGCCTTGGTCGTGGTCGCGACGCTGCTGCTGACCGCGGCGACGCTCGTGCTCGCGCTCTACCCGGGGGCGCGCCCATGAGCATGCGCAGCCCGCTCGGCCGCGTGCTCGGCCTCGGCGCCGCCGGCGGCGGCTCGCACCACTGGTGGCTGCAGCGCCTGACCGCGCTCGCGCTGGTGCCGCTTGGCGTCTGGTTCCTGGTCGCGCTGCTCGGCCTGCCGGACCTCGGCTACCTGACCGTGCGCGGCTGGCTGGCGGCCGCGCCGCACGGACTGCTGCTGGCGCTCTTGGTGGTGGCCGCCGCCTACCATTCGTGGCTCGGCGTCTGCGTGGTCATCGAGGACTACGTGCCGAACCGCACCCGCAGGCTCGGTGCGCTCCTGGTCGCGCAGTTCCTGCACCTCGCGGCCGGCGCGGGCGCGCTGTTCGCGGTCCTGAAGCTGTCGCTCGGGAGCGCGGCATGAGCGAGTACGACTTCATCGATCACAGCTACGACGTGGTCGTGGTCGGCGCCGGCGGCGCCGGCCTGCGCGCGATCTTCGGGCTCGCCGAGTCCGGCCTCAAGGTCGCGGCGCTGACCAAGGTGTTCCCGACCCGCAGCCACACGGTCGCCGCGCAGGGCGGGATCTCGGCGGCGCTCGGCAACATGGGCGAGGACGACTGGCGCTTCCACTTCTACGACACCATCAAGGGCTCGGACTGGCTCGGCGACCAGGACGCGATCGAGTACATGTGCAAGGAGGCGCCGAGCGCGGTGATCGAGCTCGAGCACTACGGCGTGCCGTTCTCGCGCACCGAGGACGGGCGCATCTACCAGCGGCCGTTCGGCGGCATGACGACGCACTACGGCAAGGGCATCGCGCAGCGCACCTGCGCTGCGGCCGACCGCACCGGCCACGCGATGCTGCACACGCTCTACCAGCAGGCGCTGAAGCACGACGCGACCTTCTTCATCGAGTACTTCGCGCTCGACCTGATCATGGAGGACGGCGCCTGCCGCGGCGTCATCGCGCTGGATCTCGCGACCGGGCGCCTGCACCGCTTCAGCGCGCACGCCGTCGTGCTCGCCACCGGCGGCTATGGCCGCACCTACTTCTCCTGCACCTCGGCCCACACCTGCACCGGCGACGGCGGCGGCATGGTGGCGCGCGCCGGCCTGCCGCTGCAGGACATGGAGTTCGTGCAGTTCCACCCGACCGGCATCTACGGCGCCGGCTGCCTGATCACCGAGGGCTCGCGCGGCGAGGGCGGCTACCTGACGAACTCCAAGGGCGAGCGCTTCATGGAGCGCTACGCGCCGAACGCCAAGGACCTCGCGAGCCGCGACGTGGTGTCGCGGGCCATGACGGTCGAGATCCGCGAGGGCCGCGGCGTCGGGCCGCACCAGGACCACATCCACCTGCACCTCGAGCACCTCGGCGCCGAGGTCATCCGCGAGCGCCTGCCCGGCATCGCCGAGACCGCGCGCATCTTCGCCGGCGTCGACGTCAACAAGGCGCCGATCCCGGTGCTGCCGACCGTGCACTACAACATGGGCGGCATCCCGGCCAACGTCCACGGCCAGGTGGTGACGCTGCGCGACGGCCGGCCGGAGAGCGTGGTGCCCGGCCTGATGGCGGTCGGCGAGGCCGCCTGCGTGTCGGTGCACGGTGCCAACCGACTCGGCTCCAACTCGCTGCTCGACCTCGTGGTGTTCGGGCGCGCCGCGGCCCGGCACGCGGCCGCCAGCATCAAGCCCGGCACCGCGCACCGCGCGCTGCCGAAGGGCGCGGGCGAGGAGTCGGTGGCGCGCCTCGACCGGCTGCGGCACGCCAAGGGCGCGCGGCCGACGGCCGAGATCCGGCTCGAGATGCAGCGCATCATGCAGGCCGACGCCGCGGTGTTCCGCACCGGCGCCTCGCTCGCCGAGGGCTGCAGCAAGCTCGCGCGCACCTTCGCGAGCTTCGCCGACGTCGGCATCACGGACCGCTCGCTGATCTGGAACACCGACCTCGTCGAGACGCTGGAGCTCGAGAACCTGCTGCTGCAGGCGATCGCGACCATCCAGTCCGCCGCCAACCGCACCGAGAGCCGCGGCGCGCACGCGCGCGAGGACTACGCGGCGCGCAACGACGCCGAGTGGCTGAAGCACACGCTCTGCTGGGTCGACGGCGCCGGCCGCACCCGGATCGACTACCGGCCGGTGCACCTGACGACACTGTCCTCGGACGTCGAAGCCGTTCCGCCGAAGGCGCGGACCTACTGACCGCGCCGCCAAAGGGTTCCCAGCATGGCCGAATTCAAGCTGCCCGCCGATTCGCGCTTCAACGAGGTGCCGGGGCGCCGCCACCCGGCGCCGAGCGGCGCGACGCGCGTCAAGACCTTCCGCATCTACCGCTTCGACCCGGACGGCACCGACAAGCCGCGCATCGACCACTACGGCGTCGACCTCGACCGCTGCGGGCCGATGGTTCTGGACGCGCTGCTCAAGATCAAGAACGAGGTCGACCCGACCCTGACCTTCCGCCGCTCCTGCCGCGAGGGCATCTGCGGCAGCTGCGCCATGAACATCGACGGCGTCAACACGCTCGCCTGCACCAAGGCGATCGACGAGGTCGGCGGCGACGTCAGGATCTTCCCGCTGCCGCACCTGCCGGTGGTCAAGGACCTGGTGCCGGACCTGACGAACTTCTACGCCCAGTACGCCGCGATCAAGCCGTGGCTGCAGACCCGCACCCCGGCGCCGCCCGACCGCGAGCGGCCGCAGAGCAAGGAGGACCAGGAGAAGGTCGACCGGCCGTCCGCCTGCATCCTGTGCGCCTGCTGCTCGACCAGCTGCCCGAGCTACTGGTGGAACAGCGACCGTTACCTGGGCCCGGCGGCGCTCTTGGCGGCTTACCGCTGGATCGTGGACTCGCGCGACGAGGCGACCGGCGAGCGCCTCGACGCGCTCGACGACCCGTTCCGGTTGTATCGCTGCCACACCATCATGAACTGCACCGAGGCCTGCCCGAAGGACCTCAACCCGGCGCGGGCGATCGCCGAGATCAAGAAGCTGCTCATCGAGCGGCAGCACTGAGGCCCGGGTTGACCGGCGCCGACGACCCCGAGCTCAACCGGCTGCGCTGGCGCTGCCGCCGCGGCATGCGCGAGCTCGACGTCCTGCTCGAGCGCTACCTCGGCGAGCGCTGGCCGGCGGCCCCGGCGGGCCGCCGGGCGGCCTTCCGGGCGCTCCTCGAGCTGCCGGATCCGGAACTGGCGGCCCTGTGCCTCAGGCGCACTGTGACGCCGGTCGCGGAACTTGCCGAGCTGATTGCGGAAATCACCGAGCCGCCGGGCGGCGAACTTTCCGCGACGGCCCCGGTCTATAACGGCGACTTCGGGCGCGCCGACCGTCCGGAGCCGGAGCCGTGACCGCCGAACAGAGCGATCTCGCCCTGGTCGAGCGGGTGCAGCGCGGCGATCGGGCGGCCTTCGACGTGCTGGTGCTGCGCTACCAGCACAAGGTGCTGAAGCTCGTCATGCGGTACATCCGCGATGCGATGGAGGCGGAGGACGTGGCGCAGGACGCCTTCATCAAGGCCTACCGGGCGCTGCCCTCGTTCCGCGGCGACAGCGCCTTCTACACCTGGCTCTACCGGATAGCGATCAACACTGCGAAGAACGCCCTCGTGTCCAGCAAGCGCCGCCCGCTCGACTACGACCTCGACCTGCAGGATCCGGAGCAGTACGACGTGCACGCGCGCCTCAAGGACGACGAGACGCCGGAGCACCTCCTGCTGACCGACGAGATCCGCGAGACGGTCAACGGTGCGATGGCCGAGCTGCCGGAGGACCTGCGCACGGCGATCGTGCTGCGCGAGATCGACGGCCTGAGCTACGAGGAGATCGCGGCGGCGATGGACTGCCCGGTGGGCACCGTGCGCTCGCGGATCTTCCGGGCCCGCGAGGCGATCGACCGGAAGCTCCGGCCGATCTTTGCCGCCGGCCTTGGCCGGACCGAGGAATAACGTATGCTGCGCAGCGCGGCGCCTGCTCCGTTCGAGATGAGGCCATGAGCGATATCCTGAACGAACAGCTGTCGGCCCTCCTCGACGGCGAGCTGCCGCCCGAGGAGACGTCCCTGCTCCTGAAGCGGCTCGGGCGCGAGGCCGCGCTCGCGCAGCGCCTCGGCCGCTACCGCCTGTGCGGCGACGTGCTGCGCGGCGAGAGCGTGCAGCCGCGCGCCGACTTCGCCCTGCGCGTCAGCGCCGCGATCGCCGCCGAGCCGCCGCTGCCGGCGGTCGGGGTGGCGCCGCGCCGGCCGGCGGCGGTGCGCCGGCTGACACCGCTCGCCGGGCTGGCGGTGGCCGCCTCGGTCGCGATGGTGGCGGTGCTGGTGCTGCGCCAGGGCCAGGGCCCGGCGCCGGGCGCGGTGACGCCCGCGGTCGTCGCCGACACGCGGCCGGCGCCCAGCCCGCCGCTCGTGCCGGTCGCTGCGCCGCGCGAGGCGCCCGACTACGGCCAGGGGTCGGACGAGCCGCCGAGCTACGTGACGCCGCGCGCCCGGCCGAGCCTCGGCGTGATGTCGCAGGGCGTGCTCGCCAACTACGTGGTCGCCCACTCGCAGGCCAGCGCGCCGCTCGCGGGGCGCAGCGTGCTGATCCACCTGGTCGCGGACGAACCCCGCGACGTCGCACCGGCCCGATGAACCCGCGCCCGGCAGGCGCCCTGCGGCTCGGCGGCTGGCTGCTGGTCGCCGCGCTGCTGGCGACCTGCCCGGCGCTCGCCGAGGACGAGGCGCACCAGTGGCTCGCGGCCATGAACGAGGCGCTCGCGGGCCACAACTACCAGGGCGAGTTCCTGCACGTCGCCAACGGCCACATCGAGCGGCTCAGGATCGTCCACCGCGTCAAGGACGGGCGGGTCGCCGAGCGGCTCGTGAACCTGTCGGGCAGCGGCCGCGAGATCATCCGCCACGACGCCGCGCTCGAGTGCTACCTGCCCGACGAGCGCAAGGTGCTGGTCGAGTCCCAGGCCGAGGCCGGCAGCATGCTCGGCACGCTGCCGGCCTTCGACACGCACCTCGACAACTACCGCCTCGAACTCGGCGAGCGGGCGATGATGCTGGGCCGGCCGGCGCGGGTGCTGGCCGTCAACCCGCGCGACGGCTATCGCTTCGGCTACCGGCTGTGGATCGACGAGGCCAACAAGATGCCGGTGCGCACCGACCTGTGCGACGCCGAGGGCCACATGCTCGAGCAGGTGCTGTTCACCTCGCTGCACGTCGGCGGGCCGATCGCGGACGCCGCCTTCCGGCCGGAGGTCGACGCCGCGGCCTTCGACTGGGTGCGGCAGGGCGGCGGCGCGCACAGCCGCGCCGCCGAGGAGCTGCCGTGGCGGCTCCTGCAGCTGCCGCCGGGCTTTCGGATCCACTCGTCGGTGGAGCAGCGCCTGCCCGGCAGCGAGCACCCGGTGATGCACCTGGTGCTCTCCGACGGGCTCGCGTCGGTGTCGGTGTTCATCGAGGAGCCGCCCGCGCCGCCGCGCCAGGCGAGCGAGGGCCAGGGCCGCGTCGGCGCGGCGTTCGTCTACGCGCGGGTGGTCGGCGGCTACCAGGTGACCGCGGTCGGCGAGGTTCCGCCGCAGACCGTCGAGCTGATCGCCTCCGGGGTCGCGCCGGCGAAGCCCCGCCGGCTCGCGCTCGGCGCCGCCGGGCTGGTCGCGGGCCCGCCGGCACAGTGAGCCGCCTGACCCTGTACACGCGCGAGGGCTGCCATCTGTGCGAGGAGCTGCTCGGCGAGCTCGCACCGTGGGCCGCGGCGCGCGGCGCCACGGTCGAGGTCGTCGACGTCGACGCCGATCCCGCGACCCGGCGGCGTTATGGTCACCGCATCCCGGTGCTGCTCGTCGACGGCGAGCCGGCGGCCTCGGCGCACGTCGACTGGGCGCGGCTCGAGCGCCTCTGGAACGCGCCGGCCTGAGGGGCCGGACCGGGCCCGGCTGCTATAATCCCGCGGCTGGCCCTGCTGCCGCCGCCGGCAGGAGCCGTCGCCCCGAATGCCCCCGATCCGCAACTTTTCGATCATCGCCCACGTCGATCACGGCAAGTCCACGCTCGCCGACCGCCTGATCCAGCTCTGCGGGGGTCTCGAACAGCGCGAGATGCAGGAGCAGGTGCTCGACTCGATGGACCTCGAGCGCGAGCGCGGCATCACCATCAAGGCGCAGAGCGTGACGCTCCACTACCGCGCCCGCGACGGTGTCGACTACCAGCTGAACTTCATCGACACGCCCGGCCACGTCGACTTCTCCTACGAGGTGTCGCGCTCGCTGGCCGCCTGCGAGGGCGCGCTGCTCGTGGTCGACGCCGCGCAGGGCGTCGAGGCGCAGAGCGTCGCCAACTGCTACACGGCGCTCGACCAGGGCCTCGAGGTGCTGCCGGTCATCAACAAGATCGACCTGCCGTCCGCCGACCCGGCGCGCGTGATCACCGAGATCGAGGAGATCATCGGCATCCCGGCCGCCGACGCGGTGCGGGTCTCGGCCAAGACCGGCGAGAACGTCGAGGAGCTGCTCGAGGCCATCGTGGCGCGCATCCCGGCGCCGCAGGGCGATGCCGAGGCGCCGCTGCAGGCGCTGATCATCGACTCCTGGTTCGACAACTACGTCGGCGTCGTGTCGCTGGTGCGGGTCAAGAACGGCCGGCTGCGCCGCGGCCAGAAGCTGCGCGTCTGGTCCACCGGCCGCGCGCACGAGTGCTCGCGGCTCGGCCGCTTCACGCCGAAGCGCGTCGACGACGAGGAGCTGCACGCCGGCGAGGTCGGCTTCGTGATGGCCGGCATCAAGGAGATCGACGGGGCGCCGGTCGGCGACACGATCACGCTCGACGCCGACCCGTGCGCTGCGCCGCTGCCCGGCTTCAAGAAGATCCAGCCGCGGGTGTTCGCCGGGCTGTTCCCGGTGTCGACCGACGACTACGAGCAGTTCCGCGACGCGCTGCAGAAGCTCAAGCTCAACGACTCGGCGCTGTACTACGAGCCGGAGGTGTCGAGCGCGCTCGGCTTCGGCTTTCGCATCGGCTTCCTGGGCCTCCTGCACATGGAGATCGTCCAGGAGCGGCTCGAGCGCGAGTACGGCCTCGACCTCGTCACCAGCGCACCGACCGTGGTCTACGAGGTGCTGACCACCGACGGCAAGGTCGGCTTCGTCGACAACCCCTCGAAGCTGCCGCCGGTGGACCGCATCGAGGAGATGCGCGAGCCGATCATCACCGCCAACATCCTGGTGCCGCCGGAGCACGTCGGCGGCGTGCTCGGGCTGTGCACCGAGAAGCGCGGCGTGCAGAAGAAGATGCTGTACGTCGGCAACCAGGTGTCGTTGCAGTACGAGCTGCCGCTCGCCGACGTCGTGCTCGACTTCTTCGACCGGCTGAAGAGCGTCAGCCGCGGCTACGCCTCCTTCGACTACGAGTTCAACCGCTTCCAGGCCGCCAACCTCGTCAAGCTCGACGTGCTGATCAACGGCGACCGGGTCGATGCGCTGAGCCTGATCGTGCACCGCGACAACGCCTACCAGCGCGGCCGCGAGCTGGTCGACAAGATGCAGGAGCTGATCCCGCGGCAGATGTTCGAGGTCGCGATCCAGGCGGCGATCGGCAGCCAGGTCGTGGCGCGCGCCTCGGTCAAGGCGATGCGCAAGAACGTGCTCGCCAAGTGCTACGGCGGCGACGTCAGCCGCAAGCGCAAGCTCCTCGAGAAGCAGAAGGAGGGCAAGAAGCGCATGAAGCAGGTCGGCTCGGTGGAGATCCCGCAGGAGGCCTTCCTCGCGGTGCTGCAGGTCGGCAAGAAGTAGCGCGCGGACAGACGAGGGGCCATCGACATCATGCAGGTCATCTACGATTTTTCGTTCATCCTGTTCGCGCTGGCGGTGCTGACCGGGGCGATCTGGGGCCTCGACCACTGGCTGCTGAGGCCCGCGCGCGGCGCCGGCGGCCGCGAGCCGCTCGTGACCGAGTACGCGCGCTCGTTCTTCCCGATCATCGTCATCGTGCTGCTGGTGCGCGCCTTCCTGTTCGAGCCGTTCCGGATCCCGTCGGACTCGATGATGCCGACGCTCTTGGACGGCGACTTCATCTTCGTCAGCAAGTTCAGCTACGGGCTGCGCCTGCCGGTGATCAACACCAAGATCCTCGACACCGGCCGGCCGGCGCGCGGCGACGTCATCGTGTTCAGGAAGCCCAGCGACCCGTCGATCAACTACATCAAGCGCCTGGTCGGCCTGCCGGGCGACCACATCGAGGTGCACGGCGACGCGATCTGGGTCAACGGCCGGCCGATGGCGGCGCACGACACCGGCCAGTACGGCGAGGACCCCTGCTACGAGAACTTCCGCCAGGGCCTCGAGCGCCTCGGCGAGCGCGAGCACCGGATCATGTTCTGCCCCGGCGAGATGCAGCACTCGATGTGCACCAGCAGCCGCACGCTGCACGCCTGCGCGGTCAGCGGGCCGACCGGCCGCTGGCCGGAGGGCGACGACCGCGGCCCGGCCGGGGTCTGGGACGTGCCGGCGGGGCAGTACTTCTTCATGGGCGACAACCGCGACAACAGCGACGACAGTCGCGTCAACCTCGGCTACGTGCCGGAGGCGAACCTGGTGGGCAAGGCGGTGCGGATCTGGGCCAGCTTCGACGGCTTTCCGGTCCCGCGCTGGCGCCGGATCGGCATGGTGGTTCACTGACACTCCTGAGAGGGCACAAGATGCGCGATCGACTCAAGCGCCGCGAACGCGGCATGACGACCGTCGGCCTGATCATCCTGGTCGCGTTCGTGGGCCTGTTCGTGTACGCCGGCATCCGGCTGCTGCCGATCTACCTCGAGTACTTCAACGTGCTGCGCTCGGTCGAGGGGCTGAAGTCGGACGCCGAGTCGGGCCTGCGGCAGATGCAGATCTCGCTCGAGAAGCGCTTCGACATCGAGGACATCAAGTCGCTGAACTACAAGGACATCGAGATCAAGAAGGAGGGCGGCGGCTGGAGCGCACACATCGAGTACGACGCGCAGACGCCGTTCGTCGGCAACGTCGGCTTCGTCGTGCACTTCGACAAGACCGTGCTGCTGGCGGGCTCGGGCGGGCCGTGATCGCGGCGGCGCCGGGCGCCGACCTCGAGTGGCTCGCCGAGCGGCTCGGCTGGCGGGCGCGGGACGCGGCGCTGGTCGGTCGCGCGCTGACCCACCGCAGCGCCGGCGGCGCCGACAACGAGCGGCTCGAGTTCCTCGGCGACGCGGTGCTGTCGTTCCTGATCGCCGAGCTCCTGTACCGGGAGTTCGGCGACGCGCCGGAGGGCGATCTCAGCCGCTGCCGCGCGGCCCTGGTGAGCGGCGAGACGCTCGCCGACGTCGCCGAGGCGCTCGAGATCGGCGCGCGCCTGCGGCTCGGCCCCGGCGAGCTGCGCTCCGGGGGCTTTCGGCGCCGCTCGATCCTGGCGGATGCCTTCGAGGCGCTGCTGGGCGCGGTCTACCTCGACGGCGGCCTCGAGGCGGCGCGCGCCGTCGTCGAGCGGCTGTGGCGGCCGCGGCTCGCGGCGCTGCGCGCCGCGCCGCCGCCGAAGGACCCGAAGACGCGGCTGCAGGAGTACCTGCAGGCGCGCTCGCTCGGCCTGCCGGCCTACAGCGTCGAGAGCATCAGCGGCGAGCCGCACGAGCAGCTGTTCGTGGTCCGCTGCAGCGTGGCCGCGCTCGGCGCCAGCGCCGAGGGCCGCGGCAGCAGCCGGCGGCGCGCCGAGCAGCTGGCGGCCGAGCGCGTCCTCGACGGGCTCGAGACCCGGCGGGCGGGCGCTTGAACGCGCCGGCGCCGCACCGCGCGGGCTTCGTCGCGCTGGTCGGCCGGCCGAACGTCGGCAAGTCGACGCTCCTGAACGCGCTGCTCGAGCGCAAGGTCAGCATCGTCTCGCCGAAGCCGCAGACCACCCGCCACCGGATCCTCGGCCTGCTGAACCGGCCGCAGTTCCAGATCGCGCTGGTCGACACGCCCGGCATCCACGCCGGCGAGCGGCGCATGCTGAACGCGGTCATGAACCGCACCGCGGCCGCGAGCCTCGCCGACGCGGACCTGGTGGCGTTCGTGGTCGAGGCGCTGCGGTTCACGACCGAGGACGAGCGCGTGCTGCAGCGGATCCGCGACGCCGGCCGCCCGGCGGTGCTGGTGGTCAACAAGGCCGACCGCGCCCAGCCGCGCGACCGGCTGCTGCCGTTCATCGCCTCGATCGCCTCGCGCCATCCGTTCGTCGAGGTCGTGCCGCTGTCGGCGCTCAAGCACGACAACGTCTCGGCGCTGCCGCTCGCGCTCGCCAAGCACCTGCCGGAGTCGCCGCCGCTGTTTCCGCCGGACCAGCTGACCGACCGTTCCGACCGCTTTCGGGCGGCGGAGATCATCCGCGAGAAGCTGACGCTGCGGCTGCAGCAGGAGCTGCCGTACGGCGTCAGCGTCGAGATCGAGAACCTCGAGGACACCGACGACGGCCGGCTCGCGATCAACGCCGTGATCTGGGTCGAGCGCGAGGGCCAGAAGCCGATCGTGATCGGCGAGCACGGGGCGCTGCTGAAGGAGGTCGGCAGGAGCGCGCGGCTCGAGCTCAACCGCCTGTACGGGCGGCGCACGCACCTCGAGCTCTGGGTCAAGGTCAAGGACAACTGGGCCGACAGCGCCAACGCGCTGCGGGCCTTCGGCTACGAGGGGGACTAGGCGGTGCGCGCGGTGGCAGTGCGATGACGGTGCCGCGGCGCGTGCTGCTCGAGCCCGCCTACCTGCTGCACCAGCGGGAGTGGCGCGACTCGAGCCGGATCGTCGAGTTCTACACCCGCGACCACGGGCGGGTGGCGCTGTTCGCCAAGGGCGTGCGGCGCGCCGGCAGCGCCTACGCGGCGCTGCTGCAGCCCTTCGTGCCGCTGCTCGTGTCCTGGTCGGGCTCGGGCGACGGCGGCACGCTCACGGGCGCCGAGCTCGCCGGCACGCCGGTCGCGCTCGCGCCGCGGTGCCTCATGAGCGGCTTCTACCTGAACGAGCTCGTGCTCAAGCTGCTCGAGCGGGTCGACCCCCACCCGGAGGTGCACGAGGCCTATGCACTGGCGCTCGCGGCGCTCGCCGATCCCGCGGCCGAGCAGCGCGCGCTGCGGCTCTTCGAGAAGCGGCTGCTCGATGCGCTCGGCCTCGGGCTCGACTACGCGCACCTGGCGGCCGACGGCGCCCGGGTCGAGCCGGACCGGTACTATCATGTCGATCCCGGACGCGGCGTGGCGGGTCCGGCGGCGCGGCCGGACGCGCCGGGCGCGTGCCGCGGCGCGGACCTGCTGGCGCTGGCCGGCGAGGAGCTCGGCGGCGGCGCGGGCCTCGCCACCGCCCGCCGCCTGCTCGGCGCCGCGATCGCCGCGGCGCTGGACGGCCGCGAGCTCGCGAGCCGCAGGGTGGCGCGCGCCGTGCGCAGCGTCCGGGGCGGCACAGAGGAGCGCTGACGATGAGCCTGAACGTGATCGGCGCGCGCGACATCGCGCTCGGCGTCAACATCGACCACGTCGCGACGGTGCGCCAGGCGCGCCGGGCGCGCTTTCCCGACCCGCTGCTCGCGGCGCTGACCGCCGAGCAGGCCGGCGCCGACTCGATCACGCTGCACCTGCGCGAGGACCGGCGCCACATCCAGGACCACGACGTCGAGCGCTTCGCGGCCTCGCTGCAGACGCGCATGAACCTCGAGATGGCGGCGCTGCCGGAGATGGTCGCGATCGCGACGCGCATCCGCCCGGCCGACGTGTGCCTGGTGCCGGAGCGGCGCACCGAGGTGACCACCGAGGGCGGCCTGAACGTGGCCGACGCGCGCGCGCCGCTCGCGGCCGCGACCGCGCAGCTGGCGGCGGCCGGGGTGCGCGTGTCGCTGTTCATCGACCCCGACCCGCGCCAGATCGAGGCGGCGCTCGCGGTCGGCGCGCCGGCCATCGAGCTGCACACCGGCGCCTACGCCGAGGCCGACGGCGAGCGCCGCGCCGAGGAGCTGCACCGCCTCGCGAGCGCGGCGCGCATGGGCTGCGCCGCCGGCCTCGTGGTCAACGCCGGCCACGGCCTCGACTACCACAACGTGCAGCCGGTGGCCGCGATCCCCGAGATCGTCGAGCTCAACATCGGCTACGCGATCGTCGCGCGCGCGCTGTTCACCGGCCTCGCGGCGGCGGTCGGCGAGATGAAGCGGCTGATGCGTGAGGCGCGCGCCGGATGATCTTCGGCATCGGCACCGACCTCGTCGAGGTGGCGCGCATCGCGGCGACCTACCGCCGCTACGGCCGGCACTTCGTCGAGCGGCTGCTGATGCCCGAGGAGCTCGCGCGCTTCGAGCGGCTGCCGGCGCTCGAGGCGCGGGCGGTGCGCTTCCTGGCGCAGCGCTTCGCGGCCAAGGAAGCGATCGTCAAGGCGCTCGGCACCGGCTTCGCGCACGGCGTCTGGATCCGCGACTGCGGCGCGGTGCAGAACGCCTGGGGCCGCCCGGAGGTGGTCTGGTCGGCGCGCGGCGCCGAGGTCGCGGCGCGGCTCGGCGCCGGTGCCGGCCACGTGACGCTGAGCGACGAGGGCGGCTTCGTGCTGGCGGTCGCCGTGCTCGAGCGGCCGGAGCGCCCCGCCGGGAGCCGCTGATGCGCGGCGCCGAGGAGGCCGAGGTCGTCGACCTCGCGCACGACGGCCGCGGCGTCGCGCGCCTCGGCGGCAAGGCGGTGTTCGTCGCCGGCGCGCTGCCGGGCGAGCGCGTGCTGGTGCGGCGCACCCGGCAGCGGGCCAGGCACGAGGAGGCGCTGCTGCTCGAGGTGCTGGCGCCGTCGGCCGAGCGCGTCGCGCCGGCCTGCCGCCACTACGGCCGCTGCGGCGGCTGCGCGCTGCAGCACCTCGACCCCGCGGCGCAGCTGGCGGCCAAGCAGCGCGAGCTCATGAGCCAGCTCGAGCGCATCGGCCGGCTGCGTCCCGAGCGTATGCTCGCGCCGCTCGGCGGGCCGCCGTACGGCTACCGGCGCCGCGCGCGGCTCGGCGTGCGGGTGCTTCCGCACAGCGGGCGCGCGATCGTCGGCTTTCGCGAGCGCACCTCGCCGCGGCTCGCGGACGTGCGCGACTGCCCGGTGCTCGCGGCGCCGGCCGGCGCACTCTGCGAGCCGCTCGGCGAGCTGGTCGGGCTGCTCTCGATCGCCGCGCGCGTGCCGCAGATCGAGATCGCCGTCGGCGAGCGCGCGACGGTGCTGGTGCTGCGGGTGCTCGCGGCCCCCTCGGCCGGCGATCTAGAGCGCCTGCGCGCGTTCGGCGCGGCGCATGGCGTCGAGTTCTGGCTGCAGCCGGGCGGCGCCGAGAGCGCGGCGCCGATCGATCCGCCGGGGGCGGTGCTCGACTACGCGCTGGCGGAGTTCGGCCTGACGCTCGAGTTCGGGCCGCTCGACTTCGTGCAGGTCAACGCCGAGCTCAACCGGCGCATGGTCGGGCAGGCGGTCGCGCTGCTCGAGCCGGCGGCGGACGAGGCGGTGCTCGACCTCTACTGCGGGCTCGGCAACTTCACGCTGCCGCTCGCGCGCCGCGCCGGCCGGGTGCTCGGGGTGGAGGGCGACGCGGCGCTGGTCGGCCGGGCGCGGCGCAACGCCGAGCGTAACGGCATCGGTAACGCGCGCTTCGCGCTGGCCGACCTCGCCGGCGATCTGCGCGCCGAGCCCTGGGCGCGCGAGCGCTTCGACCTCGTGCTCCTGGACCCGCCGCGGGCCGGCGCCCAGGAGGCGCTGCCGCTGATCGGCGCGAGCGGGGCCCGGCGCGTCGTGTATATTTCCTGCCACCCGGCGAGCCTGGCACGCGACGCCGGCCTCCTCGTGCGCGAGCACGGGTTTCGACTGCTGGCGGCCGGAGTCATGGACATGTTCCCGCACACCGCTCACGTCGAGTCGCTCGCGGTGTTCGAGCCGAGCACATGACCCTCGGCTGCCTGATGGTCGACGTCGCCGGCCGCAGCCTGCTGCCGGAGGACCGCGCGGTGCTCGAGCACCCGCTGGTCGGCGGGGTGATCCTGTTCACGCGCAACTACGAGGACCCGGCGCAGCTGGCGGCGCTGGTGGCCGAGATCCGCGCGCTGCGCAGCCCGCCGCTGCTGGTCGCCTGCGACCAGGAGGGCGGGCGGGTGCAGCGCTTCCGCCGCGACTTCACGCTGCTGCCGCCGATGCACCGCATCGGCCGCGAGTACGACCTCGACCATGCGCGCGGCCGCGAGCTCGCGCGCGAGACCGGCTGGCTGCTGGGCGCCGAGCTGCGCGCGGTCGGCATTGACCTTGCGTTCGCGCCGGTCGTCGACCTCGAGTACGGTGTCAGCGAGGTGATCGGCGATCGCGCCTTCCACGCCAAGCCGGACGCGGTCGCGGTGCTCGCCGGCGCGCTGGTGGCGGGGCTGCGCGAGGCCGGCATGAGCGCCACCGCCAAGCACTTCCCGGGCCACGGCGCGGTCGCGGCCGACTCGCACGTGTCATTGCCGGTCGACCGGCGCGAGCTCGCCGACCTCGAGCCCGACCTGACCCCGTACCGGCGGCTGATCGCCAACGGCCTGCCGTCGGTGATGATGGCGCACGTGGTGTTCCCGGCGGTCGACGCGCTGCCGGCGAGCCTGTCGCGGCGCTGGGTCGGCGACGTGCTGCGCGGCGAGCTCGACTTCCGCGGCGCGGTGTTCACCGACGACCTCAGCATGGCCGGCGCGGTCGCCTTCGGCGGCGTCGTCGAGCGCAGCCGGCTGGCGCTCGCGGCCGGCTGCGACATGCTGCTGGTCTGCAACTCGCGCCCGGCCGTGCTCGAGCTGCTCGACGGGCTCGACGTGCGCCCGGAGCCCGTCTCGGCGCTGCGCGTCGCGCGCCTGCACGGCCACGGCCCGGCGCCGGGGCGCGAGGCACGCGCCGAGCTGATGGCCTCGGCGCGCTGGCGCCACGCCCGGCTCGCCCTCGAGCGCGCCTGCGAGGCGCGCCCCACGCTGGTGCTCGACGGAGAGGCATCGTGACCCTGCCGGACAGCCTGACGCTCGCGCTGCTCGACCAGCTGCCGGAGGCGATCGCCGTCATCGACGCGCGCCAGCCGGGCCTGCCGGTGGTGCTCGCCAACCACACGCTCGCGCAGCTGCGCGGCAAGGGCCGCGAGCAGATCGCGCAGCTCGGGCTCGCCGGACTGCTCGGCGAGGCTGACGGCGGCGGCCGCACCGCCGAGGTCGGCGCGGTGCTCGCGCGCTGCGAGCCGCTCGCGCTGCGGGTCGCGATCGACAGCCCGCGCGGGCCGATCGCGGCCGAGATCCGCTTCGAGCCGCTGCGCGACGCCACCGGCGCGGTGACGCACTTCGTCTGCTTTCACACGCAGCTGCCGGGGGCGCCGCCGCGCGAGTCGGAGCCGGCGACGCGGCCGCCGCTGCCGCGCGAGGACCGCCTGACGGGCCTGCGCCACATCGAGTACTTCCACGAGCTGTACCGGCGCGACTTCGCCATCGCGCAGCGCGAGGGCCGCGCGCTGAGCGTCTACCTGTGCGACATCGACGCGCTCGGCATCTACAACGAGACCTTCGGCCGCCAGGCCGGCGACTCGGTGGTGCGGCGCGTCGGCCGGGCGCTGTCGAGCGCGCTCAGGCGCGCGAGCGACCTGGTCGCGCGGGTCGAGGGCGGGCGCTTCGTCGGCTTCTCGGTCGGCATGGACGCGCTGCAGGTGCGCCGCCACGGCGAGACGCTCGCCGCGCGGGTGCGCGAGCTGCACATGCACCATCCGCACTCGCCGGTGGCGCGCATCGTCACGGTGAGCGTCGGCGCCGCGCACCTGGTGCCGTCGCCGACGACGACGCCGGAGCAGCTGCTGAAGGCCGCGCAGCGGGCGCTGGACGCCGCGCGCGACGGCGGCCGCAACCGCGTCGCGGTCGAGGAGTAGCGGCGCGGGGGATCAGTCGCCGGCCGGCTCGCCGCGCGAGCTCGTCACCTGGGCGACCACGCCGAAGGCGGGGTGGTCGAAGTAGTGGCGCTCGCCGAACTTGATGCGGCGCTTCTCGCGCAGCCCGTAGACGACGCCCGGCGCCGCCTGGTAGTCGACGTCGACGCCGAGGAACAGGTACTGGCTGCGCTGCAGCCCGACCGTGCCCGCGAGCGGCGTGCCCTCCTTGAGCACCTCGTCGAGCCGCGCCGTCGTGCGGCCGTTGGCCGGCACGATCGCCGCCCAGGCGGCGTGCGCCAGGAGCTCGTAGCCGCCGCGGCGGGCGAGGGCCTGCTCGGCGCTGCCGAGCTGCCAGGCGGACTCCGGCAAGAGCTCGACCCGCCCGGCGATGGTCGTGACGTTCGCCAGCGGCGGCGCCGGCATGGCCGGCGGCAGATCGCCCGGCTGGCGGAACACCAGGATCTCGACCAGGTAGCGCGCGCTGCCGGCCGGCGGCTCGACGCCGAGCGCCGGCGCCGAGGCGCAGGCTGCGAGGCCTGCCAGAAAGGCGCGGCGGGTCAGGGTCGCGGTCATGCCGGCAGTCTAACCGATGAGCCGGCGGCCAGCGCCGCGAGCACCTCGGCGGCGACCTTGAAACGCTCCGCCGGGCTCTCGGCCTTGCGCACGAAGCGCAGCCGCGTCGGGCCGTCGAGCCGGTAGGTCCTGGCCTCCTTCTGCACCAGCTTCATCACGGTCGCCGGCTCGACGCGGTGCTCGCTGCCGAAGTCGACGAGGCCGCCCTGCGGCCCGACATCCAGGCGCGCGAGGCCGAGCGCCGCCGCGCCGAGCCTGAGGCGCGTGACGCGGTACAGGTTCTCGATCGGTGGCGCGAGCGGGCCGAAGCGGTCGATCATCTCGGCCGCGAGCTCGTCGAGCGCCTCGCGGTCGGCGGCCGCCGCGATCCGCTTGTAGAGCACGAGCCGCAGGTGCACGTCCGGCATGTAGTCCGACGGGATCAGCGCCGGCACGTGCAGGTCGAGCTCCGGGCCCGCGTGCAGCGGCGCCTCGAGGTCGGGCTCGCGGCCCGATTTCAGCGCCTTGACCGCGCGCTCGAGGAGCTCGAGGTAGAGCGCGAAGCCGATCTCCGTGATCTGGCCGCTCTGCTCGTCGCCGAGCAGCTCGCCGGCGCCGCGGATCTCGAGGTCGTGGGTCGCGAGCGCGAAGCCGGCGCCGAGGTCCTCGAGCGACTCGATCGCCTCGAGCCGCTTGGCGGCGTCGCCCGTGAGCGCCGCCTTCGGCGGCGCCAGCAGGTACGCGAAGGCGCGATGGTGCGAGCGGCCGACCCGGCCGCGCAGCTGGTGCAGCTGGGCGAGCCCGAAGCGGTCGGCGCGGTCGATGATCATCGTGTTGGCGGTCGGCACGTCGATGCCGCTCTCGATGATGGTCGTGCACAGCAGCAGGTTGAAGCGGCGGTGGTAGAAGTCGAGCATCAGCCGCTCGAGGTCGCGCTCGCGCATCTGGCCGTGGCCGACGCGCACGTCCGCCTCCGGTACCAGGGCGCGGATCTCGGCGGCGCGCCGCTCGATGGACTCGACCGCGTTGTGGACGAAGTACACCTGCCCGCCGCGGCGGATCTCGCGCAGGATCGCCTCGCGCACGGTCGCCGCGTTCCACTCCAGCACGAAGGTCTGCACGGCGAGCCGCTCGGCGGGCGGGGTCGTGATCAGCGACAGGTCGCGCAGGCCGCCGAGCGACATGTTGAGCGTGCGCGGGATCGGCGTCGCGGTCAGCGTCAGCACGTCGACGTCGGCGCGCAGCGCCTTGAGGCGCTCCTTGTCGCGCACGCCGAAGCGGTGCTCCTCGTCGACGATCACCAGCCCGAGGCGCTCGAACCTGACGCCGGCCTGCAGCAGCCGGTGCGTGGCGATCACGATGTCGACGCTGCCGCCGGCGAGCCCGTCGAGCACGGTGCGCGCCTCCCTGGTCGAGCGGAAGCGCGACAGGGTCTCGATGCGCACCGGCCAGTCGGCGAAGCGGTCGCTGAAGCTCTGGTAGTGCTGCTGCGCCAGCAGCGTCGTCGGCACCAGCACCGCGACCTGGCGCCCGGCCTGCACCGCGGCGAAGGCCGCGCGCATCGCGACCTCGGTCTTGCCGAAGCCGACGTCGCCGCAGACGACCCGGTCCATCGGCTTCGCGGTCGCGAGGTCGGCGAGCACGGCGCGGATCGCCTCGAGCTGGTCGTGGGTCTCCTCGAAGGGGAAGGCGGCCTCGAAGGCCGCGTACTCGCGCGCGTCCGGCGCCATCGCGCTGCCGACGCGCGCCGCGCGCCGCGCGTACAGGTCGAGCAGCTCCGCGGCGACGTCGCGGATGCGCTCGGCGGCGCGCCGGCGGGCCTTGCCCCACTCGCTGCCGCCGAGCTTGTGCAGCGGCGCGCTCTCGGCCGGCGCGCCGGTGTAGCGCGTGACGCGCGCGAGGGCGGTGACCGGCACGTACAGCTTGTCGGCGTCCTGGTACTCGATCACCAGGAACTCGTGCGGCGCGCCGTCGATGTCGAGCGTCTTGAGGCCCTGGTAGCGGCCGACGCCGTGGTCCTCGTGCACCACCGGTGCGCCGAGCGTCAGGTCGCGCAGGTCGCGCAGTATCTGCTCGGGGTCGCGCTCGGCGCGGCGCCGGCGGCGCTCCTGCCGCGCCCGCTCGCCGTACAGCTGCTCCTCGGTCAGCAGCGCCAGCCCGCCGCCGGGCACCAGCAGCCCGCCGGCCGCCGCCG
>Ga0335069_10004527_pt1 | contig 20560 bp, 12 predicted proteins | sample Lox_Sample_11_FD_206714 | JGI IMG/M metagenome (GOLD analysis project Ga0335069, IMG submission 206714) | Soil microbial communities from Loxahatchee National Wildlife Refuge, Florida, United States - Lox_Sample_1.1 | ecosystem: Environmental > Terrestrial > Soil > Wetlands | place: USA... | reverse complement strand
GAACCGATCATCGACTCCGGCGCCGGCGCAGCGACGCCGAGCGCGTCGAGGACGAGCGTGCGCGCCCGCATCACGAGGGCATGGTTCCTGGCCCTCACCTCGGGCCATCCGCCGGGCAGCAGGCCGCCGATCGTCTCGATCGCCGCCGGGATGCAGAGGTACGGCGTCGGATCCATCGTCCCGGTCCAGTCGAACTCCGCCTGCAGCCCGCGGTCGTAGCCGTGGCTCGTCACGAGCGCGTGCAGGCCCGCGTGGCGGTCGGCACGCACGTGCAGGAACGCGGCGCCTTTCGGCGCGCACATCCACTTGTGGGCGTTGCCGGTGTAGTAGGCGGCGCCGAGCGCATCGAGAGCGAGCGGCACCATGCCGGGCGCGTGCGCGCCGTCGACCAGCGTCTCGACGCCGCGGGCCCTGAGCTCCGCGACCAGCGGCGCGATCGGCAGCACGAGCGCCGTCGGGCTCGTGACGTGATCGATGAGCGCGAGGCGCGTGCGGGCCGACACCTGGTCGAGGATCGCCGCGAGGATCTCCGTGTCGCTACCGACCGGGAACGGCAGGGCCGCAGCCACGATCCGGGCGCCGCTCTCGCGCGCGACGAACTCGACCGCGTTGCGACAGGCGGCATAGGTGTGCGTCGTGACGAGCAGCTCATCGCCCGGCGCGAAGCTGAGCGAGCGCAGCACGGAGTTGACGCCGGTGGTTGCGTTCGGCACGAATACGAGGTCGGCGGCCGATGCGCCGACGAAGGCCGCGAGCGCCATGCGCGCGGCGTTCAGCCGTGCATTCAGTCCCTCGGCGAGGAACGCGACCGGCTCGCGCTCGAGTTCGCACCGCAGCGCTTCCTGCACCTCGAGCACGGCCCGCGGGCAGGCGCCGAAAGAGCCGTGGTTGAGATACGCGACCGTCGGGTCGAGGCACCACAGCGATGAGAAGTCGCGGCTCACGCCGGCCGATGCTAGCACGCGGCGGAGCGGGCGCCGGTTCAGTAGCGAGCGAGCGCGAGACAGACGATGCCTGCGACGATCGCGATCGCGCCGACGACGCGCAGCAACGTCACCGCCTCGCGCAGCATGCGCGAACCGAGGTACGTGCCGATCAGCGTCGCGAGCTCGCGTGCCGGCGCCACGTGGCTGACCGGTGCGAGCCGCATCGCGAACAGCACCAGAATGTAGCCGAGCGGCGCGAGCAGGCCGATCGCGAGCGCCGAGCCGCGGTAACGGCCGAGCTCGACGCGCACGCGCTCGCGTTCCTTGTAGGCCGCCGGCGTCAGCACCGCGAAGCGGAACAGGCTCCCGAAGAAGTCGACGATCAGCGGCGACACGGCGAGCGCCTGGACGGCCCAGCCGTCGTTGAGCGTGTAGGCGGCGATGAAGGTGCCGGTCACGAGCCCCCAGCGGACGCCGCGCGCGTCGATGCGCTGCGCGCGACCGACGAGTCCGGAGACGAACGCGATGCCGGTCAGGATCAGGCCGAGGCCGAGCAGCGAGGCGCGGCTGTAGGGATCACCGAGCCAGAGGACGGCGCCGACGAAGGACAGCAGCGGCCCGAAGCCGCGGGCGATCGGGTAGACGATCGAGAGGTCGGCGGCCCGGTAGCCCGACTGCAACGCGATCGAGTAGCCGAGGTGCAGGACGCCGGTCGCGAGCAGGGCGAGCCACTGCAGCGGGTGCCCGGGCGGCCCGTGGCGCACGAGCACGTAGCCGACCACCGGCGACCAGACGAGGATCGACGCCCCCGAGTAGAGCCACACGAAATGGTGGCAGCCGACGGCGCGCTTCGCGATCACGTTCCAGATCGCGTGGACGAGCGCCGCGGTCAGGACGGCGAGGAGCGCAAGCAGCGGCATGGCGAACCGACGGGCCTCGTCAGTGGTGATGGCCGGCGAGGACGTCGGCGACCGACGGGGCGGCGAGCGGATCGAGGCGCGAAAGGTCCTCGCCAAGGAGCGCCATCAAGGTTGCGGCGACCTGCCCTTGGGCCACGGCCGCCGTATTGCGGCGCTCCCCGAGTGGTGCCGTGTCGGGGCCGAGGACCGCGAGCCAGATCTCCTCGGATCCCGGCTGCAGGACGCCGTGCTCGCGCCAGTCGATCGATCCGCGGCCGCGGCCGTGATCGGTCGTCAGGATCAGCGTTGTGTGATTGCGATAGCCGGGGCGGGACTGAAGCGTCCGCCACAGTTCCCCGACGTAGGCGTCGAACTGGTGTGCGGTCTCGAGCACGAGGTCGTAGCGCCCCATGTGCGCCCAGAGATCGGTGTCCCCGAAGCCGACGAAGAGGACGCGCGGCGACTCTCGGCTCAGGCCCTCGCGCAGCGCCACGTGCACGAATGCATCGAAGGGGTTGGCGCCGTAGAGATGGGTCGATGAGGCATAGAGCGAACCCAGGAGCGCAGCGGCGGGATCCGCAGTGCCCCGCGGGATGAAGTCCGCGCCGACGTGCACCGGCAGCCGGCTCCGCGCGGCGTTGATAACATCGGCGAGCACCCACCACGTGCCATAGACCGCGACCCGGCCGCGATAGCCGGGAAGGGCCGCGAGCCGCTCCAACACCGTCACGTTCGGGTTCGGGCCATAGTCGTTGCGGTCGATCGAAGGATCGGCGCGCCCGGTCAGGAGCTCGTTGTAGCCGGGATAGGACACGCGGGCGGCATTCGTGACATCGACCCGGCTGCCGAGCAGTCGGTTGCCGTAGAGTTGCCCGTGCTTCGCGACCGTGCCCCAGAGAAACGGAAGCAGGAGCGCGCGCCGCTCGGCCGTGTCGTCGCGCCACCAGCGCGCCCGCAGCTCCGCAGGCTTGGTCCAGCTGCCGCCCGCCCTGCCGGCGTCGATCAGCGCGCGATCGGCTCCGGTGTAGACCTCCTGCCATCTCAGTCCGTCGGCAACGACCAGCACGACGTTGCGGGTCTGGGCGTGCGCCGGCGCAAGTGTCGCGAGGAGCGTTGCGAGGACGACCAGGCCCGGCTGGCGGTGAGGCGTTGCGCGCGCATGCGTGCCCCTGACAATCGTCGGTTCCACCAACCGCTCCGGATTCGATCGGGGCGCGGATCGCGCGACGAAAATTGTGCCGCGTCATGCTCCGCCTGACCAGCTGCATCGCAGACCGCAGATCGGAAGCGATCGGTGCACACAGACCGGGTGGGGAGTATGCCCCGGCGCGCGGTCGCCACGGCGGCGCCGCGTCGGTACGCCGCGTCGACGCTCGCGGACGCTCCGGCAAGTGTCGACGCCGCGAGGTCGCTCGGCACCCGGCCGGCCTCTCGCAGACTGGATTGGTCGGCTCTCTGTACGGTCGCTACGTCGCGTTCCAGTCAGCGGTCGCCGATCCGACGGTGTTCAAGGCGGCGATAGCGATTGTGCCGGTGACCGACCTCATCGAGCCCGAGGAGGAGCGCCGTCGCCGGTCCAATGCCCCTGTGTGGCACGACCTCGCCACGCTCAAGCACCTAGACGACTGCCTGGCTGATTCGCAAGCGCGTCGCGACGCCGCAGAAGGGCGCGGCGTTCCTACGCCAGGCGCCTCAGCACTGCGGAGGTCATTGGTGGTGGAAGACGATCGATACGACCCGCGCCGACAGCTGTCCGCTCGCGACCTCGGACGACGAGATCGGATCGAGGGCGAAGTTCGTGGCGCCGTCGGCATTGACCTTCTGGATGTCGCGCGTCTTGATCTCGCCACGCGTTACGGTTCCGCACGCATTGAGCTTCAACGCCGGCCGAGCGCCGCTCGTTGAACTCACATTGACGATGTCGCGCGTGCGGGTCAGGAGTTCGGGAGTCGAGCAGCCGGTCAGCACGATCTGCAGCGCCTCGTCGCCGGGCCCGGCGGCGAACTGATACGGCCCGAGTGTCGTCAGCTGACCCGCGGCAAGTGGCGCCGTGTCGATCTTGGTCTTGGTGCCGCTTGCGTTGACGTTGTAGACCTCGAGCTGGCCGGGCAGCGATGGGCGCAGGTGCACGAGGAACTTGTCGCCCGAGTGGAACACGTAGCTCGACGGATCGACGACGGACGACTGTCCGGTCGGCGAGATCGCATGCACCTCGTACGCAAGCCCGGCGTACAGTCCCGTGCCGCTTGCGGCCGGGATGGCCGCGCTCGGATCGGCCGCGCCGACGGTGGACGCGATCGCCGGCGGCGGCACGGCCGGTGCGCCCATGGTCGATGAGATGGTCGCAGGGCTCGTCGGATACGTCGTCGCCGGCGCGCCGTACGGATTTGGCGCGACGCCCGGCGCTGCTGGCGATACGGACGCCACGCTGCCCGGAGAGGTCGGCACCGTCGCGGCGTAGGTGGGTGTCGAGCCAGTGGTCGCCCCCGGGTACGCGGTCGTGGTCGCGCCGGGATACGTCGTGGCTCCCGGCGTTCCAGCTGCCGCACCCGTCGACGGATATGTCGTCGCGCCGTACGTCGGGGTCGTTCCCGATGCCGGATACGAAGTTGTTCCGGTCGCGGCCGTCGTGGCGGCTGACGGGTACGTTGTCGCGCCGTAGGTCGGTGTAGCCCCCGAAGACGGATACGAGGTCGTTCCAGCCGCGGGTGTCGTCGTCGGCGACGGATACGGACTCGCCCCGTAGGTTCCGGTCGCCGGGTAGGTCGTTGTCGCGCCGGGGTACGCCGGTGTGCCGTACGTCGGAGAAGGGGTGGTCGATGGATAGGTGCTCGTGCCGTAGCTCGCGGTCGACGGGTAAGTCGTGGCTCCGTATGTCGCTGGCGTCGATGCGTACGCCGTCGTCGCGCCGGGGTTGGGTGCGGCGTTGCCCGAAACCGACTGCGCCTTGCGCCCGAACCAGCCGAGGATGCTGCCGCCGATCGCGGCAGTAAGGTTCGCAGCGACGCCCGCGCCGGTCGTCATCAGCACCGCCGCGACGGTATTTGCGAAGAATGACCGAATTGGCGACCCGGTCGGCGGAGCCCCTGTTGTCGGATAGCCCGTCTGCGACGGGTAGGTCGGATAGGTCGTCGTGGGCGATGGGTAGGTCGTCGTGGACGATGGGTAGGTCGTCGCGGGCGATGGGTAGGTCGTCGTGGGCGATGGGTAGGTCGTTGCGGGCGATGGGTAGGTCGTCGTCGCGGGCGGATACGTGGTCGTCGTCGGCGGCGGGTAGGTCGACGTCGCGGGCGGATACGACGTCGTGGCGGGCGGGTAGGTCGTCGCCGGCGGGTAGACCTGCGCGCTTGCGACGCCCGCAAGCGCGATGCAGGCGACGACAGCGATGGCCGAACGGCCTCGGTTCGTTTGGCGCGTCACGCTATTTCGCGCGGCGTCGCGGCGTTGCGCGCGACCGCCGCAGTGCGAGCGGTCGTCAGTACACGGGGAAGTCATAGTCGAGGTTCTCACGTCGGACCGTCGGATTCTGCTTGCCCTGCGTCAACGTCCGGACCTTGTCGATGACGTAGGCTTCGAGCTCGCTGACCGTCACGATGCCGTCGCCGTTGCGATCGGCTTTGCCGTTGCGTAAGCCCTCGAGCAGGGCGTACGTGAAGACTCCGTTTTGCCACTGTTCACCCTCGAGCGCAAATTCGTTGCCGCTTGCGCTCGAAACCACCGATGCGCCGGTGCCGCGGCGAAGGTCGGCGAAGAGGTCCTGCTGCATGCGCGCGTAGGCGGGCGCGAGGCCCGAGGTGTCGGCCTGCACGCTGATGCCGCGCATCGCCTTGAATGCTCGCATCGTGACCTTGCCGGCCTCGCCGCCACCGCTGACCGGAGTCGGGTCGTCGCGGTCGATCTCGCCCGAGAAGCAGGTGTCGACGAGCAAGAGCTTGCGCAGCGGCTTGATGCCGTCGAGCAGGCCCTCGAAGTCATCGAACGGCAAGCCGTGCGCGCCGGGCTCGGCGGGGTCGATGTCGAAGGTGCCGAAGTAGTAGTTCTGGTCAGCATCGGTCATGCCGTGTCCGGCCGCGAACACGACCGCGAGGTCCTGCGGCTGGGCCTGCGCGAGCCAGCTGCGCGCCGCGCGGATGCCGTCGCGGGTCGCTTTGTCATCCGTGACGGCCAGCACGTGGACCTCACCGGCAGTCGGCTCGCGTTGGTGGGCGCTATAGAGTGCCGCGACGTCGCCGGCGTCCTTGGAGGCGAAGCGCAGGTCGTAGCGCGAATTCGCATAGTGGCTGACGCCGATCGCGACCACCCAGATGTCGCTGGCCGGCGGCGGCGCGACCGCCTGCGTGTAGGTCGTCTGGCGCAGTGACTCGACGCCCTCGGCGTTCAGCACGGCGACCTGGATCTTGTTGCGGCCGACGACGAGCGGCACGGTGAGGTCGGTCTCGGCCCTCTTCACGCGCCCTTCGATCGGCACGCCGCGCGTGCCGAACACCGGGACGTCGTTGACGTAAGCGACGAAGCGATCGAGCGGGTACTGGCTGTCGGTGCCGCGGACCTTGAGCGTCAACGTCAGCGCGCGACTCGTCACCGGCACCTCCGGCCCGAGCAACTCGATCTCCGGGAGGTGGAAGTCGCGACCGAGCATCGCCTCGGTGAATCCCACGCGCTTCAGGCGCCGCTCGTAGGCGTGACGGTAGGCGGCGATCGTCTCGGGCGGTGCGAGCCCGAGGCGCTCGAGCACGATGTCCGGCCGGTTGTAGCGCAGGTCGAACTGCTCGAACGGGTAGAGCTGGTCGTGGACGCGAAACGCCACCCCGTGCAGCCGGCTCTTGGAAGCCCGGTAGTACTGGTCCTTCGTGACCGCGAAGAAGTCCTGCGCGCCGAGCGCCGTGAACGCCACGAGCTCGGTGTTCTCGGGCAGCTTCCAGAGGCGCACCGACCCGTCGCGGCCGCCGCTGACGAGACGCGTTCCGTCGCCCGTGAACGCGAGCGAGGCGACGTCGCTCGTGTGTCCGTCGAGATCGCCGAGCGGCTGGCCGGTCGTCGCGTCCCACAGCTTGATCAGCCGGCCGGCGCCGCGTGCCGCGACGCGCCCGTCGGGGCTGATCGCAATACCATGGCCGGTCGCGCCCTCGAGCATGCCCATCACGAAGCCCGGCATCTGCTGCGCGTTGCCTGTGCCCATGGTCGCCGCGGGCTTCAGGTCCTCGCCGGTCGCCACGTTCCAGATGTGGTAGCCCTGTGTGCCGGTCGTGTAGAGCCGCGCCCCGTCGGCGCTGAATGCGGCGCTCGCCGCGCCGACCGCGCTCAGCTGTTGATTAAGGAGCGCGAGTGGATTGGTCATGCCGGGCGGGAGCCCGCCCGCCTTGGAGCCCCCCGGCAGCGACGGCAGAGAGCGACCGCCGATCGGCATCGCGATGCCCCCGGTGAGCGCTGGCATCGCGAGCCCATTGCCGACGAATGGCCGCACCAGGGTTCCGGTGGCGCTGTTCCAGAGCGTCAGCGCGCTCGTCTGCCCGACCGCCACGAGCGGGGCGTTTGGCGCCGCCGCGAGCGCGCGGATCCAGCCTTCCTGGGGATAGTGGGATCGGTTGGGCTCCGCCGCGCTCGGCGGTGGTGGCACGCGAAAGCGCGATGTCTCGTGTGAGTCGGCGTCGAACGCGATCACCTCGTCGCGCCGGGCGGCAATCAGCGACCGGCCATCGCCCGCGAAGCGCACGATCACCGGCACGAACTCGTTCGCAAGCGGCGGCAACGGCAGCGCGCGCCGCTCCCCGCTGCCCGAGTCCCACAAGGAGGCGGACCCGTCGCTGCAGCCGAGCGCGACGAGCGCTGCCACCGGGCTCGCGGCAACCGACTCCGCGGCCCCGCCGCCCGGGCAGCGGAAGCTGCGCACCAGCTGCCCGTTGGCGAGGTCCCACCACCGGGCGGCGCCGTCCTGCATCGCGGCGAGCACCGCGCCGCGTCCCGGGACGACCGCGACCTCGTGCACCTCGGTCGCCCCGGCCTGCATTGCCGTCTCATTGTTGCTCGCCAGCTCACGAAGAATGGGCGCGCCGCCATCGGCCTGTCCGAACGCGAGGTGGGCGCCGGCGCTGTCCCAGGCGACCGACGAAGCGTTGAGTTCGCCGCGCAGCTCGCCACCGGGCAGCGTCCAGAGCGTCGCCGCGCCGCTGCTCGTGGCACGCACGAGCGTGTGGCCGTCCGGGCTCACGGCGAGCGTCGTCGTCATGCTGTTGGTCGCCGCAGCGCCGCCGACGAGCGTACGCACGATCGCGCCGCTCGCGGTGTCGACGAGCTCGACGTTGCGCTCGGCGTTCTCGAGCGCGAGCAGGCGTGCATCCGGCGTCAGCGCGGCCGCGGCCTGGCCCGCACGATAGGCAAGCGTCGCAACGCGCGTTCCGGTGTGCGAACGGCGCTCGCGCGTTCCGAGGTCCCAGAGGGTAAGGTCGAACGCCGCGCGCGCCTCGTCCCCGAGCCCGGCGCGCCCGCTCGGCGTCAGCGTCGCGAGCGTTCGGCCGTCACGCGTCAGCGCGACGGCCCGCGTTCCGACGGGCGTCGGCAGGTGCCAGCTGTCCGGCGTTGACGAGATTTCGACGATACTGAGCGCCGGCCGGCCGAGTTCGCGGCTCTCGCAGGCGAGCCGGACGCCGTCGGCTGCGAGTACGCAGCTCTCGCCCGCCCATTGCGCGCGCTCGGTACCGGTTGCCGTGTCGATCAGCCGCGCGCCCTCGCCGGTTGCGATCACGAGCCCGCCGTCGGCCGAAAAGGCGAGGCCCGTCGGCCACAGCCAGCCCTGGCGCGAGAAGCTGCGGACTTCCTGGCCGGAGGCGACGTCCCAGAGCTTGACCGCGGCGTCCATCGCCCCCGAGGCGAGCAGTCGCCCGTCCGCGCTCATCGCGACCGTCGTCAGCGTCGCCGCATGGCCGGTCTGGACGACGATCTCGATCCCGTCGGCTGGGCGGGGCTTGTCCGGCGCCGAGAGGCCGAGCTGGCGCATCAGGTCCTCGCGCATCTTCTCCTCGTCGGCGTTTGGTTTTCGCGGCGGCGCGGCGGTCGCCGCAAGTGCGACCAGCAGCACGAGCACCACGGGCGCTGCGCGTCCAGCGAGGAGAAGGAGCAGATGCCGCATCCAGGTTGCCTTCCGTGCCGGCCATTGAGGTCATCGGCCGGTCAGTCGTCCGGACGGTCTTGACGGTTCATTATTGACCCTTCATGAACGATCGCGCGACTCACTGGGCGATTGTGGGTGCCGGGCGTTCCGGTCCGGGTACCCAGGCGTGGAAGCCCTTTGGACGGAGGGGTCAGGTGCCGATGACGCCGATCGAGACGACGCCTGAAGTCCACCCGCAGGTGCTGCTGCTGCCGTGGTACCTGGCGGGCACGCTGCCGAAGGACGACCGCGAGACGGTAACCGATCATCTTGGCAACTGCGCCGCGTGCCGGTCCGAGCTCGAGGAGCTGACGACGATCAGGCGGACCATTCGGGCGACGCTGGTCGCGGTCAGCCCGGCGACGCGGCACGCGCGCCGCTGGCGGACGCTGGCGGCGGCCGCCGCGGTGCTGGTGTTCATCGAGACCGGCGTCCTATTGACGCTCGACCACGCGCCGGCGACGCCGGTGATCGTCGCGAGCCGCGGACTCCCTCCGGAGCCCGCTCGTCTCGACATCACGGCGAATCCCGAATCGAGCGAGCTGGCGCTGCGCACGCTGCTCCTCGCGCTGTCCGCACATGTGATCGCCGGACCCTCGGCCGATGGGCACTACGTCGTCGAGCTAACTGACGCCGATCCCGGGCGGGTCGCCGCGGCGCTCGAGCGCGCGCGCGCCGAGCGCGCGGTCGTGCACGCGGCGGTCCGCGCGCCGTGAGCCGCTTCGTGCCCAGACGATCGGGCCCGACGCCACTGGTCGCCCTGGCACTGGCCGCGTTGATCGCCGCTGCGCTGATCGCGGCTGCGCCCGCGGCCGGCGCGGCGGACGGCGTGCGTCGGGCGCTGCTGATCGGCATCAACCGCTACAGCGCGGTGCCGTCGCTGCAGGGCTCGGTCAACGACGTCGAGACGATGCGCGAGATCCTGATCAGCCGGTATGGATTCGAGGCGCGCAATATCACGATGTTGACCGACGAGGCTGCGACGCGGGCGGCGATGATGGCGGCGCTCGAGAAGCTGGTCGACGACACCGGTCCCGCCGACACGGTGTACCTGCACTACTCGGGGCACGGCTCGCAGGTCGAGGACTTAAGCGGCGATGAGGCCGACCACCTCGACGAGACGCTGGTGCCGCAGGATGGCCGCAGCGGCCGGGTTCGCGACATCGTCGACGACGAGCTCGCAGCGATCCTGGCGCGCTTGAAGGCGAAGTCCGCGATCATCGTGCTGGACTCGTGTCATTCGGGCACCGCGACCCGGGCGCTCGACATCCGCGCGCGCTCGGTGCCGCAGGACCAGCGCATCGACCTATATAAGGAGGCGACCCACACGCGGGCGATCGTGCCGGCGATGAGCTCGCGCTTCGTCGTGCTGAGCGCGACCGCCAAGAGCGAGGAGGCGCTCGACGGGCCGATCGAGGGCCGTTACCAGGGCTTCTTCACGCACGCGCTGGCGCGGAGCCTGAGCACGGCGCCGGCCGGCGCGACGCTGAGCGAGGTCTTCGCCGGCGTCGGCCGCGAGCTCGCGCGCCTGCAGGCGCAGGTCGGGCGCGTATCGATGCCGGAGCCGCAGCTCGAAGCGCCGCCGGCGCTGATGAACGTAGCGCTCTTCACTCCGCTCAGGCAGGTCGACGCGGCCGCGACCGCGGCGATGGAGCCGCGCCTGCCGTGGCTCGCCGTGCTGCCGCTGACGCCGGAGGAGGGCATCCTGCAGCGCGCGGCGCTCCTGGGGGCGGCGCCCGGCGCGCGTTTCAGCGTCTACCCGCCAGGCGAGACCCAGTTCGTGCCGGGTGGCGCGGTCGGCGTCGCGACCGTGCTGCGTCTGGACGGCCAGGATGCGGTCGCGCGTCTCGAGACCAATGGTGCACCCCTGAATCCCGGCTCGCGCGCGGTGGCGCTGTTGCCGCCGCCGGCCGCGAGTCGCGTCAACGTGCACCTGCTCGCCGCGACGCCCGAGCAGCGCGCGCAGGTGGACAAGATCCTGAGCCGCGACATCGTCAACGTCGTCGGCCCGAGCGAGCCGGCGCAGTACGTGATCGACGCGCAGGGCAGTTCCGTGAAGCTCCTGTCGGCGGACGGCTCGCACCTGGTCGGCGAGTACGCGCCGGCGAGCGCCAGCGGCGCGGCGGACCTTGGCCGCGTGCTGCAACGCGCGGCGAACGCCGCCGAGATCCTGAGCCTCGACAACGCGGCTGCACGGATTCAGGTCCAGGCCCACGTCGTCGGCCGGCCGGCGCTACAGCAGCGCGGCATCGCGGTCGTCGCCGACACGACGGCCGCGCCATTGCACGTCCGACGCAGCGGCGAAACGCGCGGCGCCGAGAACAGCCTGCAGCTCGAGATCACCACGGGCCAGGACGCGTACGTGACGATCGTCGACGTGGATTCGGAGGGCAGCGTCAATCTGCTCTTTCCGAACGACTACCAGGCAAGCGGCTTCGCCCCGCAGGGTCTGGTGCGCGCCGGGGAGCAGCTGCGCGTGCCGGACTCGCTGCAGCCGGGCAATCGGGCGGGCTTCTACTGGGACTACAGCCCACCGCGCGGCACCGACACCGTGCGCGTGTTCGCGTGCGCGGATCTGGCAACCGCGAAGTTGATTCGCGACCGCGTACGCGCGTTGCAGCGCGCACCCGGCGCCGGTTCAGGAACGCGCGCGCTCAGCGAGGGTATCGACGGGCTTCGCACGGCGCTCGCCCGCGCCGCGGCGCGCGGGATCCAGGTGGTGGCCGATGCGAGTCCCGCGGCGAGCGCCCCGTCCGTCGCTACGGGTTCGACGCCGTTATCGCTGGCCGGGAGCGGCGATTGGGCGGCGACGACGGTGACAATCGCGCTCGGCGACGGACCGTGAGCGATGAGCGTCTGGTCGTGATCGACCGGGTGGCCCGGCGGCGCACCTCGGAAGGCCCAGATGCCATCTCCAGTCGATTCGATAAAAGAAACGCAAGTATTCGAAAACCATAATATTTATATAACCTCGGTCCTCATGCCGTCGGTTCCCGCCACCGCATCGCGCGCGCGTGAGCCGTTTTGCTACGCCTTCCCGCATGAGTCGCAGGGGAGGCGCATATGGACAATGCGGTCACCGACGATGGCCCGGAACGGGAGCTGCTCGCACAAAGCGCGGCAGGAGACCGCGAGGCGTTCAAGCGCCTCTACCGATGCTATGAGTCGCGGATCTACGGCTATGTGCGCAACATCGTCGGCGATGCGGCGCTGACCGATGACCTCGTCGTCGAGACGATGACGGCGGTCTGGCACGGTGCGCCGCGCTTCGGCGGCGCCTCGCGCGTCTCGACGTGGATCCTCGGCATCGCGCGGCACAAGGCCATCGACGCCGTTCGAGCACGCGCGCGGCTTCCGCCGCTCGTACCGGTCGCCGCAGCCGGCGAGGTCGAGAGCATGGCGCCGGGCCCGCTCGAGATCGTCGACGGGGAGCGCCTGACGGCGCTGACGGCGCAGGCGCTTGCGCTGCTGACGAGCGAGCACCGCGAAGCTTTGCGGCTCGCGTTCTTCGAAGAGCTGTCCTACGACGAGATCGCGACGCTCGTCGGCATTCCGCCCAACACCGTCAAGAGCCGCGTCTTCTACGCCAAGCAGGCGCTGAAACGCCATCTCGACTCCCTCGCGCGCGCCGAGTGCGGCGCCGTCTAGCGGTGCCCTGCTTGACGCTTCGATGGACTGCGGCCGATGCTCGCGCCCCAGTCACTCGCACGGGACGCGTGCTGCAATGAGCGGGCCCGAGGAATTGCCCCCCGGTGTGCATCCGCAGGCCCTGCTGCTGCCGTGGTTCCTGGCGGGCACGCTGACCGAGTTCGAGCGCGAGGCAGTGACGGCGCACCTCGCGACCTGCCGCAGCTGCCAGCTGGAACTCGAAGCGGTGCAGAACACCCGCCGTCTGGTTCGCGAGGCGCTCGCGGCCGAGCCGGCGGCCCGCCCCGACCTCGAAGCGCGCGTGATGCAGGCGATCACGCGCGAGGCGGCGGCACCGGCCGCGGTCGTGAATCCGATGCGCGCGGCGCGCCTGTGGCGGCTCGCCGCCAGCGTCGCGTTCGCGACCATTGCCGTCGAGACGGCCATGATCGCTTTCCGCACGGAGCACCCGCTGCCCGTCGCGGTTGCGAGCCGCGGTCTTGCTCCCGAGAGCCTGCGGGTTGAGCTGACCTTGCAGCCCGCCGCGACCGAGGCGAGCATGCGCGCGCTGTTCCTGAGCCTCCATGCGCGGATCGTCGACGGGCCGGACGCGAGCGGCCGCTACGTCGTCGAGATCCCCTCACGGCCGGGCGCGGGCGCCGATGCGCTTGCAGTGCTGCGCCAGCAGGGCGGCGTGGTCCGCGACGTGCGCCTGTTGCGCTGACGCGGCCCGAGACTAGCCGCGTCTCTGCGACAGTTCGCGGTGCAGCCATGCGCGCGCCGAGGTCCAGTCGCGCTTGACCGTTGCCGGCGAGATCGCGAGGGCCTCGGCGCACTCGTCGATCGTGAGTCCCGCGAAGAAGCGCAGCTCGACGATGCGGGCCTGAACGCGATCGAGCGCCGCGAGCCTTCCGAGCGCCTCGTCGAGCGCCAGCACGTCGACCTCGGGCTCGCCGCCCGCGCTCATGCTCTCGGTGAGCTCGAGGCGCTCGGCGCCGCTGCCGCGCTTGGCGGCCGCGCGTGCGCGGGCGTGGTCGACGAGAATCTGTCGCATCGCGTTCGCGGCGATGCCGAAGAAGTGCGCGCGGTCCTGCCAGCCGGGCCGCGTGGCGCCGATGAGCCGCAGGTAGGCCTCGTGCACGAGAGCGGTGCTCTGCAGCGTGTGGCCGGCGCGTTCGCGGCGCAGGTGCGATTGCGCGATGCGCCTCAGCTCGCCGTAGACGAGCGGCAGGAGTTCATCGAGCGCGGCGCGATCTCCGTCCCGGCAACGCACGAGCAGTTGTGTCACCGGCCCCGCCGTGCTTTCCGCCACCTGCCCCGCCTGTTGCCGGTCGGCCCATCGCCGTCGGGCCATCAAATCGGTCGCGGCCGCGCTTGTCAATGCGGCCGGACCCGCGGTCTCCGCGCCGCGTTGCGGCCGGCGTGAGCCGTTCGCGCGGCTGCACTACGGCGTGTTGATCGCGTAGCGCACGAGCGCATCCGGGTAACCCGGCGCGCGCGCGACCATGGCGGGGCCCATGCCGTAAGGCTGGCGCTGCCCGCCGGTCGGTCCCGGCAGCACGAGGGCAGGAGGCGCAGGCAGGTTGATGGTGATCGGCTGGTTCGCCGGGCCGACGGCCTGACCATTGAGCAGTACGACGGCATTCGGCACCGCCTGACCGGTCCGCTGATCGACGGCCGACACGACGAGCGTGTTCGCGCCTGCGTTGACAACCGGGGTCTTGCCGGCGATGAACGCGACGATCTTTGGCGCTGCGACCGTGATCGCAAAGGCGCCGCCGCCCCCCGTGTACCCCGCGGGTGGTATCACGACGCCGGTCATCGGCACGGCCGCGTCGACGCAGAAGGCGGAGCCTCCGTGCGTTCCGCAGCGCTGGGCGTGCGGTGCCGGGACGGCGACGTTGAAGGGGGTCATTGTGGTCGCCCGGATGTTGCCGAGTGTGACTGGCAGGCCAGGGAGGGGTGCACCGTTCTGCGCATCAAAGGCATCGACGCGCACGGTGATCGTTTCGCCCGGCTGTACCGCCCGTCTCGGGATCACGCGAACGAAGATGTGTGGTCGCGTCTCGCGCGGCACGAGTTCCGGATGACGGATCGGTGGCAGGAATCGTGAGATCGGCGACGGCGCTGCCGCCGCGGCAGCCACGGGGCTCGGCGCGGCGGCGAGGCCCCGGACCTTGACCGGAGCCACGAGCGAAGGCTGCTTCGTCACCGGCGTCGGCGTGGTTGTCGGCGGCGTGGTCACGACTTTCGGCGGGTTCACCGCCGTTGCCGTCGTTGGAACGCCGATCGCGGTCACAGGCGCCGGTCCCGTCGCGATCGCGACCGGCGCGCCGCAACTGATGGGCGGCTCCGTCGGCAGGATCTTGTTGGCGGCGACCGCCGGGGTCAGGTTCGGCGCGCTCACGAACGCATCCATCAGGAACGCGGAGGCCAGCGCGATCGACACGCGTTCGGCCGACAGCGAGGCCCAGTCAAAGTTCTGCAGGCTCGGGTCGGCGCCCGGCGCAAAGCTCTTGTCCTTATACATCGTGGGCAAAGGCGGGTTCGCGCCACCAATGACCATGGTGTCGTCGTGGCAGGCGAGGTACGGGTTCGGAGGGTCCGACGCCGTTAGGCACGGAAAGTAGCCGGTGATGAGGTGGTTCGCGTTGGCGTCGCTGAAGACGGCCGGGCGATTGTTCAACGTGACCTGGACGCTGAGCCAGCTCCACTCGTTAATGAAGTCGCCGATGCTCGTCGGCAGGTGTGCGTCGGTCGGCAACGGTACCGATCCGAAGGGCACGACCGATGCGTTCAGCGCCGTGCCGCACACGAGGTCGGCGTTCTTTGCGCCGGCCTTGCACGGCGGTCCCTTCTGGCACGAGACGAGCTCGACGTAGTTCGAGTGTGCGAAGAAATCCTGTGTCGTGTGAAACGCGTGTCCGAGATGCTGCCACGCGTAGTACGCCTGGTACTCATACTGCAGGACCCGCAGGGCCCCGACCGAGAGCTGAAAGTCGTTGTCGTTCGACATGTCCTCGAGCGTGTTGAAGCACGTCCCGTCAAGCGGCCAGGGACGGCAATGCCGACCCAGCGCGTTGTCGAGGTCGCCCTTGGCGCCGCCGAGGAGATCCGCGTAGCTCGGGACGGTGCCCGTGCCCGTGATCAACGGCGGGTCGGGGTCCGGGTCGGTATCGATGTTGATCGCCGCGAGCATGCCTTCGACGGCGGCGGCCTTGGCCGTCAGGTCAGTCGTTGGGCAGGCGAGCTCGGCGAGACAGGTCGTGTTATAGGCGAGCGCCAGGTAGGCGTCAGCGAGGTCCTGCGCCATCGAGGCGAACGAGGCGTGCAGCGGTGACAGGAAATATGGATTCGGCGCACAGGCGCCGGTATTCGGATTGCAGATCTGCTGTTCGCCCTGCGCGAGTCCCAGCATCGTACCGATCGTGTTGAAGCCGTTGATGAAGCCGCCGTTGAACGCGTCGCTCGCGTCGAAGTGGAACGAGTGATCGCCCTGGTGGGCGAAGTCGGTGTTGTAGACGCCCGACTGGACGTTGGCGACGAAGATCGGATTCGCGGACGGCGCGATCATCGCGATCGCGTTGGCGGTCAGCGTCTCGTGGACCGCGGGCTCCCCGGGCGTCCCAATCTTGAAACTCCATCCGACGACTGGTGCGGCGAGCGCGGCGGCGCCGAGGACGGTCGACACGATCAGGCGCAGGGTGGGGCGCTGGGGCGATGTGCGACTTGGGTTGGCGCTCCGAGTGGACATGTGCGTGCTTCCTTGTCGTATGGCAAAGTCGCGATCGAGGCGTCTCGACCCGCATCATCGGGTCCGTCCGTTCGGCTGCCCTCGAGTCTTCGCAATGCGGGTCGCTGCGAGGGTGGCGCGGCACAGGAACCGCGCCACCGTTACCGCTCAAGGCATGGCCGCGCCCTTCTGCTCGGCAAGCTGCCACGTGCGAAAGAAGTAGTCGGCGCCGTACATGAAGTTGTTGTCGATGGTGTCGGCACCGGTCCGGGCGCCGTTAATCGACGGCAGCGCGCGCACGTCCTGCACGAAATCCGCGAGCAGGCCGTACTGGGAAACACCCTCGACGTTGTAATTGAACTGGCGGGTCCCCTCGACCAGCATGGGGAACGAGGCCGAGTAGACGTTTGGTGGCGGGACTCCGCACCAGCCGGTGCAGACCATCTTCACGGGGTAGGTGGTCGAGCAGGCCGACGTGCATTGCCTGACGCACGTCGGGTTGAGTCCGTGACCGTTGCTATTCGGCAGACAATCGCTGGTGGCCGGGTTCGAGCAGGCCGATTCGCACTGGTTGCGCGGCGTCGCGTTCGCGTCAGCATCGCGCTCGAACTCGCCGCGCGGTGGCATGCCGAACTCGAGCCCGTTGAGATCGGTCCCGAAGGCGCCGACGACGTTGTACTTGCCGTTATTGCTCATCGCGCTCATCACGGCGTTGTAGCTCTGCAGCCACCCGTAGGAAGTCATCTTCGCGGAACCGACGCCGGCCATGCCATGCAGCGCGCCAATCTGCGCGTAGACGTCAACCGGGAAGCTGCGCTCGCTCGAGTTCGGGTCGGCAGCAATGCGCAGGCCGTTGTGGCCGCTGTTGAGCGGGTAGCCGTAGGTCGCGGCGTACTGCAGGGAGCCGCGATAGCCCGCCTCCGACATGTGATCGATGTCGATCAGCATGCCGTGCTTCATCATCTGGTGTAGCGCCGCGATGCCGTTGTTCGGCCGCAGCCCGAGCGTATTCACGGCGCCCTGACAGCCTAGCGGCCCGGGGACCGGCACGTGCAGCGCCGAGGCGATCGTCTGCACGAAGGGCTGCGCCGCCTTGAACGGCACGTAGTTGATGCCGGTCGCCGCCGGGGACACGCAGCCGAACGCGTTCGGGCCGCCTTCGGTGTAGACGTTGGCGATGATGAAAAGGTCGTTGTAGCCCGCCGTTCCGCCGATAGCGTTGTCGGTCAGATGCACCGGAAAGATGTAGCGCACCCCTTCGCCGTAGAGGCGATCGATTTCGGCGGTGACCGCAGCCGTCGGTGCGCTCCCCGTCAAGTTGCCGGGATGGTCGATCTCTATCCCGAGGACGACCGCGAGCTTGTTCTGCGAGACGATGTTGTAGACGTCGGTCGATGAATAGGCGATCGCCATGAAGTTGGAATTCGCGACCATGCGCTTCATCTCGAGGATCTGAATGTCGGCACTCGTCTTGTCGTCGGTCGGCAGGTCGGGCGGCCCCGAGACATTGCCGGCCGTCACGGCATCGCCGAGCAACTTGTTGTTGACCGCGAGCGCGACCATCACGCGCAAGCCACCGTTGTAGGCGCGACGGATCCACTCCACCCACATCTTCTGGCGAGTCAGGTCGTTCCAGGCGGGCCAGTTCGCGAAGCTCGCTCCACCGGGATTGAGCCCGGAGGTCGTATACGTCGAGTCAGGAGGGTCGATGGAGGGGGGGGTGTTCGTTTGCAGCTGGTGAATGATCGACTCGCGTCCGAAGTTCCCGCAGGGATTGTTGTTTGTGAACGGGTTCGCGTCGGGACCGCCGTGGATCGGATTCTCAGGGCCGAGTGCCTGGGCTTCGCTGGTGGCACGCACCGCCTGTGACCAGCCCGTGCCGCCCCACACGCTGTGTCCGCAGTTATTCGTACCGAGGGTAATGGCCGTGATGATCGACCCGTTGCCGTTGGGGTCGGCATCGGTTGAGCCATAGATAAGCTTTCCGCCGAACCCCAGATGGGCCATCGGGTGCGCGTGAAGATCGACAAATCCCTTCAACGGTATCGAGAAGTTATAGGCAGGCGGTGGGGTGATGACCTGGACGGGCACCTGGAGTGGCGTCGTCGTGGTCGTGGTCGTCGTCGGCGGAGTGATCACCGTTGTCTTCGGCGGGGTCAGGATTGGCTTCACCTGCGCACCCGCGTAGGGCAGCGCGGCCAGGAACATGAGGCCGGCGGCGAACGTGTGAGCGAGAGTCTTCATAGCGGCTCCTCGTGCGGCTCGGGGCATCCCGGAACATCGGAGAACCGCCTGGTCCAGCCGGCGGTTCAGGGAACGCCGAGTGAGTCGTCGCCCTGTCCAGAATTGTTCAACGCCGACCGCTTCGGCATGCCGCCGGCGCGACCGGCGCTCGACCCAAATCGCTGCTGCATTGCGATGGTGCTTGCGACCGACCGCTCATCGAGGAGAGGCGGCCTCGTCTCCCGGGGACACGACTACATCCCCGTGACACCAGCCGGTCACCGTATTGCAAAGGAGGTCTTGCACATTGCGGTTTCCACGCGGCGAACGTTGCCGCGAAACCCGCCGCGGAGGCGCGCCGCGATGAAGTCATCGAAGCTGGCAGTACGCACCGCATGGATGGCGACCGCGTCGTTCGCGGTGATCCTGATGCAATCGACCCCGGTCCACGCGACCGATCCGGATGGCGGCGGTCCAGCGCTGACGCTCGCCGGCGCGCGCCACTCGCGGGGCGCCGAGGCGGCGCGCGAGCCCGGCCGGCAGCACTCTCTGCGCTTGCACGAGAAGATCGAACTCCTGCGCCGCAAGGTGAAGTACGTGTTCGTGCTGTTCCAGGAGAACCGCTCGTTCGATCACTACTTCGGGACGTACCCGGGCGCGAACGGTCTTTTCAGCACCTTCCCCGGCGCCAATCCGAACGACCCGTACTCGCAGCCGGGAACGAGCTTCGGCAGCTTCCAATCAGTGATCCGCGACACCGACGGCAGCTACACGACGATCAGCCCGTTCCTGATTCCGCGGACGATCGTCAACGCGAGCGGCCAGACGGTTCAGCTCTATCCCGAGGACACCTACTCGGTCGACCACAGCCATACCGGCTACGTCAATGACATGCACGCCGACAAGGCGACGAAGACGCTGGCGCAGAATGATGGCTACGCGCTCGACCAGGAGGGCCTGCATTACTCGACGGACGCCTCGGGGGTTGCTGCGTCGATCGTGAACTCGAGCGGCGTCGCGCCGACTGCGAACCCGACCCTGCAGCAGAAGCAGAAGGGCGAGGTCGTGATGTCGCACATCGACTGCGACACGATTCCGTTCCTCTGGCAATACGCGGACCGCTTCGTGCTGTTCGACAACTTCCACCAGACGGCGACGGGCCCGTCGACGCCGAACGCGATCGCGATGATCGCGGGCCAGGTCGGTGATACACAGTGGGCGTTGCACCCGGGTGCGGCGGACCCGAAGGGACTGACGCTACCGAACCTGACCGACAGCGCGCCGTTCCCCGGCAGCGTCAAGGACACTTCGGCAGTGCAGCCGCCGTACGGACCGGACGAGGCGACCAACGGGACGAGCCAGACGGGGCCCTTCACCTCGTTCAGCCCGCAGATCAACCTAACCTTCGCCACGCTGCCGCTATCTTTCATGGGGCATCACATCGCGAGCATCGTCGCCAACGACCAGAACCCGGCGGCCGATCTCGCCGACGTGCAGCACGACGTGCTTGCGATCGCCGCGAAGAACCCGACGGTGCACTGGGGCTGGTACCAGCAGGGCTATGGCCCCGAGCCCTTCGATGGCACGTCGATTTCTGAAAATGCTGCGCCCTTCAGCGGCAGCCCCTTCAAGTACAGCGCGGCACCCGAGCACGCCTCGTACATCGTGCACCACAACGGGCCGCAGTATTTCGGCTACATCGGCGACAACACCCAGGAACTGACCTACCTGCACGGCCTGCAGCAGTTCTACACGGACATCGCGAACGAGGCACTGCCCGAGGGCGGCGGAGTGTTCTACGTGCGCGGCGGCTACTACAACAACGATGGGTTGCTGCCGATCGACCCGAACCCGAACGTCCAGCTGTCGACGCCCGGAAACGACGATCACCCGAACTACTCGGATGCGCAGATCTCGGAAGCCCTGGTCGCGGATTCGGTGAATGCGATCGCCCGCAGCCGCTATTGGAGCGAGAGCGCGATCATCATCACCTATGATGAGAGCG
>Ga0335069_10004525_pt1 | contig 20571 bp, 10 predicted proteins | sample Lox_Sample_11_FD_206714 | JGI IMG/M metagenome (GOLD analysis project Ga0335069, IMG submission 206714) | Soil microbial communities from Loxahatchee National Wildlife Refuge, Florida, United States - Lox_Sample_1.1 | ecosystem: Environmental > Terrestrial > Soil > Wetlands | place: USA... | reverse complement strand
GGTACGGCCGGTTGAACTTGCCGGGAGTGACGGACGCCGGCGTCGGCGCGGTGCCCGGTCCCGGGTTCGCATCCGAGAACGCCTTGTGCATCAGATCGCGCTCGTCTTCAAGCCACTGCACCGGCACGCTCTTCAAGATCGTTGCCGCGGCGCCGAGCTGAGAGGCTCGTGCTGCCTGGTGGTATGGCAACGTCGCCGCGAGCTCCAAGCCCTTCTGCTGCCAGTACCCCTCATCGACCTCAGCGGCGAGTGACCGCTGTGGGTAGCACTTCGCGACAGCTGCCGAGGAGAACGCCGGGCAGGTCATGTCATGCAGGATGCCGAGGCTCGCCGGCACGCCTTTGGCGACGATCCGGCCGAGCGCCAAGCCGGCGAAGTCGCCCTTCAGCATCGGCTCCTCCAGCCTCGTCGGCTGGCTGCGCTCGGAAGCGCCGTCGTCATCCGGGACGTGTGAGTCGTCTTCATACGCTTCCATCATCGCTCCGTCCGGCTCGCGGTGCGGCGGGATCGGCTTCGCGTCGTTCGCCGAGCTGGCCGTGTCGTCCGGCACAGCACTCTTCTTCACGCCAGTTTTCTCCGGCATCTCACCGACGCCGCCGGCCGGCGCACCGCAACTCGGGCAGAACTTGTGCTTGGCCTTCATCATGCCGCCGCACTTGCACATCATCTTGCCCTTGGCTTTCACGACCGGCGCTGGCGTGGTGGCCTTCTCTGCGTCGTCGTCGTCATCGTCTTCTGAATCGCCGTCGCCCGCGTCTTCTGAGTCACCGTCGTCATCGGCCTCATCAGCCTCATCCGATGACGGCTTCTTGCGCTTCTCAACCGAATCATCGCTGTCAGCATCATCAGCGTCACCGTCTTGCATCGACCCATCGCCGTGGCAGCGCGGGCAGGTGACGTGGCCGTCGCGGATCTTGCCGATGCCGTGGCAGAGTGTGCAGGCGCTCTTCTCGATGTCCGCTTCTGCGGCTTTCGTCACCTCAACGAGATGGAGAAGCGCGTCGTCGTCGAGCTGGTCGATCTGCTCCGGCGTCCACGCGTACTTGGTGGTAAGGTAAGCGCGAGCGGCCAGCTTCTCAGTTGCGTCGTCACCGTCCTGCCACGAGTCGGGGAGCTGGTCCACGTAATCCTGGCCTTTCCGGTGTGCGATGCGCTTGATATTGCGCTTCAGCGTTTCGGTGTCGTAGTTGCCGTCGCCAGCTCGGCCCAGAGACGTCGCGGCGTCGGCGACGTCTCCCGGTGAGTGAATCGGGAACGACCGGTTCCGGCCGGCGAAATCACTGTCCGGCATCGCATCACGGTCAACGCCGCCCGGCGTCTTGTCTTCACCGACGTTCGGGCTCTTCCGCTTCAGCGCCAGTACCTTTGCCAGGTCCGCGGGCGTGAACGCGACGCTCACGTCAGCGGGCAGTTCGAAACTGACCGTCTCCGGCTCCGCGAGTGCCGTCACGCTGCCTCCGCTCGTGGCTTTGCTGATGGCCCCGCCGCCGGCCATCTTCTCGATGTAGTCTTGACTGCCGGTAAGCTCACCGCTCAGCTCAGCGTGCCCGTCTTTCGCCGCTTTGACGAGCTGGATGCCACAGTTCTTGTTGGCCGGCCGGTCGACGAGTTAGATCTCGACGACCTGCCCACCGGTGATCCGGCCACCGCGAGCGCCGGCGTCACGGGTGATCTGTGGCCGGGCGATGCCGACCGAGTAAGCGCGCAGCGCACCGCCGAGCACGAGCTTCTGAGCGACCGGCTCGATGATCTTGCTCTTAACCCAAGTACCGCCGTGCTCATCAGTGTCCATGTCGATGCCGACGCCGGCTGGGTCGCGCTGTGGGTTGTGCTGCACGCGGACGTTGGCGCCGTCGCCGAGCCAGTCACGGATCGCCTTCGCGGCGAAGTCCGGGTCGATGATCTGCTCGTCGGAGTCGATGGAGCCGTCCGAGGCCTTACCGTAGACCAGGACGTTGCCGTCACCATCCGTCTCGGTCTTCGCGATCGGGAACGAGAAAAGCGTGAGCTCGCCGTCGCGGGTCAGTGTCGCCGCCATCCGGCGCCTCCTCGAGAAGCTTGTGGTATGATGAAATCATGCCTCAGAAAGCCAGTCATCGCCGTCATGGCAAGAACCGGCAGAAGCACGCAAGACTGAAGAAAGCGAAGAAGATCGCCGAAGCGGTCTCATTGTCTTACCCGGCTAGGAAAACTGGCGCAATGGCGCAAGATGAGGCACGGCAGCTACTGGAAAACGCGGCGACTGCCTTGAACGCTCTCGAAATCCACGGCGTCATCGTAAGCCTGCTGCCGGACGCCGTCGTCACCGACTGGGGTTACGTCTTCCGGCTCTGGGATGATGGCCCCGTCTGGGAAACAAGATCACGGTCAGTGGCGCCATTTCCTGTGCCGGATGCAGTGCCGGGCGAAGAAGACTAGCCGGCGTGCTTCGCTCGCAGCGCTTCCCACTCAGCCAGCGCCTTGCCGGCGGCCGCCTGCACTTCCGGCGTTACCTTGCCTTTGCCGGCGGCCCAGCGCTTCATCGCGCTCACCGCCATGGCGATGGCACTCGACTCGTCGTGACCGGACCGGATGAGAGCATGACTCACGTTCTGGATGTAAGCTGGGAGCTGATCAGCCTTGCTGCCCCAGAGGCCGTGAGTTCCCAGCGGCTTATGAACTGTGGAGACGACCGGCGTCTCCGCTGACTTCTCAGCTGCTTTCGACGGCGGCGGCATCTGGATCACTCGACGCGAAGAGGTACCCATTCTGCCAGCCATCCAGCTCTCTCAGCGCCTGCTGAGCGCTGCCGGCCCGGCGCGTGAAGCTGTCGGCGATCTCCTGCATCGACTCATCACTGCCGCGCAAGTCGTTGCCTTCGACCGTGATGATACCCAGCTTCGTGCCGCCGTATGTCTGGACGGTGACGCTACTTGGGGCGGTTGATGCCATTATCGTCCCAGTTCTCCCACTTGGCAAGCTGCTTCATCATGTCGTCGTACTTGCGAGTGTTGCCGGTGATCTTCACGAACTCCGGCTTCAGCGCTTCCAGGTTTTTCCGCACTTGCGCGTAGTATTCCGGTGTGAAATCTTTCTTCCGGACGAGCTTTGCCACGTAGCCGTCGCTGTACCAACCTGGCCAGGCCAGCCCGTGGTCGATCGCATTCGGTATGCCGTCCTGGTCGATCATGTAGTTGCCGGCGTGCCGGTCGTTGTTCTTGATCAGGTGGTCGAGGAAACCGATCCGGCGCATCGCATCCGCAGCTTCCACACTGCCGCCACCATCGCGGCTCATGATGCGTTTAGCATTTTCATGCAGCTCTGACGCGGTCTTGCCGTTGACGAACGTCATGTAGACGGACTTCTTATCCAGTGGGTCACGCACGACCACCGGCGCTCTGGCGCCGAGTGCGTGAGCGACGAGTGACGCCAGCTCTTCGTTGTCACTCTCACCCTCATTACCGGACACCGGCTTCTTGTGCACCCACCGGCTGCCGTCGTTGAACGTGATGAGGTTCGTCTCACCCATGATTCCTCGTACGTTCGGCGATTTCTTCGCTTTGATACCGGACTTGATCCCGGCTGCCAGCTGATTCCGGATCTCAGCTCGCTTCCGCTGGAGATCGCCCAGCATCCCCTCTCCGAGAGCACTGCCGGGAACCGCTTCCGGCTCACCCGCGTTGAAGCCGGCAATTGCCCGGGCCATTCTCTCGTTGTCAACGGCTTTGTAAAGGCTGCTGATGTCTTTCTTGAACGGCTTCATCAAGCCTTCGGAATCAGCGTGGCGCTCTGCTTGCTGCAGGCTGTCGGCAGCGTCGCTGAACCTGCCTTCTTTCAGCGCGGCAGCTGCGTCACTGACCTTGCGAGAAACGCGGCTGAACGCATCCGCATGCGCGATCGCCGCGTTCAGGCTGTCAGCACGGTCAGTGAGCGGCAGGCCGGCGAGGTCTTTCTCATTCAGCTTCTCGAGATCCCTGTTTTTCTGGTTGAGAAGCTTTCGAGCCGCTGAAATCAGCGTCTTCTGGTCACCCCACGCCCAGCCTTGCTGCTGTCGAGCCCGGTCGTCCAGAGACCGGATGTCGCGGATGACGTCTGCGGCGTGACCGGCTCGAAGTTTGCCGGCGACCGCTTCGTCATCTTTGAGGTACTCGTGCCGCTCTCTCAGCCTGATGTGCTCAGCGATGTTTCTCGCTGCGTTGCCGATCGCCGCAGCGTGCTCATCGGCATGCGTGATAGACCGAGCCTGAAGTGGCTCATGCCCTTGATGCTCTGCGATGATCTCATGTGCCATCGCGAGCCGGTCGCGTGCCTGCCTGGCTTCCTGGTTGCCCGGCTGCAGTACCTCAGCGGCGGCGTGAGCCCCTTCAAGATGCCGAGCGGCACTCTCATGGTCTTTGGCGGCAACAGCGGCTTTCGCCGCGGCAGCCAGATGACCGGCGTGCCATCCGGCAATTGCCGGCATCGCGGCGTCAATGTGAGCGGTTACCGCCTCGGCCTTCGCCTTCGGCAGGTTCCTGGCTCTTGCCGGCTTCGGTGCAGCTGGTTCCGGCACAGCAGCGGGGACGGCAGGCTCCGGTTGCGGGATCTCAGTTTTCGGCAGGTTGCTCCGGCCGAGGCGCTGAGCGATCAGATCATGAGCGATGCGAATGTGCTGGTAGGCCGCGTCAGCGCCACTTTCTTTCGCTGATGCGGCAGCTCGCTTCAGTCTGCGATGTGCCGCTTCGAAGTCACCGCTGTTGATGGCTCTCGCGGCGTTCTCGAGAGTAAGACGGTCAGCTGTCTTCAGCCTGTGGTCGGCGAGAGCGATGGCGATGGCTGCCTTCTCGGCTCTGCCTTCCACTCTCCCTGGCAGCGGCTTCGGCGCAAGTGACGCCGCCAGCGCCGGCACCGGTTCTCCGGCTTTGAGAGCTGTGCGCAGCTGGTTAACCCGGTCTGCGGCTTTCGTCTCACCGTTGGCTCTAAGTGCTATTTCAGCGCTCTTAAGCCGCCCTATTGCCCATGCCTTGTTGTTTGCGTACGCTTGAGGATCCGGATCACTTAGCCGGCTGATCGCGAGGTCTAGCTGACGATGAGCTTCGAAGTTCTCGAGTGGAGGAACGCCGTCTTTAATTTCCTGGACTGCGTCTTTGTAATCGCTCAGCTTCGGCTTGCCGGATGCTGCCGGCAACGGCTTCGGCGCTTCCTCCGGCTTCACGTCAGCCAGGCGAGGCAGCATCTCTTTGCCGAGATGCCGAGCTACGGCGTCATGAGCGACCCTGAGGCGCCTGTATGCGCTATCGGCGCCATCTTTGCGTGCGACGTCTGCGGCTTCTTTAAGCCGGTCGAACGCTTGCTCAACCGCATCTCGCTCGATGCGCCTCTTCGCCGACTTCAAGTACAGCTGGCCTTGCGCGCTGAGCTTCGAATCTTCCAGAGCTCGGTCGATGGCGTCAACGGCAAAGCGCTTCGCTGCTGCATTCATCGGCCTGATGGCCGGCTCAGCTGCTGCTGCTTCAGCAGCTTGAACCGGCTCCGGAGCAAGAGGCGCCGGCATCTCCGGCCGGTTAAGCTCATCAACAGCGACCGGCAGCTTAGCCACACCAGCATGCGTTGCTATGACGTCGTGCGCAAGCCGCACCGTAAGCGGCACTCGACGGCCATTCGCATTGTAAACGCCAGCCGCGTTCTTAAGATGCTTGAGTGCGCTCGGGTAATCGCCGACTTGCATGGCGAGCCGAGCACTGCTGACGGCGTCTTTGGCGGCACGAGGCGCTTCCCGGTCGGTCAGCACGGCTCTTATCTGCCGGTCAGCCTCATCTTCAGCGGCAGGACTCAGCCTGGCGTTCACCGGCGCGGCTGGTGCCGGTTCAGGGACCTTCGGCATGATATCGGCAAGAGCGGCCGGCTGCGGTGAACCGGGAGCATTCACGGCTTTCGGAGCGTTGAGAACGGCCCCGCGAGTGTCCCGGATGTGGGTCTCGAGCTGGATGTCACCGGCCAGGTGAGCGTGCACTTCAGCTTGCGCCATGTGAGCGGTGGCGTTGCCGACGTCACCGCGAGCGAGAGCCTTCTTCGCGTCCGCGAGCTCATTCTTGGCGCCGTTATTCTGAGCGTGCTCATGAAGTGTGCTGACGTTGTGGTAAAGTGCGACCGACTTGGCGGCTTCGCCTCGCGTCGCGTACGCGGCGTCCAGCTTCGTCTTCGTGATCTTGCCGTCGGCGCCGGGAGCCGTCCAGTGTGTCATCGAGTAGGTGCCGTCGTCGTTTTTCCGCATCCGGCCGATGCGAGTGTCACCGTGGTCGACGACACCGAGCCGGACGCTGAACTTGGCTTCCCGGTATGCTGGGCCACAAGGAGGCCGCACGCAGATGTAACCGTGGATGTAGCCTTCAGGACCGACTTTGACGAGGTCGGCGAGCCGGAGTTTGATCTTGCCGCTGGCGGTCTTCTCAGCGAACGAGACCGGTTCCCAGTCACCTGGATCACCGTCATCAAAGTGGAGAGGCACCTCGTCTACTGCTTTCAGTATATCATTTTTCGCAGTGAGCTGTCCAGACGGCAGCTCGCTTTTGTTCAGGCTGCTTGACCCGCCGTGATACTGGAAGCTGTGTGCCTGGAACCACGGGTCGTCCGGCTTGTCACTCGGTGCGAAACCGGCGTACGCCTTCAGCGGCCGGCCAAGCTTCTTGTACGCCAGTGCTCGGTGATGCCCATCCACGATCTTGAGCCGGTCATCACCTGGAACCTGCACGCCGACGACAGGGTTGACGTCGGCATGTGGGCTCTCCAGCCGTTTCCGGAACCGCTTTACTCGCTTCGGCTGGTGGCTCGCCGCCCAGGAGTCCTCATCGTCCCAGTCAACCCGGTCCAGCGGCACCTCGACCGGCCCAATCCACGGGATCTGCCTCACCCAGGCGATACTGGCTGGAGGGTAGTTGACGAGAAGCTGGGAGTAGACGTGCTCGCCGTCGACTGGGTTCGGGTCGTGTGGGTCGGCGGCATCCTTGCGCACCAGCTGCCGAGAAAGATCCCGCACTGTGGCGGCGACGCGAGAAGTGCTCATCACGGGCATGCGATGCCTTCCATCGGCTGGCGGCGCCCGCCAGTGCAGATCGCGATAGTTGTTACCTGAAATGACAGCGGCGTGCCACGAGCCATTTTCACAGACTCGTGTCACGCCGCTGGCAACGGCCAGCACCGGAGATCTTGCTGTCCGATGCTGGCCGAAGTAAACCGGTAATGCGTGCTACGCGGCCGGAGGCTGAGCTTCCGGCGTGCCCTCGCTGATGACGAGGCTGGTCGCGGCCGACGACACGACGGTAATCGCGTCGGTGGCGGTGAGCGGCGGAGTCACAGTCGCGTCGGTGACGGTGATGGTGGCGACGCCGTCCGCGACCGCGACGACGAGGCAGGAGAGGCCGTCCGCAGCCGGGGTGATGGTCGCCACGGCAGGGTTGTCGACGGTCCACGTAAGCGCGTCGGTGGTGACGGGCTGGCCCTTGGAGTCCTGCTCGGCGACACTGAGAGTAACCTGCTGGAGGTCGGTGAGCTGCACGGTGGTTCCCTTCATGATGGTTGGCGCGCCCGGGCCATCCGGTGCAGCCTGTGAGTAGGTGATCGAGTCGTGCGTAAGCACGAGGATGGCCGGGCCTTCCAGCCACCTGTAGAACATGGTCGCGGCACAGGTGACGTCTCTAGCTTGAGCCGTCACGTGTGAGGCGGTGGCTTGCACGGCAAGCTGCAGCGCCAGCACGCGGTTTTCAGCAGTCACTCGTCTGTTACTGCCTTCCTTGCTTCACAGCCGGCTGAACGCTCTGGTCAGCCGGCGTGCTCATGCTGCCATTCTACCATCATGCGCCTCAGACATCCGCCTGATCATCGCTTCATCTTCGGGACGAAGCGATGCATCGCCGAACACGCCGGCAGGATCATGCCAGTAGCCGCGGGCCAGTGCCGACGCGACGGGCATCACAGCTGAGCCATTCTCTGACCGGAGCATCCCACAACTCAGGCCGTCGTCGCCGACCAGCTCCGCGCCATCATCGCGAACCGCCAGAACTTTCACGTGCTGCCTCCGATAGCAGATCCGGGAACCACTGGCGGCCGGCTCGCGAGAAGCTTCTCAACACCGGCTTTCATGAGAGCCGCTTCACCCTTTACCAGCCGGTCCTTCAGTTTCTGCTGAAAAACCATCTCTTTACTGAACTCAGCCGCGGTCATCTTGTCGCCTTTGGCTTCATATTCTGCGATCCGCTTCCGGATGTAAGCCAGGTGGCCATTCACGGCTTCGAGGTCCTGCCTCGTCACTTCGAGAGCTCGCGCTTTCTCTTCCGGTGTGGCTGCCGGGTCCTTGGCGATCGTCTCCGCATTCCACACTTTCCACGGGATGCCTTTGCCGTCGAGCTTGTCACGCAAAGCCTTCGGCGGCATCTTGTCGAAGAGCACGTGGTCGATGTCGGCAGTCGTCAGCGGCCGCTGCTTCCCATCCGGCGAGTGGACTTGCACCTCATTGTACGCGTTCTGGCGGAACTCAGAACTGGTGTAGTCGCGTCCCAGGCCACGCAGCCCGGCAGCGTTGAGAGCGCCGTGCTTGACCTCGAACCGGCCTGGCGCTGTCGCACTCGGGATGCCGCGATCATATGCCGCGAATGACTGCGCCTTCGGGTCGAGCATCCGAGATGGCATGCTGGCTTCTGCGTTGGTCAGTGAGTCGCCGACGTTGAACGTCGCTCGCTGCTTCACGCTGTCTTTCAAGACGACTTGCGTGGTGCCGAAGGAAGAGAGCTGGTCGGTCGTGTCGGCCAGTATGTCCTTCGACCCGATGCCGACTGGCCGGTCGACGCCGTCCATGACGTAACCGTACACCGGCCTGAGCTCAGGCTTCAGGTCTTGTGGGTAGCCGAACCAGGTCTCTTCATGCGCAGCTCGCGTGTCATTGGCCTTGAGAGCCTTCGACCGGTTCGTCTCGAACTGAGTCTTGAACGCACCGTCATCCAGGATCTTGTCAAGGCCGCTGTTCGTGACGCGCGTCGCGACTCGGTTTTTCGCGATCTCTCTAAGCTCGGCTTCCATCCGGCGGTCGCCTTCTTCCGGCGTCAGGCCATTCTCAGCCGCGAGATCTCGCCGGTATTCCCGGTTCGTATGAAGAAGATGCGCTTTGTACTGCCCTGGCTTGCCAAGGCCGTGCTCAGCGGCCACTTCCGGGATGCCGCGGGCATCTTTGCGGCCGAGGCCGCGGCCGTACCGGATATTGCCGGCTCGCGTCTCGAGTTCGAACGCGCGCTCTTGGTCTCCGGCTTCACGAGCGGCTCGAGCTTCACGGTCAAGCCGCTGCAGCTCATCGTGCATGTCAAGCAGCTCATCCGGCACATCCGGGCTGAGCGGTGCGGTAGACTTCGCAGCCTCAGCTCGTGACCTGTCGACGATGCTGCCGATATCAGACGAAACCGGCTCATCACTCGTTCTTGGCAGGCCTGCTGCCGGTACCGGCGGTTTCTCCGGTTCAGCAACTGCAGTGCCGGCAGGCTGCAGAGTAAGATGGACGTGCTCTGCTAGTTCTTCATCGAAGTAACTGGTCAGCCGCTGGCTTAGTTCCGGTGAGAGTTTTGCGCCGAGATCATACCGGCGAACGCCTCGCTTCCATTGAGAGTAAAGCTCCGCCCAGCGCTCTTTCACATAAGCGGCGTTCTTGCCGTTGGCGGCTCGAGTGAAGTGTGGGCTGGTTTTCGGGTCTTTCTCGATCTCTTTGCCGATGGCCGCGTTCAGGCCGAGCGCGAACCGCGCCTTCGGCCCGGCAGAGCGCGTCGACAGGTTCCCGAGAGCTCTGTCAAGTGAGTGGCCCATCTCGTGCTGCAGGTCGCCATTCGTGACGCCTTTCCGAGTCACGAGAAGTTTGTTTTCATGCGACAACCCGGTAGCCACGCCGTACGCCTCATGCTCATGCGCTACGTTGATGCCGAGAGCGTTGATGGCAGGATGGATGCTTCTGCCTTCTACGATGTGAATCTCATGGTTGCGCAGCAGGTTTTTCTCGCGCGGCGTCAAATCGCTCCAGGCTTGCGGCACCTCCGCCGATCGAGTGATCTTACCGTTCTTGTGTGAGTACACAACCGGAAGATGCTCTTGTGAACTTTCCGCTGCTGGTGCTGCTGGAGTTTTTACCGGAGTCGCTGGCGATGAACTCGAGGTCGCCTGGCTGCCAGGTGAACCGGGCGGCGTCTTCGGTGCCGGTATTGATGGCGTTGATGGCTTCTCCTCTGCCGGCTTGCCGCCACTCTGGTTCAGTTCAACGACGATGCGCCGTTCGTGCTTCCCACCTCCGAGTGGGAACTGGAAGTCGTTCACCACTCGGTATGACGTACCGCGTGGTATGACATCTTCGGTGTAGTGATCATCCGACGGCTTCAAGTAATCACGGCCTCGGATCACTTTGTCACCCGGCTTTGCCAGGATGATGACAATCGCGTGGTCTCCGTGCTTGGCTCTCTGGCCAGGCGCCACCAGCCAGCCATGCTCAGCGTACTCGCGCGCTGCGGCGACGTCAGTCGTCGCACTGTTGAAAGCGCTGTCGGTGATCGTCGAGTCTTTCGCGGTGCCAGGTGCTCCGAACACTTGCGACGCATTCGCGATGCCGCGGTACAGCTTCAGTTTCTTATCGAGCGGCTTCGCCATCGTGTCGAGAGTGCTGACGGTCTTCTGGTCAGCAGTGCTGAGCGGCTTGCCGGAGCGAAGATCGTGGTTCAGGCTGCCGCCGAACGTGTACTGGTGGAACGCCTCAACTTGGTCTGCCCTCAACGGCGCCTTCACCGTTGGAGACTGCTCTGGCAGCGACGGCGCTGACGGCTCGACTTCTGTTAGCCGGCTCTGGCTAGCCGCAGCCGGTATCGGCGTTTTCTCCGGTTCAGCAACTGCAGTGCCGGCAGGCTGCAGAGTAAGATGGACGTGCCGCTGCCCACTCGCATCGACTTCATCTCGGTCGATCCTGAATGAGCTGTCTCGCGGCAAGATCAGCTCTTTCTCTTCCTTGCGCAGTGCGACACTGCCAGGCTTGACGACCTTAGTGCCGGCTGGGACTGTGATGTGCAAGAGTGCGTTGCCGGTTCCAGCAGCGCTGAAGCTCGAATCAGCGATCTGCTTGTCGGCGGACGTGCTCACGTATGCCTTGTCGGTGAACACACTTCCTAGCCGAGATCCTGGTGCGCCGAAAAGCTCCGGCTTGTCAGCGCCTTCTATGATACCGCGGTATACGGTAATCGGTTCTTCGAGCGCTGGCCCTCGATTGAAAGCGCTGTCAAGCTGCTGAACAGTCAGCTCGCTGTCTTGGCGAGCTCGCTCAGCGAGTGCTGGGAACGCCTCAATTGCTGGGTCGACACCGCCGACACGCAAGTAAGTGTTGACGCTGCGGAAACCGTTGTTCGCGTAGTTCTTTACGGCGTCTGTCTCATACGACGACAGGCCCGCCTTCTTCACGTCCGGTATCGTCCGGAAGACTTTGAGCGATTCCCGCGGCGCTGGTGAACTCGACGTCGCCCGGCCGCCAGATGAACTTACTGATGGTGATGCCGGTGTCGGTGGTGATGCCGGTGCCGGTGCTGATGCCGGTATTGATGGCGTTGATGGCGTTGATGGCTTCTCCTCTGCCGGCGCACTCTCAACAGGCTTGCTGCCAAGACCGGCCTGCTCCACGTCGAGATGTGTAATGCCGTTCTCTTCACGCCGCCCAGTGACCCGGTACGAGCCGGCTGGAACGGCCCACTCCCTCTCAGCCGGTATCTGCGAGTGCTCGTGGATGTCGCGAGCGTTGGCTCCCGGCTTCAGGTGCAGGATGATGCCGCGAGATTCTCGGCCGCCGCTCGCGTAATTCTCACCCGTCTCAGCGCTGCTCGTCCATGAAGTGATTCCCGAGTGGGAGAACGTATCTCCCGGCTGCAAGCCATGCATCGCATCGAACCGAGCGTCTTCACCGGCCTTGGGCCCGGTCAGCCCTCGGTGCAGCTCAGGCGCGCCGGCCGGCGCTGCAGCAACCCACTTCTCGAACGCCTTTTTCGCATCATCAGGATTCGCATTGGCGCCGTGCTCAACGTACCCGGTGAACTGCTGGATGCCGGCGCGAAGCACGGGATCCGTTTCCGGGCCGGCCAGATGCTGTACGATACCGTCACGGACGGCCCGAGCAATGCCCGCGTCAGCACCCGTGACGTCGTCGTCATCGAGTGCGTGGTCGAGATAGCGAGCAGCCGTAGTCAGCTCGCCGTACTGCAGTGCCGCAATGGCATTCTTTACCGACTTAGGCGGGTAGCTGATGCCGTTAAGCTGGCTGATCGCGGCAGTGGCAGCCGCGCCGCCGGCGATGCCGGCGTCATGCCCGTGCAGAGCGGCTTCATCACCGTGGGCTGCTGCGACGATGTCGGCGCCGACTGGGTTACTGCTGCCGAAGAAGTGCTTGGCATAGCCTTCCGCCAGATTCTCTGTAGGGTGAGTGCGACCGTACTTAGATACGTGATCCAGACCGTGGCGCAGCGCCAGCCGGTCGTGCTCACCGGTTGACTCGGCTAGCACGTGCCCGAATTCGTGCGCCATGACGTTCTGCAGTACCGCGTGGTCGCCAGTCGCGCCGCCGGCCAGGAAGCCGGACTTGACCAGGCCGTTGAACGCATCGTCGGAAGCGCCGGTGATGACGTCTTTCTTCACCTGGATTTCATACGCCGGCTTGCCATCAGCGTCAGTCTTGAAGTACGAGCGCGCGAAACCGGCGTCGTCGCCGCCTTCCGGTTGAGACACAACGCGCACGTCGATCTTAGCGTCAGCAGGCAGCAGGTCGATGTGCTTTGCCAGCTCTCGTGATACCAGCTCATGCTCGTCAGGCGTCACGTTCTCCATGGAGACGCTGTTGCGAGCTCTCCGCAGCGACTGCGCGCCACCACTCATCGCACCGCTGGTCTCTGAGTTGGCAGGTTCTTGCGCTGAAGCAGCCGATGGCTGCACCGTGTCAGCACTCGGTTTCTGCAGCTGGTATGCTGAGATCACGTGCTGCACGCCGGGCTGGTCATCATACTCAACTTGGGCGAGCCTGGGCCCAGCAAGGCCGGTAATCCGGCCGGGCCGTACTGGAAGCTGCGGATGCGTCTGGACTTCAACGCGCTCGCCGTTTACCCAGCCATCCTCATTCTCTTCACCGACTGGGATAGAGCCGGTTTCAGGGTCGAGCCCGTGAGCCATTGCGGCATCTTCATACGAGCCGACCGCTATCTTGCTCCACTCTTCCCAGTCACGCTTAGCCGGGTCACCGCCGTCTTTGCCGTACTTCTCATGCATCGTCTCGCTGGCGTTGTTCTCAGCGCTCTGGACTGCCGGGTTCTCGTCACCGCCGAGCACTCGACGACGAACATCTGCCCATTGCTCTTCGTACGTGCGGCCTTTTCCTTGCGCCGGTGCCGGTGCTGCTTCCGGCGTGCTTCTTGCGACTGGCTCAGCCGGCTTCGCTTCTTCACCGGGCAGCGCCGACCGCGTGTGCTCGATGTGCTTCGCGAGGCTCTCGTCGCCGCTCGACCGCGCAAGCTCAGCTGCCCGGCCGAGGTGCTCCGCCGCCTTCGCGTCGTCTCCACTCGCGTACGCCTGCCGAGCCGCTTCGAGAGAGTCCTTCACACCGGCGGACGCCGGCTGCTCGCCGAGCTTCGCGATGTTGTGATACAGCGGGATGGCCTTGAAGGCGTCGTGATGGTCGTCGAACTTCCGCGGGAGCTTCTCGCGAACTTGCACGCCGGCGTCGTCGGTCTTGAAGTGCGTCGCGCTGTACTGGCCGTTCTTGTCCTTAGCTGAGACGACGCCGATCTTCTCGCCGCCGTGGTGAACCGTCCACTTCTTCTTGTTGACCTCGGCCTCGGCGTACTTGGGACCGCACGGCGGCCGCACGCAGATGTAGCCGTGGATGTAGCCTTCAGGGCCGACTTTCACCAGGTCAGCCAGGGCGATGCGCTTCTTGGCGAGTGGCGTGCTGTTGCCGCTCACCGTCAGCTCGAGCCGGCGGCTGGCTTCGTCTCGCCCGGTCACCGTGTACGTCAGGCCGCGGTCGAGAGTGAGCTCATCGAAGTCGGCCGATGGCGACTTCGGGGAGTAGTACGCGTGAGTCCCGGCAGGCACGATGAGCCGAGCCGTCCACGGAGCTCTTCCCCTCGACTCTTCATGCGCTGTGATCTTGGCGACGTCGTCTGGGTCGCTGGCCGTCGACACGAAACCGAGGTCGGTGAACGAGTCTCCCGGCTTCAGCTTACCCCAGCCGCCACGCACCGGTGCTTTGGTACCGAGTGACCGGTATACCACCGCATCGTGGTTGAGCGAGCTGCGCCGCATGACGTCGTCAACGTGAGCGACGCCGTGCGCTTCAGAACCGTGGAAGTAGATGGGACCGCGTTCACGGTCAACCGTGTGCGGCACCGGCGAGTTGCCGGCCCTCAGCCAGCGGTTGTTCCGCTTGTAATCGGTGGTGGTATGACCTTCCATCTTCCGGTCATCACTGACATGCGTTTCCCAGGTGGAGGTGGTCGCAACCGATGTTGAGGGAATGCCGACGAACTTCCAGCCGTGAACATAGCCCTCTTTACCAACTTTGCTGAGCCAGTCACCCCGCTCGCCAGAGCCAGTGTCACTGCCGGCAGCCGTGCCTGGTTCCAGATCAGGCTCCGCCTGGCTGCCGTTCTCGAGGGCTTGAGAGCCTTTGCTGCCGACGGTGCTCGGAGGCACGCCTCGCGCGCCTCCCGGGCTGCTTTCTCCAGCCTGCATGGTGCCGATCATACCACTCGGCCAGTACCCGTCCATGCCTTGCGGGCCCTGCGGCCACGCCGCGTGCGGCCTCTCCGACCTCGCTCGGCCCTGCGGCCACGCGGCGTCGTCGCCGTCGGCTGGCGCGACGAGCACTCGCAGCTGTGGCGAGCTTCCGTCCCAGCGCGGCGGCTCCGCCCCGGCGGTGTAGCCGGGAACGCCGCCCGGCACCGGCGGCATCGTCATCGAGCCGCCGCCGGCCGCGGGCGGGCTGGCCGGCTCGGCGTCTTCCCAGGTCTCCTGCCCAGTCAGGCCGACGGTGCGATGCAGTGATTTCTCTGATGCCAGCAGCTTCGGCAGCATCTTCCGGAATCCCGGGTGCAGGTCGAGGTCGCGGAGCTCCGCGGCGGTAAACCAGCCCCAGTTCGCACTTTCTTCCGGCGTCTCCCCGTCGAATGGCGGCCAGAACGGCTCGGCGGCGTCCGCGAGGAACGTCGTGTATGCCCAGCCGCCGTGATCGTCGGCAACCGGCTGGCCGACGGCAACAGAGCTCGGCAGAGTGCCGAGTTCCTCCCGCGTTTCTCGCTTCGCCCCGTTGAGCGGGCTCTCACCCGACAGCAGAGCGCCGCCGAACACCGACCATTTGCCTGCGTTGTCGGCCGCGTCGTGCGCGCGCTGCTGCAGCAGGTATGCCATCTCGCCACTCGGCCTCGGCGCTTTGATGAGCAGGCCGGCGGCGCCGAGCGCTCCCCAGTGCCGATGTCCTTGCCCGCATGTGATGGATGACTCGCCGGCGTGCGACTTCGCCATCGCCGGCTGCCGGAGTGGGACGGTGTTGAAACCTGGCAGCGGCTCAGCTTGCATGCCGGTAAGATCGAAACCGCGAACTCGTGCCGGGATCACAGTGCACCTGCAGTTCGGATGTGCGGGGCCTGACAGACTGCCACCCGAAAATGCCTGCGACAACGGGATCGGCCCGTCAGCCTCATTGCCGCGGCAGATCTTGCAGACGCTCTCGTCCGGAGCGACGAGCCATTGCTTCAAGTCCACGCCGTCGTCACGGTACCGGTCCATCGCGCCAGCGCCGATCGCTCGAGCCAGCTCAGTCGACGCGATCATACCGCAGCGGCTGGCAGCGTTCAGCGCTTCTTCAATGTCATCAGCCAGAGTCCCGGCGTCCGTGCCGTCAGCCAAAGCCGTCGCGATCATGGCCGGAAGATCGTCAAGTCGCGTCTCGCAGATGTGCTCAATGATGCTCTTACCGGACTGCTCCACCAAAGTACGCAAGCCTGAGCTGTTAGCACCGGCAGCAGGAACGCCGTCTCCAGCTGTCAGTGCTGCGGCAGCTTGCGCGCCAGTCTCATACCCTTCAGCCCACAAGCTTTCGAGAACCGGCGCGACACTGCCCGTGATAAGCTTCCGCACGTCTTGCGCCGCTTGCGTTGGCGTCACCCGGATAGCACCGTTGAGCAGTCGCGCCAGGAACGCGCGCACGGAAGCAACCGCATCGCGGAATGCCGCTTCAAGCCGTGACACGTAAGCGGCCGCGATCTTCCGGTCATGCTGCCAGCCGGGCCAGCGCGACAGCTCGTCGAGAGCATCAACTCCACGGATAACGCCGGCCGCAATTGCGGCACTGGCCTCCGCCGTGACAACGGCTCCGGATGCCAGGCTCACTGCTTCCGTTACCGGCGTGGCACCTGGCTGCTGCTGCTGTTGGCTCGAGCCGCCGGCTTTCGCTGCCCATGCGTACTCACTCGGCGCAAGCAAGACGACTCGAGCCTTCGCGGCGGAAACGGCGTCACTCGAGGCGAGGCCTTGCGCCATGCCTTTCGCGACGTCCGCGAGAGCGCTTTGCGGGATGAACCTGGCGTCCCACGTCGACACCGGCCGGCCTTTGGCAAGATGGCGTGCCAGCGCGCTGAACTCGGCCTCGGCTCTCTTCAGGATGACTGGATCCGGAGCGCTCTTCTTCGAGCTGGCCATCTCGGCATTCGCCGTGGCCGCAGCGGCCTGCCCGGGGTTGGCTTTCGTTTGTGCGCTGATGGCCGCCGACTCACGCGCCACTTCTGCCGCAGTCGGCGGTGGTGGCGTGTTCATCGCCACGTTATGCGACTCTTGGGACATCTGAGTGCGCGCTCGCGTGCTCTCGGTCTGCGCTCGCGTCTGAGCGGTCCGAGCCTGCGCCTGCGCGTCTTGCACCGCGGCGCTCGGCTGCGACGTGCTCATGTTGACGTCGTGCGCTTCTTGAGCGATTTGCGTCTGCGTCTTCGTCTGCGCCGTGGCAGCCTGCTGCTGCTCGGCCGCGTTGACGGCGTTCTGCACGGCGACGGTGATCGGCATGACGCCGGTGGGCGAGACGATGAGCGGCTCACTGGTCTCCGGCGTGCCGAACGGCTGCAGGTTGAGCTCCTGCCGGCACTCGTCGAGCGTCCGGAAGCCGTTCTGGAACTGCTGCACCAGGATACCGGTGAGAGCGTCCTGGTCCTCTTCCTGCTGCAGCCCCTCGAAGGTGAACTGCATGTCGGTCTGGCCGCACACCTCAACCAGGATCAGGTTGAAGATGTCAGCAAGATACTTCAGCAGCGGCGTGACGCCGGTGTCCTCCGACCGGTCCTGCGTCATCTTCGCCATCTGGTTCTGCGCGCCGGACGACGAAGAGTGGCTCCGGCCGGGGCTGATGCCGAGCTCGAGAGGGGTGAGGCCGAACGCCATCGTCAGCTCGGTGGCGAGCCACTGGTCGAGCTCATCCGCCGCCGACGCCAGTTTCTGCGGCTCGATCTTGCTGTTCGGCGGCAGGACGATGATCTTCTGCTTCCACGCCGGGTCACCGGCAATGGCGTTGAGCGCGTCTTGGAGCTCGCGGAGCTGGTTCGGCGTCATGGCGGTGTCGCCCGGGATGACGTACGCCGCCGGTACGGTGCTCTCGCTGAACCAGTCGTACTGGAATGACTGCTTCTGCAAGCCGGTGTAGATCGGGATGAGCGCTCGCTCCACCGGTGGGAAGCCGTACGGCGTCCAAGTGCGCGGCACCATCGGGATGTACAGCATCTGATCACCGCGGAACTCTCGCTCCTGCGCGCCAGTCAGGCCGGCCTCGTCCAGGTCGGCTTGCGTGATCATCGTCATAATGTCGGATCGCGGCACACCGTAGAGGAACTGCTGGTAAGCGGGAGCCGGCGGCCGAGGCGTGCCACCGTGCAGGTTCAGCAGCGGCCGGATCGTCGGGCCGTTCACGAGGACGAGACTGTCGAGATCGGAGCCGAGCACGCCTTTGCCCATGCCACGGCCGCGAACCGGGCGGATGAGCAGCGACATCGCGTCGAAGACGAGGACCTCTTCCATCAGCGCGCTGATCCACGTCGCGTAACTGGTGAAGTTCGGGTCAGGGCGGCTGAAGAACTTCACCGCTTTGGCCCGGCGTTTCCCGAAGTTGGCCAGTTTCGCCGGCTGGCTCTGGTACGCCTTCTGCGCGTCCGGCGTCGGGATGATGTCCCACTCAATGCCGCGGATCTGGTTTTTCCGGTACTCAATCGCCGCTCGGCAGATCGAGTATGAGTCTGCCAGGCGCTGCAGCGTCGAGAAACTGGCGAGCTTCAGCCCTTCCATGCCGGGCTGCCCGGTGGGCAGGTTCCAGCCGACTGGGTACTGGAACCGCCGAGCTTCCGGCCGCTCCAAACCCTCTTGCGGCGCGTCGACCGGGACCGGCAGAATCGGGCTGAACGGCCCGAAAGCGCCCTCCGTGAACGTCCGCGTCGGCCGCGGGAGGAATGGCCCGTAAGCGGAAGCATAGCCGGACTCATTCGCGAGCTGTGCCGCGAGAGGGCTCACCTGCCCAATCGACGGCGCATTCAACCCGCGGCCGGCGTTGCTCAATGCTGGGTTTCCCTGCGGTGCCGGCGTCGGCCGAGCTCCGCCGGGGATGCTCAGCGCACCGCGGAGGACCGCTCCTCTGCTAGCCAAAAGCGCAGCCTCCAACAGTTGGACACCACGCGGCCTGCGTGGTATGATTATTGCATAGGCAGCCGGAAAAGCCGCGGCAAACCAGACTCGCGGCCAGACTGCTTAAAGGAGCATGATGAAGAACGACACGATTACTCCCGTTGGCGGCCCAAGGGTCGTTCCTGTTGTGTACGTCGACTTGGACACCGTGTACGGCGCGTTTCTGGAATACCGGAACGCCGACGCCACGTTCGCTGAGACGGACGCCGCGCTGCAGGCGGCGGTCAGCCGGTACCCCGGCCTGAAGGCCGCGGTGCTCACCAAGGCCGGCCCCGCCGGTGGGAACCCAATTTACCGCTACGAAGCGCCGCTGCCGGTTCTGTATGACTGGCTGCTCAAGCACTACTGCGACGGCGACCACGCTGACACCGGAGAGCTGGTCAAGGGCGCCTACCTGGCTCGGTAGCCAGCCACGGTAATGGGTGAAAGCCACGTCGCGTTGCGATGTGGCTTTTACCATTCACGGATGACCGCCCCGCGTAATGCCGTGGGCGTTCCTCCGTGAAGTCACGTTGTTAAGATGCGGTAGATGAAGTGTCAGTGCTTAACGAACCGTCGCGTGCTCGGGTTGCCGGCGTTGTTCGCTCGTTCACCGGCGGTGCCTGGTACGTGGCCGGCGACGTGCACTTTGGCGTCGCGGTCGAAGTAAATGTGATGCTCTTCGGTCCCGACGCTACCGTCGTCGTTTACCGGCACTGCGGTGAACTTTCGCATGCCGTCAGGGTGAGCCGGGTTCTTGAGCTTGTAACCGCCGGTCTTACCGGTGATAACGTAATGCACGTTGCCGTGAGACCGGACAACGTGACCGGGCTTGACTTGGTTTTCGCTCAGCTTGCGTCCTCCTTCGCCGCCCTTCGGGTTCTTAATTCGCGTGACGTAGTGCACCTCACCGCGAACTTCCTTGCGAGAACTCTCAACGCCGTCACCCGGCCCGACCTTGATCCACCCGTGAATGTAGCCGTGCGGGCCGCTCTCTCCGTGTGAGCTAGCCTTCACGAGATCTGGCTCTGCCGCGTTCTTCTCCATGACCATAGTAGAAATTATACCACGCTCGGGCCGGTCGTAAACAGCCTGGTCGATACGCAACTTTTCTTGTGCTAGAGTGTTGAAGATGCTGCCGAAAAAAACTGCCGCTCATGACTGGTTCCTCTTTTTACGGCGCGGCCGCAATCACGGCTTCCTGCGCTTTAAGCTGAGTGATCTGCGTCTGGATGCTGGCAATCTCGCCGTTGAGGACCTTGATCTGAGTGGTGTTCGACGCCGACGGCTTGCTGACGGCGCCTGCGGTGGCGGCGCTGCCGGAAGCGGCAGAAGCCGCCGTGGTCGTGGCAGTGCCGGCCGTGCTGCTAGTGCTCGCAGTGTTCGACGCCGCCGTGCTCCCGGTCGTGCTGACTGAGCCAGCAGCCTGCAGATGCGCTCTCTGTGAGATAAGAGAGTTGAGCTGATTCTGCAGCGTGCTGATCTCACCGCGGATCTTCGCCAGCTCGTTTTTCTTCTGAGCTGCCGAGACGCTCTTGCCGGCTTTCGGCTTCGCCTTGAGCTTGCCCGGCACCGCAGGCTTGCTCTTCAGCTTGGGCTTCACCTTCTTGCTCGGCTTCGAGCCGGCACCGGCGACGCCTCCGGAAGGAGCGGCAACGCCAGCCGGCGGCGCTGATGCCGGCTTCTTAGCCTTAGGCTTCTTGGAGGCCGCCGGCGAAGGCGGCGAGCCGCTCGAATTAGCCGGCGCGAACTGCCCTCCCGTTGACGACCCAGCTGCCTGGTGGTAGGGGTCGCCGGCTTTGATCACACTCGGCTCGGCTGACTTCAGCAGTTCGAGAGGAAAAGCAGGGCCGAACACTCGGAGCACCGCGTCAG
>Ga0335069_10004524_pt1 | contig 20572 bp, 19 predicted proteins | sample Lox_Sample_11_FD_206714 | JGI IMG/M metagenome (GOLD analysis project Ga0335069, IMG submission 206714) | Soil microbial communities from Loxahatchee National Wildlife Refuge, Florida, United States - Lox_Sample_1.1 | ecosystem: Environmental > Terrestrial > Soil > Wetlands | place: USA... | reverse complement strand
GGTGTGTTGTCCGCAAACGACGAGGAGTTGGTTGTTGTCGATGTGGAGTTCGCCGGGAACTACCCCACTCAAGCCAGAAGAAGGCTTGAATGGGGCACCCGAGATGACATTCAGTTTCTTGCCGCGAAAAGTGGTGTAAGCGCCGGGCCAGGGCTGGAATCCGCGGAGGCGGTTCCAGATGTCGGTAGCGGTGCAAGAGAAATCGATCAGGCCATCTTCTTTCTTGAGGATCGGAGCGAGCGTGGCTTGCGAGTCGTCTTGCTTTTGCGGGGAGATGCGGCCTGCTTTTAGCGCGGGCAGGGTTTCGACGAGTAACTCTGCGGTTAGCGTGGCCAGTTTGGGCGCGAGCGTAACGGCTGTATCTTCGGGAAGGATGGGAATTTCGCGCTTGAGCAACATGTCGCCGGTGTCGAGGCCAGCATCGACCTTCATGGTTGTGACACCGGTGACGGATTCGCCGCTGGCGATGGCCCACTGGATGGGCGCGGCGCCGCGGTACTTCGGGAGGAGCGAGGCGTGTCCGTTGATGTTGCCGAGTGGCGGCAGGTCAATCATCCATTGCGGAATAATGCGCCCGTAGGCGACGACGACAATGGCTTCGGGAGCGAGTTGCTCCAGGCGAGCACGGAAGTCCGCGTTGTTCTTGATCTTCTCCGGCTGTGTGACTTCGACGCCGCGCTCGAGCGCGAGTTGTTTTACGGGAGTAGGGGTGATTTGCATGCCGCGACCGCTGGGACGATCGGGCTGGCTGACGACGAGCGGGATTTCGAAGCTGGCGTCGAGCAGAGCGCGGAGCGAGGGAACGGCGAATTGGGGAGTGCCGCAGAAAACCAGACGCATTGTTTATTGGTTATTGTTTATTGATTATTCAAGGTCTCGCGCATGGACAGCGTCTTCCAATAAACAATAAACAAGGGCCAATAATCAATCATTTCCATTCTCCCACCTTTTCCAGCTTACGGATTTTGCGCTTCATCAGGTCGCGCTTGAGGGCCGAGATGCGGTGGATGTAGAGCTTGCCGTGGAGGTGGTCGATTTCGTGCTGGAAGGCGCGAGCGAGCAGCTCTTCGCCGGTCTTTTCCCAGAATTCGCCCTTGACGTCCTGCGCGCGAACGGTGACTTTCTTGGCGCGGGTAACGTTCTCGCGGAACTCGGGGATCGAGAGGCATCCCTCGGTGTCGGAAATCTTGCCTTCGGTATTGATGATCTCGGGGTTGATGAGGACGAGTTTGGCGCTGGGGTCTTCCTTGAAGGTGACATCGATGACGGCGATGCGCCGGGAGAATCCGATTTGGGGGGCGGCGAGGCCCACGCCGTGCGCTTCGTACATCGACTCGAACATGTCGGCAATGAACTGGTGAAGCTCGGGGGTGTCGAAGTTGGTGATCGGTTCCGTCACCTTTTCCAGCACAGGGTCGCCAAATTTCACAATGGGGTAGATCATCGGTTTAGAACTTGCGCAATTGCTCGCAGTACCCTCTGAAATTTCGTAACGTCTCGGTCAACGAATCGCCACCGAACTTTTCGAGAGCGCAGCGGGCGATCACCAGCGCGACCATGGCCTCGGCCGCAACTCCGGCAGCGGGCACAACGCATACGTCGGAGCGCTCGTAGGCCGCCTTGACGGTCTCGCGGGTAGCGAAATCGACCGACTCCAGCGGACGGCGAAGCGTGGAAATCGGCTTGAGGTATCCGCGAACCACGACGTCTTCGCCATTCGAGATGCCGCCTTCGATGCCACCGGCGCGATTCGATTTGCGCTGGAATCCCGTGAAATGCTCGGCACCGGCGTTCTTATCGTAGGTGATCTCATCGTGCACGGCCGAGCCAGGCGAGGTCGCGGCGGAGATGCCGTATCCGATCTCAACGCCTTTGACGGCCTGGAGCGACATGACGGCGCCGGCGAGGAGCGTGTCAAGACGCTCGTCCCAGTTAACATGCGTGCCTAGTCCGGCGGGAATGTTGTGCACGCGGACCTCGAAGATGCCGCCCAAAGTGTCGCCGGTCCGATAGATGCCATCCACCTCGGCCTTCATTGCCTGCTCGATGTCGGCGTCGACGCAGTTCAGCAGAATCTCGTCGCGAGAGTTCAGGTCGCGAATTTCTTCCCAACTGGCGTCGCGCTTGAGGGCGGTTCCGCCGACGGCGACAACGTGACTGAGCACGTCGATTCCGAGTTCGCGCAGGAAGAGTTTGGCGATGGCGCCACCGGCGACGCGCGCCGTTGATTCGCGTGCCGACGCGCGCTCTAATATGTAGCGCGCCTCGGGGAAGTTGAATTTCAGGGCGCCGGCGAGATCGGCGTGCCCGGGACGCGGCGAAGCGACGCGCTTGTGCTTTTCGGGATCTCCGGTCTCGACGGGCAGGATCTCCTGCCAGTTCTGCCAATCGCGATTGGCGATAAGGATGGCGATGGGCGATCCGATGGTCTTGCCGTGACGGACCCCGGAGACGATGTGCGCGGTGTCGCGCTCGATCTTCATACGGCCACCGCGACCGTAGCCTTGCTGGCGACGCCAGAGATCGCGGTCGATGAATGCCTGATCCACGGGCACACCGGCGGGCAGTCCGGAGAGCAGAGCAACCAGGCTCTCGCCGTGTGATTCACCGGCAGTGGAGAAACGCAGCATAATTAGGAGAAGCTCTTATCCTGAAACAGAATCAATGATTGTAACGGATAGGTCCCTGAATTCCGCAGCACGGAATAGAAGTAGCAGCGCCACAGTTTGCGGGCGGCATCCAAATAGAAGATTCAAAGAACGCAAGTTAGAGGAAAGAACGCAATGAAGAGCTCTCATAAAACATCCAGGATGATGGCGGTCTGCGCAGTATGGCTTCTGGTGGCGGGCCAGTTGGCGGCGCAGCAAACGCCGGAGTTGCCGAATCCGGGCAATGCGCCGATGAGCCGCGAGCAGCAGATCCAGCTTGGGTTCAAGGCCGCGTCGGAGGTGTACCAGCAGATGCCGGTGATGCCGGATAACAGTCCGGAGACGCAGTACGTGCGGCAGATCGGGGAGCGGTTGGAGTCGGTGATCCCGAAGCAGTATTCGTGGCCGTTTGAGTTTCACGTGGTGTCGTCGAAGGAGATCAACGCGTTCGCACTGCCGGGCGGTCCGATGTTCGTGAACCTGGGCGCGATCACCGCCGCGGGCAGCGAGGCGGAACTGGCCGGCGTGATGGCGCACGAGATGTCGCACGTGTACATGCAGCACTCGGCCAAGATGATGAAGCAGAATGCGGCGCCGAGCATTATCGCGGGACTGGGGCAAATTGTGGGGTCAATGATTGGAGGCGTGGGCGGTGCGTTGGCATCGATGGGCGCCCAACTCGGCGGAGGCATGTTGAGCCTGAAGTATTCGCGTGGAGATGAAGCGCAGGCCGACGCGGTCGGGGCCATCATTATGTATCGCGCGGGTTACGATCCGCGGGCGCTGGCACGCTTCTTCGAGCGGCTGGAGAGCGATACCGGGAAGGGCGGGCCACAATTCCTGAGCGACCACCCGAATCCGGGAAATCGGCAGGAAGCGATCATGAACGAGGTTTCGAAGTGGCCGCAGAAGCAGTACATCGAGAATTCGCCGGGATTCACCCGTGTGCAACAGGAAGCGAAGCAGGCAAAGAGCTATTCGGCGCAGCAGATCGCTGACGGCGCGAAGAGCGGCGAATGGGCGCGGCTGAACCAACAAAACGGCGCGGTGTTCAAGGCACCAGCGGGCGTAAATGTGCCGACACCAACCTCGGCAGCGCAAGGCCGGCCCGTGTCATGGAACGCGATTGCTCCCGCGCAAATGGTGCAGAGCGACCTGGGTCCGATTTCGATTTCGAGGCCGGGGAACTGGCAGGTGAGCCAGGACCAGCAGAGCGGTGGGATCACCATCGCGCCGCGTGCCGGCGTTACGGGAAATGCGATTGGGTATGGAGTGGTGATCAACGGGGCGCAGGCGAACGGGAACCTGGATCAGGTTACATCGAACATCGTGCGCAGCCTGTCGGGCGGCAGCGATCTGCACCAGATCAGCGATGCGCAGCCGATCAGCGTGGGCGGCGTGCGCGGGCGCTCGGTGATGATGGAATCGACGTCGCCATTTCCGACGGCGACCGGAAACTCGCAGAAGGAGCGCGACTGGCTGGTGACGGCTCCGGCGTCGGACGGATCGGTGGTGTACTTAGTCTTCGTGTCACCTGCATCGGACTTCGAGAGGCTGCGGCCGACGTTCGAGAACATGATGCGGAGCGCGAGGTTCTAGGGAAGTTATCAGTTTTCAGTTCGGAGTTGTCGGTAAGAGATTCAATTCAGTTTCGGACGTGCTTGGGAATTGGGGCATTCTCAAGACGGAGGAACTTTTCGGGCGCGCAGCAGGCCTTGTTGAGGCGCTGGCGGTCACGCTTCATCTCGGGCTGTTCCAAACACCATTGCAGTGTTGAGTGCAGGATGTCGGCGACGTGCGCGTCGGCGGGGATGACGATGCGGTAGTGCATCCAGAGGCCCTCGCGGCGCGCGCTGACTACACCTTCGCGGCGCAGATACGCGAGATGACGCGAGATGGTGGGCTGGGGCAAGTCGAGCGCCTGGACGAAATAGCAGACACAGAGCTCCGTATCCCCGATGAGGTTGAGGATGCGGAGGCGCACGCGCTCACTCAGGGAACGGAGGAGGCCTTCCATGTTGGGGCCAGACTGCAAGCTCATATATTCGCCTTGACAAATATATCAGGCCGGGACTACATTCGCTAATGCGAATATATCCCTCGTAAAGTTCGCGAACGAGCAAAGGACGCAAACATGGAAAAACTACAGGTTCTGGAAGTGGTTCAGCAGAAATATGGTGAAGTGGCGCGCGGGGAGCGGTCGGGATGTGGCTGCGGATCGAAGGAGTCGGTAGCGGCGGCAATCGGATACTCGAAAGAAGATTTGGAGGCGGCGGGCGACGCGAATCTTGGCCTGGGATGCGGGAATCCGCTGGCGCTGTCGGGAATTGAGCCGGGCATGACGGTGTTGGACCTCGGGGCGGGCGCGGGCTTCGACGCGTTCCTGGCGTGGAGGAAAGTTGGTCCGAGCGGGTGCGTGATCGGTGTGGATATGACCGACGACATGCTGGCGCGGGCGCGCGAGAATGCGGCGAAGCTAGGTGCGACGAATGTTGAGTTTCGCAAGGGGCAGATCGAAGCGCTGCCGGTGGAGACGGGCTCCGTGGACCTGGTGATCAGCAACTGCGTTATCAATCTCAGTCCCGATAAGCCGGCAGTGTTTCGCGAGCTCGCGCGCGTGCTAAAGCCGGGCGGACAATTTGCGGTGAGCGATATCGTGTTGTTGGCGGAGCTTCCTGAACAAATCAAGAACGATGTGAGCGCGTATGTGGGATGCATTTCCGGCGCGCTGCTGATGGGCGATTACATCCGCATAGCGCTTGAGTCGGGGCTCGCTGGCCTGACGGTGCCGGAGATCATGCATGGATCGAAGCTGGCGGCGGTGCTGGGCGGAGAGACGTCGGGCTGCTGCGGAGCTGATCCGGTGGCGACGGTGGCCGCGAGCGCGGTGGCATCGATCAAACTGCACGGGCGAAAGGCTTAATCGTGATGCGCAAATATAACGTGCTGTTCCTTTGTACTGGCAACTCGGCGCGCTCGATCATGGCGGAGGTCATTCTTAATCGCCGGGGTGCGCCGAACTTCGCGGCGTTCAGCGCAGGGAGCCATCCGACCGGAAGAGTGAATCCGGGAGCACTGCGGCAACTGGAACTTGCTCACTTACCAACCTCGGGTTACCGCAGCAAGAGTTGGGACGAATTTGCGCAAGCGGACGCGCCCAAACTCGACTTTGTGTTTACCGTTTGCGATAACGCCGCGAATGAAGTGTGTCCGGTGTGGCCGGGGCAGCCGATGACGGCGCATTGGGGAATTCCCGATCCGGCGGCGGTGACCGGAACGACCGAACAGGTGGAGCGAGCATTTCGCGAAGCATTTGTCGCGCTCGACCGGCGAATCGGCCTGTTCCTGGCGTTGCCCTTGCAAAGCCTTGACAGGCTGGCATTGCAGAAGGAAATCCAGAAGATCGGAAAACAGTGATGGCAGAGAAAAGACTAAGTTTTCTCGATCGCTATCTGACCGCGTGGATCTTTGTCGCCATGCTCACGGGAGTGCTGGCGGGGTGGCTAATGCCGGGAGTGGTGCCGTTTCTTAACCGGTTCAGCGTGGGAACAACATCGATACCGATTGCGATTGGGTTAATCGTGATGATGTATCCGCCATTCACAAAGGTCCGTTACGAGAATCTGCATGAAGTGTTTGCCAATCGGCGAGTGCTCGGGCTTTCGCTGCTTCAGAACTGGGTGATCGGACCCATCCTGATGTTCATACTGGCTGTCGTGTTCCTTCGGGGCTACCCGGAGTACATGGCTGGGCTCATCATGATCGGTCTCGCCCGGTGTATCGCGATGGTGATCGTGTGGAACGAACTGGCGAAGGGTGACACGGAGTACGCAGCCGGACTGGTGGCATTCAACTCGTTGTTCCAGGTCTTCTTCTATTCCGTCTATGCCTGGGTGTTCATAACCGTGCTTCCGGCCAAACTCGGGCTCCACGGGGCGGTGGTGAACGTTTCGATCGCGCAGATTGCGAAGAGCGTCTTTGTCTATCTTGGAATTCCGTTCCTGGCGGGATTTTTGACCCGAACGCTGCTGGTGCGAATGAAGGGACGGGCGTGGTACGACGCAAGCTTCCTGCCGGGTGTCAGCCCACTCACGTTGGTAGCGTTGCTGTTCACCATCGTGATTATGTTCTCGTTGAAGGGCGAGTACATCGTCCGTCTGCCACTCGATGTGGTACGAATCGCGGTTCCGCTTTTGATCTACTTCGTCGTGATGTTTCTTGTGTCGTTCTACATGGGCCGGAAGCTTGGGGCGGACTATTCGAAGACAGCGACGCTTTCGTTTACAGCGGCGTCAAACAATTTCGAGCTCGCCATCGCAGTGGCGGTCGCCGTGTTTGGGATCAGCTCAGGGGCCGCGTTTGCAGCCGTGATTGGGCCACTAATTGAAGTTCCGGTGATGATCGCACTGGTGAACGTGGCGTTGGCATTCCAGCGGCGGTACTACCAGGAGCCGAGCGCCGCGCGATCTCTGGAGATCTCTCGGTCCGCGGGATAGATAAGCGCTGCTTCCCAGGAAATCAGAGGCGAATTGGACCGCGAGGATTTACACTCTTCGGGTCATGCAACTGATGCCGCTGCTCACGATTCTGCTTCCACTGGCCATTTTGGTCCCGACCGCGCTGGCCGAGGAGTTCGGTCCCAGCAATCCTTTCTATTCCGAAAGCACGTTGCCGTTTCAGGCGCCTCCGTTCGACAAAATAAAGGACAGCGATTACCAGCCCGCGATGGAAGCGGGGATGGTCGAAGGCCTGAAGGAAATCGAGGCGATCGCGAATAATCCCGCGCCGCCGACGTTTGAGAACACGATTGTCGCGATGGAAAAAAGCGAGATGCTGCTGAACCGGGTACAGCATGCGTTCTTCGCGGTGGTAAGCGCGGACACCAATCCGGAACTGCAGAAGGTACGGCAGATCGAGGCGCCGAAATTGGCGGCGCATTCCGACGAGATTTATCTCAATCCCAAACTGTTTCAGCGCATTGAGACCCTCTACAAAGAGCGGCACACGCTCAAGCTCGATTCGGAGTCGATGCGGCTGCTCGACAAGACCCACAAGGATTTCGTGCGCGCGGGAGCCAAGCTTAACGATGCCGATAAAGCCGAACTGAAGAAAATGAACGAAGAGCTGGCGACGCTCTCGAACGACTTCCAGATGAAGCTGCTGGCGGCGACCAAGGGCGGTGCATACGTGACGACCGATAGGGCGGCATTGGCGGGATTGACCGACGCGCAAATCCAGGCGGCGGAAGCGGCGGCCAAAGCGCGCAAGGCCCAGGGCTACATACTTCCGCTGCAGAATACGACACAGCAGCCCGACTTGATGTCGCTCTCGAATCGCGCAACGCGGCAGCAGATATTCGAGAATTCGTGGACGCGCGCGGAGAAGGGCGACGACAACGACACGCGGCAGACGATCGCGAAGATCGCGCAACTGCGGGCGAAGCGGGCGCAACTGCTGGGATACAAGAGCTTCGCGGCGTGGAAGCTGGAAGACCAGATGGCGAAGACGCCCGAAGAGGCGCTGAAATTTCTCGACGAGTTGATCAAGCCGACGATCGCAAAAGACGCGAGCGAGGCGCAGGACATTCAGGCGGTGATCGACAAGCAAGGTGGCGGGTTCAAGCTGGAGGCGTGGGACTGGGAGTTCTATGCCGAGCAGGTGCGCAAGGCCAAGTACGACCTCGACGAATCGCAGGTGAAGCCGTACTTCGAGATGAATAATGTGCTCGAGAATGGCGTGTTCTACGCGGCGAACCAGTTGTACGGCATCACGTTCAAGGAGCGGCATGACTTGCCGGTGTACGACCCGAGCATGCGCGTCTTCGAGGTGTTCGACTCGAACGGGAAATCGCTGGCGCTGTTCTATACCGACTACTTTAAACGCGACAACAAGCAGGGTGGTGCGTGGATGACGAACTACGTGGAGCAGTCGAAGCTGCTGGGCACAAAGCCGGTAGTGGCGAACGTAGCGAACTTCGATGCGCCGGCGCCCGGCGAACCGGCGCTGCTGACGTCGGACGACGTGCGGACGATGTTCCACGAATTCGGCCACGCGCTAAACGGAATCTTTTCAAACGTCGAGTACGGCAGCCTTTCGGGGACGTCGACGGCGCGGGACTTCGTGGAGTTCCCGTCGCAGTTCAACGAGCACTGGATGCTGAATCCGAAGGTCTTCCAGCACTACGCCAAGCACTACAAGACGGGCGCGCCGATGCCGGCCGAGCTGGTGGAGAAGATCCGCAAGTCGCAGACGTTCAACAAGGGCTACGACATGACTGAGCTGCTGGCGGCGGCGGAACTGGACATGCGGTGGCATTCGCTTCCGGCGAGCGCGCCGTTGCAGACGCCGGATACGTTTGAGAAAGATCAGCTCACGCAGATCGGGCTATGGATCGGGTACACGCCTCCGCGGTACCGTTCGAGTTACTTTGCCCACATTTGGGGTAGCGGCTACGCGGCGGGATATTACGCCTACATCTGGACGCAAATGCTCGCCGACGATGCAGCGGCGTGGTTCGACGAGCACGGCGGTATGACGCGGGCGAACGGGGAACGCTTCCGCGAGATGGTGTTGTCGCGCGGCAACAGCGAAGACTTGGAGACGATGTACGACAAGTGGCGCGGGGCGAAGCCGAGCATCGAGCCGATGCTGAAGTACCGAGGGCTGATGCCGGAAAAGAACTAGGATGCTCGTCGGGCCCGGTCCCAGCTGGTGTCACGCATTTTCTGTACTGGCTTCAGTACCTCGACATTTTCGGCCTGTGAAATCGTCTCTGTGATCGAGACAGAATCTACCTGAATGTGGAGACTGTCGATATCTCCACCAAGCTCGGCCAGGCGGTTGATCAGTTTCGTACTTTCGTGGAGCCCGGTGACTGGGATGCTCCGAATCTTTGCGGCAAGACTCAGTTTGAAGCGTGCGGTTTTGGAAGGAGGTCCCCCTGGTGCCAGTTGCCACATTCGTGAAACTCCAATCACTGAGTGGCTGCCACATACTCCGCAAGCATCATGCGGGCTGTCGGTGATGAGATCGCAATTCGCACAGTAAACGGCCTTTATCAGCGGAACAGCATTCAGGTAGCCAGCATTCCCGCGCTCTACATGCGGAGAGCGAATCTCGCCAATTCTCGACAGCGGTTCCGGGTTTGCCAAGAGCCAACCAGCAAACGCAACCGCGCCGATGACGAGGCCCCAGGGAGCAGTGGCAATGCTGATGATCACCGCGAAAAGAAAACCCAAAAAGCGGAACATAAGGCACCAGCCATGAGCGAAAAGATTCCGGAGCACGTGCTCCATCCCGAATGTCAGACGTTATGCGGGGAGCCAAGGCGAAAGGGCGCTCAAAAATGCTACTCACCAACCTATTCGAAGGCCACTGTCAGTTCTGCTAGTTGTTCGAATTGCGGCATCGTTTGCGTAGCCGAGTAGCCCGAATTTGCGAAGCTCTATTGCTATCGCGCTCGATACAATGTTGGGCCATGAACCCGCTGGAAATCTCGCCTGAAGAGTTTCACGATATCGCCCTGCACGTTTCGGAGCTTGCCACTGACTTCCTGCGATCTTTACCCACCGCGCGGGCGTATCCGGAGATCTCGGGCGAACAAACTACGCACCTTTTTGGAGGACCGGCGCCGGAAGACGGACTCGGCGGCGAGTCGCTCGATGCGTTGAACGACGTGCTCGCGGCGGTTCGTCCGCCGACCGGACGCTTCTTCGGGTACGTGCTCGGTTCGGGCGATCCCGTGGGTGCCGTGGCGGACCTGCTCGCATCCGTCATCAACAACAATCAGACCGCATGGCGATCGTCTCCCGCAGGCGTTGCGATCGAGCAGACGGTGGTGGGGTGGATCGCGAATGCGATCGGCTGCAAAGGATTTCGCGGCAGCTTGTGCGGAGGCGGCTCCGCGGCCAACCTGATGGGTATCGCGATGGCACGCGAATCTAAGGTTCCGGCGAATGAAACGGGAGCAAAGCCGGGAATTGTCTATGCGTCGACGGAAGTCCACATGGCGGTGCCGAAGGCGCTAGCGATGCTCGGCATTGGGCGGCAGAACCTGCGCTCGATTCCGGTGGACAAAGACTTCCGCATGGACGTGAGTGCCCTTCGCCGGCAAATCGCAGAGGACAAGAAGTCGGGGAAGCAGGCGATCGCGGTTGTTGCGAGCGCGGGCACGGTTAACACCGGCGCTATCGACGACCTGGCGGCGATCGCTGAGATCGCGCACGAGAATGATCTCTGGTTCCACATCGATGGCGCATACGGAGCGCTCTCGACGCTGGCTGCTCCGGAGAAATTTAGAGGTATCGAGCAAGCGGACTCCCTGTCGCTCGATCCGCACAAGTGGCTGTACCAGCCGCTCGACTGCGGCATGATTCTCTACCGTGACGTCGCGATGGCGCGGCAAACATTCTCGTATTCGGGCGATTACACGAAGGTACTGAATGCCGATCCGGTGGAGGGGTTCGCGTTCTTCGAGGAATCGATGGAGCTGTCGCGGCGGTTTCGCGCGCTGAAGCTCTGGCTATCGATTCGCTATCACGGACTGAGTGCATTTCGGAAGGTGATCCAGAACGATCTTGATCATGCACAGTTGTTGGCGGAGTTGATTCGAAAAGAACCGCGTTTGGAATTGCGTGCGCCGGTAACACTCAGCGCGGTGTGCTGGAAATGGAAGGCTGGCGACAACGATTTCAATGCCCGCCTGCTGAAACGCATCATTGAGCGGGGGCGCGTGTACATCTCAAACGCGACCATTCACGGGCAGTTTGCACTGCGGGCGTGCTTCGTCAATCATCGAACGACGGAAGAAGACGTGAAGCTGATTGTCGCAGAAGTGGTGGGGGCGGCGAAGGAGCTGGGGGCGTAGTCCAGACCTGGGATTTCGTCGTGGCTCTGACTCTATCGCTTCAACACAGAGACACTGGGAGCACAGAGACTCGAATCACAGCACCGGTCCGCCATCTCCTCCCAGCATGGTTTCGCGAATCAGCTTGATTGGCGGGAAGCCCTGCTTGAGGAAGGTGTTGTGGAACTCCTCAAGCGAGAACTTGTCGCCCATCTTCTGTTTGTAGTCGGCGCGGAACTTCATGATTTCGAGCTTGCCGAGGGTGTAGACGAGGTAGGTGGGGTCGCTGGTGCCGCGCTTGGTTTCGACTTCGGCGACGGACTTCGTCTGGTAGCCCTCTTTCTGGAAGAACTCAATCGACTGATCGAAGGTCATCTTGCCGGTGTGCATGGAGATGCCGGCGATGAAGCGCGCGTCGCGGAGAAGCGCGTCCTGAATCTGGCCGAGTCGCAGCTTGGGGCCGTTGTTGCCATAGCCTTCGTCGAGCATCATCTGCTCGCTGTAGTGCGCCCAGCCTTCGGCGTTCGAGCCGCAGCCGAGTAGCTTACGGACTTTCGAGGGTGCTTCGGGAACCCAGAGGAACTGGACGTAGTGTCCGGGATAGACCTCGTGGATAGCGACGCTCGCCATCGTGTTGCGGTTGAACTGTCCCATGAACGAAGCGACACGCTCTTTCGGCCAGTCGGGCTCAGGAAGTGTGACGTTGAAGAAGGCTTCCTTGGCGACCTTCTCGTAGGGGCCGGGCGTGTCCATGGAGGCGAAGGTGAGGGCGCGCATGAAGGGCGGCGTCTCTTCGACGATCGGCGGCACCGGCGACGGGATGGTCACGATGTGGTGGTCGACGATGTATTGGCGAATGCCGGCGAGCATCTGGTTGAAGGTGGAGAGCAGTTTGTCAGGTGGCGGGTAGTCTTTGTCGAGGTCTTCGAGAATCTGGTCGGGCGTCTTCTTGGGATCGACCAGCTTGGCAACGCGCTTGAACTCTTCCTGGTTGCGGTGCAGGTCGGCGTAGCCGATTTCGAGCAGGCGGTCGAGAGGGATGTCGACCATCTCGTCGTACTGAAGCTTCTTGGCGTAGTTCTCAGCGCCAATGCGGAAGTCGCCCCTCGAGATGGGAAGAAGGTCGTTCTTGAGGAAGTCTTCGTACTTTTCGAGCGCGGTGATCACGCCGTCGTTACTGGACTTGAAGTCGGCGAGGAGCTGTTTGTCTTTGACGCCCTTGAATGCGCCTGGGACATCATTCTGGAAGAAGTGAATGATGCCGGGCAGTTGCTGGATAGCGACTTCGGTATAGATCTTCGGCGGATTTTCGAGGTTATGGCGGGCGGCGACGAAGACCTCGGGCATCTGCTTTTCGCGGGTTATCAGCGAGCGCAGACGCTCGTCGGGTGGGGCGAACTTGCGGGCCATGATCTGGAAGGCCGCATTGGTGATGCTGCCGGAATATGAGTCGGGATTCTTCTGCCATCCCCGAATTTCCTGTAAGTCGAGCAGGCGACTGCTGAGGGTGTTGCGGACGAGTTCCCAGTCCTGGCGCTGTTCGAGCGGGAGCGTCTTGGGATCGATGCTGTCGAGGCGCTTGAGCCAGTCGTTGCACCAGGCGACTTCCTTGTCGACGGCCGCGCGTGAGTAATCCTGAAGCTTGGTGTCGTATTGATGGAAGCCCGCGGCGGTGCCGTCGGTGGGATGAAGTTCGAAGTACTGCTCGAAGTACTCGTCAACCAGCTTGTCCCAGCCGGGTGAAGCGGAGGTGGTGGTTTGGGCGGACAAAGTTCCGGCGAGCAAGAAAACAGCAATGAATCCCCACGCTTTCATAGCGTACGAAGGTACCACAAGGAACCGTGTGGAATGGCTTAGGCTTGCGGTTTGTAGGCAGCGGGAACGCTGAACTCGACGCCGCGATCCTCGTTCTGCTGAATGGTTTGCGCCAGGTCAACATCATCGAGCTTGATCTTGTGGGCGACGGGTCCGCTGAGATCGTAGAGCAGGTTGCCGACGATCGCGTAGTTGCCGTTCGCAATCTCCTGCTGGTGGCCGTCTTTGAAAACGATCACCACAGGGATTTTTTCGTCCGACACGGGACTGAGATTGACGTGCTTGCCATTTGGATCGGCAGCAGGAGTAGGACGCGGTGCAACAGCAGTGTAGGGCGCGGGCTGAACCACGGGCCGGCGCTCAAACACCGTTGGAGCAGGGGCATCGATCTGCTCGTCGGCAGCAACGTCGGGCTGGTCGGGCTCGACGGCCACCGGAACCTCGACGGGATAAGCGTACGGGACGTAGTAAGCGCTGGTGTAATGATTGTGATGATGGCCGTTATGGCCGCCTTGGCCATGGCCCCCGTGGCCGTGCGACGGGTAGACCGGTAATTGGCCGGGATAGTACGTCGCGCCGGTGGACGGGTAATAGAAAGCACATCCACCACTGTTGCAAGGGCTGGTGTAGCTAAACCCCGAGGGGCCAACCGAGTTGATACCTCCAACCGGAATTCCACTGGGGATTGCACTGCGACCGGGCAAGGCTGAAGTCGGGCCGACTATTGCACCGCCGCGCATCTGGGCGAACAGCGCGCCGGAAAAGAGAAGAACCGCGAGGATGAGACTCGCCCTTTTCACAGGATCATCATACTCCCAAAACGGTCGGGAGCCTCCCCGTCACTACATTAGACCCACTGGCTTGGCGTTGGTTGCGCAAAATCGGGAATGGCTTTGGTTTGCCTTTGTACTTTCGTCACCACCGTTATGTGACCATGTCCTTGCGTTAATCAGTAGCGTCGCTACTATGAGTGGGAAATGGAATTACGCTCTCTCCTCCTCAGCCAGGACCAGCCGATGATCGACGTAGTGCAACGTGCTTTGCTCGACCTGGGCATCGGAGTCGAGGTGTATTCGACGGCCGATTGGGCCCGCGAAGACCTGGCGGACTCGAAGTTCGACGCCGTAATCCTGGATTGTGAAGTTGCGGGAGCGCCGAATTTGCTGCAGATGATCCGGGGGACAGCTAACAACAGCCGGACACTCGCGTTCGCGATCGTTCCCGACGACGAAACTTTGCAGCAGGCACTGGCCTCGGGCGCCAACCTGGCGCTGGAAAAGCCGATTTCGGTTGATCGAGCGCGAAGTTCGCTGCGAGCCGCCTATGGATTGATCATGCAGGAGCGGCGTCGCTTTTTCCGTCATCCGCTGGATGTTGCGGTGCGCGTGGCGGTGAGCGAACGGCTGCAACTGGTGGGGACGGCACTGAATATCAGCGAGGGCGGGATGGCGATCCGCTGCGACGAGGAGTTGCCGATCAACGCGCAGGTGAAACTCGTACTGCTGCTGCCAGGAGAGAAAGCGGAACTGGAAGCCAAGGGGACTATTGTGTGGAAGGACGCGCGCGGCCATGCGGGGGTTCGGTTCGAGCAGATGTCTGCACCGAACCGGGAAAACCTTAATGAATGGTTGGAGGGCAGGGCCGCTTTCCTATAAAAGGATTGGTCCGACCTCCGACCACGGCAACTTTTCAATGTACGAGCGGTCTAAATAGCTGTACGGTGAGAGCATTCGAGGCACCGAGATGACGGGCATCCGGCGATGCGTGGGTCTCTTTCTGACGACACTATGCCTCATTGCGCTCATCGCCCTCAGTAGTCCGACATCTGCCGCAGGCGCGCAGTCGGACAAAGCGGATGCGTCCAATCAGGGCAAGATTCTACAAATCCAGGACGAGACCGAGTGGGTACGTTACGGGCGGTGGTCTGCGTTGCGGCAGCACACCATGCACACCTACGCTCATGTTGCTAATAACGATTACTGCGCGGTGTACTCAACCACGGTGATCGACGAGGCCAAGGATCTGGCATCGAGCCAGGGACAGCAAATGCCAATGGTCGTGGACGGCAAGGATCTACTGATCACGCTTCCGAGTGGACGTCACTTGAAGATGCACGTGGTGAAGCCCGGCGAGTGCGAGCGTAAGTCGTAACTCTCTATTCTTTTCGGATCAATTCTTTTTGCGTTTGATGGAATTCGGCTGGTTGCGTTCCCAAATGAGGTGGAGACCGTCGAGAGTCAGCAGATCGTCGACGTGCTTGATGTAACGGGAATGCTCGCCGATCAGCGGCGCAAGGCCGCCGGTCGCAACCACGTGCGTATCCTTGCCCATTTCTTCATGCAGGCGCTCGAGGATGCCATCCACAAGCGAGAGATAGCCATAGAACAATCCTGACTGCATGCTGCCGACGGTGTTGGTGCCAATGACGCGCGGGGGCTTCTTGATATCGACGCGCGGCAGGCGGGCGGTGCGCGAGAAGAGCGCCTCGGCGGAGATGCCGATGCCGGGGCAGATGACTCCGCCCATGTATTCGCCTTTTTTCGAGATGCAGTCGAAGGTGGTCGCGGTACCGAAATCGACCACGATACAGGGTGCGCCGTACTTCTCGAGAGCGGCCACGCTATTCACGATTCGATCGGCGCCGACTTCGTTGGGATTGTCGTACAGGACAGGCATGCCGGTCTTAACGCCCGGCTCGATAAACAGCGGCTTGACGTTGAAATACTTCTCGCAGACGTCGTGCAGAACGGAGTCGAGTGGCGGAACCACAGACGAGACGACGATGCCGGTGAGCGGGCCGAGATCGATTTGGCGCAGCGCAAAGAGATTGCGGAAGAGAACGCCGTATTCATCGACGGTTTGCGTGCGATTGGTGGTGACGCGCCAGTGCGCGAGCAGCTTGCGCTCTTCGAAGACTCCAAGAACCGTGTTGGTGTTGCCGACGTCGAGAACGAGAAGCATAGAAATCAAATGAAAACACGGAGGACGGAGAGCACAGAGCCCACTGAGAGAACTAGAGAAAAAGCAAAATCAAATTGCAAGACTTCATGGGACAGAAGAGGGAGAGTCATGAAGAACCAATCCTCAAAAAGCCTCCGTGATCTCAGTGGACTCCGAACTCCGTGGTTTCCTTTACAAAGCCCTCACTCCTCCCGAGAGCACCGTTCGCGTTCCGGATGTCGTTTCCACCAACAGGAAGCCGCGGTCGTCGAGGCCGGCGGTGGTGCCTTGGTATCCGCCGTCTTCTTCGACTTGCACCGGCTTGCCGCGCGCGTACGACGACTGCTGTTCGAAACGGCGAAAAATATCGCTGCGGGCTGCGCCGATTGGATGCGAAGTCAAGGCGACGTACTCCCGGTCGAGCGATTGTAGCAAAGCGGCGGTGAGCTGCACGCGCGAGTGGGCATGGCCCGTAACGATGCGGAGTGAGGTCGCGATAGCGTCGAGATCGAGCGGGAACGATTCCTGGTTGACGTTTATACCGATGCCGACCACGGCGTAGCGTACGCGCGTGATCTCGGCGTTCATCTCGGTTAGGATGCCGCAGAACTTCTTCTCGCCGATCAGCAGATCGTTGGGCCAGCGCAGATCGGGAGCAATGCCGGTGCATTGCTGGACAGCCGAGGCGGCGGCGAGTCCAGCCGTCATCGAGAGCACGATGGCGTCGGCAGGCGAGAGTGATGGCCGCAGAACTACGGAGCAGTAGATCCCAGTCGATGCAGGCGAGGTCCAGGAGTGGCCACCGCGTCCACGCCCAGCGGTCTGCTCTTCCGCGAGAAACACGCTTCCTTCCGGTGCGCCGGCAGCGGCGGCCTGCATGGCTTCGGTGTTAGTAGAGGGAATGCGAAAGTAGTGATGTATCTTCCCGTCGAACATAGTTGCGCTCAGCGGAGACGCGAGCACGTCGGGCAGAGGAAGGTCGGGAACTTTGACCAATTGATATCCGCTGGCGGGATGGCCGGCGATGTCGAGACCGAGGGTGCGCAATTGCTGGATGAGCCGCCACACTTCCGAGCGGGTGGTGCCGATTTCCTGCGCGAGCTTGGTGCCGCTGACGAGAACGGTCGCGTTCGCGCTCAGGACGTGGATCACTTGCGAGAGGCGCTGGTCCGTGCGGGCGGAACGAACCGCGGATTCACCAGTTGTTGCGCGGGTTGGGGTCCTGGTCAAGTTGCACGAATTATGGTCGAGCAAGAAAAGCGAACGCAAATGGAATATGGCGTTAGGACTGAAATTTGTCCCGATTTGCAACTGCGGCTGCGTTTGTCGGTTCTCTCCCTAAGCCGTTATGATGTGCGCACCAAATTTGAGTGTGGGGAGACGAATGCGAATTCTGGTTTTCCGGGTATTCACGGCTTTTCTGCTCTCTGGCCTTCTAGCAACGGTTTCGGCGCAAACGCAGCCACAGCAGCCGCAACAACATCGTATGCCGCTGCCTGACAAGTTCACCAACCTGCAAGTGCTGCCTAAGAATATTTCGAAGGATGACCTGGTCGCGACGATGCGGTTGTTTTCGCGGTCGCTCGGCGTGCACTGCAACTTCTGCCACGAGGTGAGCGAGACCGAGCACGACTGGGCGTCGGATAAAAAAGACGAAAAGAACGCCGCGCGCAACATGATGAAGATGGCGCACGAGATCAACACGCACTACATGCCGAAGCTGGAGCCACTGCCTGGTGAGGAGAAGAAACAGGCGAGCGTGAACTGCTGGACGTGTCACCGCGGACATAAGGAGCCGGAGCAGGGACCTCCGCCAGAGGAGCATCGGCAAGGACCGCCGCCTCCGGGAATGGGTCCGAACATGGGGCAGCAGCAGGCGCCGCCGTCGTAGTCGTCAGTGCTGTCTTGAAGTCCTCTCCTGTTGCTCCTAACGAAATGCCGGCCCGTTCGTCTGTGTAACGAGGAGTTCACTCAAGCTTGGGGGTGAAGGATGCGAATTGCAGCAGGCGTTCTGTTATTGCTCGCGACGTCGTCGTTATGGGGACAGGCGAAAGCACCAGCGAAACCTTGTGCCGGCTCAGAATATCGCCAACTCGATTTCTGGGTTGGCGACTGGGACCTAAGCTGGCCCGGTCCAAATGGCCAACCTGGCCTGCACGGACATAACGTGATCACGCGCGAACTCGACGATTGCGTGATTTACGAGCACTTTTCCGATATGGCGCAACCGCCGTTCCAGGGAGCATCGCTGTCCACGTATTCGGCGAAGTTGGGCAAGTGGCAGCAGACCTGGGTCGATAACCAGGGCAGCTACCTCGATTTTGTCGGCGAATTCAAGGATGGGCAGATGATCTTGAGCCGCGAGTTTATACAAGGCGGAAAGAAGATCAGGCAGCGGATGGTCTTTAAGAACATCAAGCCTGACTCGCTGGACTGGAGCTGGGAGAGCTCGGATGACGACGGAGCCACCTGGAAGGTAGTGTGGCCGATCCACTACGCGAGAAAGAAGGCGTAGGTCCGCGACTCTTTACGCCGGCTCGATACGCAGGTTCATGTCGATCGCGATTGGTGAATGCGTGAGCGCGCCGATGGAGATGAAGTCCACACCAGCCTCGGCATAGGCGCGAACGTTCTCAAGCGTGATACCGCCGGAGGCTTCGAGCGGAATCTTCTTCGTGTGTTTCGCCGCCCGCTCGACGCACTGGCGCACCAGTTCGGGTGACATGTTGTCGAGCAGGATCGTGTCCGCACCGTTGATGGCCAGTTCCAGTTCTTCGAGGTTGCGTACCTCGATCTCAATCCGCTGATTGCCTTCGCGATTCTTGAGCGCCCGCTCAAGCGCCGGGACAATTCCTCCGGCCAACGCGATGTGGTTGTTCTTGATCAGCACACCGTCGGAGAGGTCGAGGCGGTGATTCTGCCCGCCGCCGCAGCGAACCGCGTATTTGTCGAGGATGCGCAGGCCGGGAACGGTCTTGCGTGTATCGAGGATGCGGGCTTTGGTTCCGGCAATGGCGTCGACGAATTTGCGGGTCATGGTGGCGGTGCCGCTGAGCCGCTGGAGTAAGTTCAAGATGACGCGCTCGCAGGAGAGAATCACGCGCGCGTTATGGCGGATGCTGGCGATGACTTGTCCTTTGTGGAGCCGGACACCATCGAACACCTCGGGATGGCAGGTGACCTCGGGAGTTCCCTGCACGTTGCGATCGAGCGCGGCGAAGACCTCGAAAATGCGGGTAATGGCACCGACGCCGGCGAGGATGCAGTCCTGTTTGGAGCGGATGAGCGCGAGTCCGAGTTGACGCGGATCGATGCAGGCGCGAGTAGTCGCGTCGTTGGTGGCCTTGTCTTCGAGCAAGGCGTTTTCGAGGATGGCGGTGATACGGCGGCTATTCCAGTCCATAACGTTTAGCTGGTCTTAATGTCTGCGTTTGTGTTTGCGTTGATCGGGGCCAAGCCAGAGCTTATTCCAATTCAGAATGGAAGCTAGAAGCGCCAGTATGCCGGCTAACAACATCAGTGGCGCGAACACCAATCCTGATCGTTGCCAACTTTCGAAGTTGTAATCACCCTTAAGCAACGGTCCCAGTCCAGCCCCGATTGAAATAAGTCCTACGACGCCAAAGGCTACTCTCTGGAAACCCGCATGACGTGACCCTTCGCTCATTGCTGGTTTCCAGAGTTGTCCAACTGGTCAAGCGCGGCTTTCGTTTTCTCGCGCATCGTCCTCTTCTCTTCCAGGTTCTTGCACAGGCCCTCGACCACTTTGGCCGGAGCCTTGGCGAGAAAACCTTCATTCGAAAGCTGGCCTTCTCCCCTGGCAATTTCCTTTTCAATCCGGTCTAACTCTTTCGTGAGGCGCTCGCGCTCGGCGGCAACGTCAATTTTACGCTCAAAGACCACGCGGACATCGAAGCGTGCCGTGCTGCGGGCACCGGCTTCTTTCGCCAGCGACTGCTCGACGAACGAAATGCCCTCGACATTCGCCTGCCGCTCGATAGCTCCGGAGTTCGCTTCAAACAAGCGGTGCATCTCGGCGTCGCAGTGAATCTGGATCGGTGCTTTCGCTTTCTGCTCAATCTTCAACTCGGCGCGAATATTGCGGATGGCGACGATCAGGTCCTGCAGGATGGCCATCTCGGTTTCGGCGCGGGTGTCAATTTGTTGTTCGTTCGGACGCGGGTAGCGCGTGAGCGCGATCGAGTTCAGCGGAGGCTTGCCATCATAGATGGCGTGCCAGACTTCCTCGGTGATGAACGGCATGAACGGCGAGAGCAGTCGCAGCGAGGCCTCGAAGAGCGAGACAAGGTTCTTCGTGGCGATT